>JACDJC010000101.1_pt1 | contig 112399 bp, 104 predicted proteins | sample 7454191 | NCBI WGS metagenome assembly JACDJC01 (sample SAMN14253291, study PRJNA609438) | sludge metagenome | isolation source: sludge after 25d culture with pyrite and EDTA | collected 2018-12-20 | reverse complement strand
TGGAACATTCCGCAGCCGCCTTCGGCGCGCGCGTTGATGTTTGCGTTCTAAACTCGCTTCTTACCCTCGGCCTTAGCGGCGATCGCCGGGCTCGCTGAAAGGAGCGTCCGGCGGTCGATCTCCGGTCGCAGGCCTGTGCTCCTTTCCAGAAAACCCTTATAATCGATCAGTAGTATCCGCGCTTGACGGCTTGAATCCGTCGAAAGCCGGGAGGAAACGAAAATGAATCAGTCCGTCGCCACGCCGCAATCGAAATCCACTTCCGAGCGCAAAGGCATGCCTATTGCAGGCAGCAAATATTCGCCTTTCCCGGTTCCGCAGCTCGATGACCGCACCTGGCCGTCCAAGCGTATCGAAAAGGCACCGATCTGGTGCTCGGTCGATCTGCGTGACGGCAATCAGGCCTTGGTCGACCCCATGGGACATGACCGCAAGGAGCGCATGTTCCGCCTGCTGGTCGATATGGGTTTCCCGGAAATCGAAATCGGCTTTCCGTCCGCTTCGCAGACGGATTTCGACTTCTGCCGCTGGGCCATCGAACAGGGCAATGTTCCCGATGAAGTGGATTTGCAGGTTCTGGTCCAGTGCCGTCCCGAGCTGATCACGCGCACTTTCGAAGCGCTGGAAGGCGCGAAGTCGCCGATCATCCATTTCTACAACTCCACCAGTGAATTGCAGCGCCGCGTGGTCTTCGCCAAGGATGTCGGCGGTATCAAGCAGATCGCGACCGACGCAGCCAAGATGATTATGGATATGGCAGCGAAGGCAGGTGGCGGTTATCGCTTCCAGTATTCGCCGGAAAGCTTTACCGGCACCGAAATGGATGTCGCGCTGGAAATCTGCAATGCCGTCATCGAGATCGTGAAGCCGACTGCTGATAACAAGCTGATCGTCAATCTGCCCTCGACGGTCGAGATGAACACGCCGAACATCTATGCCGACCAGATCGAATGGATGTGCCGCAATCTCGACAATCGCGAGAACCTGATTATCTCGCTGCATCCGCATAACGATCGCGGCACGGGCATCGCTGCAACCGAACTGGGCCTGATGGCGGGCGCTGACCGCGTTGAAGGCACGCTGTTCGGCAATGGCGAACGCACGGGCAATGTGGATGTGGTGACGCTGGCGCTCAACATGTACACGCAGGGCGTGGACCCTGAACTGGACTGCACCGACATCAACCGGATGAAGGAAGTCTATGAATATTCGAACCAGTTGAAGATTGCCGAGCGTCATCCTTATGTCGGCGAACTGGTCTATACGGCTTTCTCCGGCTCGCATCAGGATGCGATCAACAAGGGCATGAAGGCACGCCGTACGGCCAATTCGCCGATATGGGAAGTGCCCTATCTGCCGATTGACCCGCAGGACGTGGGCCGTTCCTACGAAGCGATCATCCGGATCAATTCGCAGTCGGGCAAGGGCGGTATCGCCTATATCCTGCAGGCGGATTACGGCTTGAACCTGCCACGCAACCTGCAGGTCGAGTTCCGCGAGATCATCCAGAACATCACGGATGAAGAAGGCAAGGAACTGCCGTCGAAGCGCATTCACGAAGAGTTCCAGCAGCTCTATGTGACGCAGCCGAATGCCCGCATCAAGTTCGTCGATCATCACACGATGCCCGATCCGGAACAGAAGGGCCGTCGTATTCTGACCGCCGAAATCACCGATGACGGCGTGACCAAAAATATCGAGGGCAAGGGAACGGGACCGATCGACGGTTTTGTCGATGCGCTGTCCAAATATCTCGGCGTGAAGATGTCCGTCGTCGACTATTCCGAACATTCGCTACAGCAGGGTTCGGATGCTTCGGCCATCTCCTATGTCGAAATGGCTCATCCGGGCGGCAAGCTGTTCGGCGCCGGTATCAATGACAATATCGTCAGTGCTTCGCTGGAAGCGATTGTCTCGGCTGCCAACCGCGTCATCGCAAAATAATTTTGTAACGTCGATAAATCGAAGGCGGCACGGTTTGTGCCGCCTTTAAAGTTTCACAATTTTACTGTTACTGCCTTTTATTGCTTACTTATAATTTTCATGATGAGTTTTTTTATGAAACGTTCTTTATACGTATTGTCTTGTTTTGCTTTGATTTCTGGGTGCGCCACCCGCGCTGATAATATCTCTGCCAGCTATGTTCCCACCAATATATATAATTCCCAGAGCTGTTCGCAGATGAAGGAAGAGGCCGTGCGGTTATCCTATAGCGCTGCGGCAGCCGTCGGCAGACAGAACTCCGCTGCGACGCGCGATACAATAACAACGGGGGTTGGGCTTGTTCTGTTCTGGCCAGCACTGTTCTTGAATAATGGTGATGGAGCAAAGGCTGCTGAAGTGGCCCGTCTGAAGGGCGAAATGCAGGCTCTGGAACAGGCGTCAGCACGGAAGGGGTGTAACATCATCTTCCGCAACCGCTAGCGCATAAAGGGTGTTTGAAACCGGATTGAAAACGGCGCCTCGGCGCCGTTTTTGTAATGCCATCAATAAAGAACGCGCTCGTTGAGCTTGGTTATTGTCTCGGTTGCATCGGAAACGCCGTGCTCTTCCATGAGGCAGGACCAGCCGCCGTCAGGCCGTTTATCGATATTGAATATATTATAGCGGGCAGCAGGCTTGTGGCCGCCGAAATTCTGGCTTGCAGACGGGACGCTGATAACTGGAATCTTGCCGTTTGGCCCGTCGATCTCGTAATGCGTGATAAGATGCGTATGGCCGTGAAGTACCAGTTCCGCGCCATGCTTGCGTATGATCTTCTGGAAACGGCGAATGCCATAAAGCCGTTTATGGGCAGGCGTTGCGCCATAGATCGGCGGGTGATGGATCATCACGATGCGGAAGAGCCCGCGTGCACCGGCTTCATCCAGCATTGCGGCCAGACGCTTGCCCTGCGCAGACCGGAAATCACCGCTCGCCATGAAGGGGGCCGTCGCACGCGCTGACGAAACGCCGATCAGCGCAACGGGTCCGCGCACGCGCATATAGGGAAATTGCGGGCGGTTGCCATGATTGTCGATTCCGTCGCCGCGCATCCACGGTTCCCATTTGCGGCACGACTTGTCGAGCGCGCCCGGAACATAGGCATCGTGATTGCCGGGAACGACCGAGACATCGTCGGGGTTGCCCAATCTGGACAACCAGTCATGGGCAATATCGATTTCGAGATTGAGCGCCAGATTGACGAGATCGCCCGTCACCGCAATATGATCCGGCTTTTGCGCCTGCATATCGCCGATGAGAGTGTCCAGCACGGTTCCGTGCATCGCGTTTTTGCGATTGCGCAGCCAGTTGATATAGCCGGTGATACGCTTCGATGCCAATTCGCGATATCGCACGCGCGGCAGAGGCGAAAGGTGTATATCGGAGATATGGGCGAGACGGAACATTAAGCCCATTTACTGGATAATGCTTGAAACCGAAACCTTTTTAGCGACTTTTTGTTGATGTCAGTGCTGTTTGGGGTAGAGCGCCGTGCGTCCTTAAGGACGCACAAAGGTCGCTCTAAACTATTGAATCTACGCATCGTGCTTTCCAAAAAATCGATTCCGATTTTTGGGCCGATGCTGTAGGTATATTGCCTCGCGGAGAGACGGTATGCGCTTTCGTCATTTCATATTTCATACTTATTTTCTAATGCGACGTCCGATGACCTTGGGCGTCCGGGCAATTGTCTTCGATGAAAAGAAGAATTCCGTTTTTCTCGTGAAGCATACCTATGTGCCCGGATGGCAGTTGCCAGGTGGAGGTGTCGAGCGCGGCGAGACTTTCGGGCAGGCGCTGGAAAAGGAGTTGCGCGAGGAGGCCAATATCGTTCTGAAAGGCCCTCCGCAGCTTTTTGCGCTCTACAAGAATGCGCATGCATCGCCGCGCGACCACGTGGCGCTTTATATATGCAGGAAATTCGAACAGACGGCACCGCGTTTGCCGGACCGGGAAATTGCCGAATGCGGGTTCTTCCCTCTGGACGATCTGCCGGAAGGGACGACGCCGTCAACCAAGCGGCGCTTGCAGGAAGCGCTTCACGATCTGGAACCGCTTCCGCTTTGGTGAAGGCGCATTGGCTGCACCTTCACCGCAATTCGCGGTATTTTAGAAGCGATAGGTGATGCCCGTACCGATCAGCCATGGATTGAGCTTGGCTTTGCCGCTGACTTCCGTGCCGCCGATCAGGGTGGCGTCGAACTTCGGTTCCAGGAACAGCTTCTTGACGTCGAAGTTCACGCCCCAATGCTCGTTGAGCATGTAGTCGAAGCCGATCTGCAGCGCGCCGCCGAATGCGTTCTTGACCTTGAGATATTCAACGCCGGTCGCATCCTGATTGTAGAACATGGTGTAGTTCACGCCCGCGCCGACATAAGGCTTGAAGGCACCGAAATTGGTGAAGTGGTATTGCAGGGTGAGGGTCGGAGGCAGAATCCATGCCTTGCCGATCTTGCCCAATCCATCGATCGAACCGGCGCCATTGATATTGGCATAGGTCGTGCCGAGAATGAGTTCGGCTGCGAAATTGTCAGTGAAGTAATAGGTGATGTCGAGTTCAGGCGTGATCGACTTCGAATAGTCGAGATCCGAACCTGAAACGCCGTTCACATAGCCGGAATTCTGGGGGATGACGCCGAGTGCGCGCACGCGGATCTGCCATGGCGACAGGGCTTCCGGTACGGCCTGAATTTCCGATGCAGGCTGGGCTACGATGGCGTCCGCAGCAAATGCCGCCGGTGCGGCAAAGGTCAGCGCGGTTGCGGCCAGCAATCCCATCGTGAAGCGGTTCATCTTCTCTCTCCTTATGTCGTGGTCAGTCTTGTTCGCCTTGGGGTAGTGATGCATGCAATCTGGACCGCGCAACGAAACGCCCCATTGATCGAAATCAAAGGGGCGCAAGAGATTTGAGAGAGTGCTGATGTTCTAACAACAGTGTTGCAGGAAGAACGCAGTTGGTCCGGTCAGGCTTTCGGGAACCGGTCCCGGTCATGCGGTGCAGAGAAGTCGATTTCCGGTCCAAGCGGTACAACGCCGGTCGGATTGATCGTCTTGTGGCTGCGATAGTAATGGCCCTTGATGTGCTCCATGTTCACGGTCGCGGCCACGCCCGGCACCTGATAGAGCTCGCGCGTGTAATTCCAAAGGTTCGGGTAATCGGCAATACGGCGCAGATTGCACTTGAAATGGCCGACATAGACCGGATCGAAGCGCAACAGTGTCGTGAACAGCCGCCAGTCGGCTTCTGTCAAGCGGTCGCCGGTCAGATAGCGCTGCCGCGAAAGGCGATCCTCAAGCGAATCAAGCGCTGCGAACAATTGCCCGAATGCTTCCTCATAGGCTTCCTGTGCGGTGGCGAAACCGGCGCGATAAACCCCGTTGTTGATATTGGGATAGATGAAATCGTTGAGCGCATCGATTTCGCCGCGTAACACTTCGGGATAGAAATCGAGCGATGCGTCGCCGAATTCGTCGAAGGCCGTGTTGAGCATGCGAATGATTTCCGATGATTCGTTGGACACGATCGTCTGGCGCTCTTTGTCCCACAGAACCGGCACGGTGACGCGACCGGAATAGTTCGGATCGGCACGCGTGTAGATTTCATGCAAACGCTTTGCACCGTAAAGTGCATCGCCGGTGCTGCCGGTCGTGCCGTAGAAGGTCCAGCCTTCTTCCGCCATCAGATAGTCCACGACCGATACCGAGATGACGTCTTCCAGCCCTTTCAGCGCGCGGAAGATCAGCGTGCGGTGGGCCCACGGACAGGCATATGAAACGTAGAGATGGTAGCGACCTGGCTCGGCCTTGAAGCCGCCTTCGCCGGTCGGACCGGCGCTGCCGTCTGCGGTCACCCAGTTGCGGAATTGCGATTTTGAACGTTCAAAGCGGCCTTTCGTGCTTTCGGTGTCGTACCAGACATCATGCCACTTGCCATCGACCAGAAGTCCCATGCGATTTCTCCTTTTGGAAAGAGAATAGGGCGAGAGCCGCCATTTTGCAGCACTGCAAGCCGTGAACAGTGCGTAACGGTTCCAAAAAGATCAGTCAAAACCGCCATTTTGAAAAAAATAGTTTTACCTCTGTCCATTTTGGTGTAATGCAACTTCCAAATTGCGGTCATCCAGACGCCGACCGCCAAGGAGAACGATTAATGGAAATGCTTTTCATCCGACGATGAAACTTGGACCGTGCCCCGGCGCGCGGAATGCATTCCATTGACCTGACGGTCACCGACTTCTCCTATTGCGATCTAACCCCATGCAGCAGCTTGAACTGACCTACGCGCAGGAATGCCCGGCGCACGACATTGAAATCGAAGCCATCAATGCCGAGGCCTTCGGACCGGGACGCTTTACTCGTGCCGCGCATTTCATCCGTGAAGGCGGTCCGCATGCTCTCGATCTTTCCTTTGTGGCGCTGATGGGCGGCATCGTCGTCGGGTCTGTGCGGCAGACGCCGGTTATGGTCGGCAAGACGCCTGCGCTTCTGCTCGGGCCGCTTGCTGTACGGCCTGAATGGAAGAAACGGGGTATTGGCGGCAAGCTGATGCGCATGTCGCTGGAAGCAGCCCGGAAGGCTGGCCACAAGCTGGTCATCCTCGTCGGCGACGAGCCCTATTACGGTCCATTCGGGTTCAAGATGGTGGCGCCGGGTTCGATGGTCATGCCAGCGCCTGTCGATCCGCGCCGGATGCTCGCCTGCGAACTTGCAACCGGCGCGCTGAACGGTGCCAGTGGCATCGTGCGCCACGCCAATCAGGCCTGATTGATTTCGTCTGGGACGTTAGCGGAGACGCTTGTTTTCCCCTCATCCTGAGGAGCCGTCGCAGATGGCGTCTCGAAGGAGAGGGGAACTGAACCGGCGCTCGCCCTTGATCCTTCGACAAGCTCAGGATGAGGGCGTCGGACGAACGCGGTTTACCGCCCTTCGCGATACCACATGCTGCCGAAGACGAAGAGCAGCAGGCCAAGCGCCAGGAAGCCGGAGAACAGCGGCAGGCGATTGACGCTTTTCAACTGCGTATCCGCAGTTTCACGCAGGCCGATCCAGTCATTGCCGCTGGCGCTACGATTACCACTGATGGCGGTAATCGTGGGAACCCGGACCGAACTCGCGGCGCTTGCCCGTACACGATGGACCGAGCCGCCGGTCGCGTCAGCGAGCGGCTTCAGGCGATCCACCGTGGAGATGCTGTCTGCGAATTCGGGCGCATCGATCGGCCCCACATGGGCCAGTGCTTCCAGATCGCCATTTTTCACCCGGAAGATGCCGATCTCGTCCGTCTGCAATGAACCTTCGAACAGGCCCGGCTTGCTTTGCGCAAGATTGACCTGCAATTCCTTGCCGGATGGGGTGGTGACGGTTGCAACACCCGGATTGTCGCCCATGGTCTGGCGGCGGATGGAAAGCGTGCGGCCATTGCCGGAGGCGGTCAGCGCCTCTTCCTCCAGTTCAGGCTCCTGCATCAGCCAATGCGCGATGCGGCGATAGAGCGAAGCATAGGGGCCGCCGCCTTCAAAGCCGCGCGCCCAGAGCCAGCCCTGATCGGAGAGGAACATGCCGACACGGCCTTTTCCGACGCGGTTGAGAACCAGCAATGGCTTGTTGTCTGCGCCGCTCATCACGGTTTCGCCCTGCGGCGCGGTAATGTCGATGGTGCGGAACCAGCGGCTCCAGTGCGGCGGCTCCTGATCACTGCCGTCGAGGCCGCGCGTGACGGGGTGGCGTTTGCCGATCGTCGTGAGGCGCGGATAGAACGCCTTTTCCGTCACCGCGCCGGTCGGCATGGCGGGCAGGGCGCTATAAAGCGGCGTACGGGCAATCGACATTTCGCCTGCATATTCCGGGCCGGCTGCGACCAGCAAGGCACCGCCATTCTCCACATATTGCGCAATGTAATCGTAATAGAGGAGCGGCAGCACATCGCGGTGCTGGTAGCGGTCAAGGATAATGAGGTCGAACTCGTTGACCTTGTCCACGAAGAGTTCACGCGTCGGGAATGCGATCAGCGACAATTCGTTGATCGGAGTGCCGTCCTGCTTTTCCGGCGGGCGCAAAATGGTGAAGTGGACGAGATCGACAGCAGCATCGGATTTCAGCAGGTTGCGCCATGTGCGTTCGCCATTGTGCGGCTCACCGGAGACGAGCAGTACGCGCAGGTTCTCGCGAACGCCGTCCACGGTCGCGACAGCGCGATTGTTGGCGTCCGTTACTTCACCGGGAAGCGCTGGCGTGGTAATTTCGACAATGTTCACACCGGCGCGCGGCAGGGTGATGGTGACGGGCGTTTCCTGCCCGACCTGCGCTTCTTCCTCGCTGACGGTTTCGCCATTGACGCGGATTTCGACCGGCGCAGGGCTGCCGAGGTTTTTGCCTTCATCGATCACCGTAAACGACATTTCGAGCGGCTTGCCGCTGATGCCATAGCGCGGCGCCTTGTTGAAGCGGATGCGGCGGTCGAATTCGTCCGGCTTGCCGGTCACAAGACTATGCAGCGGTGCATCGAAGCCGAGTGCATTCTTGTTGGCGGGAATATCGTGGACCTGGCCGTCGGTAATCATGATCGCGCCCGCGACGCGGGAGGGCGGCACATCGAGAAGCGAACGCGCCAGCGGCCCGAAAAGCCGGGTTGCATAACCGTCTTCGTTTTCGCCGGGCTTGCCTGCTTCCACCACGCGGGTTTCAAACTGCGGCATGGTGGCAAGCTGGTCCTGAACCGCCTTCAAGGCAGCATCAGTGTCGGCACGGCGGCTGCCGAGTTCCTGGCTCTGGCTGCGATCCACGACCACCGAGACCACGCTTTTCAGCGGTTCGCGTTCTTCATTGATAATGACGGGATTGAAAAGAGCGAGTGCAAGTGCCACCGCAGCCAGAAGGCGGATCAGCCCGCCACGCATCCGCAACGCAATCGTGGCCAGAACCAGCAATGCCAGCGGCACGAGAACGGCAATCAGCCAGGGCGTGGAGAGGAACGGTTCGAATTCGATATTCATTCTCACCTCTTACCGCCGTTCGCGTTCACGATCAGGGGAAAAGAGAACCGGGATTGGGCGATGACGTGGCTGCAAAACATCATGCTAGTTCCCCAGCCGCTCGATGAGGTCCTTGGCGTGGACCTGATCGGACTTGTAGTTGCCGGTCAGCATATACATCACGATGTTCACACCGCCGCGAATGGCATAGATGCGCTGCATCGGGTCGTTCGGCACGGTCGGGAGCAGCGGATTGCCTTGCTCATCCACGGCCCATGCGCCTGCGAAATCATTGGCCGTAATCATGATCGGCGTCACGCCGTCGCCGGTGCGCACGGGGCGTTCCCGGGGCGAGGCGTTCGGTGTCGAGGCCTCGACCCAGAGCGGGCTTCCTTCATAGCGACCGGGGAAATCCGGCATGATGAAGAAGGATTTGGTCAGCACATGATCGTCGGGCACGGGTTCCAGCGGCGGAACGTTCATGCCATCGAGAATGGCGCGCAGGCGCTGGTTGGCGGGTGAGGCGGACGGATCAAGACTGGCTCCGGCCTGCAACTGGTCGCGCGTGTCGAAAAGCACGGTGCCGCCCTGCTGCATATAGGCATCGACCTTGGCAATCGCTTCCGGGCTTGGCATCGGCGCTTGCGGGTCGATAGGCCAGTAGATCAGCGGATAAAAGGCCAGCTCATCCTTGGCGGGATCGACGCCGACAGGGTCGCCCGGTTCGAGCGCGGTCTTGTCCATCAGCGCGAAGCTCAAGCCCCGCATGCCTGCCTTGCTGATGTCGTCGGTCTGGGCGCTGCCGGTGATGACATAGGCAAGATGCGTCTGCGAGACGGAGTTGATGATCGCCTCGTCTCCAGGCTTGCTGTCGTCATGCACCTGCTCTTGAGCTCCAGACTGGGATTGGGCCTGAGTTTGAGCCTGTGCTTTGCCTATTCCGGAAGGAAGAAGGTTGAAGGCGAGGGAACCGGCCAGCAGAATGGCTATTCCCGCTGCCTTGGCCCGCACTTTCATGCGGCGACGGAAGGCACCGCGCAACCACAGCATCAATAGCGTATCGAGTGCGAGAAGCATCGCGGCGACCGCAAAGAACGGTCCCGCCAGCGAGATCGACTGGTCCGATGTGTAGGAGGCGGGCGTTATTCCGACGGATAGCGTCGGCTGGGCAATCGGTTGCAGCTTGATGTTCGCACCTTCAAAGATGTTGAGCGCTTTCAAGCCGTCCTCATTGCCATAAAAACCGGGCGGCGTATTGATGCTGACGCTGGACTGCTTGTCCTTTTCGACGATGAGCGGCTTCGCCTCGGATGTGGGCGGGGTCAGCGCACCGGAAGCCGAAAGGAGCTGGTAGGGCGGCAGCGAGACCGAAACCTGATTTTCCTGCGCGCCGGTTCTCTGTGACAGCGACACGATGCGGCGCAGCATTTCCACGAATGAACCCGAAATAGGCAGGCTCGACCAACTGGCATCGGGAGAGATGTGGAACAATACGATATTGCCGCGTCCGCGCTGTTCACCGGTCACAAGCGGCGTTCCGTCCTGAAGAACGGCGTAAGCCTTGTCGTTAAGATCGAACGACGGCTCGGCAAGAACCTGCCGGGTGACGGTCACATCATCGGGGACGGTCAGACCGGCAAAAGGTCCCTTGTCGGGGAAAATGCGCAGCTTTTGCGGTTCCGACCACGATAGCGTGCCGCCAAGCGCACGTTCGCCCTTGCGCAATTTCACCGGCAGAAGCGGGTCATTGTCGCTGGCACCGGCAAGGCGCGGACCTGCAAACCGCACCAGCGTGCCGCCTTCCTCGATCCACTTGGAAAGCTGTTCGGTGACAGGCTGCGGCAGCGTGCCGATATCGGCCATGATGAGGATCGACGGCTTTGCATCCAGCACTTCCGGCACGGATTGCAGCAGATCGGCGGAGCGCGGTTCGATCAGATTGACATAGGGCGAAAGCGCGCGGGAAATATAATGCAGCGGCGAGAGAAGGGGCTGCGCCAGATCGCCGTCACCGCTGGCGATAAGGCCGACTGTGCGCCGTTCCGATCCCGCATCGATCAGCCGTGTTGCACCTGCCTGTTCAATGCCGTCCACGCGGATCAGGCGGAAATCATTGCGAAGCTCCACCGGCAGGTTGAAGCGTGCAGTGCCTTCTGCGCTTCCAAGCGCGAAGGAAAGCGGCGCTTCAGCGATGCGACGTCCCTTGTCGTCATAGGCAGCAGCAGTGAGCGTGCGCGGAGCAGATACACCTTCCGGGCGGATGGCGACGGCTTCCAGACTGTCAGCCTTGTTGTCTATGCCTGTCATTGCAAAGGTGCGGCTGAGGTTCGCGCCATACCAGAGAACGGAGGCGAGATGCCCCGACTTGTCCAGTTCCGCAAAGGTTTCCGCATCATCTGGTGATGCCAGCCCGTCGCTCATGAAGGCAAGGCGGACCTTTGTATTGGCGGGCAAGGTGGAAGCCAGTCGTTCCATTGCCGACTTGCGATCAACCGGGATGGGGCGCGGCTCCAGCGCCTGAAGTCGCTCGGCAGCGCCCTTGCCGTCATAGGGGCCGATTTCGGCATTGGCTGGTTCCGCTGAACCCACGATGTAGATCGGTGCAGTGGTCCCCTCTGCATCGGAGATGAGTTTTTCGGCGGCATTGATCCGCTGTTGCCAGTCCTCGGCGGAAGCCCAGCCATTGTCGACAACAATGGCAAGCGGCTCCTTGCCGGACAGTGCGACCGGACGCGGATTCCAGACCGGCGAGGCAAGTGCGAGAATGACGAGCGCGGCAATCAGCAGCCGCAGCAGCGTCATCCACCATGGACTTTTCGACGGCACTTCCTCGCGCTTGAACACCTGCGCCAGAATGCGAAGCGGCGGAAAGGTTTCCTCCTGCGGACGCGGCGGCGTCATGCGCAAAAGCCACCAGATGACCGGCAGGGCGATCAGCCCGGCGAGGATGAGCGGCGAACCGAAGGCGAGCGGCAGAAAATTCATGTGCTGCTTCCCTTGGCGCCAGTCCCCATTGCGCTGCTCCCTGTTGCGCTCAGGGCATCGTGTAGCCGTGCCAGTGCTTCCGCCGTCGGCCTGTCTGTCCGGTGAACCGTATAGCTCCAGCCGAGCCGCTTGCAGAAATCCGACAGGGTTTCACGGCGCGCAATGTAGAGGCGGCGATAGTCGTCCGCATAGGTTTCGGCCCGACCGGCGACAAGCGTGGCGCCGGTTTCCGGATCGCGGAACTCGGTGCGGCCCGAATAGGGAAATGTTTCTTCTGCCGGATCGGCAACTTCCACCAGATGCGCGCGGACACCGCGCTGCGCCAGACGGTTGAGAAGATCGGTCAATTCATCGAACGGATGCAGGAAATCCGATACGAGGACGACTTCGGAAAAGCGGCGGATCTGCCCGATGTCCGGCAGCGCTGCAACCGGCGTTTCGTGCATCAGCGCTGCTGCCAGACGTTCGGCGCCGTTGCGGGCCGAAAAAGGCTGGATCAGCGCCGGAAAGGCAATGCGTTCGCCGGAGCGCGACAGAAGTTCGGCAAGAGCGAGCGTCAGCACGAGCGAACGCGCTTCCTTGGATGCGGGCGCAAGCTGCGAGCGATAGAGCATCGAGGGCGAGAAATCGCACCAGAGCCAGACCGTATGGGCGGATTCCCATTCGCGGTCGCGGACATAGGTATGATCGTCGCGCGCGGAACGCCGCCAGTCGATGCGGGAAAGGGATTCGCCGTCCACATAGGGACGGAACTGCCAGAAATTTTCGCCGGGACCGCGTTTGCGCCGTCCGTGCCAGCCGTTCATGACGGTGTTGACCACGCGCTGAGCTTCAACCAGAAGATCGGGGATGGCTGCTGCCCGCGCACGGGCGCGAGCAAGTGTCTCCTTGCGATCTGCGGTGGAAACTTCTGCGCCAATGACCATCAGACGGCAGCCTTTACCAGATTGGCGATGACGTCACGAATATGCATGCCATCGGCGCGTGCAGCAAAGTTGAGCGCCATGCGGTGCTGAAGGACTGGCTCGGCCAGCGCTTTCACGTCATCGACGGATGGGGCAAGGCGGCCTTCATAAAGCGCGCGGGCGCGGGCGCACAACATCAGTGCCTGACTGGCGCGTGGGCCGGGGCCCCAGGCAATATGCTTCTTCGCATGGTCGTTGTCGGCGTCGGAATCGGGTCTTGCGGAGCGCACCAGCTTGAGGATTGCTTCCACGACGCTTTCCGACACCGGCATACGTCGCACCAAAGTCTGCATTTCGATCAGCCGTTCGGCGTTGATGATCTCATAGGCCTTGGCCTCGGAAACGCCAGTTGTTTCCAGAAGAATGCGGCGTTCCGCATCCAGTTCCGGATAGAGGATGTCGATCTGCATCAGGAAGCGGTCCAACTGGGCTTCCGGCAGCGGATAGGTGCCTTCCTGCTCCAGCGGGTTTTGCGTCGCTAGCACATGAAACGGTGCCGGAAGATCATAACGCTGGCCGGCGACGGTGACGTGATATTCCTGCATTGCCTGCAGCAGCGCGGATTGCGTGCGTGGGCTGGCGCGGTTGATTTCGTCGGCCATCAGGAGCTGCGCGAAGATCGGGCCCTTGAGATAGCGGAACGAGCGCCGCCCGTCGGCATCCTGTTCCATGACTTCCGAGCCGATGATGTCGGATGGCATCAGGTCGGGCGTGAACTGGATGCGCTGGCCGGAAAGGCCAAGCACGGTGCCCAGAGTTTCGACCAGCTTGGTCTTGGCGAGACCCGGTACGCCGACCAGCAAGGCGTGCCCGCCAGCCAGAACGGCGACGAGCGTGCGCTCGATCACGTTTTCCTGACCGAAGATCACAGTCCCGACGCTTTCCTTGATGCGTGCGATGTCTGCGAGCGCCCGTTCGGCCTCCGCGACGATCTGTTCGGGATTGGCGGTTTCAGGCGTAACGATAACGCTCATGTGGACCTCGCAATATGACCGCTCTGGCGGAAGTGCCTTATAAATCGCATATAGTGCTGACAAGCCGCGAAACGGTGACTATTTCATGACTTCGAGCATATTAAACACATTCGAGCAGGAATAACCGAGTCGGATGATAAAAAGCACCCCTGAAGGCAAAGACGCGCCGCAAGATTCCTTATGGAATATTGGGCGGAGCACTGAGACGACCGGCGGTCTGGAGGCCTTGATTGCGCGCGCCCATGCTGATGCGCAAAGCGGTCCGGCAACGAAAGAGCGCGGGATTCCGCCAGTTGAGCGCTGGAACCCGGACTTTTGCGGCGATCTCGATATGGAAATCAAGGCGGACGGCACCTGGTTCTATATGGGTACGCCGATTGGGCGCAAACAGCTTGTGCGGCTGTTCTCAACGGTGTTGCGCAAGGATGACGATGGCCGGACCTATCTCGTAACGCCGGTGGAAAAAGTCGGTATCCGTGTCGAGGACGCACATTTTGTTGCGGTGGAGATGGAAGTGTCTGGCGAAGGCGAGGCGCAAGTGCTGACGTTCCGCACCAATGTGGGTGACGTCGTGGCCGCCGAGGCGCAGCACCCCCTGCGCTTCGTAATCGAGCAGACAAGCGGTGGTCTCAAGCCCTATATATTGGTTCGCGGACGGCTGGAGGCGTTGATCGCACGGGCCGTCATGTATGATCTGGTGGCGTTGGGCGAAGAAATCGAAATCGACAGCGTGCCGACATTTGCGGTTCGCTCTGGCGGTGTGGTCTTTCCGATCATGGCGTCCGATGCACTGGAGGCTGCACTGCAATGAAAGAATTCCCAGCCTTTTCAGCCGGTGATTTTGCCGAGCGGGTTCGGCAGTGGCGCCCTAACCAGGATGATCTGATTGGCGATCATTCGCTTAATCCCGATATTACACAATTAATGACGATGGCGAAGATGCGCGACGCCGCTGTTCTTGTGCCGGTGGTGGATCGCGGGTCGGAAGCTACACTTCTTCTGACGCAGCGCACCGATACGCTGCGCAAGCATTCCGGCCAGATCGCCTTTCCGGGCGGCGCAATCGACCCGGAGGATGGCACGGCGGAACGGGCGGCCCTTCGCGAGGCGAATGAGGAAATCGGGCTTGCGGCGGATCGCGCCGAGATCATTGGCAATCTGCCGCGTTATCTCACCGGCAGCGGGTTCTCGATCACGCCCATTCTGGCGGTGGTGAAAACGCCGTTCGACGTGCATCCCAACCCGGATGAAGTTGCCGATATTTTCGAGGTGCCGCTTTCCTTCCTGATGAACCCGGAGAACCATCGGCGTGAAAGCCGGCTGTTCAACGGCAAGGAACGCTTCTATTACGCCATGCCCTATCACGAGCGATTCATCTGGGGGGCAACCGCCGGTATCATTCGCGGACTTTATGAAAGGCTCTACGTTTGAGCGAGAGTATGAATATTTCCGGCAAGGCGGATTGGCTGAAAGCAAAGCCGTTGCAAGCCCTGTTCAAGGCGCTGAACCGTGATGGCGGCGAGGCGCGTGTTGTGGGTGGCGCTGTGCGCAACACGTTACTTGGCACCAAGGTGAGCGATGTCGATCTGGCAACGACGCATCTGCCGGAAGAAACCGTGCGGCTTGCGACGGAAGCCGGTTTCAAGCCGGTGCCGACCGGCATCGAGCATGGCACGATTACTGTCGTCGTGCAGGGGCATCCGTTCGAGGTCACCACGCTGCGCCAGGATATCGAGACCAATGGCCGCCATGCCAAGGTCGCCTTCGGCACCGACTGGAAAGCTGATGCGGAACGGCGCGACTTTACCATCAATGCGCTTTATGTGACGGCCGATGGCACGGTTATCGATGATGTCGGCGGGCTTGCCGATATCGAGAGCCGGACGCTGCGCTTCATCGGCGATGCGGAACAGCGCATTCGCGAGGATTACCTGCGCATCCTGCGTTTCTTCCGCTTTTTCGCCTGGTATGGTTCGGGAAGGCCAGAAGCCGACGGCTTGCGCGCCAGCGCACGATTGAAGGACGGTCTTTCACAGCTTTCCGCCGAGCGGGTCTGGTCGGAGCTGAAGAAGCTCCTGTCTGCCCCCGATCCGTCGCGCGCGCTTTTGTGGATGCGACAGGCCGGTGTCTTGAATTTCATTCTGCCTGAAAGCGAGAAATGGGGTATCGACGCCATTCATGGGCTGGTGCGGACCGAGGCCGATCTTGGCTGGAAACCCGATCCGCTGCTGCGACTTGAGAGCATCATTCCGCCCGATAGCGTGCGGATGGAAGAGATGGGCAAGCGTCTGAAGATGTCCAATGCGGAAAGGGCGCGGTTTGAAGCCTGGGCACGGGCCGACGCTGTCAAACCCGAGCTTTCAGAACAAGCGCTGAAGAAGACCATCTATCGCGGCAGCAAGCAGGCTGTGCTTGATCGCATTCGTCTGGCCTATGCGGCGGCGCGAGCCGATGCCGCAGGCAGCGACGATGCAATGATCCGCGCTGGTGGTTTCGCGCGTCTTCTCGATGCCGCCGAACATTATGATGCGCCTGTTTTCCCCGTCACCGGCAGCGATCTTCTGGCTCAGGGCATTGAAAAAGGGCCGGGCCTCGGAGAAACATTGCGATCTCTCGAAACTTTCTGGATTGACTCCGGTTTTAGTCTTGACCGTGCCACGCTTCTGGACAAACTTGATCGCGGTTAGAGCGGTTCCGCTCTAACCGTTTTTTCCCAGGCATTTCCGAACACAAAACCGTGTCTCACTTTTGTGGGAAATGCCCTGAAAATGAATAGCTAGTGGCTTGCTTGCAAATTTCAGCCGTAGTTTCATCGCTTTATAGCGGGAGCATGTTTCCCAAAAGTGGGAACCGGTTTTGGGACAAAACAGGCCCAATACAGGTCCAATATAGGCAATGAAGACTTTTCAGCGCGCGTTTTGAAAGAATATGAGATGTCCAATCCCGATACATCGATACAAGACAAGGCAGCGACCGATCCGAAGCAGAAGTTTGGTACCGAAGGCATCGCCGCCATGGACCGGCCAAGCCCGATCACCCGTTTCTTCATGGGGATCGTATCCTGGGCTGAAGGTCTCAATCTGAAATATGCCAAGCTCGGCAATCCGCCGGTCTATGACAATGCGACTTTCCCCTGGTCCGCCGAGATCGAGAAGGAATGGCCTGCCATCCGCAAGGAGCTGGATACGGTTCTGCTGCGTCAGAGCGAACTGCCTTCCTTTCAGGATATTTCGACCGATGTGAAGACGATCTCGACCGATAATCGCTGGAAGACATTCTTCCTGCTTGGTTTCGGCGTGAAGTCGGAACAGAACATCAATGCCTGCCCGGAAACCTGGCGTATCGTCAACAAGATCCCCGGCCTGACGACGGCAATGTTCTCCATCTTTGAACCGGGCAAGCATCTGCCGCCGCATCGCGGACCTTATAATGGCGTGCTGCGCCTGCATCTTGGTCTCATCGTGCCGGAACCGAATGACCAGCTTGCCATCCGCGTGGACAATCAGGTCTGTCATTGGCAGGAAGGCAAGGTGCTGATCTTCGACGATGCCTATGAGCATGAGGCGTGGAACCACACCGACAAGACACGCGTGGTCCTTTTCGTCGATTTCGTGAAGCCGCTCAAGTTCCCGGCGCGTTTCGTCAACTGGTGCCTGATGAATCTTGCGATCTTCACGCCCTTCATCAAGGAGGGGCTCGATAACCACAATGAGTGGGAAAAGAAATTCTATGCGGAAGCAGAAAAGCTTCGCAACCAGCCGAAAGCCTGAACGGTTTGACTTCTGGCGAATGTGATCGTAGATGATCCGACAGAGGGCTTGTGGGCCTTCTTGTCTTACTCCACGCATTTCGAGGCGCAAAACAGCTTAGCGCTTTTGCCGGAAATGCATTGAAGAGGAATTGTTGATGCTAGGGATTGTAGGAAGCCTTTGATCGTTCCGAACTAGCTGCGAGATGGCAGGTGCTGAAAGCGCCTGACGGGCAGTGTTCAGGAGCGGAAACGGCATTGGCCGTGGATGGTTCACCATCCGCGAAAGCTGGTGCTTGTCATGGTTTCCATCCAGGCATGAACAACAATGAATATCTCACGCATGGAACAGCGCGTCTTGCACGTGCTGGCGCAGGGCGGTTACATCCGCCATCTGCGCGAAGACGGACGTATCTGCGAAATCGAATGCTTTACCCGTGAAGGCTATCTGCTTTCCGATTGCACGATGGCAATTTTCCAGCAGTTGCGCCGTAAGCGACTGATCGAATCCCGAATGGGTAGTCCTTATCGCATCTCGTTCAAAGGGCGCGAAAATGTTCGCGCTCAGCTCAATAACCGGTGAAGGAGAGCGTCATGCATATTCGCAAGGAAACGTCTGAAGATGCCGCTGAAATCCGTCACCTGACGGATGAGGCATTCCGCACCGTGGCTTACAGCAACCAGAAGGAAGGAGAAATCGTCGATGCGCTTCGCGCTGCAAAGGCGCTCACTCTGTCGCTGGTTGCCGAAGACAAAGGCGAAATTCTGGGGCACATCGCTTTTTCGCCGGTTCTGATCGGCGGCGAAGACAAGGATTGGTACGGGCTTGGGCCTGTTTCAGTCAGTCCAGACAGGCAAGGTGAGGGGATCGGTGGCAAGCTTATCCGCGAGGGCCTTGCCCAATTGCGTGCGGCTGGAGCTAAAGGCTGCGTTCTTCTGGGTGATCCCGGCTATTACGGTCGTTTCGGCTTCAAGGCCGATGAGCGGCTGAAACTGCCGGGTCTGCCAGCGGAATATTTCCAATGTCTGGCCTTCGGGCCGGATATGCCGCAAGGCAACGTGACCTATCATGTTGCATTCAACATATAAAAAAGGGCCGGTTTTCCGGCCCTTTTCATTCAGTACCGTTAAGGCCACTTCACCACAGGCGGCATGGAAGACAGGATGGAATTCACATTGCCGCCGGTCTTGAGGCCGAAGATCGTGCCGCGATCGTAAAGCAGGTTGAACTCGACATAGCGGCCACGGCGGATGAGCTGTTCGTTGCGATCCGCGTCGGTCCAGTCCTTGTTGAAGTTCTGGCGCACGAGATGCGGATAGACGACCGAGAAGCCGCGTCCCACATCGCGCGTATAGGCGAAATCCGCCTCCCATCCGCCTTTTTCGTCCGGCGAATGCAGCCAGTCATAGAAGATGCCACCGGTGCCACGCGGTTCATTGCGATGCGGCAGGAAGAAATATTCGTCGCACCAGTCCTTTACGCGTTGGTAGTCGACAATATCCTTGTGCTTCTCGCAGATGAAACGGAAGGCCTTGTGAAAGGCAAGCGTATCGGGATCATCCTGCGTGCGGCGGCTGTCCAGAACCGGCGTCAGATCGGCACCGCCACCGAACCACTGGCGCGTCGTCACCACCATGCGCGTGTTCATATGGACGGCAGGCACATTCGGGTTCTGCGGATGGGCGATGAGCGAAATGCCGCTGGCCCAATAGCGCGGGTCTTCCTCGGCACCTGGAATCTGCTTGCGGAATTCCGGCGAGAACTCGCCATAGACAGTCGAGACATGCACGCCGACCTTTTCGAAGACACGGCCATGCATGATGGACATGACACCGCCGCCGCCACGACCTTCGTCCTTCTGCCAGGGGGTGCGAACGAAGCGTCCGGGCTCACGATCCGAAAGCGGGCCCTGCAATTCATCTTCAAGTTGTTCGTAGCTTGCGCAGATGCGGTCGCGCAGTTCCTCGAACCAGTGCTGTGCCGCCTGCTTCTTCTCTTCGATGTCTGCGGGGATGATTGCTGGAATTTCGTCGCGTTGCATTGTCTGTTTCCTTCCGGCGCGGTTTGCCGGATCGTCGGCGGTATCAGGCAGCCAAGGGTAAATGGATGAACTATTGCTTCTTGGCTTATCAAAGTCCGCTGCTGGCGCAAAGCACGAAGCGCGCGATCGCCGGGCAGTATAGACCCTCTCCCCAAGAAAAGACTCGTCTTTGTTAACCTGCTCCCTTATCTTTCTCTACCCAGGGTTTGGAGGCAAAAGCATGACAGCAGCACCGCCCCGTCCACCGCTCGAAGGCTTGCGCAAGCAGCTTCAGAAGAGTCGCGCCCAGAAAGGCCTCAAGCAAAGCCGGATGCCGCGCGATGGTTTCGTTCGCGAGACATTTACCCTGCCGAGGCTGGCAGCGCGTGAAAAAGCGCGCGAATGGTTCGAAACATTCCCGAAAGCAGCCTACTGGACAGAAATCGAAAGCTGGTGCGAGCGTCCGGACGATGTGATCGAGTTTACCATGCGCCGGCTTGCGACTGCGGATTAGATTAGAGAACTGGTTCAGCCTGACTGGGTAAATCGATGAAAAGAGAATCGAATTAGATGCTTGTAGAAACCGCCCCCTGGCCAAAACCGGAGGGCGCATAGTTTTTTGATTTGTTATACTGTTACCTGTCCGATCTCACATTGAGAGCTTTGATTTCAAGGTGAGTTTATTCAGAATAGCCAATATGAAGGTCTAGAATTTTATCTTCAAGCCCGCTGATACAGTTGCTGCCTGAAACGAAGCGCCGGCGCCATTGGAAATGAAGTCCTGCGTGTTGTCGGAGCGATCGATAATCTGGGTATCGCCTCGCATTTTCAGATGCTTTTCAAACCCGGCAGCGACGAAAAGGCTTGTTTGCTCGTTGAACGAATAGGACACGTTCGCCTGAAGTTCAAAGAATGGCGCAGCGTCAAACGTTTCAATGAAACGCAGATCGCGCATCCAGTGATCATCGATATCCTTGCCGGAAACGGTCATACCGGCGCGCCCGAGAGCGCTGAACGACCAACGGTTCAGTTTCGTGGTCCATTCGGAACCAACGAAAAGCGCTGGCAAACGCTGTTCGTAACTTATTCCTTTCTCATTAGGAAAAGTTCCCTCGGTATCGCGAAAATATCGTGAACTATAGACGTAATCGCCACCATAGGACGTCCATTTCACATTCGTATATTTAAAGCCTCCATGCACATTCAGCGTATTCTGGGGGTTGATAACGAAGTTATGCCCCAGGGCGACGTCAAAGCTGATGTAACGGTCCAAATCGGTTTCGCTTTGAGAGTGATCTGTCCAGTCGGCGAAATCATATCCCTGGAAACCGCGAATATTGGAAAGCCAATCATAATCGTGCATATTTCCTTTCCCCTGCAAACCGACTTTCAAGTTGCCAGAGAATGTAACGTCAGAACCAATGTCTGCTGTTATCTTGCCGCTTAAAACCGGCATCTGAGACTTCCAGATAAGATGACTTATTCTGTCGTCTTGGTCATATACTATTTCGTCGGCCTTGATCCAGGAATATCCTATGCCGCCAGAAATTGTATAGTTTACGCCCGTATATTTTTGTTCTAAAATATCTGCTGAATTGGCAATTCCGCAATTTATACAGTATAAAAAAATAGAAAATATAAATTTCTTCAATATTCGTCTCCAATCACATTAACGTGTAATGGCGATGGAGTAATTTTAATAATGTTTTGAATCAATCCCATGATTGATCTGGCAATTTATATTTTCAAAATTGCCAGATCAGTAACCCTATAAATCTAGTGGATTTTTCGAATTTGACGTTTGAAACGGGATTAATATCGAACGGGTATCAAACGTCAAATTCAATCCACTGGCAATTTATTTTCCTGCTGTCTGCGGTGCCTTTTCCCAGGCATTCCAGTTCTGGATGATGCTGTCGGCATAGGCCTTGCCGACGCGATAGGCGTTGGTCGTGGCGAGCGGGAAACCGCCGGAATTTGCGGCGAGGGATTCAGCCGCCGTCTGGTCCTTGCCCTGACGGTCGAAGTTCGACGCGGTGCGCAGCAATGCGATGCGGTCAAAATCGAGTTTACCGGCTTCGGCAGCGCGCTTCAGCGCGGTCAGGGTGGCATTGTCTTCCATCTGCGAGGTGCAGTAGTCGGCCTTGCCGTCGGTCAGAAGCTTCGACCATTCGGTCATGGCTTCGCCGAGCTTCGCGCCGTGCCAGTAGGTATCGCCCGATGCCGTATCGCAGATCGTGACCTTGGGCGCGCCGGTTGCCGCTTCCTGCGTATAATGCTTGCGATATTCCTTCGCCGCGTCGCTATCGAGAAGTTCGACGTCCTTGGTCGTTGCCAGAGCGTAATCGGCGAGCTTGCCGTTCAGTTCGAACACTTCCGTGCCTGCGGCCCATTTCGGCTTTTCGCCGGGCTTTGCAGCGCCGAGGCCGAAGAAATCCGTGGGCCAGCCTTCCGGCGCTTCACGAATGTCGATGCGGTGGTTCAGATTGGCATCGATGGAATATTTTGCCCAATGCGCCGATCCGAGCGTGCCATGTTTCGGGTCGACACCGGCGATGCCCGCGATCAGGAAATAGGTATGCGAGAGGTCAAGCTTGTCGCTCAGCGCCATGGCCGCCGTCGCGCTTGCGGCATTGGCGAAGCCCATGGCCGTGGTCATATGGCAGAGGCCTTCGGCGGTGCAGTCGATCTCCGGGTATTCGGGGCTCAGGCCCGGCAGCTTGATCTTCTGTGTGAATTTTTCGCCTTCAAACCATGGCTTGGCTTCTTCGCCAAACATGGTGATGACCATCACCTTGGGCGCGATGGCGGAAGCTTCCTTGGCAAAGGCCGGAGCGCTTGCCAGCAGGGAAGCGGCGGAGGCAGCGAGAGTGAGTGTGCGAACAGACAGGTTCATGGACGAAGCGAGCCTTTCAGACCGGATGGGGGATGGGATGCCTTGCGAAGCCGGTCTTTTCGCAAAGCGCAATCTTGAAGTGTCATTCCTGCCGGAGGGAATCGACGATTTCCCTCCGCTGGCGCAGAGCTTCGCCTGCCGTCATCGCAACCGAAACCGCAAGATTTAGCGATCTGGTGCCGGGCATCATCGGGATCAGAAGCCGTGCATCGGCGGAATCATGGACATTGTCGGGGACGCCCGACGACTCGCGCCCGAAGAGCAGGATGTCATTTTCCTGAAACTGGTAATCCGTATAGGGGATCGCTGCCTTGGTGGACAGCAACACGATGCGGCGTCCGGCCTGCAAGCGCCAGGCTTCGAAGTGACGCCAATCCGGATGACGGGTGAGGGCGGCCTGCTCCAGATAGTCCATTCCGGCGCGCTTCAGGGAGCGGTCGGAAATGTCGAAACCGGCGGGTTCGATCAGGTCGACCGCGAAGCCGAGGCATGCGGCCATACGCAGGATGGTTCCCGTATTGCCGGGGATGTCGGGCTGGTAAAGTGCGACGCGCAGTTCCATATGATGCGGGTAGCTTACAAATCCGATGGCTGCAAGCGTTCAGAGTGATTGCGCGTCTCACGTCAACATATCAGTAGGCGAGGATGGCGCACGCAAGAAAAAATTATTCTCGCATCACGAAAATATTCCTGTTTTGTTCCTGCTCTGTCTTGGAAAATTTGCAAGGTGCCCGTAAAAGGATCGCCATGTTCAGATGGTTTGAAAAACGACTCGAAGCCTATCCCGAAGAACCGCCGCGCGAACCCCCGCGCGGACTGGTAGCCTTTTGCCTTTACTATACCCGCGGCGCATGGCCGTGGATCATCGGCATGGCGATCTTCACCACGCTCATCGCCGTGATAGAAGTGTCGCTCTTTGCCTTCATGGGCAATATTGTCGACTGGCTGTCGCACCAGTCGCGCGAGACATTCCTGAGCAATGAAGGCTGGCGGCTGGCGCTGATTGCGGGCGTTGTCCTGATCGGCCTGCCGGGTGTGGTGCTGATCCATTCGCTGCTGATCCACCAGACATTGCTCGGCAATTATCCGATGCGTGTGCGCTGGCTGATGCACCGTTACCTGATCCGCCAGTCGATGGCGTTCTTTCAGGACGAGTTTGCCGGACGTATCTCGACCAAGCTGATGCAGACTGCTCTCGCCGTTCGTGAAACGGTGATGAAGCTTCTGGACGTGCTCAACTATGTCATCGTCTATTTCGCGGGCACGCTGTTCATCGCAGCGTCTGCCGATCTGGTACTGATGATCCCGTTTGCCGTCTGGCTCGTCGTCTACATCATATTGCTGCGTGTCTTCATTCCGCGTCTGCGCGTGATTTCGGAACAGCAGGCCGATGCGCGTTCGTCGATGACGGGGCGTATCGTCGACAGCTATACCAATATCGCAACCGTGAAGCTTTTCTCGCATTCAAGCCGGGAAGAATCATATGTGAAGGAAAGTCTCGATGGCTTCCTCGGCACCGTGCATCGGCAGATGCGGCTCATCACATTGTTTCATTTCACGCTCTATATGGCGAACTGCATTCTGCTGTTTGCGGTGGGTGCAATCGGCATCCAGCTCTGGATGAATGAAGCGATCACTGTCGGCGCCGTTGCCGTTGGTATCGGTCTGGTGCTGCGCCTCAATGGCATGTCGCAATGGATCATGTGGGAAATGTCGGCCCTGTTTGAAAACATCGGCACGGTGGAGGACGGGATCACGACGATTGCGCGTTCGCATGAGGTCGTGGACGTTCCCAATGCACCGGCATTGCATGTGACCCGAGGTGAGCTCGACTTTGACAAGATCGGTTTCCATTACGGCAAGGGCAAAGGGGTAATTGAAAATCTCACGCTCACCATCCAGCCGGGCCAGAAAGTGGGCCTCGTCGGACGGTCCGGTGCTGGCAAGTCCACGCTGGTCAATCTGCTGTTGCGCTTCTACGATCTGGAGAAGGGCCGCATTCTGATCGACGGGCAGGACATTTCCAAAGTCACGCAGGATTCACTTCGCGCCAATATCGGCATGGTGACACAGGATACGTCGCTTCTGCACCGTTCGGTTCGCGAAAACATCATGTATGGGCGACCGGATGCGACAGAAGAAATGTTGCAGCAGGCGATCCGTCTGGCGCAGGCCGACCAGTTCATTCCGCTGTTGACCGACCCGAAGGGACGGCAGGGGCTGGATGCGCATGTCGGCGAACGCGGCGTCAAGCTTTCGGGCGGACAGCGCCAGCGCATTGCCATTGCGCGCGTGATGCTGAAAGATGCGCCGATCCTCATTCTGGACGAGGCCACCTCGGCGCTCGATTCGGAAGTCGAGGCGGCCATTCAGGACAGCCTCAATACCTTGATGGAAGGCAAGACCGTGATCGCCATCGCGCACCGCCTTTCAACCATCGCGGCACTTGATCGCCTCGTGGTTATGGACAAGGGGCGCATCGTCGAAGACGGCACGCATGAGGAACTTGTGGCGCTCGGCGGCATTTATGCAAGTCTATGGGCCCGCCAGTCCGGCGGCTTCCTCGGCTTCGATGAAAATACCGAGGATGCGCTGGTAAAATAAGGACAGAAGCCATTGATGAAAGCGGTTTACAGCCTGTTCGAACGTTGGGTCGATCCCTTTCGTGAACCGGACCGGCTGAGACCGCCTTCCACCACACTCGGCTTTCTATGGCATTACGCGAGACAGGCGAAATGGCCGCTGGCCGTTTCCCTTGTGGTTGGCGGGTTGCTGCCGCTGGTCGAGGCAGGACTGTTCTATTTCACGGGCAGGCTGGTCGATATTCTCGATCAGGCGGGCAAGGGTGGCATCGAACGAAGCTGGTCGGCGCTTTTGCAGGCGGCAGGGCCCGAACTTCTGTTCATGGGCATAACCGTCCTGGTGATCCGCCTCGTCGTGACAGCGATCAATACGCTGATCGAGGACCAGACCTTGTCGCCGGGCTTTTACAACATGATCCGCTGGCAGGCGAACTCCTATGTTCTCCGCCAGTCCTACGCCTTCTTCCAGAATGATTTTGCCGGGCGCATTGCCACCAAGGTCTGGCAGGCAGGGCAGGCGGCAGGCGACCTCATCGAAAGCCTTATTCAGGTCGTCTGGTTTATGGCGATCTACAGTATCACAACGCTGTTTCTCGTCGGTCGGCTCGATTGGCGGCTGGCAGCAGCGGTAATCTTGTGGATCATAGCCTTCGGCTTCATCGCCTGGCGCTATCTGCCACGCATCCGCAAGCACGCCGAGGCCTCTGCCGAGGCGGGATCGATGATTAACGGGCGTATCGTTGACAGCTATTCCAACATCCAGACGATCAAGCTCAATACTGCCGATGACGATGAGCGCTATCTGCGCGATGGTTTCGAGCGGTATCTCGGCGCAATTCTTCCGTTCATGCGCTCACTCACCGGCGTTCGGGTTTCGCTCACAGCACTCTCCGGCCTGATGATCGTGACGGTTGCGGCGATTGCCATTGATCTTTGGACGCGCAATGCCATCACGGTCGGGCAAGTGTCTTTCACGCTTGGCCTCGTGCTGCGTCTCAATATGCTCCTTGGCCGTCTCATGATGCAGCTCAATGGCATGCTGCGCCAGCTCGGACTGATCGAGAATTCCATGCGGCTGGTCTCTGCTCCGCTCGGTCTTGAAGATCGGCCAGATGCAAAACCCTTGCAGGTGACGGAGGCGCGTATCGATGTCCAGAACGTCACCTTTCACTACGGCAAGGCTGCGGGCGTTCTCGACAATATCAACCTCACTGTGCGCGGCGGTGAAAGGGTCGGTCTCGTCGGCCATTCCGGTGCAGGCAAGTCCACTCTCGTGAACCTTATCCTGCGCCTCTATGATGTCGAGAAGGGCTCCATCCTTGTTGACGGGCAGGATATTCGCGACGTGACCCAGACATCGCTGCGCCGGGCCGTTGCGGTCGTCAGTCAGGAAACCGCATTGCTACACAGGTCGCTGCGCGACAACATCATGCTGGCGCGCGACGATGCGACCGATGAGGAATTGCTGCAGGCGGCACGTCAGGCCGAAGCTGACGGGTTCATCGCCAATCTTGAGGATTTTCAGGGGCGGCGCTCCTTCGATGCCTTCGTCGGTGAGCGCGGCGTCAAGCTTTCCGGCGGGCAGCGCCAGCGGATCGCCATCGCACGCGCCATATTGAAGGACGCACCGATCCTGATCCTCGATGAGGCGACTTCCGCACTCGATTCGGAAGTGGAAGCCTCGATTCAGGAGAATCTGAAACGTCTCATGGACGGTAAGACCGTAATTGCCATTGCGCACCGCCTTTCCACCATTGCAGCGCTTGATCGCCTCGTGGTGATGGATCAGGGCCGGATTGTGGAGGAGGGGACGCATGACGAACTTATCGCCCGTGGCGGCATCTATGCGGGACTTTGGGCCCGCCAGTCGGGCGGTTTCATAGGACGGAACGGAGAAAGTTGAAAGCTTTCCGCTGTCTGTAATGCGTTATCGCTTTGCTATGCATTCCCTGAATTCAGCAAGCAAATCCGCCTGCGACATCGTGCCGTCATAAGGGCTTGGTGTCTGGACAAGCGATTTTTACACGCATAAACCGGATAGTGAAATGGAGGGAATTTCGTCCTGTGAGCACTTGCGGGACTACTTTTGCGCAAGTGCAAAAGAGGACGAGGGGAGAGTTCAATTGAACATGCAGGTTGAAAAGGAATTGGCACGTGAGCGCACACGACACGGCTGAGCCGACACGGCGTGATTTTTTGTATATTGCGACGGGAATGGCCGGTGTCGTCGGAGTTGGCGGACTGGCCTGGCCGTTTATCGACCAGATGCGTCCGGACGCTTCGACACTCGCGGCTGCGTCCATCGAGGTTGATGTTTCGTCCCTGACGGAAGGAGCATCATTAACTGTTAAATGGCGTGGTAAGCCGGTTTTCATCCGTAACCGCTCCGCCAAGGAAGTCGAGGATGCCAAGACAACCGCTCTTGGTGATCTCAAGGATCCGATCGCGCGTAATGCCAATCTTGCTTCGGACGCGCAGGCGACCGATCTCGCCCGCTCGGCAGGCGAAGGCAAGGAAAACTGGCTGGTGATGATCGGCGTATGTACCCATCTGGGTTGCGTGCCGCTCGGTGAATCCGGTTCTTTCGGTGGCTGGTTCTGCCCATGCCATGGTTCGACCTATGACACTGCCGGTCGTATCCGCAGCGGTCCGGCGCCGGAAAACATGCACATCCCGCAATATGCATTCACTTCCGATACGGTCATCAGGATCGGCTAACAGGTCTTGGGGAGAGATGAAATGAGTGGTGGACACTCCACATACACGCCGAAGACCGGCATCGAAAAATGGGTGGACGAACGGCTTCCCTTGCCGCGCCTCGTCTATGATTCTTTCGTGGCCTATCCGACGCCGCGTAACCTGAACTACATGTACACCTTCGGTGGCATTCTGAGCTTCATGCTCATTTCGCAGATTCTGACCGGCGTTGTGCTGGCCATGCATTATGCTGCGGATACGGGCATTGCGTTCAATTCCGTTGAAAAGATCATGCGTGACGTCAACTCCGGTTGGCTGCTGCGCTACATGCACTCCAACGGTGCATCCTTCTTCTTCATCGCCGTCTATCTCCATATTGCCCGCGGCCTTTATTACGGTTCCTACAAGGCACCGCGCGAGCTTCTGTGGATACTGGGCGTGGTGATCTTCCTTCTCATGATGGCAACCGCCTTCATGGGCTACGTGCTGCCATGGGGCCAGATGTCCTTCTGGGGTGCAACGGTTATCACCGGCTTCTTCACGGCGTTCCCGATCATCGGCGAGCCGATCCAGCAATTGCTGCTCGGTGGTTTTGCGGTCGACAATCCAACGCTCAACCGCTTCTTCTCGCTGCATTACCTGCTGCCGTTCATGATTGCGGGTGTCGTTATCCTGCACGTCTGGGCGCTGCATGTGACGGGTCAGACCAATCCTACCGGCATTGAAGTCAAGTCCAAGACCGATACGCTGCCGTTCACGCCTTATGCGACCATCAAGGACGCTTTCGGCGCGCTCGTCTTCTTCGTGTTCTTCGCCTATTTTGTCTTCTACCTGCCGAACTTCCTCGGTCATCCGGATAACTATATCCCGGCAGATTCGCTGAAGACGCCTGCTCACATCGTTCCTGAATGGTACTTCCTGCCGTTCTACGCGATGCTGCGCGCCATCACCTTCAATATCGGCCCGATCGATTCGAAGCTCGGCGGCGTTCTGACCATGTTCGGTTCGATCGCGATCCTCTTCGTCGTGCCCTGGCTCGATACATCGAAGGTTCGTTCGGCTGTCTATCGTCCATGGTTCAAGCTGTTCTTCTGGCTGTTCGTGATCAACGCCATCTTCCTCGGCTGGCTCGGTTCGCGTCCTGCGGAAGGTTCCTACGTCTTCATGGCGCAGCTGGGTACGCTCTACTACTTCGCATTCTTCATCATCATCATGCCGGTCATCGGCTTGATCGAAACGCCGAAGCGTTTGCCGAACTCGATCACCGAGGCGGTTCTGGAGAAGAGCGGCAAGGCCGAGATTACCCCAGTGGAAATCAAGGGCTGAACCAGCGAGAGAGATGAAGGACGTAACAATGAAAAACATCCTCAAGAATTTCGCTGCCTTCGGTATTGCTCCGCTGGTTGCGCTTGGTATCGCCCTGGCTACGATGGGTGGTGCCTCGGCTGAGGAAGGCGGGAATGCTGCGGAGCCGGAGCATTTTCCGATCCACCATCCCAAGCAGGAAAAGTGGAGCTTTTCCGGCCCGTTCGGAACCTATGACAAGGGCCAGCTTCAGCGCGGCCTGAAGGTCTACAAGGAAGTCTGCTCGGCTTGTCACTCGATGAATCTGGTGGCTTTCCGCACGCTGGAAGGTCTTGGTTACTCGCCCGAACAGGTCAAGGCGCTTGCCGCTGAATATGAAGTGCAGGACGGGCCGAACGCGGATGGCGAAATGTTCACCCGCAAGGCGCTTCCGACCGATCACTTCCCGTCGCCATATCCGAACGCGGCTGCTGCTGCGGCGGCAAACAATGGTGCGGCTCCGCCGGACTTTTCGCTGATCGCCAAGGCACGCGCAGTGGAGCGTGGGTTCCCGCAGTTCATCTTTGATATATTCACGCAATATGCCGAAGGTGGCCCGGATTATATCCATTCTCTGTTGACCGGCTTCGATGAGCAGCCGCCTGCAGGCATGCAGATCGCTGAAGGTACGCATTACAATCCGTACTTCATTTCGGCAAAGGCGCTCGCTATGGCGAAGCCGCTGAGCGACGACCAGGTCACCTATGACGATGGTTCGCCGCAGACGGTCGATCAGTACGCACGCGACGTTTCGGCATTCCTTATGTGGGCAGCAGAGCCGCATCTGGAAGATCGCAAGCGGACCGGTTTCCGGGTCATCATATTCCTGATCCTTTTTGCTGGTCTGGTTTATGTTGCCAAGCGTTCGATCTGGTCGGATGTCAAGCACTGACAATGGATCAACCTGAATTAAAAGATGGGCGCCGTGAGCGCCCATTTTTTTGTGCTGTAGCTGGAAGGTCGGCTGCGCCACAAATAAGCCATGAAAAAGACCGTGCGTCGCCGTAATGTTCTTGGCAGAAATGGGCGGTTTCTTTTGCAATTTGACCGTTTGAGGGTGTAAAGGTCCTTGGCCCCAACTTTGCCTTGATTAACTTGACCGGCCTGCAGGCCGCCTGAAAGGATGGAAAATGGAATCCGGATTTAAAGCCAGCTTGAAGGATGCGATCCGCACCATTCCGGACTATCCGAAGCCGGGCGTCCAGTTCCGTGACGTGACCACGCTTATGGGCGATGCACAGGCATTTCGCCGCTCCGTCGACGAGCTGGTCTATCCCTATGCAGGCAACAAGGTCGACAAGGTCGCCGGTATTGAGGCACGTGGCTTCATTCTCGGCGGTGCAATTGCGCACCAGCTTTCGGCTGGTTTCGTGCCGATCCGCAAGAAGGGCAAGCTGCCGCGCGATACAGTGCGCATTGCCTATAGCCTTGAATACGGCATCGATGAAATGGAAATGCACCGCGATGCGATTGAAAAGGGCGAGCGGATCATTCTGGTGGACGACCTGATCGCTACGGGCGGAACGGCGGAAGCGGCTGCAAAGCTTCTGCTTCAAATGGGTGCGGACATTGTGGCAGCCTGCTTCATCATTGACCTGCCCGATCTGGGTGGTCGCAAGAAGCTTGAAGCTCTCGGCGTACCGGTCCGCACGCTCGTCGCCTTTGAAGGCGACTGAGAAACGTTGCATTTAAACAGAAAAGCCCGGACATCGCTCCGGGCTTTTTTGTTTCAGGCATCAGCCTTGGGCGGCAGCTTCACCATCGCTGCATTGTCGAAGGACAGCACCTCTTCACCATTCTGGTTATGGGCGCTTGTCGTCATGGTCAGCATGGACCAGCCAGGCCGGGAAGCGAGCGGCCTGATAGCATGGACCACGCGCCTGTAGGTGATCGTATCCCCGGCATAAACGGGCTTCGGCCATTTAAGGTTTTCAAAGCCGGGCGAGGGGCCAAATGTCGGCGGCGTCTCGCCGCGTTTCAAAGCTTCCTTCGTCGCCTTGACGATGGAAGCGACATTGAGCTTCATGAACACCGCTGTCGTGTGCCAGCCGGAGGCGCACAGCCCGCCGAAAATGCTCTTCTTTGCCGCTTCACTATCCAAATGGAACGGTTGCGGATCGTATTTTCTGGCGAAATCGATGATTTCGTCGGCAGTAAACATATAGCTGCCGATGACGAGATTCTGTCCGAGATTTTCTTCCAGGAAACTCATGACGCTCCTCCCGCTGCCGTATCGTAATCGCGGCGCAGCATCATGCATGGATGCTGCATTTCGCACACGCTTTCGCCGCGCTGATTGAACAGCTCATGGTGGAACGTTACCAGCCCGATAGCCGGGCGCGATTTGGAAATGCGCTTGTCCTTGATGGTCGTCACGCCGTTGAGCGTATCGCCCGCAAGCACGGGACGTTTCCAGCGCGTGAATTCGACGCCGGGGCCGCCCTGCGAGGTCGAGTTGGTGAGATAGGCGTCGCAGACCATGCGCATGATGAGGGCGGCTGTCTGCCAGCCCGATGCGGCCAGTCCGCCGAGGACGCTCGCCTTACCCGCTTCCTCATCGAGATGGAACGGTTGCGGATCGAACGCGCTGGCGAATTCGATGATTTCTTCCTTGTTGATCGTACGAGGACCGAAGGGAAGGGCCATTCCCGGTTCCATATCCTCATAAGCATATTTCGGCAGAGGCTTGCTCACCCTCAATCTCCTCCCTGTAGACATAAAGAAAAGGCCGCCGGTTTTCGGCGGCCTGATCGTATCAGGTATTGAAGCGGAACAGCATCACATCGCCGTCATGGACGATGTATTCCTTGCCTTCGTCCCTTGCCTTGCCAGCTTCCTTCGCTCCGACTTCGCCATTATATTTGACGTAGTCTTCATAGGCGATGGTCTGGGCGCGGATGAAGCCGCGTTCGAAATCGGTATGGATGACACCGGCAGCGCCCGGAGCCTTGGTGCCGCGCCGGATGGTCCAGGCGCGGGTTTCCTTCGGTCCTGCGGTGAAATAGGTGATGAGGTCGAGAAGCTTGTAACCGGCGCGGATCAGGCGGTCGAGACCCGGTTCCTCAAGGTCCATGCTGTCCAGATATTCCTTGGCTTCCTCATCGGGAAGCTGTGCAACTTCCGCTTCGATCGCAGCCGAAATGATGACCGTCTGCGCGCCCTGTTCGTCGGCCATCTTGTCGACGGCAGCGCTAAATTCGTTGCCCTTGGCGGCGTCGCCTTCGGCGACATTGCAGACATAGAGCACAGGCTTGGAAGTAAGAAGGTTCAGGCCCTTCAGCGTCAGCAGGTCTTCTGCTGCGATATCCTTCAGCATCAGGCGAACCGGCTGGCCATTCTGGAGCAGTTCAAGCGCTGCTTCCATCACCGGCAGAATGGTGAGGGCTTCCTTGTCCTTGCCGGTGGCGCGCTTGCGGATCTGAACGATGCGGCGTTCGATACTTTCAAGGTCCGAAAGCATCAGCTCCGTTTCAACCGTCTGGGCGTCCGATACGGGATCGATACGGCCTTCGACATGGGTGATGTCATCGTCCTCGAAGCAGCGCAGCACATGCACGATGGCATCGACTTCGCGAATATTGGCGAGGAACTGGTTGCCGAGACCTTCGCCCTTAGATGCGCCGCGCACGAGGCCGGCAATGTCCACGAAGTTGATGCGGGTCGGGATGATTTCCTTCGAACCTGCGATCTTGGCAATCTCGTTCTGGCGCGGATCGGGAACCGCCACTTCGCCGGTGTTCGGCTCAATGGTGCAGAACGGATAGTTTGCGGCCTGTGCGGCGGCCGTTTTGGTCAGCGCGTTGAAAAGCGTCGACTTGCCAACATTTGGCAGACCGACGATGCCGCATTTGAAACCCATGATCGTACCTATCAGACTAGAATTCTATTATTGTGGCTATGCGTCATAGGACCGTGAAGCGTCAAGAGGCGGAGCCGTCGCAGAAGCTTAATCCTTTTTGCCAAGCAGCTTTTTCAGCATTTCAGCCATAGGGCCGCTTTCAGGAATGGTCGGTTTCTTCTGGTTCTGCCGCGCCTGACGAATATGGCTCTGCGCCTTTGGCGGAGCCTTGTCCAATTGCGCGGGATCGGCCTTGAAACCACTTGGCCGCTGATTGCCGTCGCCCATGGCAAGAGCAATGCGGTTCATGAAGCTGTTGTCGTCACCCGGCTTGGCAAGCAGGCCCACATTGTCGGCGATGGCGCCCAGAAGCGTGTCCAGCCATTCATTGTCGGCCTTGGCGAAATCGCCGAGGACATAATTATGCACGAGTTCCTTCGCGCCCGGATGGCCGATACCAAGCCGCATACGGCGATAATTCTGGCCGCCGGGGAAGGACTGCACATGCGCGTCGATGGATTTGATGCCGTTATGGCCACCCGAGCCGCCGCCGGTCTTGATGCGCAGCTTGCCCGGAACGAGGTCCAGTTCGTCATAGATCACGACGAGATCGGCAGAGGTGAGCTTGTAGAAGCGCATGGCCTCGCCGATAGACTGACCCGAGAGGTTCATGAAAGTCTGCGGTTTGACCAGCAGCACCTTTTCGCCATCGATCACACCATCGGCGATCTCGGCCTGAAACTTCTTCTGCCAGTTGGAAAAGCGATGGCGGCGGAATATTTCATCCGCCGCCATGAAACCGATATTGTGCCGGTTATGCGCATATTTGAGGCCTGGATTGCCAAGACCTGCGATGAGCAGCATGGTTCAGAGCCCCTTTTGAGCATTTCCAGCAAAAGTGCGAAGCGGTTTTGCGCAGGATAATGCGTGAAAACAAATATCTAGCACGCTTCCCAGGAAGCGATTATTCGCCGTCCTTGGCTTCTTCTTCAGCAGCGCCTTCCGAGGCAGCTTCTTCCGACTTCAGGCCGGCAGGAGCAGCAATCGTGGCGATGGTGAAGTCGCGATCCTGGATGGCAGGCGTTACGCCCTTCGGCAGCTTGATTGCCGAAATGTGGACGGAGTCGCCGATTTCGAGGCCGGTCAGGTCGAACTCGAGTGCTTCCGGAATTGCATTGGCCGGAACGATCAGTTCAACGTCGTGACGAACGATGTTGAGAACGCCGCCGCGCTTGATGCCCGGAGCAGCTTCTTCGTTCTTGAAGTGAACCGGAACATTCACATGGACGACCGACTTCGCGGAAACGCGCAGGAAGTCGACATGCTGCGGGAAGTCACGGACCGGATCCAGCTGGTAGTCCTTCGGGAGGACCTGAATCTTCTTGCCGTCTACTTCGATCGTGGCAACAGTGGTCTTAAAGCCACCGCCATGAATCTTGTAGAAGATCTCCTTGTAGGAGACGGCGATTGCGAGGGGCTCCTGCTTGTCGCCATAGATGACTGCAGGAATCTGGCCGTTGCGACGCAGTTCGCGGGAGGACCCCTTACCAACCCGGGTACGCAGATCGGCCTTGAGCACGTAAGTCTCGCTCATGGCATTTCCTTTCAAAGTTACTGGAGTGTCGCTTGCTTTCCACGCATGAACTTGTCCGAAAACCGGTTTCCACTTTTCGGGATCATGCTTCAACAAACGACATGAAACAGCCCGTATCGTCTGTCACAAGGTGAAAGACCGGACCGCTCCATTCCGCGTTGCCTCCAAGGGTGTCTACGCGGATGGCGGTGGCTATAGACCATAGCGTGCGGCAGCGCAAGTTTTTTGGCCTGCGAGCAGTTCCCGCGCCCGGCATCTGTGGGCATTTCTCATAACCGGTGGCATTGGCGGCTTTAAAGATGTTAAGCGAATGCCTGATCGACCGCAGGCTTGGCCGTGCGAGTCGTTTGTTCCTGCTAGGTTGAAACAAGGAGGCGAGATGCAGGTCGGTATCGACATGGGTGCAGTTGCTGGAAGCGGTTCTGCCTCGGCAGCGGCGCTTGGCGGTGGCAAGCAAGCCATGCTTGATCTTGAGGAGCTTCTCGCCACGCGTTTGCTCGTGCAGGGCAATTCCGGCTCCGGCAAATCGCATCTTTTGCGCCGTCTTCTGGAACAGAGTGCGCAATGGGTGCAGCAGTGCATTGTCGATCCGGAAGGCGATTTCGTTACGCTGGCCGATCTTTATGGCCATGTCGTTGTCGATGCCGCCCGCACCGAAGCCGAATTGACCCGCATTGCCGGACGTATCCGCCAGCACCGTGTTTCGGTGGTGCTCAATCTGGAAGGGCTGGACGTCGAGCAGCAGATGCGCTCCGCTGCGGCTTTTCTCGGTGGCCTCTTTGATGCGGAGCGTGACTATTGGTATCCGATGCTGGTGGTTGTGGATGAGGCGCAATTGTTTGCGCCTGCTGCCGCAGGCGAAGTGTCCGACGAAGCGCGCAAGCTTTCGCTCGGCGCGATGACCAATCTCATGTGTCGCGGACGAAAGCGCGGCCTTGCGGGGGTTATCGCTACGCAGCGACTGGCCAAACTCGCCAAGAACGTTGCTGCCGAAGCCTCCAACTTCCTCATGGGGCGCACCTTCCTCGATATCGACATGGCGCGCGCAGCCGATCTTCTCGGCATGGAGCGCAAGCAGGCTGAAATGTTCCGCGATTTGCAGCGCGGGCATTTTGTGGCGCTTGGCCCTGCATTGTCGCGCCGTCCATTGCCGATCAAGATCGGCAAGGTGGAAACCTCCGCGCGTTCGTCGTCGCCGAAACTGATGCCGCTGCCCGAAGCGCCGGAAGATGCACTCGACCTGATCTTCACGCCGGCGCCGCAGGAAATCCGTACTGCCGTGCGCCGCACGCCTCCACCACCGCCGCCGCCATCCACGGCGGAAATTCTGGCGCAGGTAGCAAAGCCCAAGCCCGAAGCCGAACCGGCACAGGAACCTTTGTTTCCCGGCATTGTGGAAGCCGAACGCGATGAGCTTCTTGAAAAGGTCATGCGCGAGATTGTGGATGATCCGGAAGCATCGTTCCGGTCTGTGGCTGTTCTCTATCAGGATTTTCTGGTGCGCTGCCGCATTCACCGCGTTCCGGGCGAACCGCTGGCTCTCCCTGCCTTCCGCCGCAGGCTGGCGGTGGCGCAGGCCAGCATTGAGAGCGATGTGGCAAGCGGTGAAACATGGCAGCAGGCGCTTTCCCTGTCGGAAAGTCTCACTGATGATGTGCAGGGCGTATTCCTGATCGTGGCGCAGGCAGCCGTCACCGGCGCGCCTTGCCCTTCCGATGCGGCTTTGGCGCGCGCCTATGGCACGCACTCGTTCAGCCGTGCCCGGCGTCTGCTGACCTATTTTGAAGAGCGTGGGCTTCTGGTTGTGCGCAATGATTTCAAGGGAATGCGCATCGTCAATTTCCCCGATCTCGCCTGTGAGACCGCTCCGGGCGACCCGAATGCACCGGACGATCTGGTGGAAGAGGGCGCAGCCGCCGAGTAAAACAAGGTGTTGCCTGTGATAACTGTCATGAACCTGTAATGATCCTCACCGACAGCTTGTGAAACGATTCATTCAGGGTAGCAGCGTGACTGAGCCAGTAAAACAGCCAGGTTTCAAAGAACTATTCACGACTTTCGGCAAAGTGGGTCTTCTGTCTTTTGGCGGTCCCGCAGCCCAGATCGCGATGCTGCAACGCATTCTCGTGGATGAGAAAAAATGGATGGATCAGGAGCGGCTGATCCATGCGCTCAATTTCTGCATGTTGCTGCCGGGGCCGGAAGCCATGCAACTTGCGACCTATTCCGGTTGGGCGGTGAAAGGCTGGCGCGGCGGTTTGCTGGCAGGGCTGTTGTTCGTGCTGCCCGGCGCTGTGGTCATGCTTGCATTGTCGGCGCTTTATATCGCCTTCGGGCATGTCGAGATCGTGGCTGGACTGTTGTTCGGCCTCAAGGCTGCGGTTCTGGCCGTGGTTTTCGAAGCGCTCTACCGCATGGCCAAACGGACATTGGCCTCGGGTTTTTCCTATGCGGTGGCGATTGCGGCATTCGTTGCGATAGCTTTCCTGAAACTGCCGTTTCCGCTCGTCGTTCTGCTTGCGGCTGTTGCAGGTGGACTACGACACGTCGTTCAGGGGAAGGGTGCAGCAACCGTTATAGGGGATGCGACGCCCGGCGCCCTGCGTGAATTCACGCAGCAGACACTCATCTGGGGCGGGTTGTGGCTTTTACCTTTGCTCGGGCTCTTCTTCGCTTTTGGCGGTGCGCATGTTTTCGTGCAGGAAGCGGCCTTCTTCTCGAAGCTTGCCGCGGTGACATTTGGGGGCGCTTATGCAGCTCTTTCCTATACGGCGCAGCAGGCGGTCGAGCATTTCGGCTGGATGAAACCGGGCGAGATGTTGACCGGGCTGGGACTGGCCGAAACCACGCCGGGACCGCTGATCCTCGTGCTGGTCTTTGTCGGCTTTGTGGGAGCTGCGAATCTTTCGGGCCTGCCGCCACTTCTGGGCGGCTTTTTCGGCGGTTTGATTGCGCTGTGGTTTACCTTCGTGCCCTGCTTTCTATGGATATTGGCAGGGGCGCCCTTCGTGGAACGGCTGCGTCAGGTACGCTGGCTGTCGGCGATGCTGGGCGGCATTACGGCTGCGGTTGTCGGCGTGATTGCCAATCTGGCGCTGTGGTTCTCGCTGCACGTCCTGTTTTCGCAGGTGGTGGAGAAAGCCGTCGGCCCCTTCACATTGCCGCTGCCGGTCTGGAGCACAATAGACAATGCCGCCGTCCTGATCGCAGGCGCGGCGGCATTCTTGCTTGTCGTTCTGAGGCTCAACATGCCGCTCGTGCTGTTGCTGGCGGCATGTCTCGGAATTGCTATTCGCCTGATGTTTTGATTAGTCGAACAGGCTCGAAACAGACTCTTCCGCTGCCGTACGGGCGATGGCTTCGCCAATCAGGTCCGAGATCGACAGCACGCGGATATTCGGCGCATCGTTGATGGCGGTGGTCGGCTGGATCGAGTCGGTGATGACCAGCTCCTTCAGCTTGGACGAGGCAATACGGGCAACCGCGCCGCCGGACAGAACGCCATGCGTAATATAGGCGGTGACGCTGTTGGCGCCCTTGTTGAGCAGGGCTTCGGCTGCGTTGCAGAGCGTGCCGCCGGAATCGACGATATCGTCGAACAGCAGGCAGTCCTTGCCGGAAACATCGCCGATGACGTTCATGACTTCCGATTCACCTGGACGCTCACGGCGCTTGTCGACGATGGCGAGCTGCGCATCGATGCGCTTGGCCAGCGAACGGGCACGCACCACGCCGCCAACGTCAGGCGAAACGACCATGCAGTTGCCGGTGGCATAATTGGCCTTCACATCGCGGGCGATGACCGGAACGGCATAGAGATTGTCGGTCGGAATATCGAAGAAGCCCTGAATCTGACCGGCGTGAAGGTCAAGCGTCAGAACGCGGTTGGCACCGGCTTCGGTGATGAGGTTGGCGACGAGCTTGGCCGAGATCGGCGTGCGCGGGCCGGGCTTGCGGTCCTGACGGGCATAGCCGAAATAGGGCAGGACGGCGGTGATGCGACGTGCCGAGGAGCGGCGGAAGGCATCGATCATGATGAGCAGTTCCATCAGGTGATCGTTTGCCGGATAGGAGGTCGATTGCAGAACGAATACGTCTTCGCCGCGCACGTTTTCCTGAATCTCTACGAAGATTTCCTGATCGGCGAAGCGACGGACGCTGGCCTTACCGAGCGGAATGTTGAGATATTGAGCAACGGATTCGGCAAGAACCCGGTTGGAGTTGCCTGCGAAAAGTTTCATTCTTTTGCCTCTGACGCCGATGCGGTCGCGGTTTGCAGTTTGGTTCTGTCGCAACAGTCCGTCGGAACGGACTTAATCTCTTAAAAACTTTAAGCTGCGTAGTTTTTGACGGGGTCAAGAACGGCAGCTTGCAAGGTTTTCTTTCGGATGCGGGGGCTATTGCAAAGAGTCATCGTCATTGCAAGGCCCCCGGGAACACAATTGCTGTAAAAAGCCCGGTTTTCCGGCTTTCCCACAGCAGGCAAAACAGATTCAGCAAAAGATTTCAGTCTTTTGCTGCCAAAGCAAGTTTCTATGCGCGGTTTGCCGCAAGCCAGGTCGAATATTCCTGCATGGTGCGGTCGGCGATTGCCTGCATTGCGGAAGCCGGAACGACGCTCCATGAGTCTGCGGCAGCACCTGGAACTTTCTCCTGCCCCTGGATCCGGTGAAGGCGGTTGCCCGAAGCATCCAGCACGTCCCAGACGTAAAGCACCGTGGTCTGGTTATCTTCCGAAAGAACAGAGAAATAGCCCTTCATGACATAGGCCGCATTGGGGTCGTTATTGCCTGCAAGCTCGATGCCCTTCGTCTTGGCATCGTCATTCATGCGGTGGGTGAGAGGTGTCACGACATTGACCGGTGCACCGACAATCGGGGCAATATGCAACTTGCCCGGCTTGAGCGCGGCACTGCGCTGCGGTGCCGCTGGCGTGGTCGTCGCAGGTGCTGTGCCGGTCGTGGCCGGAGTTGTTCCCGTGGGCTGCACGGGAGCGGTGCCCGTCGCCGGGGTGCCCGGTGTCGCGGCTGGCGTAGTAGTTTGCCCGGAACTCTGATTGCTACCTTGTACATTCAGAGCGGATTCGGTGCTGTTGCAGGCGGCAAGGACGCTTGTAAGCACTCCGGCCAGCAACAACATCGTTGAAAGACTTGCCTTGTTCATCTTCGGCTTCATGCTCCTGAAGGCGCAGGTTCTCTGCGGTAGGGCATTTCCAGTTTGAAATATTCCATCGATTTTATCGACGTGCATCTTGTCCGAAAACCGCTTTGCAGTTTCCGGCGTGCGCTTGTGGCAGTTTTATCGCCGATTGCGCCTCATTTTACAATCATATCAAGAGAATGGCGGGATAATGGCTGAGCAGCGCCATTTGTTGTGAGATATGTCTGCCCCAGTGTCATCGCGGTTTGCGTGTCGGAATCCATGATGATCATATGTGCGAAAAGCGTCATATCCGGCTGGATGCTTTCCGGATTTCCGGCATAAAACATCTGCGGGTCCATCCATGATGGCGTGAAGCGCGCGCCCACCGAATAGCCGCAGGCATTGAGACGATGGCGGGTGAGACCATGGGCTTCCATGGTTCGGGCATGGGCGTCAAAGACATCGCCGAATGTCGAGGCGGGTGTCATCGCCGCTTCCACGGCTTCCAGTGCCTCCCGCGCGGCGGCATAGAGTTCCAGATGATGCGTGGTCGGTTTTCCGACGACGATCGTGCGCATCATCGGCGCATGATAGTGCCGGAAGACGCCCGACCATTCGAGTGTGAGCTGGTCGTTCTTGTCGAGCTTGCGTCGGCCGGATTTGTAGCGGCAGAGCAGGGCATCCTCGCCCGAGCCGATGATATATTCGTTCGCCGGATAATCACCGTCGCCCGCGAAATTGGCGCTCATCATCGCAGCCAGAATATCGGCCTCGCTCGCGCCTCCTTTGGTCAGCTTTATTGCAGCATCAAGCGCATCGTCACTCAACTCGGCCGCGCGCCTGGCATAGGCGATTTCAGCCGGGCTTTTCAGCAGGCGCAGGCGGTCCACCATGCCGGAGGCGTCGTAAAGCTTGGCAAAGCTCTGCAACTGTTCGTCCAGCTTGCGGGCATTGGCGCCGGTGAGGCCGTGCGTCTGATATTCGATCCCGATCCGCGTGCCGAGAAGGTCGAGTTCCGTTAGTATATTCCGCAGGTCGGAAGCCGGATTGGCGTTGTCGCGGTCGGTCCAGACGACGATGTTCTCGATATTCGACGTATGGCGCGCCTGCCGCAGATCGGCAGAGCGCGTCATCAGCACCATCGACCCGTCTGCCTTCACGACGAGGCACTGGAAGAAGCAGAATCCGAATGTGTCATAGCCGGTCAGCCAGTACATGCTCTCCTGTGCGAACAGCAGAAGCGCATCCAGCTTTTCCTCTTCCATCTTCAAGATCAGACGGTCGCGACGTGCGGCGAATTCTTCCGGCTCGAAGTGAAGGGCCATGCGGTTCTCCTAATCTTCTATGATGGCGATCGCTGCAATCTGACGCCCGTAATCGGGTTCGTTGCGGTGGGTGGTGCGCCGGTAGGAATAGAACTGTTCCTCATCGGCATAGGTGCACTGGCGAAGGGATTCTGCCCGCACGCCAGCTTTCGTCAGGCGGTCGGTGATGAATGTCCACAGATCGAACAGCTTGTGGTCGGGCTTGTCGGAAGGTCGGAAATAGGTAGCGTAGGCAGCATCCTTGCCGATGAATTCGGCGTAGAATTCCGGACCGACTTCATAGTTTTCCGGACCAATGGTCGGCCCGAGAACGGCAACGATATTCTCGCGTTTTGCACCGAGATCGATCATGGCTTCGATGGTGTTCTCCAGAACACCGCCGAAAGCGCCACGCCATCCGGCATGGGCGGAACCGATGATTCCCGCTTCGTGATCGGCAAAAAGCACTGGCCCGCAATCGGCGGAAAGCGCACCGATGGCGATGCCCGGCACATTTGTGACCATTGCGTCAGCCTTCGGGCGTGGGGCGCCGAACGGTTCGGTGACGTGCAGGACATCGGGCGAATGAACCTGATGCACGGTCATGAGATGATCGGGCGCAACGCCAAGGTTTTCGGCGACGCGACGGCGATTCTCTGCAACCTTTTCCGGCACATCGTTCGAACCGCTTCCGACATTCAGGCCCGTATAGATGCCATCGGAAACACCGCCCTTGCGGGTGAAAAAGCCATGCGCAATCCGCTTCCCGTTCTGTCCGACGGGCTTTTCAAGGAGAGGCGAGCGGAGCGGTTGCGGCATATCTGTCATAGCATTCTCTCTTCAAACGGCGGGATGTTGGGGGAGGAGGCACAGCTTGTCAATCGAAGCTTTTGCCGTCATGGAACTGCAAACGGAATGAGTTTTGTGTCGGAATCGCTGATGGCCAGCACCTTGAACAAGGTTCCCATTTGATCGGGGGCGGCCAGTCTTTCGACGTCCTGCCGGATTTTTTCCTGAAACGCTGCATCCTTGCCCGCGCCAAGCCGTCCTGCGCGATCAACTAAGCCCATTGCGAGCAGAAATTCACCTTGCGTCATCATTCCGGTCTTGCAGCCGCTGGCTCGTGCGGTCTTGTCCAGAATGTCGAAATCGACGTGGCTGGTGAGGTCCGCAATGCCCGGATTGGCAAAGACATCGTCAAAGCTGTGTTTCAACATGGCTTGCAGCGTATCGCCGAAACCGGCTTTCAGATGGCCGTAGTCGATATTGAGCGCCGCGCCGCGTGTGGTTGCGATATGGCTGGCGATTTCCTGCATCAAGGCGGTGCGCGCCGGGGCCGCTTCAAAGATCGCACCTTCGGGTGCTTCCGCATGGCCCGCAGGTAACAGCGCCGGATCTATGCCGCCGAGACCGCTGACGAAATGGAACTCATCCTTTTCATCGAGCGCGATCATGCGTTCGACAAAGCGGCCATCGACCTTGACGAACTGCCGGAACGGAATCGCATCGAACAGCTCATTGGTCACGAGGATCAGCGGCCCGTTGGCAGTATCGGCGGAAATATCGGAAAAGCGTTCGAACCAGTCGATCTTCGCACCGATATTGGCCAGCTTTTCCCTTTGTCTTTCGACAAGGCGCGGGCTGGTCTCGACCATGACGACCCGCGCATAGCCCAGCATTTGCGGGGCGAGCCTGCCGATGGTGCGCAGCATGTCGCTCATCAGCGTGCCGCGACCGGGGCCGATTTCGCACAGCACGATATTGTCCGGGCATCCCAGCGCATCCCATTCGCTGACGCACCAGATGCCGATCAGTTCACCGAACATCTGGCTCACTTCCGGCGCGGTGATGAAATCGCCGTCACGTCCGAAAGGTTCGCGCGTGGTGTAATAGCCAGCCTCCCGGTCGCCGAGGCAGGCTGCCATGTAATCGGCGACGCTGATTGGCCCGGAGGCGGCGATCAGGCGTTTCAGCCGGTCTTTCAGCGAAAGATCAGGCATCTTTCGCCGCTGCACGATTGGCACGCCACATGGCCCAAAGCCCGATCAGCACCATCGGCACTGAAAGGACCATGCCCATGGTAAGCCATCCGCCGAAGAGATAGCCGAGCTGTGCATCCGGCTCGCGGAAGAATTCGACCACGATGCGGCTGAGGCCGTACCCTGTGACGAAAGCGCCTGCAATGAAGCCGGGCTTCTTCAGTTTGCGTCCGACCCAGACGAGGAGGAACAGTACGAAGAAGAGGACTACACCCTCAAGGAACGCTTCATAAAGCTGGCTTGGGTGGCGCGGCAGCGGGCCGCCATTGGGGAAGTAGACCGCCCAGGATACATCGCTGACACGGCCCCAAAGTTCCGAATTGATGAAATTGGCGACACGCACCACGCCAAGCCCGACCGGAACGCCAGCGGCAATCGTATCGAACATGCTCCAGACCTTGATGCCGCGCGAGCGGGCAAACAGGAACATGGCAAGCGTCGTGCCCAGAATGCCGCCGTGAAACGACATGCCGCCATCCCACACCGCCGGAATGGCGAGCGGGTTGGAGATATAATAGGAGAAATTATAGAAGAGCACGTAGCCGATACGGCCACCAAGCACGACGCCGAGCGCTGCCCAGATGACGAAATCATCGAGCGCTTCCGGTGCCATGGGTGGCTGGTTGTTGGCCCACAGGCGATGGCTTCGCAGGAGCTTCTTGCCGTACCACCAGGCGAACATGATGCCGACGACATAGCCGAGGCCGTACCAGTGCACTGCCAGCGGCCCGACCCGGAAAATCACCGGATCGATATTGGGGAAGGCGAGCGCCGATGCGGGCAGCAACGTCTCAATCATGAAATCACTCCGTTTTGTGACGGAACATGCTGGACCAACCCTTTATGGTCAAGCTGTTCCCGCTTTGCCGCAAATGGCGGTTTCTGGGCTTCCGGTGCTGATGTACTCTTAAGGCAGCCTTAAGTACATTCGTCGCCGGTTCTCGAAAACCACCATTTTCGCGAGGTCCGCAGTTGTTGATTCAACCGCATTGAACCCGATCACTTTCTATGGCCGCGCTTGCATCGGAACCGAGACGGCCCTATTTCAAATTTATGTTTTCAACAGGTCTCACCTGGAAATAAGGAATGATTGCCATGACCAGCGGACAGAACCGGGTTCTCGATGAACTCGCCAAGCTTGTTACGGATGCGGCAGGCGCTGCGCAGGGCGTGCGCCGTGAAGTGGAAACGGCGTTGCGTTCCCAGAGCGAGCGTGTGCTGAACACGCTCGATGTGGTGCAGCGCGAAGACTTCGAAGCCGTTCGCGAAATGGCAATCAAGGCGCGTGCGGAAAACAGCGCGTTGCTGGCAAGAATCGAAGCTCTCGAAGCACGTCTTGCGAAATTCGAAGTTGATTCTGATGCCAAACCGGCAAAATCGACGTCATCTTCGGCAAAATCCAAAAATAATCCCTGAATATTTATTAACAGGCCGCAAGTGGCAAAAACCCTTGTCTTAGAGTCGGTTAAGGCAAGGGTCGCGGTCGGTCCCTCGTATATTTCCACATGCTTTCACGGCTCTTTGTTCAAAAGGGGCTGGCGTTCAGATTCAGCATCAATAGACTGAAAACACTACATGATTCGTAACGCGGTCATGTAGGCGGCGGCGAGGGGCTGAGTGTCAGGTTTCGCGTCTTTCAGGCTGCTTTCCAGTATCAGTTGCGTATGTGCGTGTGCCATTGAGGCGCTTGCATGCCGTCGTGCATGCCGGTTCCTCAACCGATCAATTCGTGCCTGTTTTCCTGCGCTTGTTCTTGCGCGGTGGCTGGTACGGGCGAGCAATGACTTGCGCGCCGGGAATTAGGAAACATCTGGGGGCAGATGGTTCCCAGAACAGGAAACGGACATGAGCCTTCTTGAGCTTGAATTCGCACGTGAGGCACATCCGGTGGATGTGATCGAACAGGTCGCGCATTCAAACGACTGGACGTTCGAGCGGACTGGCGACGACGAAATCGCAATTTCGGTTGCGGGCAACTGGACTGACTATCACATCTCGTTTTCCTGGATGGAGGATTTCGAGGCACTGCATCTGGCCTGCGCATTTGATATCAAGGTGGCCGAGCCACGTGTGAACGAAGTGATGCGCCTGCTGTCGCTGATCAATGAAAAGCTTCTGATGGGGCATTTCGATCTCTGGCAGCAGGAAGGCGCGATCATGTATCGCCAGTCGCTGCTGCTGGCAGGCGGTGCGGAACCGACGAGCCGTCAGGTGGAAGTGTTGCTGTCGGCAGCGCTGGAAGCTTGCGAAGCCTATTTCCAGGCCTTCCAGTTTGTGGTCTGGTCAGGTGTTACGGCACGTGAAGCGCTGGAATGCGTTGTTTTCGAGACCGTCGGCCGCGCCTGACTATCCAATAACTGAGTTTTGGCCCGGCGTTCGCGCCGGGTTTTCTGCGGGGCCGGGAATGAGGGCCGGGGAGTGAAAGAATGAGCGAAGCAACCACCATCACCTGGGCAGATTTCGAAAAGGTCGATATCCGCAGCGGAACCATCGTGGAAGCTGCGCCATTTCCCGAAGCGCGCAAGCCCGCCTTCAAGCTGAAGATCGATTTCGGCGAAAAGATCGGCATCAAGAAGTCGTCAGCCCAGATCACCCGGCACTACACGCCGGAAGAGCTGGTCGGCAAACAGATCATGGCCGTGGTGAATTTCCCGCCACGACAGATCGGCCCCTTCATGTCGGAAGTGCTGACACTCGGCATGCCGGATGAAGACGGCGAAGTGGTTCTTGCAGCAATCGACAAGCCGGTGCCGAACGGCGGCAAGCTTTATTGAGAGCGGATGATTTCGCGTTAAGCAACCGCGTTGTCCCCTCATCCTGAGGAGCCGTTGAAAACGGCGTCTCGAAGGATGAGGGAAAATTAAAGAGGTTTGCCATCATCCTTCGAGACGGTTCCTTCGCACGCTCAGAAACCTCCTCAGGATGAGGGGAGGTGTTATCTTGCCTCACGCGCGGGGTTTTCTATAACTATTTGTTTTCACGTATGTCTTTATCCCGCAACCGGTTCCCGATTTTGGAGCATGCTTTAAGCCGGAATGTGGATGATGGCGCGCAGGCCACCGGTCGGGGCGTCTTCCAGCGTAATGTCGCCGCCGTGGCTGCGTGCAATATCGCGTGCAATGGCAAGCCCCAGCCCGCCGGTGCCGCCTGAATCCTGCGTTCGCGCTTCATCCAGCCGGACGAAAGGCTTGAAGACGTCTTCGCGGCGGTCTTCCGGAATGCCCGGCCCATCATCGTCCACGACGACCTTCAGCCAGCCATCCTCATGCGAAATTGAAAGCTCGACATTCTGCGCATGACGGAAGGCATTCGATACAAGATTGCTGACGAGGCGCGAGAAGGCGTTTGGACGCACATAGACTTCGCTGTCGCCTTCAATATGATATTTGAAGCCGCGTTCGCGCAAGCGCGCTTCGTGCTCCAGCTTTTCACAAAGCCTCGTGACATCGTAGCTTGCCGTTTCTTCCGAACCTTCGCCGCGCGCAAAGGCGAGATAGCCTTCAAGCATCGTCTGCATGTCGGCAATATCCTGATTGAGAGGCTCGGTGTCGATGGAGTGACCAGCCAGAGCAAGCTGCAGCTTGAAGCGGGTCAGAATGGTGCGCAGGTCGTGGCTGACGCCGGAAAGCATGGCCGTGCGCTGCTCGATCTGGCGCTCGATGCGTGAGCGCATCTGAATGAAGGCGATGCCGGCGCGGCGTACTTCCTCGGCTCCGCGCGGATGGAACCCTTCCGGCATGGGGCGCCCCTTGCCGAAACTCTCTGCGGCTTCCGCAAGCTGCTGAATCGGCTTGATCTGGTTGCGCAGGAAGGCGATGGCGATAATCAGCAGAACAAGTGCGGTGCCGACCATCCATGTCAGGAAGATGCCCGTATTGGACGCATAGGCCTGGCTGCGTCGCGCAAAGACGCGCAACACCTTGTCCTCAAGCTTGATGCGGATTTCGATGAGATCGGAATCGCCCACCGTATCCACCCAGAAGGGCCGATTGATCTGGCGGGTAATCTCTTCACTGAGGAAGTAATCGAGAATGGCGAAAAAAGGCTTCGGTCCAGGAGGCGGCAGCGGATCGGGCGGCAGGATCGAAATGTTCAGCGCCAGCCGCTGCTGGGCAATGCGGATGAGATTGTCGTAGCCCGGTTCCTGCGGATAGGTTTCGAGAATATCGATGATGCCCGCAATATCGCGCACAACGGCGGTCGACAGTCGTTCGGTCACCATCTGCCAGTGACGCTCCATGAACACATAGGCGATCACGGACTGGAGCAGAACCATCGGGGCAATGATGATGATGAGCGACCGCGCATAAAGCCCCTTCGGCATGATGCGCGCCAACCAGCGGGAGAATTTTCTCAAGGGCGATTTCATCGTGTTAAAACGTCCCTAAGGCCGCGCGGTTGCGTTTTCCATGAACAACATTGCGGCTGTACCATTTGTACACGTCGCCCTGCGTTTTGAGAAAACACCATTTTCTGATCGCGATATTCCCGATGGCCGATGGTTGCTACTCGATGCTGAGCTTATAGCCGATGCCGCGCACGGTCTGGAGCCAGACCGGATTGGCCGGGTCTTGCTCGATCTTGCGGCGAAGGCGATTGATCTGGACGTCAATCGTGCGCTCGCCAACATCGCCGTCCTGACCGGTCAGCTCGTGGCGGGGGATCGTTTCACCGGCACGCTCGGCGAAGATCGCCATGATGTCCTGCTCGCGATCGGTGAGCTTGATCGTTTCCGTACCCTTCTTCAGCTCGCGGCGCGGGATGAAGAAAGTATAGGGACCGAACACGATCTGCTCGATCTTCGGCTGTGCGGGCGGTGCGCCGCGCCGCAGGATATTGTTGATGCGCAGCGTCAGCTCGCGGGGATCGAACGGCTTGGGCAGATAATCGTCCGCACCGGCAGCCAGACCATCGATGCGGCTGTCGGTTTCCGACAATGCCGTCAGCATCAGGATGGGGACGTTCTTCTGCTCGCGCAGCGATCTCGTCAGCGAAACGCCGGTTTCACCCGGCATCATGACGTCGAGGATCAACAGATCGAAATCGATGCCTTCGAGCTTGCGGCGCGCTTCGGCAGCGCTTCCAGCCATGGTGACACGGAATCCGCTATTGGTCAGATATTGTGAGAGAAGGCTGCGGATACGCGTATCGTCGTCAACGACGAGGAGATGCGGCGCGTCGTCCGAGAGCGTCTTTTCTTCTTCTACAGCCATGGCGTCTTTCGATCCCATTCCGATAATTTTACTCCAGCATTCCAGCCTATGCCCGATGCTTTGGTGCACATATTATCGACTGGAATGCGGCACGTCCATTCACTGCCTGCGTGGACCTGCTTTTATACAAGCACTCATTGTCTGATCCAAAAGTCGCCGTGCCTTGGCTCGCAAATGGCGGTTTTCTGCGCTTCCGGTGCTCATGTACTCAAGTACATTGCGCTCCGGTTCTCGCAAACCACCATTTTCGCCACGGCCTGACGACTTTTTTTATTCAGACACTTTCTGCTACCTTGCGTAACACTTGTCTCAAACCTGCCGGGTCGCAGGATCGTCGGCGGAAAACTCATCGATCTGGGCGCGCCGCTCGGGATTGACCATATTATAAAGGAAGTGCTCGATGACTTCGCGGTCCTGCGGTGCGCAGTCCTCCAGCGCACGTGCGATGCGCCGCGATTGCGGAAGGGCGAGCGCAAGTGTGAGCTGACGGCCGCTCTTGGTCGGATAAAGCTTGCGGTGGCGGCGGTCGTGCAGGCCGGTGGCCTGAACAACATGGCCGGTATCGATCAACTGTTTAAGCACGCGCGACAGGCTCTGCTTGGTGATCCGCAAAACTTCCAGCAACTCCGCGACCGTCATGCCCGGCTTGCGGTTGATGAAGTAGAGGACGCGGTGATGCGCCCGCCCGAATCCGATCTTTTCCAGAATAAGATCAGGGTCGGCGGTGAAATCGCGATAAGAAAAAAACAGAAGTTCGATCACGTTGAGGTCGGCCGCCTCCTCAGCCGTCAACGGATTGCTTATATAATTCATATCGTTCGTCGAATTCACATCGATGCTCCATTCTGTTGCGTTAAATATGTCAGTATTATTGACATAATTCAATCGCCCAGATAATTTTCGATAAGCGTGAGCTGGCTTTTTTGGAATAATGTTCGCGCTGACGCATGCAAGGAGGAGGGATAATTGCGCCGACTGGCTTTCCGCCACCATCTCAAGAGTTTGGTGATGGGGATGGTTGCCGCAATATTCGATCCCTGTGGAGGATTTATTTTCTTTCCATGCATGCTCCGCTTGGGATTCGCGCAATATGTTTGCGCGACCTCAAAGCATTTTGAACAAAAAGGCCAGCAATTATGCAGAGGAAGGTGGCCGTCTCACCAGTTATATCGATTTAGTTGGGGAAGACGGGCTGCGGGCTGCATTGCTGAAGCGCATGCCGAAAAGTGCAAGGCGGTTTTCGGGATGCGCGTCGAAACGAATAGATAGAGCATTTCCAACGTTTCATCCTGAAAAGGAAATGCTCGATGAAATACTTAGGAGCAAGAAAATGGCTGCGATTCCATTTGATCAACGGGACGGATTTATCTGGCTGGACGGCGAATTCGTCGACTGGAAAGATGCAAAAATTCATGTGCTGACCCATGGCCTGCATTATGCGAGCGCCGTGTTTGAAGGCGAGCGCGCCTATGGCGGCGAGATATTCAAGCTCAATGAGCACACCGAACGCCTGCATGAATCTGCGCGCATTCTCGGTTTCGAGATTCCTTTCAGCGTTGCAGAAATCAACGATGCCTGCCGCGAACTCCTGACGAAGCAGGGTTTTGAAGATGCCTATGTGCGTCCGATTGCCTGGCGCGGTTCGGAATCGCTGGGCGTTTCGGCGCAGAACAACCGCATTCATCTTGCCATCGCCATCTGGCAGTGGCCGAGCTATTTCTCGCCCGAAGAAAAGATGAAGGGTATCCGGCTCGATATTGCTGAATATTGCCGCCCGGACCCGCGCACGGCGCCGTCGCGGTCCAAGGCTGCCGGTCTTTATATGATCTGCACGATCTCTAAACATGCCGCTGAAGCCAAGGGCTATGCCGATGCATTGATGCTCGACTGGCGCGGACAGGTTGCCGAAGCAACGGGTGCAAACGTCTTCTTTGTGAAGGACGGAGCGCTGCATACGCCGAAGCCTGACTGCTTCCTTGACGGCATTACCCGCCGCACGATCATTGATCTTGCCAAGCGCCGCGGTATTGAAGTTATCGAGCGGGCAATCATGCCGGAAGAACTTGACGGTTTCTCCGAATGCTTCCTGTGCGGAACAGCAGCGGAAGTGACGCCGGTTTCCGAGATCGGTCAATACCGTTTCAAGCCTTCCGAGATTACGAATCTTCTAATGAATGACTATTCTGCAGAAGTTCAGCCAAAGCGGGCGGCAGCGGAATAACTGGGTTTTAAACAGAAAAAGAGCGGTCTTCGGACCGCTTTTTTGTTATCCCGTCGCTTATTGTTTGACATTGGAAAGTTTAGGCACAAGATTTTTTTTGCCGGAGTCGCGCTATTCCGGTTTAAAACTCAGATGGGGTGACGATTATGGAATCTCTACTACCTATCATTCTCCAGCTCGTCGCTGGCGCAGTTGGTGGCAACATCGCAGGCGCAGTGAAGAATATCAGCCTTGGCACTACGGGTAACACGGTGGCAGGTGGCATCGGTGGTGTCATCCTCGGGCAGCTCCTCCCGATGTTGTCGGGCGGTGGCCTCGATTCCGTTCTCAACGGTGTTGTCGGCCAGCTGGCAGGTGGCGGCGTTGGTGGTATCGTGCTCACGGCCGTTGTCGGCCTGATCAAGAACGCGATGGCCGCCAAGGCCTGATGCATCAGAGCACATCCCGAAACGTGTGAAACGGCCTTCGGATAAGATGTGCGTAAAAATAAACAGTCGGAACGCGCCGATCTGATTCAATCAGATCGAAATGCGCTCTGGAGACTGTATGGTTTTGGGGACAACCGGCATGACGAACTGTCGGGGCGTAGCCCGAAAGCCGTAAAACGGTTTTCGGAGAGAGTGCCTCGGACATCCTGGAGAGGGAAAACGGGCGGCGTTCAGCCGCCCGTTTCTATTTAAAGCTTCACCTGACGGGCACAGGACACTATCTCTGTGTCAGAAGCGCCTTCCGGGCCGTTATTTATTCGAGTGGAGTAAAACCAATGGGGCAATTGCAGGCCATCATCGTTCCCGTCACGCCTTTCCAGCAGAATTGCACCATTCTGTTCGATAGTGAGACCAAGAAGGGGGTGGTGATCGATCCGGGCGGTGATCTTGACCGCATCCGGGAGGCGATCGAATCCCAGGGGATTGAGGTTGAGGCCATCTGGATCACGCATGGCCATATCGACCATGCCGCGGCAGCCCTTGATCTCAAGGAAGCCCTGAATGTGGACATTATCGGCCCACACAGGGATGACAAGTTTCTGCTCGATAATCTGGAAACGACGGGCCTGAAATACGGCATCACCGAGGGCGTGCGCAATGTTACGCCGGATCGCTGGCTGGACGAAGGTGACAAGGTTTCCTTCGCCGGGCACGAGTTCGACGTCTTCCATACGCCGGGCCATGCGCCGGGTCATGTCGTGTTCTTCAATCCCGAAGCGCGGTTCGCAATTGTCGGTGACGTGCTTTTCAACGGCTCGGTCGGGCGTACCGATCTGCCGGGCGGTGATCACGCGGCGCTGATTCGCTCCATCAAGGAAAAGCTGCTGCCACTCGGTGACGATATCGGCTTCATTTGCGGGCACGGCCCCGGCAGCCGGTTCGGCGATGAGCGGCGTTCCAATCCGTTTCTGAACGACATTGGATATGCATAAATAAAAAGCCGCCTTTAACGGCGGCTTTTTCTATTAAAGCGCGTTTCGATCTGACTGGATCAGATCGGCGCCCTAATCCTTTGTTTTGACGCGCATCTTGGTCCGAAGACCGTTTCACACTTTTCGGGATGCGCTCTAAACTCTGGCTTTAATTTGCAGAGCAGAAGTGATCGCGTCCGTCATAACCGCGATAGGTGCCGGTATTCGGATTGAACGACCGGTAGCGATCGGAGCAATACTGATACCAGCCGCGGCTCCATGGCTCATAGCTTGAGCGATAATAGGTCGCCTGGCGAGCCGGGGCTGCCGGGTAATAGGCCGGTGGCGGCGGAGGCGGTGCATAGACCGGGGCAGGCTGCACATAGGTTGGCTGTGGCTGGCTCAGCGCACTGCCGATGAGGGCGCCTGCTGCAAGACCGATCACGCCTGCGGCGACGGCGTCGCCATGGCCGCGATGCCGGTCGCGGTAGTAGGGACGATCCCAGCCACCACGATCCCAACCATGACGGCCCCAGGAATCTGCCGATGCTGTTGCAAGCGGTGCGGCAACTGCCGCGAGGGATGCCGCTGCCAGAATGGCTGTTTTCGCAAATCGGTTCATTGTTCGCTCCTTCAGAAGCTCGACTGTAATTTCTCCGATACGCTCGCCGAACGGGCACGCACGTATCGTTTATGAATAACTAATTAACTGTTTCGACATGAATGGAGGCTGAACAATGGTGAAGGGCGATGGAAAGCTGTTCGTTTCCGGTCAATTACATGCAGCATCTGTAATATTTCGCGCCTGAAGGATGATGCGTTCATGGTTGCCTGCCGGCAATAAAAAACCCCGGCGAAAGCCGGGGCAAATGGTAGGTTCTTTTATGAACGATCAGCCGGTAACGGTGATGTTCACGGCCTTCGGGCCTTTGCCGCGACGATCCGGTTCCGTCTCGTAGGAAACCTTCTGATTGTCTGCGAGGCCAGTGAGGCCAGAAGCCTGTACAGCAGAGATATGTACGAAGATGTCAGCGCCACCGTCGTCCGGCTTGATAAAACCGAAGCCTTTTTCGGTATTGAAGAATTTGACCTGTCCGGTCTGTGCCATGGGATCCGTTCCTTTTCCTTGGCGCCACCGCTCTTGTGGAGACAGTGGTATTACAAATTCTGCCAAGCGCACCACACACCCGGCAGAGGGTTATGCAGGCAGTTCTCGACATTGGGAAGGAACCGATCATTGCCGAAGGGGAGCCTTCGACCCGGAACTTATAGCGGCCCCGGCACGCCGTTCTTCAGTCTTCCATTTGTTCGCTAAGTGCCCGAACAGGTGGAGACTGATCTATGAAGCGGTATTTGGCAAGCAAATTCTTTGGGGAGCATATGATTGGTTATCTTTGAACCGGTATCGTCATAATTTTTTACGATTGTTTCAAGAAAATCATGGACTCAATCCCAAAATAGAACAGGCTAACCCTAATATATCGCGAATTTAAACGGATATGTCCTGGTATTCTCATCGATTGCGCGAAACTATGCATGCGCCACCGGCGGCGCGCAGCTTTGCACAAATGCTGTCGGCTTCCCCGCGGCTGTCGGCGCCGATACGCACCGCATAGATGCCTCGCCGCCCCATCGGGGTCCGTATCCGGCTGATGACGGGATCGTGGCCTGCCAGCACGACGCTGAACTGCTTGCGCAGGCGCGCCCATTGATTGACGGCTGCACTGCGGCGGAAATTGCCCGCGACCTGAATGCCCCAGGGCTTGGGTTTCACGCGCGACATCGGAATCGTGGCACTGCGGATGATCGGCAGGCGCTTGCAGGCCTCATCGAATGCAAGCTTCGGATCGAGCGGACGGTTCACGATCTCCTTGCCTGCCGCGAAGTCGTCGGCGGGCGCGCCGGTTATATCCAGCACGTAATTTTCAGTTTCGAGCGGTAGGAAGCCGCCGGACCGCATCCAGCTTGAAACGCGCCCGGCACCTGCATTATAGGCGGCGGCTGCAAGGCCCCAATTGCCGAATGCACCTTTCAGATCACGCAGGAAACTTGCGGATGCGGGGATGGCCTGCTCAATGTCGAAGGGATCGGCAAGGCCGCGCTCCTTCGCCGTATAAGGCATGAATTGCGCAATGCCCTCGGCGCCGACAGGACTGACCGCGTTATGGTCGAAACGACTTTCCTTCCAGATCAGCCGGGCGAAGAAATCACGCGGGATGCCATGTGCGTCAGCATTGGCGCCGATGAGCTGGCAGATGCGACCGACGGTCGGTGTCTTCTTCTCCGGTGGCAGGGGCGGCGCATAGACGGGCGGGTTCGTTTCACTGGTTGCATAGGACGAGGCGACGCCGAAAGGCAGGCTGAATAGCTGCGAAGCCAGAATAACCGCTATGCTGTGCCGGTACCGATTCATGCCGCCTGTTCCGCCCCTCAACTTCGGCCAAGGTAACCTATATGGGCGGCTTGTCGATATGGTCCGCAAGGTTTTGCACTTATGTAAAAAGACTTGCCCTTATCGCAGGTTGCGCCATCTTAACCTTCGGGACAAAGGGAGAGGAAAATGCAATTTCATCAATTGAGACAATTGGCTGTGCTTGCGGGCGCGCTGCTTCTCGCCGGTTGCGTGGCTGAAGGCGGCGGAATGGATCATCGTCCACCGATGCGTCCAGGACCGTCGCAGCCGCAAATCTGCCCGATGAATTATGCGCCGGTCTGCGCCACGCGCGGTTCTTCGCGCAAGACATTCGGCAATTCATGCCAGGCGAGAGCAGAAGGCTATCGCATCATCGCAAATGGCCAGTGCTCATCAAGGCCGGGTCCGGGTTGGGGCGGGGCTGGCGGAATGCATCCGCCGCATCAGGGCAACAGGCCGGGCATGGGCGCCTGCACGCGGGAATATATGCCCGTTTGCGCAAGACGCGGTAACGAACGGCGCACATTCCCCAACCGTTGCGAAGCCGACCGTGCAGGCTATCGCATCATGAATGGCGGACAGTGCCGTTAACTGAACCAGGTATAGAGAGGGCGGCCTTCGGTCGCCCTTTTTAAGCGGCGGTCTGCGTCTTGATTGGTTTGCTGAAGCGGTCGATATTCGTGTCGCCCCAGTCTTTGAGGGCAAGCAGAATAGGCTCGATGCTGCGACCCAGTGGGGAAAGACTATATTCCACCTTCGGCGGCACCTGTGCATAGATCTTGCGCTTGATCAGGCCGTCTTCTTCCAGTTCGCGAAGCTGGTTTGTCAGCATGCGCTGCGTGACGCCTGGTATCTGTCGTCTCAATTCGTTGAAACGTAGTGTTCCATCCAGAAGATGAAACAGCACAACGCTTTTCCATTTACCGTCAATAAGGCTGATGGCTGCCTCGACCGCGCAACCGGGACTGCAATCAAAACGGGAGTGCTTCGCCTTAGCCATTTCTGTATCCTTTTTATACTAAGTACAAAAATCAGCACTATTGGCGGTTTTTGTGCGTATTTTCATATTCTCACAGTAATCTAGTATTTGATCCATAGCAAATGGAGCAAAGATAATGAAAACTGTTGCCTATCAGAATGCCGGTAAACTGGATCGAGCGGACTCACTTGTCGATGTGACACTGGACAAGCCGGTTGCTGCCGGGCGCGATCTGCTGGTTCAGGTGGAGGCGGTTTCTGTAAATCCGGTCGATTACAAAATCCGTAACGGCGTTTCGCCCGAGGCTGGCCAGTGGAAAGTGCTTGGCTGGGACGCGGTTGGCACCGTCGTCGGGACCGGCGAGCGTGTGCAGAATTTCAAAACTGGCGATAAAGTCTGGTATGCAGGCTCCCTGATCCGTCCGGGTGCCAATAGCGAGTTTCATCTGGTCGATGAACGCATTGTTGGGCACAAGCCCGAAACACTTGCCAATAGCGAAGCCGCCGCCCTGCCGTTGACGTCGATTACCGCCTGGGAAATGCTTTTCGACAGGCTTGATGTGCGTAAACCCGTGGCGGGAGCGGCTAACGCCATTCTTATCATCGGCGGAGCCGGTGGTGTCGGCTCGATTGCAATCCAGCTTGCACGAGCGCTGACGGATTTAACGGTCATCGCAACGGCTTCGCGACCCGAAACGCAAGAGTGGATCAAGCAGCTCGGCGCGCATCACGTCATTGACCACAGCAAGCCGCTGGCCGGGCAGGTTGAAGCTCTGGGGATTGGCGCACCGGCCTTCGTCTTTTCGACAACGCAGACACTGGATCATCTTTCCGAAATCGTCGCGCTTATCGCACCTCAGGGCCGGTTTGGTCTGATCGATGATCCCGACAAGCTCGACATTATGCCGTTCAAGCGCAAGTCAGTTTCCGTGCACTGGGAACTGATGTTCACGCGCCCGATCTATCAGACCGCAGATATTGGAGAGCAGGGCTGCCTGCTGAATGAAGTCGCGAAACTGGTTGATGAGGGCAAGATCAGGACAACGCTGACGGAAGTTCTTTCACCGATCAATGCTGCTAACCTCAAGGCCGCTCATGGCGTGCTGGAAAGCGGCAAGGCGAAGGGCAAGATCGTGTTGGAAGGCTGGTAAGCCCTCCAACACATAATCAGTGGTGTCTAACTATCTGTCTCGACGGGCTTCTTTTCCGAAAACCGCTTCACACTTTCGGGATACGCTTTAACGCCCCGGACGGCCCGTCTTGCCGGGGCGGCGTTTCTTGCGCGCTGTTTCGGCAGGATCTTCGTAAGACCCAATACCTGCACGCTCACGGCGGATCGCCGCATCGTCGCCGCCACTTGGCACTTCAGTCCGCTTGACCGTCATTTCATCAAGCGTGTTCTTGCGGAATAGTGGCTTCGCCATGTCAGTGCCCGGTCCCATATCGTCAAGCGACGGCTTCTGGAACAAAGACGGCTTGCCAAGCGGGCGGGTGGTATCGGCGCCCATTTCATCCAGTGCCGGCTTGCGGAAACGCGAATTGCCGGTGGGCTTGCCCTTGTTGCGCCTTGCACCCGCATCGCCCGCCTCAAATTCGCGTGCCAGCGGATCGTCGGCAATAGCCAGTTCCGTCTCGCGCAAGCGCTTGATTTCATCGCGTAGGCGCGCGGCCTTTTCGAAGTCGAGATCGGCAGCGGCGTCGCGCATCTGCTTTTCCAGATGCTCCAGATGGGCGGCAAGATTGTTGCCCATCATCGCGCCTTCTTCCGCAAAGCCTGAAATATCCGCGCGGACATGATCGCGCTCGTAAACCGAGCCGAGAATATCCGAGATATTCTTCTTCACCGAAGCTGGCGTGATGCCATGCTCTTCATTATAGGCGACCTGCTTTTCGCGACGGCGGCTGGTTTCATCCATCGCGCGCTGCATCGAGCCGGTAATATTGTCGGCGTAGAGAATGACCTTGCCGTCGACGTTACGCGCTGCACGGCCAATCGTCTGGACCAGTGAGGTTTCCGAACGCAGGAAGCCTTCCTTGTCGGCATCGAGAATGGCGACGAAGCCGCATTCCGGAATGTCGAGACCTTCACGCAGGAGGTTGATGCCAACCAGCACGTCGAAGGCGCCAAGCCGCAGGTCGCGAATGATCTCGATACGCTCCAGCGTGTCGATGTCGGAGTGCATGTAGCGAACGCGCACGCCCTGTTCATGCAGATATTCCGTCAGGTCTTCGGCCATGCGCTTGGTCAGCACCGTGACCAGTGTACGGTAACCCTTCTGCGCGGTTTCGCGAATTTCGCCGAGCACGTCGTCAACCTGCGTCTTGGCAGGCCGAATTTCGACCGGCGGATCGATCAGCCCGGTCGGGCGGATGACCTGTTCTGCGAACACGCCGCCAGCTTCTTCCATTTCCCAGCCGCCCGGCGTTGCCGAAACAGCAATGGTCTGCGGGCGCATGGCGTCCCATTCCTCGAAACGGAGCGGGCGGTTGTCCATGCAGGATGGCAGGCGGAAACCATATTCGGCAAGCGTAGCCTTGCGGCGGAAGTCGCCGCGATACATGCCGCCGATCTGCGGAACCGTGACGTGGCTTTCGTCGATGAAAACCAGCGCATTGTCGGGAATATATTCGAACAGCGTCGGCGGCGGCTCGCCGGGGTTACGGCCGGTCAGATAGCGCGAATAGTTTTCAATACCCGCGCAGGAACCGGTTGCTTCCAGCATTTCCAGATCGAAGGTCGTGCGCTGGTCGAGGCGCTGCGCTTCCAGAAGACGACCGGCATTGTTCAGTTCGACAAGGCGATGTTTCAGCTCTTCCTTGATCGACTTGATCGCCTGATTGAGGGTCGGGCGTGGCGTCACATAGTGCGAATTTGCGTAGATCTTCACCGACTTCAGATCGCCGGTCTTCTGGCCGGTCAGCGGATCAAATTCGGTTATGGTCTCGATCTCATCGCCGAAAAGCGAAATGCGCCAGGCGCGATCTTCCAAGTGGGCCGGGAACAATTCTATCGTGTCGCCGCGCACGCGGAACGAGCCGCGCACGAAATTGATATCCTGACGTTTATATTGCTGGGCCACGAGATCGGCGAGGAGCTGGCGCTGGTCAAGCCGGTCCCCGATCTTCATTTCGAAGGTCATGGCCGTATAGGTTTCCACCGATCCGATACCGTAAATACACGATACGGAGGCGACGATAATCACATCGTCGCGTTCAAGCAGCGCGCGGGTGGCCGAGTGGCGCATCCGGTCGATCTGTTCGTTGATGGACGATTCCTTCTCGATATAGGTGTCCGAGCGCGGCACATAGGCTTCCGGCTGGTAATAATCGTAGTAGGAAACGAAATATTCGACGGCATTGTTCGGGAAGAAGCTCTTGAACTCGCCGTAAAGCTGCGCGGCCAGGGTCTTGTTGGGCGCGAGGATAAGGGCAGGGCGCTGCGTCCGCTGGATGACCTGCGCCATGGTGAAGGTCTTGCCCGAACCGGTGACGCCGAGCAGGACCTGCGTGCGGTCGTCGTTGTCCAGCCCTTCCAGCAGATCGCGAATAGCTGTCGGCTGGTCGCCGGACGGCTCGAAACTGGTTTCCATCTCGATGGCGATGCCGCCTTCGGATTTTTCCGGGCGGGCCGGGCGGTGAGGCGTCCAGAGTTCGCCATTCTTGAACAGCGGATTGCCGGAGGCAATCAGGTCCGACAGGGCCTGAACCGTTGCCGTTGCACCGGATGGATTGAGCCCCGCTGCGTCTTCCAGGCTGATATCGAGACCGGCAACGGGATTGAGGCCAGCCGCCGCACGCTCCTTGGCGGAAGCAGCGCCACCCATGGACGTGCCGCGCCCGCTGCGCGACGCTTCCTTGCTGCGCTCGGGAATTTTCTTGGGTTGTTTTGGATTTTTCGCGCGGGGCTTCGCAGCCTCGTCGCCGATCTCCTTCGCCCAATCAGCAATGGGGCCAGATAGGGGCGCGCCGGAAAACTCGGCCTGAGGCATTTCGCCGAAACCACCTGAATGCGGCGCTTCACCGAAGCCGCCAGCCTTGACGTGCGAATCCTGGGAGTGTTTGTCTTTTGAGGAAGCCATGCCTTCAATATGGAATTTCAGCGTCCAAATGAAAAGAGTGCGAAGGCGAAATCCTCCGTACCCTTTTCTTATCCAGCGATACTCCTGACAGAAGGCTGTCAGGAGGCGCGGTTTTTCCGGAGTGCTTTACAGCCTGCCGCCGGGACGCATGCGGGGGCCCGGACCGAAACCGTGCCCGAAGCCAGGCCCGAAACCGGGATGATAACCCGGATGGTCACGCCAGCCTGGACGGTCCGTCCAATGTGGGCGCGGTGGCCTCCAGTTCGACTGGCAATTGCGCCCGATGCAGCCATTATAGACATTGCCGCCGCCGCCCCAGCCGCGATAAGGGCCGGGACCCCAATAGGGACCGCTATTGGCGGACAGGGCCGAACCGATGGCGATGCCTGCGATGAGCGGTATGCCGACGGCTGCGGCGGTCGATCCGAAATTGTCGTTCGTCGTGTAGCCGTTGCCGGTCTGAATGGCGATATAGCTCGAGGCTGCCCAGCCAGTCATGCCGCCATAAGTCACCTGGCACCAGCCATAACCGCTGGTGCAACCGGCAACCGTGATGCCGACGCCATTGGGGATCGCGCCGATAGCTCCGTACTGGGTTCCGGGGCCTACGCGAAGATTAATTGTCGATGTTACGATCGCCGATGATGCATAAGCATTGGCTGAAACAAGAAGTGCTAATGTAACTATGGAAGTTCTTGCCGATAGTTTCATATATCATTCCTCTAATATACTTATTTGAATTACTTATATCACGAAGATTATTATTTTCGTGCATCACGATTTTTCGATTTCAATTCATGATTAATGAATATCTATCTCTTGAAGTTGACATTCATGCTAACGGTTTAAGCGCTTTATGCGGTACTTTTCTTCGCGGCGGGCTTGTCTCATATTAGAGACCGACTCTCTCAAGCACTTAAGGACTGACATTGATGAGTACTGACAATGAGCCGAATGGCACGCTGACCATCCGCGTTTCCGCCATGCCCAAGGACGCCAATTCAGCCTATGATATTTTCGGCGGCTGGGTGATGGCGCAGATGGATATGGCCGCTGGCATCCGTTCCGCCGAGCGCGCCAAGGGGCGCACGGTGACAGCGGCGGTACGCGAGATGTCATTCGCCCGGCCGGTAAAGATCGGCGACACGCTCTGCGTATACACGGAAATAACGCGGGTAGGCCGCACTTCCATCACACTGCGGGTCGAGGCCTGGGCGAAGCGCTATCTCAGCGATAGGCGCGACCTCGTTACTCATGCCGAATTCGTTATGGTTTCCCTGGACGCGAACGGCAAGCCGACACCGGTGCCGCCGGAAGAATAAAGCATCGTCAAGCCCGGCATTGCGCCGGGCTTATTTGCAGGCGCGATAGCCGCTGCGGCGCTGCATCAGGTCGAAATGGAAGTGATCGGCATGTTCCGGGTTATAGCCGGGACCGAGAACCGTCGAGAAATAGCCGCACGCATCGGAACGTACGCTGTTGAGCAGGCCTTTTTCGCGGAAGGCGAAGAATCCCGGCTTGCGCACCATGATGTTCTTGCCATTGTTCAGCACGATCTTGGTGACATCGATGGCGTTGCCGCGTGAATGTTCCGACATTTTCGCGCCACGACGGTTGTTCATGGTGCGGCAGGAATAGCCCCCGGCATTATAGATCGTGCTCACGCCGGACAGATAGCGCATCCGGGAGGCGGGTTGCAGGTCGCCCTTGATCCAGCGCGCAAAGGCTTCAGTCACCTGACAGTTCAGTGTCGCTGCCGGTTTAAAGGCGATGGACCCGCTGTTGAAGCCCGATACTTCAATCGGGTTTTCGATATGGCAGGAACTGCTGCGATAGATTGTCGGCTTTTCCTTGAAGACGACGCCGAGCCGCTTCAGGCGCGTGCGGCAAGCCGCTTCCGCATTGGACATCGTGTAGATGTTTTCGGCGGCGGTCACCGGATTTTGAATGGGGGCCGTGAAGCCGTAGTCGCCGGAATATTGCGGCTGGCTCTGCTGAGGGGATCGCGCGACATGGTTTTCTTCCTCTTCGGCAAGCCCGACGACGCGCTCTTCCTGCGGCGCTTGCATGACAGGTGCTTGCATGACGGGTGCCTCCACGACAGGGGCATTAACCGGGGTAGCACTTGCGACCGGCGCGTCGGGAACCATTATATCGGAATTGCCGACACTGGCCTGCGGGCGCGGGGCGCTCTCGCCGGAACAACCTGCGATGATGGCCAGCAGGGCGATGGATAAAGACGGGGCCAGACCCCGCAACCGGGTGCGCTGGCGGCTGACTGGAGCGGTGGCGGACAACACAGAACTCATGTCCATACCTTTTCTTCAGGAGACCAGACCGATGGCGTTCCACGAATATTAGCTTGCAAGCGTAAAGGAAGAGTCAGCGCCCGCGTTAAGGGCTGTGGCGTAAACGGGGCAGCGGCCAGAGCATAATCCGACCAGAGTGAAACGCGCTCCGGGGCGCGGCATTGGCAAAATGTCGCCATTGTTCTATCACCATGCCGCGGCTTCGGGCCATGCCGCAGCCAACATCCTCCCGGTCCCTGAAGTCACTTCCATGTCAGCACTGATTTCGCCGAGCGTTCTGCCGATCCTGCTTCTCATCGGCTCGAACATCTTCATGACATTCGCCTGGTACGGGCACCTGAAATTCACCAATACGCCGCTTGTCACCGTCATTTTCATTAGCTGGGGTATCGCGCTGATCGAATATTGCCTCGCGGTTCCGGCCAATCGCATCGGGCACGAGATCTATTCGGCGGCGCAGCTCAAGACCATTCAGGAGGTCATCACGCTGGTGATCTTCAGCCTGTTCTCGGTGTTCTACCTCAAGGAAGCCTTTACATGGCACCATCTGCTGGGCTTTGCGTTCATAGCGGGTGGGGCAGCTCTTATCTTCAAAGGGTGATTGGGATCATTCGGCAGGGACAAGATCAGACTTGCGTTTCCAGAACATAGGGATGAGTTCCACCGCCATCATGGCGGCGAAGATCAGTCCGCAGCCGATAAAGCCGATGAAGGTCACCCGCTCGCCAAGGAAGAGCGCGCCGAACAGGGCGGCGAAAAGCGCTTCCGATGCCAGGAAGATCGCGGCCTGTGCGGAAGTCGTATAGCGCTGCCCGATAGCCTGCAGGGTGAAGGCGATGCCGGACGAGAACACGCCTGTGAAGAGGATTTCCTTCCAGGTGAGCGCGATGGCGGTCCAGTTGAAGTCTTCGACCATGGATGCGATGGCAAGCCCTGCGGCGGCGCTGGTTGCGAACTGGATGCAGCTCAGCGTTATCGGCCGTCCTGCACGGTTTGCCCTGCTGATCAGGACCACCTGCAAAGCCCAGAAGACTGCGCCGCAAATGACCAGCCAGTCACCCTGCTTGAGCGCGTTCAGCGTTCCGCCGGAAAGCAGGAATATGCCTGCAAGACATGCCGCCGCACTTGGCCACACGACCGGATGGGGCCATGTGCGAAACAGAATGACGCCGAGCACGGGCACCATCACGACATAAAGCCCGGTCAGAAAACCGGCATTGGTGACGGATGTGGTGATTAGCCCGATCTGCTGGAGGACAAGCCCGGTGAACAGGCTTAGTCCGATGAACATGAAGAAGAGATAGTTCGAGCGGCTCAGGCTGGTCTTCGCCCGGCGCCCTTCGGCTACGGCCCATGGCAGGACCGTGAGCGACGCAATTGCCGAGCGGATGCCGATGAACAGAAACGGACCGATACTGGCCATCGCCGTCGATTGGGCGACGAAACCCATGCCCCAGATGACGCCTGCCAGAAGCAGCAGCATATTGGCCTGTACGCGCGTCATCATTGCCTCGTTTCGAACTTTTCAGGATATGTCACAACAGAAAGAGAAACCGGACGCTTTTCAGCCTTTCCCGGTCTTCATGCTATAGGCAATATTATGGGCAGACGGCAAGATAACTTCCGATTCTGCGACATTCGTGCATTTGGCATGCATTTGGCATGCATTTGGTTAGAGCGATTTCTTACTGACGGGGTGTTTATGCTCACTTTAAATAGTCAATCCGCTCTCGCGGCATCGATTGCCACAGTGATGCTGTTTCTGGCGGGTGGGGAATCGCAGGCTGCCTTCAAGAAGGTTCGCGACACGCTGGTTCTTTGCGATTTCGCGCAAAACTGCACTTTGACGCTTACACCGGTCGCAAGCGACGGCGCACCGGGGCTTGGCATCTTTCGCAGCAGCCAGTCCGGCTCGAAGCCATTGCTCAGGCTTTCCTATGTCGATCCATCACAGAAAACCGGCAAGCTGGAGATTTCCATCGACGGTCAAACACTGCTTGATGTCGATGTCTCGGCTTTGAAGGCTGAGGACGATCAGCTCGATTATACGGGCGATCTTGCCAAGACGCTCGATGCGATGAAGAACGGCCAGAAACTGCAACTGAAATTTGCCGGAAAGACCTCGACCTATTCGCTTTCAGGCCTTGTTGGCGGGCTGATCTATGTGGACGAACAGCAATCGCGCGACGGAACCATCGAGGCATTGCAGGTCAGAGGCAGCAAACCGGCACCGGTTCCGCCGCAGCTCAAGCTGATTGAAACGGTCGAAGAAATACCGGCAGAAATCCGCAAGGATTTTTCAGATGAAGCGGCGGTTTGCGGCGGGGCCAGCCCCGGCACGTTCCGCAATGCAGGCGGTTTCGAGACGAAGGTTGCCGATGGTCTTGACCTCATCGGCCTGCCTTGCGGTTCGCCGGGCGCCTATAACCAGCCTTATGCCTTCTATAGCCGCTATGAAAACAAGATCGTGCCGATCTCCCTGCCGACCATTTCCGATGATGGCCCGACTGTGACCGATACGGCATGGAATATCGACTGGTCACAGAAAGCCTTGACGCTGACAGCCTTCTTCAAGGGAAGGGGGCTTGGAGATTGCGGCATCTATGATGTCTGGAAAGCCACGGACAGCGGCGAGGGCCGGGTGCGTTTCGTTCTGCTGCAAGAACGGTCAAAAGGCGATTGCGATGGCAATTACGCCGGAGGTCCGGAGAAGTGGCCCGCGAGCTGGCCGATCAATGCGAAATAGGGTCCGTTCATGGGCAGAGTTGACAGAGGCATATTTTTCCGCGTGAAATGGTTGATGGAAGTGCTATAGTTCTGTGAACGGTTATTCGAACGGTTCCGAGGCGGATGTTTCGGTGACCGTTTTCTTTTTGTGTGTCGAAGGCTGGCTGGCCTTCGAGAAGCGCCTCGCACTATCCAAGCAATGCGCGAGGTGAGGCGGGCAAATCAAACTGCCGGTGCGTGCAGGGCCTCGGGGAGAGGCCAAGCGCCGGACGAAGGAAAGGACTGGGTATGGAAAAGTTCCCTATGACCCCTGGCGGTTTCGAAAAGCTCAAGGAAGAGCTGCGCTGGCGTCAGCAATCGGAGCGTCCTCGGATTATTGAGGCAATCGCTGAAGCGCGCGCGCATGGCGATCTGTCGGAAAATGCGGAATATCACGCTGCGAAAGAAGCCCAGAGCCTGAATGAAGGTCGTATCAACGAACTGGAAGATCTGGTTGCACGCGCCGAAATTATCGACGTTTCGAAGCTGTCGGGCGATCGCATCAAGTTCGGCGCCACGGTCACCATGATCGACGAGGATACGGAAGAAGAAAAGGTCTACCAGATCGTCGGCGATCAGGAAGCCGACGTGAAGGAAGGCCGCATCTCCATTTCATCGCCGATTGCGCGTGCCTTGATCGGCAAGGGCGAAGGCGACACGATTGAAGTCAACGCTCCGGGCGGTTCGCGTTCCTACGAAATCATCGGCTTGAAGTTCGTCTGATTTCCGTGCCCGCGCATAAGCCAGATTCCGTACAGGTTCGCGTTCAGGACGTCGAGGTGGTGGCGCCGAATTTCAAGCGCCGCCTCTCCGGTGTCACATCGACGATTGTTCAGCTCATCCCTTTGCAGCGTGCAAAGGGGCTGAACATTGCGACGATGGGACCGGGCCTGCCGGACACGCTTCCGCATCTGGGATGGAGCGCTCTTTGGTCCTTCTGGTCGAAGCCCAGGACGAAACCGTTCCGCATCTGGCACGCGCGACGCAATATCGAAATGCTCGCCGGTATTTTCATGCGCGACGTGCTGCGCATGAAACTGAGGCTGATCTTTACCTCGGCTGCACAGCGGGACCACAAGCCTTTTACCAAATGGCTCATCCGCCGCATGAATGCGGTAATTGCAACAAGCGGTCGCTCGGGGAGCTTTCTCGAAGTTCCGCATCAGGTCATCATGCATGGCGTGGACCTGCAGCGGTTTCATCCGCCTGTCGGCGACGAGGATACTTTCACGGCGTCGGGTCTGCCCGGAAAATATGCTGTCGGCTGTTTCGGTCGTGTGCGTTCCTCCAAGGGAACGGACCTTTTTGTCGATGCAATGATTGCGCTTTTGCCGAAATATCCGGACTGGACGGCGATCATTACCGGACGAACGACTGCTGAACACCAGTCGTTCGAAGACGCACTGAAGGCAAAGATCGCCTCAGCCGGTCTGCAGGACCGCATCCTCATTCTGGGGGAAGTGCCGGATATCCGCGTCTGGTATCGCCGCCTGACGCTTTATGTTGCGCCTTCGCGCAATGAAGGTTTCGGGCTGACGCCGCTGGAAGCCATGGCGTCGCAAACGGCAGTCGTTGCCAGCGATGCGGGTGCCTATGCAGAAATGATCGTGGATGGCACCGGGACATCGGTTGCTGCTGGCGACGGGGACGCCCTGCGCAAGGCTATCGAGCCATATCTGGCCGATCCGGCTCTGGCCAAGCGTGATGGCGAAAATGCTCTCAGGCATGTTCGCGCCACGTTCCCGCTCGAAAGGGAAGCCGCTGCAATCAGCGGCGTTTACGAGCGCGTATTCGCCGGGAAGTAATAAGTAACCCCCGGCGCAAAATCTAGAGTGGTTCCAGTTAAAACGGAATCGTAGGACCGCTCTATCTCTTTGTTTATACGCATCATCCTACGCAAAACCGCTTCGCACTTTTGCTGGAAATGCTCTAATATTTAAAGGATCATCAGTGGCTCGTCCTTGACCGGACGAATGGTCAGGGCTGTGCGCACGGAATCCACATTGGGAGCGGCGGTCAGTTCCTCGATCACGAAGGTCTGGAACGTGTTGAGATCGCGCGCGACGCAATGGAGCAGGAAATCAGACTCGCCCGAAACCATCCAGGCGCGGCGTACCAGCGGCCATTGCTTGGTTTTCTCGGCAAACGCCTTGAGATCCGCATCGGCCTGACGATGGAGGCCGACCGAACAGAAGGCAACCAGATCCTGCCCGAGCGAATTGCCATTGAGAATGGCACGATAGCCCCGGATGACGCCGCTTTCTTCCAGCTTGCGCACGCGGCGCAGGCAGGGCGGAGCCGAAATGCCGACACGTTCGGCCAGCTCGACATTGGTGATGCGCCCGTTATTCTGGAGCTCCCGAAGGATTTTCCAATCGATTTCATCCAGATCGGCCTTGATCGGCATGCGTAACTCCGCGCGCAAGGAAATTTCATTCCGGGGTAATTATAGAACATTCGTCGCCATTGTGGCGCAATCTAATCCTGCTCATATCAAATGAAACGGGCGGATGTAAACCGCCTAAAGCATGTCTTCCAAAAGTGGAAACCGGTTTTGGGATTAAAGACATGCCCAAGCAAAATGTTAAAGAGCGTCGCGCTTTAACGCTCTGTCAACGCACCCAAAAAGCGCGAGTGAACAGGATATACACGGTAACGAGCTCCAGACGCCCGACCAGCATCAGGAATGAAAGCACCCACAGTGCAGGGTCGTGAATGGTGGAAAAGTTGCCGACGGGGCCAATCGTGTCACCAAAACCGGGGCCGACATTGGAAAGTGCGGTCAGTGCACCGGTGAAGGCCGATACGAAATCGAGGCCGAGAGCAGCAAGCAACACCGCACCGATTACGAGCGACGCGCAATAGAGAAACAGGTACAGAAGCACATTCTGCGCGATTTCGCCGGAAATTTCCGAGCTGCCGTAACGAATCTTGATGACAGCGTGCGGCATGATGAGCCGGGCGAGATTGGCCTGTGTCAGGCTCCAAAGGATGATGAGGCGATTCATCTTGATGCCGCCGGACGTGGAGCCTGCGCAGCCGCCGAGAAACGAGGCAAGAAAGAAAATTCCGATCGCTGGCGGTCCCCACAGCGAATAGTCTTCCGTCGCATAGCCGGTCGTGGTCATGACCGACACAAAATGAAACGAGGCCGAAATCAGCGCATCGCCAAAAGGCACATTGGAGCCGAGCCGCAGAACCACTGCGAGCGCGAAGCTGAATGCGATGACGATTGTGAAGAACAGTTTTACCTGCGGATCGGCCAGCAGCTCCATGCGGCGTGGCATGAAGGCCTTGATGTAAAGCACGAAAGGCAGGGCCGAGAGCGCCATGAAAATCGTGGAAACGACCAGCAGCAGGCGGTTCCCTTCATAAAAGCCGATGGAACTGTCGTGGGTTGAAAAGCCTGCCGTGGCCACGGTCGTCAGGCCATGGTTGATGGCGTCGAACACACTCATGCCAACGGCAAAATAGGCGATGGTGCAAGCAGCCGTCAGGCTGAGATAAGCCAGTACAATGCCCAGCGCTATCTGGTTCATGCGCGGGAGGATTTTTTCCGATTTGTCGGAATTCTCCATATGAAAGAGCGCAAGCCCGCCTGCCCGCAGCGAGGGCAGCATCAGGAGTGCCAGGCCGATAAAGCCGACGCCCCCGATCCAGCAGAGAAGCGAGCGCCACAGGAGAATGCCGCGCTGCATGTTGTCGAGCCCGGTCAGCGCTGTCGCGCCGGTGGACGTGACGCCCGACATGGCCTCGAAGAACGCCGTCGCATAGCTGATGGGCAGATGCGAAAAATAGAGCGGGATCGAGCCGAGAAAGCTTGCTGTGAGCCAGAGGCACGCCGTCAGCAGGAAGCCGAGGCGCGGGGTGAAACGCATGGTCTGGTTTTGCGTGGCAAGCAGGATCAGCGCAGAAAGGGCGCCTGTCGCGGCAGCCGAGCGCACGAAGATCAGCCAGTCGTCGCTTCCATCGCGCAGGTCGATGGCCGCAGGCAGAAGCATGGCAGCAGCCATGATGAGGCCGAAACGCGCGCAGATATTGGCGACTGTCTTGTAAATGGCGGCCGGCTCCGGGGTTGGGCGAATTATTCCTTATATCAAGCTTGTTTAGCGTGAGATCGATCCACCCGCAACGTGCTGGCGTGAAAGGGTTGGCGTAAAAGGTCACAAGCTGTGGCTAAAGCTCAGCAATTCCCTGTGGAACCTTGCAAACAATCAGGGGCAGACCTACCTTGGCCATAATGTCGGGGCATTGGCTGAACAGGCGCGAAAGCGATTCTGGTACGCTGGAACCCGCCGCTTTAAATCGATTTTAGAGTGCATCCCAAAACTGTGGAACATTTTTGGACAAGGTGCCGTAAAAGCAAACGTGTGAAAACCAACATATGGAGCGCCGATCTGCCTTGATCAGGTCGAAGCGCTCCCGGACCGGAGAGAAACTTCATGTCACAGCGTCACGCGCCAGTCATAGTCATCGGCTCAGGTCCTGCTGGTTATACTGCGGCGATTTATGCCGCCCGCGCCATGCTGAAGCCCATCGTCATTGCCGGTTTGCAGCAGGGGGGGCAGCTGATGATTACCACTGATGTGGAGAACTATCCGGGTTATGCCGATCCGGTGCAGGGACCATGGATGATGGACCAGATGGCGACGCAGGCTCAGAATGTCGGCGCTGAAATCGTCCATGACATCATCACCGAGGTCGAAACCACGGTGCGTCCTTTCCGCCTTAAGGGTGATTCCGGCACGGTCTATACTTGCGATGCCCTGATTATCGCTACGGGTGCACAGGCCAAGTGGCTTGGCCTCGACAGCGAACAGACCTTCATGGGCGGCGGCGTTTCGGCTTGCGCAACCTGTGATGGTTTCTTCTATCGCGGCAAGGATGTGGTCGTCGTCGGCGGCGGCAATACCGCTGTCGAGGAAGCGCTTTATCTTTCGCATATCGCCAAGAGCGTGACGGTCGTGCATCGCCGCGACGGTTTCCGTGCAGAAAAAATCATGCAGGATCGCCTGCTTTCGCGCCAGAACGTCTCGGTTGTCTGGAACAGCGTGATTGACGAAATCCTCGGCACCGAGGCAAAGCCGCCAATGGGCGCGACCGTGACCGGCGTGCGCCTCAAGAACGTGGTGACGGGCGAGACGCAGGAACTCGATACGCATGGTGTTTTTGTCGCTATCGGCCACGCACCTGCGGTTTCTTTGTTCGAGGGCAAACTCAAGCAGAAGCCAAACGGCTATCTGTGGACCGCGCCTGATTCGACCGCTACCGACGTTCCGGGCATCTTCGCTGCGGGCGACGTCACGGACGATATTTATCGACAGGCTGTGACTGCCGCCGGTTTGGGTTGCATGGCAGCTCTTGAAGCCGAGCGCTGGCTTGCTGCACAGGAACCGCTGCACGAAGCCGCGGAGTAAAGCATTTCCTGGCCAAAGGTGTGAGGCGGTTTTGCGTAAGATGAATGCGGTGAAAACAATGAGAGGGGATAATCGTGGTCGCTCCGCTCGACTGGGATAAACTGCGCATTTTTCATGCTGCGGCTGAGGCTGGGTCGTTCACCCACGCAGCCCAGACATTGCATCTGTCGCAATCGGCCATCTCGCGCCAGGTGAGTGCCCTGGAGCAGGATGTCGGCGTCCCGCTGTTTCATCGTCATGCGCGCGGTCTTATCCTGACCGAGCAGGGCGAAACGCTTTATCGTACGGCACATGACGTTCTGATGAAGCTCGAAAACGTTCGCTCGAAGCTGGCAGAAAGCAAGGAAAAGCCGACAGGTCGTCTTCGCGTGACGACGACTGTTGGTCTTGGTTCCGGCTGGCTGGTCGAGCGCATTCAGGAGTTCGTCGAGCTTTATCCCGATATCCAGTTGCAACTGATCCTCGACAATGAGGAACTGGACCTGACGATGCGCCATGCGGATTGTGCCATCCGGTTGCGGCAGCCGCAGCAGCCGGACCTGATCCAGCGCCGGCTGTTCACGGTGCATATGCATGTCTATGCGTCGGCAGGCTATGTTTCAAAATATGGCAAGCTGAACTCAATCGACGAGATCGACCAGCATCGCGTCGTGACCTTCGGCGAACCGGCGCCAAGCTATCTGACAGGCCTGAACTGGCTGGAGATTGCCGGACGTGCCGATGGCAGCACACGCATTCCTGCATTGCAGGTGAACAATCTGCTGTCGATCCGTCGCGCTGTGCAGCGCGGCGTCGGCATTGCGGTTCTGCCCGATTATATGGCCGACAAGGAATCCGGGCTGGTGCAGCTTCTGCCGGAACTGGAAGAAATACCGTCCTTCGATACGTTCTTCTGCTATCCGGAAGCCTTGAAGAATTCCGCGAAACTGCACGCTTTCCGCGACTTCCTGTTCTCGAAGGCCCGCAACTGGACCTATTGATTGCAGCTTGCGATTCAAAAAGGCCGCGCTGGCAATCAGCGCGGCCTTTTGTTTTTTGGTGATGGCTGATTACTTGCGCGGCAGCAGGCGCTGAACTTCCTTGGACGCATCGGCAAGGGCATCTTCCGGTGTGGCGGACTGCTCAACGACGCGCGAAAGATTGTCCACGATGGTCTGCGTCACCTTCACGCCGTTCGAACCAGGGAAGGCATACCACGGGATCATCAGCGACATCTGGCTGAGGCCAGCCTTGAAGAGCGGATTTTCCTCGTAGAACTTGCCGAGATATTCGTCGGACTTTGCAGCGAGTTCGTTGTTCGGCACATAGCCGGTGCCGGGGACGACGACGGAAGCGCCGTATGGTCCGGCGGCAAACTTGGCGAATTTCCACGCCGCATCCTGCTTGGCCTGATCTTCGGTCAGGATGACAACCGCGTTGCCGCCGGTTGGCAGACGACCCTTTTCAGCGTTGATGAGCGGGATTTTCGCCGTGCGAAGATCGAACTTGTCGCCAACATTCTTGATCGTGTTGCGCAGCGCGCCAGTCGTCTGGAACGAGAAGCCGACCTTGCCAGCCGCGAAAGCCTGTTCACCCGCAGCCTTGGTCAGAACCGGCATACCGCCTTCCTTCACCATGCGATCGACAAGCTTGAAGGCTTCAAGCCCTTCCGGACCGTTGAAGGCGACCTTCTTCTCGTCATCGGTCAGCATGGTGCCGCCCGCGCCGAACAGAAGGGCTGAGAACATCCAGTCGTCGCCCTGCCAGCGGAAGTCGATGCCCTCATTGCCGTCGCCGAGCGCCTTGATCTTGCCGCCGAGCTCAATCACTTCGTCCCAGGTGGTGGGTGGAGTGTCGGGATTACCGCCTGCCGCTTTCAGAAGATCGGCATTGTAATACATGATCGGATTGGAGGTTGCGAAAGCAAGACCGACCTGACGGTCGCCAACCCGGGCGAGGCTCAGAAGATGATCGGTGAAACCCTGCGCTTCCATGTCGGTTTCTTTTTCGACCAGAGGCTTCATGTCGACGCCGATATTGCGTTCCGCCAGAACACGCAGGCGGTTCAAACCGGTGAAGGTGATATCAGGCATTTCCGACGTTCCGGCCTGACGCATGATCGTCTGGATGCCTTCCTCGTAGGTCGCCGACGGGCTGACGAAGTTGATCTTGATGACCGGATTTTCCTCCATGAATTTTTTGGAGATGTCGGCCATGACATCCTTGAAAAATCCCGGCATCGGATAGTGCACGTTCAGCGTCGTGTCGGCAAAGGCAGGCGAGCCGAGGCCTGTTGCCATTGCCAGAGCGGCGAGTGCACTGGAAAAGCGTTTCATGTTTGAACTCCTGTGGAGGATGGGAGGGAAGAATTCAGCCCTTGAGGCCGGTGAGGGTAATGCCTTCGATGAAGCGGCGCTGGGCGGCGAGAAATGCCAGCAGCAGCGGCAGGGTGATGATGAGAGTTGCGGCCATCAGCGCCCCGTAATCATCGCCTGCTTCCGCAGCGCGGAAATAGAGGAGGCCGAGCGGCGGCGTGGCGCGTTCCATGCCATTGACGACGATCAGCGGCCAAAACAGATCGTTCCAGTGCGCGACAACTGAAAAGATCGAAAAGGCTGTAATCGCAGGCCAGGCATTGGGTACGATCACCCGCATGACGATGCCTGCCTCTGACATGCCGTCGAGGCGAGCGGCGCTGATCAGATCATCCGGCATGGCGCGGAAGAACTGCAGAAACAGGAATATGCCGAAGACCGAGATGAAGAACGGTGCGCTGAGAGCGAAATAGCTGTTGAGCACGCCGAGCTGATTGAAGCCGACATAGAAGGGCAGTGCGGTGGCATGGATCGGCACGAGAAGACCGAGCATGACCATCATCATCATGGCACGCTGGCCGCGAAAATTGAGCTTTGCCATGGCATAGGCGCAGGGAATTGCGACCACGACCTGAATGACCAGAACGAGCGCGCAGACGACCACGCCGTTAAACAGCAAAAGCCCCATCGGCACACGGCTGAATGCCTTGGCAAGATTATCCCAGAGCGCCCAGTTGTGCGGGATCAGCGACAAGGAAGACGAGAAAATATCCTGCTGCGACTTTGCCGCCGTCGACAGCATGAAGATATAAGGTGCGAGGAAAAGCAGGGCACCCAGTGAAAGAATGCCGAGGCGAAGCGAACGGGCGAAGGACATACCGGATTCCTCAGAGTGGTTCTAGTTAAAACGGGATCTTGGTAGTCGCTCTAACTATTTGTTTTTACGCATGTCTTTATCCCAAAACCGGTTCCCACTTTTGGGAGACATGCTCTAGTAATGGGTGCGGCGGTCGAGCACGCGGAATTGCAACATCATCAGGATCACGAGGACCGCGAGAAAGATAACTGTCATCGCCGAGGCATAGCCGACGCGCAGATAGACGAAGCCTTCCTGATAAATGGTCCAGAGCAGGACTTCCGAAGCCTTGTTCGGGCCGCCCTCGGTCAGCGTCTTGACCGTCTCGAAGACCTTCACGGCATTGATGATGCTGATCGTCGTGACGAATAGTGTGGTGGGGCCGAGCAGGGGCCATGTGACCAGCCGGAAGCGCTCCCAGCTGTTTTTCACGCCATCCACTTCAGCAGCCGAATAGAGTTCTCGCGGGATGGCCGTGAGACCGGCCAGAAACAGCACCATGTTGAAGCCGACGCTCTGCCAGATGCCGATCAATGCGAGGCTGAACAGCACCGTCTCGCTGGAGCCTAACCAGTTGGGACCGGCGATGCCGATCATGCCCAGCATGGCGTTGACGGGGCCGAGTGTCGGATGCAGCAGATATTGCCAGACGGTTGCCATCGCCACGAGGAGCGATGCGACCGGCAGAAAATAGACGGTGCGAAAGAAGGACTTGCCGCGAACTTCGCCTTCAATGAGGAGGGCTACGCCGAGGCCGAGAAAGACGGAAGCGGGCGCCACGATCGCGGTATAGATGGCGGTGTTCTTCAGCGAGATCAGAAATGTCCGGTCGCTGAAGAGTTCGGCATAGTTTTCCAGTCCGATGAATTCGAAACCGTCATAACCAAGCTCGAAATTGGTCAGGCTCCAGAAAATGACGGCGGCAGTTGGCAGGAGGATCAGCAGTACCGTCAAAATGATGGCTGGAGCTGCCAGTTTCCATGCCAGCCGCTCTTCGCGGCGACGGGCTTCTTCGGCCGCCGTGCGTGCGCTGCTGGCTGCGTGGCTGGATAGCGTCATATCAGACATGAGCGGCAGCCTTTGCCGGTGCTGCAAGCTTGACGATGTTTCCGGCGGGCTGGCGCAGGCGCAGGCCATCATCTGTGAAGAGGTAGGCGTTGCTTGCATCGAAATGCAGGCCCACGGGGAGGCCGACGACGATGTCGCGCGCTTCTTCGGGCGCAAGTTTCACGGTGAGGTCCTGCGAGGCACCGGGAGCCTTGAGATAGACGAGAACTTCCGAGCCGAGAAATTCGATCCGCGAGACTGTGCCGGAAATGCCTGTCTTGTCGTGCGGCTTGAGCTGGAAATGTTCCGGACGAACGCCGATGCGGATAGCGGTGCCGGAATGGGCGGCGACGTCCTGCAGGATGGCGCGGCCTGCAAAATGTACCATGCCGCTATCGCTGACCAACGCTTCCAGAATATTGATGCGCGGTGTGCCGATGAATTGCGCGACCTCGATATGGCGCGGATCATTATAGATCGCGGTCGGCGTGTCGATCTGCAGCAGTTTGCCGCCCATCATGACCGCAACGCGGTCGGCCATGCTGAGCGCTTCGGCCTGGTCATGGGTCACATAGATGGTGGGGACACCGGCACGGCGATGCAGTTCAACGATTTCTGCGCGGGTGTGAACACGCAGATTGGCATCGAGGTTCGACAGCGGCTCATCCATCAGGAATGCGCCGGGTTGACGGACAAGCGCGCGGGCAAGGGCCACACGCTGACGTTGGCCACCGGACATCTGGCCCGGCTTGCGGTCAAGCAGATGGTCGATCTTGAGGCTCGTTGCGGTTGCCTTGACCTGCTTCTGGATGGCGGCGCGCTTGCTGCGCTGGCCGGGAATGAAAGCGCCGATCATGGGCAGGCGTTCCACGGCGGTCAGATCACGCATTGCAAGCGGCACCGCGATGTTCTGTGCCGTCGTCAGGTGGGGATAGAGCGCGTAGGACTGAAACACCATGGCGATGTTCCGGTCGGCAGGGTGAGCGCCGGTTATGTTGCGCCCTGCAAGCTCCACACTTCCTTCATCCGCATGGTCCAGACCGGCGAGAATACGCAGCAACGTACTCTTTCCGCAGCCTGACGGACCGACGAGAGCGATGAATTCACCTTCCGCGGCTTCGATGGAAATTCCATCAAGAATGCGGTTGCCCCCATAGGATTTGCCGATGTCGCGAAGGACGAGCGTGCTCACTGGCTTGCCTCCTCGGTGACTTTCTCGCCATCGCCGGTATGGTGCGGATAGACCTCATGCACCACGTCATCGATGACGTAGGGTGTCAGTTCGTCGATGCGGACGATGCTGCTTGTGGCGATCTCGTCGAGATCGTGGATGACAGCGCCGAGGATGCGCTCGCCGGGGAGATCGCGTTCCATTGGGCCGACGATGAAGGCGGCGGCAGGCGCCCAGACATAGTTCGTGCCGAAAGCATCGCCCGACCACGCACGGTGCAGGTGGCCGCTGGCGTGAAGCTGCACATTATACTGCGCGAAAAGATCATAAAGACGCTGGCGTGGGGCAGGGCGGATACCCCAGTAGCCGCTATCACCCTCATCCGGATCGTCCACAAAGAGCGGCTTGTGGGCGAAGACGGCGACGGGCTTGCCATCGCTGTTTTTCAATTCGTCTTCGAGCCACTGGAACTGTTCCGCTTCTTCGGCCTCGCCGGAGCCGATGACAAGGCTGTTGAGGCCGATGATACGCCAGTTGCCGAAGTTTTCCGCCCAGCGGTCCGGGCCGATATGACGGCGCCAGCGCATCAGGCGCTGCGGATTGACCGGCTGGTGACTTTCGGGAAGATGGCCGATATCGTGGTTACCCGGAAGGCTGAGAACACGCGCTGGAAGCTCGTTCAAACAGGTGCGGCAGAACAGAAGATCGGCCTCCACATCGGCGCCGTCGACTGTCAGGTCGCCGGTGTGGATGATGAGATCAGGTTTCTGCTGATCAATCCAGGCAACGAGCGGTTCCCAGTTGCGGTTGAAGTGCGGCTTGATTGGGCTGAGGTGGGTGTCTGTAATCTGAACGATCCGCACGGGTACGCTCCTTCTCGGGTCTGTCTATTGCCGCAGCACTTTTTTACGCGCGGCACTCCGCCGGGCGCATCATGCGCGGCATCTTGCCGGGGCTTTTAGGCGCGTTGTGTGACAGGCCCGCTGCATTGCAGTGACAGTTGCATGACATCTGCTTTGAGCGACTCAAAAAGGGGGATTTGCCAAATTTGGAGGCATCGTTGTTTTGCTGATGCTCATGCTTTAGGCGGCTAATCTGCTCATTATAATATTACGAAGTAATTTTTATCGGCATAACGCATTGTTTTTAAATTGTTTTATGGTCTGATCTAGACATGCGTAAAATGCATAGCTGCATTGCGCTAAAGTCGCATTGCAAAAACAATGGGCAACAGGCATATAAAGGTCATCTCAGCGCTGCGTTTCCTCCTCCCATTTGCGCAGGCTGAGTGTTCCCCTCTGGAGGTTTGCCTCAAAGGCACCTTCAAAACTCAAAGCCAGACATTTGTCTGGCTTTTTTTTTGGCTTTTTGCCAAGCCGCCTCTTTTTGTCAGAAATACAGAAACGAAAAAGGGGCCTTTCGGCCCCTTCGTCATTCCATTTTGTTTTGTTTAACGCAGGCTGGCACAGAAGCGCTGGATGCGGGTGCAGGCTTCTTCGAGAAGCGCGTCTGACGTTGCATAGGAAATGCGGAAGTTTGGTCCAAGACCGAAAGCCGAACCGTGAACGACGGCGACGCCTTCAGCTTCCAGCAGTTCGGTGACGAAGTCTTCATCGGTCTCGATGACCTTGCCAGCTTCCGTCTTCTTGCCGATCAGGTCAGCGCAGGAGGGATAGACGTAGAACGCACCTTCCGGTGTCGGGCACTTGATGCCTTTTGCCTGGTTCAGCATTGATACGACCAGATCGCGACGGGCCTGGAAGATCTTCTTGTTTTCCGGGATGAAATCCTGGGTGCCGTTGAGGGCTTCGACTGCGGCCCACTGTGCGATGGAGCAAGCGCCCGAGGTCTGCTGGCCCTGCACCATATCCATGGCCTTGATGAGCTGCAGCGGTCCCGCTGCGTAGCCGATACGCCAGCCGGTCATGGCATAGGCCTTTGACACGCCGTTCATGGTGAGCGTGCGGTCGTAAAGCGAAGGCTCGACCTGAGCAGGCGTCGTGAACACGAAGTCGCCATAGACCAGATGCTCATACATGTCGTCGGTCAGGATCCAGACATGCGGATGACGAACCAGAACGTCGGTCAGGGACTTGAGTTCTGCTTCCGTGTAAGCCGCGCCGGTCGGGTTCGACGGCGAGTTGAAGATCAGCCACTTGGTCTTCGGCGTGATCGCCTTTTCCAGATCGGCGGCCGTCAGCTTGAAATTGTCTTCGATCTTCGTGTTAATGAACACCGGATTGCCGCCGTTGATCGCCACCATTTCAGGATAGCTGACCCAGTAAGGGGCAGGAACGATGACTTCATCGCCGGGGTTCAGCGTGGCCATGAAGGCGTTGAACAGAATCTGCTTGCCACCAGTGCCGACGATGACCTGTTCCGGCTTGTAGTCGAGGCCGTTTTCACGCTTGAACTTGGCAACAATGGCCTGACGCAGTTCAGGAATACCGGCAACAGGCGTGTATTTCGTTTCACCGCGGTTGATCGCGTCGATGGCAGCCTGCTTGATATTCGTGGGCGTGTCGAAGTCGGGCTCGCCCGCACCGAGACCAATCACATCCTTGCCCTTGGCTTTCAGTTCACGTGCTTTCTGGCTGACCGCGATGGTCGCAGATGGCTTTACACGAGAAAGGGCGTCGGCGAGAAATGCCATGATAGATCTCCATAGATGGCAGGCTCTGTTAACCGGCACCGGGCAGGTCCGGTTTTGCGGGTTTTCTATGTCCCATCGGCGCAGGAAGCGCAACAGATGGATTGTGATTTCATCGGCAATTGCTTGATTTCGCGAAAATGTGTTGCCGAAACGAACAGATCCATCAGCAATGCTGACATATTAACGCAAGGAAACTGATTGGATCGGGTGGTATTGGGCTCTATCCCGCCATCAGGTCGCGCAAGCTGCGCGTGGCCATCACCTTATAAGCCGCTATCAGCGCATCGCACTCGTTTTCCGGAACCTCGACGGCGATGCGCATGGTGGATTCGCCGAAATGCATCAGCAGGAAGGCGGTTTCGTCCAGTTGCGCCGGCGGCTTGCCGGGGGCGATCCGGCGGATCGTATCGGCCAGGAGCTGGCCGTTCTGCCTGCTTTCGGCAATTTCCAGCTTTGACAGGGACTTGTCTGTCTGCGTGGCCGACCAGATGTCACGCATTGCCGGTTCCAGCCGCATTAGCGTCAGATATTCATCGATCAGTGCATTGAAGGCGATGATCAACTCGTCAGCCGAACTGGCTGCTGCAAGCCCTTCCGCGATGCATTGGCGCGATTGCGCATTGCAGCTTTCAAACAAGTAACGGATCAGGGCGCTTTTATCGGGAAAATACTGATAGAGCGCGCCGATGGAGATACCGGCCTGCTGGGCAATTTCACTCATCTTGAGGCTGTCGCTGCCCTTGGCGGCGATCAGTGCCGTGGCGCATTCAGCGATGCGCCGAATCTTTTCCTGTGCGCGGCTCTGGCTGGGCGTGCGGCGCAGGATCGGTGCGCTGCTTGTCTCTGCTTGCTTGGCGGAATTCTGCTTCATGACCGACTCACAATTTTTGTCTCTTGACAGAATATGAGGATTGCTCACATATTGCAAATATGAGGGTTACTCATATTTTGGGAGAAGGAACATGAATACGTATCTTGATGATCGTTATCTGGTGATTGGTGCCACCGGCAAAACCGGCAGGCGCGTTGCGGAAAAGCTGCGGCAGAAGGGGCTTTCAGTTCGGGCCGTATCGCGGAGCACCGAGATTCCCTTTGACTGGAACAGCCAATCCACCTGGGCTGCGGCGCTTGACGGTATCGACAGCGCCTATGTGACATACCAGCCGGATATTGCCTTGCCGGGCGCCGTCGATGTCATTCGCGCATTTCTCGCGGCGGCAAAGACGGCAGGTGTCAAGCATGTCGTGCTTCTGTCTGGACGGGGCGAGGAGGAGGCGGAAGCTGCGGAGCGGGTTCTGCAGGCTTCCGGGCTGGACTGGACCGTGCTGCGTGCCAGCTGGTTCATGCAGAATTTCAGCGAAAACTACATGCGGGACGAGTTGCTTTCAGGCTCGCTGACCTTGCCGGTCGGACCGACGAAGGAACCTTTCATCGATGCCGACGACATTGCGGATGTGGCGGTTGCCGCGCTTGCCGAGGCGGGGCATCGCAACCGGCTCTATGAGCTGACTGGGCCGGAACTGTTCAGCTTCAACGAGGCTGTGAGCGAAATCGCCGGAGCGACAGGTCGGGCGCTGTCGTTTCATCCGGTCTCATTCGCCGATTACGAGGCCGCATTGCGTGAACAGGCATTGCCTGAAGATGTCATTACGCTCTTGCGCTATCTTTTCACCGAGCTTTTCGATGGCCGCAACGCCAATGTGGCGCATGGCGTGGAGGAAGCCCTTGGACGAAAGCCGCGCCGGTTTGCAGATTTTGCGCGCAAGGCTGCCGTTGAAGGCATATGGGAGGGATAATCATGACAATGAGTTTTCAATTGCTGGTTTTGCTGACAGCATGGGGAAGCGCGATTACCGGCGGCATCTTCTATGCGTTCTCAAGTTTCGTGATGGCCGCGCTGGCGCGCATTCCGGCCAATGCGGGCATAACGGCTATGCAGTCGATCAATATCACCGTCATTAATGGCACGTTCTTTGCCGTCTTCTTCGGCACTGCATTGTTGTGTCTGGCGATTATCGTACTGGGATTGATGGGCTTCGGAGGCTTTTCGAAATGGGCGATGATTGGCGCTGCCGTCTATCTCGTCGGCACTATTGGCGTCACGATGGCTTTGAATGTGCCGCTGAACAACCAGCTTGCCGCGATGGATGCCAATGCCGCCGCTTCGGCGGATGTCTGGCTCGCTTATGTGCGCGACTGGACCATATGGAATCACGTCCGCACCGTCGCGGCGCTGATTGCGGCCCTGGTTCTGGGTGCAAGCGCATTGGCGAGAGGCTGAGGAAGGCAGACAAATAAAAAAGGCGGGTCCGAAGACCCGCCTTTCCTCTGCCTTGCGGCAAAACTTATGCTGCGACCAGATTGTCGGCAGACGAACGGCCCGAACGACGGTCCTGTACGATTTCGTACGAAACCTTCTGGCCTTCATCGAGCGTGGCCAGACCAGCGCGCTGAACGGCGGAGATGTGAACGAAAACGTCCGTGCCGCCCTGATCAGGCTGAATGAAGCCGAAGCCCTTGGTCGTGTTGAACCACTTAACTGTTCCCGTAGCCATGGGAAATTCCTTTGTAACATTAGTAGTAGAGTAGTCCGTATGCTTCGCACACGTCCCTGTGAATCGAATTTATGGACAGGAGATCGTCAGGAAGCACGGCGGGCCGCACGGGTCGCAAAGTCACTTGACCGAAAAATCGATGCGCTAACTATATGCGACAAATTTGACCAATACAAGTCAGCTAGAATGCTAGCTAGAAACTGATTTTACTCAGGCTTTCTGCCATGCCGAGTCCGAGCCGGTTTTGCGCGCTCGATCGGTCGAGCCAGAACAGCCGGAACAGGATTGGGGCGCTGCCATCGCATGGCGCCATTTCATAATGATCCCAGGTTTCAGGCGCGGCACGTCTCAATTGCAAATGAAAGCAGTGGCGGCGGTGAAGCTCGGTTTGTCCCCGTTCGGGATAATCATAATCGATAGTTTCGAGATGGATCATGCCGTCGTCGTAGAAAAGCCCTGTTTCTTCGGCGAATTCGCGATAGGCGGCCGCGAAAATATCTTCTCCTGCATCGACCGTGCCGCCCGGCACCTGAAGCGGCGTTTCAGGAAAATCCAGCTCTTCAAAAACCAGAAGGCGGCCGCTCCATGTCGCGTAAATGAGTACCTTGTCGATGGGCTGGATTGTGACAGTCATGGAATGCTTCCGGCAGGGTTTGCGTTCAGGCCATAATTGCAACGAATGATTTGCGGTAAAAACCGCATATTGTTGTGGGTCATTGCACTGGCCCACGCGAAAAGCGTGTGATCTCCTATCTTTGACTTCCACGTGACGTACATAATGAGCATGTTGCAAATATATCTGCAAAATTGAGCGGGCGGATGGGCAGCGAGGCAGGACATGACGTCTGAACCAGACAAGGACAAGACGAAGCAGAGCGCGCCTAAAAAAGAGCGCCGCCGCAGAAAGCCCAGACGCAGTGTTACCGAGCGCCTGCGCAAAAGTTCGGCAAAGCTGATTGGCGGCGCCCCCTCACGCGACGGAACCGATCTTTTCTCGCAGATGTCGATGATGGTCGGGGCCTTTATGACTTCGCCGGTGCGCAACACGCTGATTATGCTTGGAACCGGCATTTTCGTTCTCGTCGTGCTGATTGCCGTCGGGCAGGTCGCCATCAATCGCTGGAACGAACCTTTCTACGATGCGCTCTCCCGCCGCGATTTGCAGGCTTTCTTCCATCAGCTGATGGTCTTCTTCGGCATTGCGGGCAGCCTGCTCGTGCTCAACGTATCGCAAACCTGGCTCAACCAGATGTTTGCGCTCAAGATGCGCGAGGGGCTGGCGCGTGATCTGGTGGGGCAATGGCTGGTTCCGGGGAGGGCGTTTCGTCTCGCCAATGCAGGCGAGATCGGCATCAATCCCGATCAGCGTCTGCATGAAGATGCACGTCACCTCGCGGAAACATCGTGCAATCTAGGGATCAATCTCCTCCAGTCGACCGTCATTCTGGTGAGTTTTGTCGGCGTCCTGTGGTCACTGTCGAGCGGCTTCGTGTTTCATGTCGCGGGCTACAGTTTCTCGATCCCCGGTTACATGGTCTGGGCTGTCATCATCTATGCGGCATCCGCATCGTGGCTGACATGGATCGTCGGGCGCAGCCTGGTCAATATCAACGCCAATCGCTATGCGCGCGAAGCTGATTTCCGCGCGTCGCTGATGCGGGTCAATGAGCACGTGGACGCCATCACCCTGTCGCGCGGCGAAGGGGACGAGAGACGCCGCCTTGATCTGGATATCGATGCGGTTGTGGCTGCAATCCGCAAGATCGTCTTTGCGACCACGCGATTGACCTGGGTGACTGCCGGCTACGGCTGGCTCACCATCGTGGCGCCTATTCTCGTGGCGGCGCCGGTCTATTTCTCCGGAGGACTGACCTTCGGTGGGCTGATGATGGCCGTTGGTGCGTTTACGCAGGTGCATAATTCACTGCGCTGGTTTGTCGATAATTTCGGGGCGATTGCGGACTGGCGGGCGACGCTGCTGCGTGTCGCGAGCTTCCGTCAGGCGGTGCTGCGCATGGACGAACTCGGCCATCTGGACCGGCAGATCGATCTTGCGACGAATGATAATGACAGGCTGACGCTGGATGATGTTTCCATTGCCGCGCCCGATCTGTGCCTGAAGCTTTCCCGCAAGGCCTTTTCGGTGAAACCCGGCGAACGGGTGCTGGTCACGGGTGGAACCGAGACGCAGAGAACGCTGTTGTTCCGCGCATTGGGCGGGCTTTGGCCATGGGGCGAGGGGCGGATCGGTATGCCCGTCGGCGATGGTGTCGCTTTCATGCCGCGGGCACCTTATTTTCCGCCAGGCAAACTCAAGGGTGTGATTGTCTATCCGCTTGATATCAAAAAGTTTTCGGAAGAAGACTTGGAGAATGTGCTGCGGCGGGCCGGGCTTGAACGGCTTTCCACGAGTCTTGATCGCGTTGCGCGCTGGGATCGTGTTCTGACCGACGATGAGCGCCAATGTATCGCTTTTGCCCGCCTGATCTTACAGAAGCCGCAATGGATTGTGATCGACGGCGCGCTCGATGGTCTCGATGCCGAAGCCTACGACCGGATTCGCGATATGCTGAACACCGAGTTGAAGGATGCAGCCGTCATCCATCTTGGCAAGCCGCATCTGCACGATGGCCTTTTCACCCAGCAGGTCAGTCTGGAAGGTGATCCTTCAGGTAAGCCGTTGGAGATACCAGCCCTTAAAACAGCATAAAAAAAACCGCCGGTCACCCGGCGGTTTTTTGTTTCGGGATGTCTTTAGGCTATCAGCGGAAATAATCCTGCAGCGGGCGAACTTCCAGCGATCCGGCCTTGAGCGCGGCGATAGCTTCGGCGGCTGCTTCCGCTCCGGCCATGGTCGTGTAGTAAGGCAGCTTCTGCATCAGCGTTGCGCGGCGGATCGACTTGGAGTCGGATACAGCACTTGCGCTGTCCGTCGTGTTGAAGACCAGATGGATCTGGCGATTGCGGATCGCATCTTCCACGTGCGGACGGCCTTCGATGACCTTGTTGACCTTGGTCGATTCGACGCCGTTGGCTTCGAGGAACTTCTGCGTTCCGCCGGTTGCCATGACCTTGAAGCCGATGCTTGCAAGCTTGCGGACCGCGCCGAGCACGCGTTCCTTGTCTTCGTCGCGAACAGATACGAAGACCGTGCCTTCACGCGGCAGTTCCACGCCTGCACCAAGCTGTGCCTTTGCGAAGGCCAGAGCATAGTCGTAGTCGAGGCCCATGACTTCGCCGGTCGAGCGCATTTCCGGTCCGAGCAGCGTATCGACGCCGGGGAAACGGGCAAACGGGAATATCGCTTCCTTGACCGCGATATGCGGGCGGGAAGGCGTCTTCGGCTTGCCGCCATAGGCGCCGAGTGCAGCTTCTAGGCTTTCCCCGGCCATGACGCGGGCTGCAACCTTGGCGATCGGGGTGCCGACCGTCTTGGCGACGAACGGAACCGTGCGCGATGCACGCGGATTGACCTCGAGAATGAAGATTTCGCCGTCCTTGATGGCGAACTGCACATTCATCAGGCCGCCGACATGAAGCGCCTTGGCAAGCGCTGCCGTCTGGCGTTCCAGTTCAGCAACGATTTCTGGCGAAAGCGTATGCACCGGCAGCGAGCAGGCAGAGTCGCCGGAATGAATGCCGGCTTCCTCGATATGCTCCATGATACCGGCGACAAAGCTGTCCTTGCCGTCGCACAGGCAGTCGACGTCCACTTCGATGGCTTCGGTCAGGTAGGTGTCGAACAGAAGCGGGTTCTTGCCGAGCAGCGTGTTGATCTGGCCGGTCTTGTCGTTCGGATATTTGGCCTTGATGTCTTCCGGCACCAGTTCCGGCACGGTGTCGAGCAGATAGTTCTGCAACGAACGCTCGTCATGGATGATCTGCATGGCGCGGCCACCCAGAACGTAAGACGGGCGCACGACAAGCGGGAAACCCAGATCGGCGGCGACGAGGCGGGCCTGTTCGACCGAATAGGCGATGCCGTTCTTCGGCTGATTGAGATCGAGCTTGATCAACAGCTTCTGGAAACGGTCGCGATCTTCCGCAAGGTCGATGGCGTCGGGCGACGTGCCGAGGATCGGGATACCGGCCTTTTCAAGCGCATCGGCGAGCTTGAGCGGGGTCTGGCCGCCAAACTGCACGATAACGCCGTGCAGCGTGCCCTTTTGCCTCTCGACGCGCAGGATTTCCAGCACATCTTCTGCCGTCAGCGGTTCGAAATAGAGACGATCCGACGTGTCGTAGTCGGTCGAAACCGTTTCCGGGTTGCAGTTGATCATGATGGCTTCATAGTCGGCATCATTGAGCGCGAAAGCCGCATGGCAGCAGCAATAATCGAACTCGATGCCCTGACCGATGCGGTTCGGACCGCCGCCGAGAATGACGACCTTCTTGCGATCCGACACTTCGGCTTCCGAGCGCGGCTGGCCGACGAATGGCGTCTCATAGGTCGAGTACATATAGGCGGTCGGCGAAGCGAATTCGGCAGCGCAGGTGTCGATGCGCTTGTAGACCGGATGCACATCGAGTTCGCCACGCAGCTTGGCCACGTCTTCCGCGTCCTTGCCCGTCAGGCTTGCAAGGCGTGCGTCGGAGAAGCCCATGGACTTCAGCATACGCAGGTTTTCAGCGTCTTGCGGCAGGCCATGTTCGCGGATGCGCTCTTCGGTCTTCACGATGGCTTCGATCTGCTCGAGGAACCAAGGGTCGATCTTCGAAGCGTCGTGCACCTGCTCGGTGGTCAGGCCGAGACGCATTGCCTGCGCGACCATGCGCAGACGGTCCGGCGTCGGCGTGCCGATAGCAGCGCGGATCGCGTTCTTCTCGTCGCCTTCCTCGATGTTGGGAATGGCGATTTCGTCAAGGCCGGTCAGGCCCGTTTCAAGACCGCGCAGCGCCTTCTGCAAGCTTTCCTGGAAGGTACGGCCAATGGCCATCACTTCGCCAACCGACTTCATGGCGGTGGTCAGGATCGGCGATGAGCCGGGGAACTTTTCGAATGCAAAGCGCGGGATCTTGGTGACGACATAGTCGATCGACGGTTCGAACGAGGCTGGCGTTGCGCCGCCGGTGATGTCGTTGTCGAGTTCGTCCAGCGTGTAGCCGACGGCGAGCTTGGCCGCGACCTTGGCAATCGGGAAGCCGGTTGCCTTGGAAGCCAGAGCCGAGGAACGCGAGACGCGCGGGTTCATTTCGATGACGATCATGCGGCCATTGGCCGGGTTGATCGCGAACTGCACGTTGGAGCCGCCAGTTTCGACGCCGATCTCGCGCAGCACCGCAATCGAGGCGTTACGCATGATCTGGTATTCTTTGTCGGTCAGCGTCAGCGCTGGCGCAACGGTGATCGAGTCGCCGGTATGAACGCCCATAGGATCGAGGTTTTCGATCGAGCAGATGATGATGCAGTTGTCCGCCTTGTCGCGGACGACTTCCATTTCATATTCTTTCCAGCCCAGAACCGACTCTTCGATCAGAACTTCAGTCGTCGGCGATGCATCCAGACCGCGCTCGATGATTTCAAAGAATTCCTGGCGGTTATAGGCAATGCCGCCGCCCGTACCGCCGAGCGTGAAGCTTGGGCGGATAATGGCAGGCAGGCCAACCACGTCGAGCGCCTGCGCAGCCTTTGCAAGCGCATGCGTCATGTAACGCTGCTTGCGCTCGACTTCGCCGAGCTGCCATTCGGTTTCAAGCTTGTCGAGAGCCTTGTCCAGCTCGTCACCCGAGAACTGAGCCTTGACTTCGGCGCGCTTTGCTTCGTGACGCTTGCGGTCTTCGTCCTTGATTTCGGTGGCGTTTGCGAGCCTGGATTCCGGCGTATCGAGGCCGATCTTTTCCATGGCTTCACGGAACAGCGCGCGATCTTCTGCCTTGTCAATGGCTTCCGCATTGGCACCGATCATCTCGACATTGTAGCGCTCCAGCACGCCCATGCGGCGCAGCGACAATGCGGTGTTCAGCGCGGTCTGGCCGCCCATGGTCGGCAGCAGCGCGTCCGGGCGTTCCTTGGCGATGATCTTGGCAACCACTTCAGGCGTGATCGGTTCGATATAGGTTGCATCCGCCAGATCGGGATCGGTCATGATCGTGGCCGGGTTGGAGTTGACGAGGATGATCCGGTAGCCTTCCTCTTTCAACGCCTTGCAGGCCTGCGTACCCGAATAGTCGAATTCACAAGCCTGGCCGATGACAATGGGGCCCGCGCCGATAATCAGGATCGATTTGATATCTGTACGTTTCGGCATGGGCGCTCGTCCTATCTTCTTCACGCGCATGATCTTGTCCGAAAACCGGTTCCCATTTTTCGGGATCATGCTCTTGTTTTATGCATGTCTTTGTCTCGAAACCGCTTCCCACCTTCGAGAGACATGCTGCTTAGCCTGCCAGAAAAGCCCGCACGGTTTTCCGGCGGGTTGGCAGCGTATGAATTCTGTGGGCTAAGCGGGCCTTATAGGCAATCGATTCCGAAAGCGGAACCCCACAAATCGTTTTATTTCAAAGAAAGTGCAGGCATTCACGGAAATTCTTGCCCGCCTCGCGCTTTCTCTATGGATGTTGTAACCGAACCAAAGCGTTCGCGGGTCGCTCAGGCTTCTGCCTGAGCGACCTTCAGAGACGGCTTTTTGCGCTTTGTGAGCATATGGCCGAGCCTGTTCGACGGTAGTTCGATCAGGCGGTAGGAAATCTTTGCTGCGATGATCGCGCCAATCACGATGGCAGCCATGCCGGCGATTTCAAGCGTGGGACCGAGGTTCAGCTTGCGCATCACCGCCCAGCCGAAACCGACCACGAACATATGGGTCAGGTAGAGCGAATAGGACGTTGCGCCGAGATCGACAAAGAAATTGTCTCGCAGGTCGCCGAGCCAGCGTTCGATGCCCAATGCACCGGCAACCAGCAATACAGCCGCGCTGCACATGACCAGATAGGTGGAGAAGTTGTTGAACGCGACCAGTGGGGTGGAGAAGGTGCCGTAAAGCGCCGCCATGGCAAGGATGCCAATTCCGGCCAGTGCGACCGGGGGCATTCTTTCCCACAGGCGATGCTTTTCCGCTTCTGCCAGCCACATGCCAAACATGAATGTCAGCAGGTTCTTGTGCAGATAGAAGGCTGCGATGCTCGCCGATGGTTCGACGAAGAAGCTTCCGATGACACATGCGCCGAAGATAGCGGTCAGCAAGATCGTGCGCTGCAAGGCATTTTTGCACTACCAGAACAAGGCGAACACAAGATAGAAGAACAATTCGTAGTTCAGCGACCAGCCGAGTTTGAAGATCGGGCGCCAATCACTTGGATCGCCCGGTGTGGCGGCGGGTATGAAGAACAGCGATTTGATGAAATAGCCCACATCCGGAACCGTCGTCTTGAACAGTGACGGCAGATAGAGAGCGCAGATGAAAACCGTGATCGTGCAGAGCCAGTAAAGCGGCACGATGCGGAAAACGCGGCGCAGCAGAAAGTCACCGGGCCTGAACGGGCCGTCGGCATTGACATAGGCGATGATGAAACCGCTGATGACGAAGAACAGTTGAACACCGAAAACGCCCAGCATCGTGATGGCATTGTTTGTTTCTGCGCGCGGATGCTCGATCGTATGGGCGATCAGGACGGCCGTTGCCGCAAGACCGCGCAATATCTGGATCGAATAAAGCTGTTTTCGATTCTGCATCTTCTATGCCCCCCATTGATGGTACACGCTGTAACGAATGCCGCGCATTTCCGCAATTACTAGCGTATAGATTGTGGAGGCTTCGCCTTCATGTTTGTGACATCGTGAAGGAAGCCATCAATTTTTCTAGGATCTCTTCCATTGATGCTTGTTTTGACAGGTTTTGTCTATCGAAGCAGAAAGGGATTTCTATTGTCCAAACTATTGCGAAAGAGTCTTCGTTTGTGATTGACGCTGCCATTTACTTTTTATGTTGCCGTGCCAACTCTTTATGCGACAATTGCAGGTATAGTTTGGTGCTGCTTCGTTGAGAGCGGCACGGTGCAGGGGAGTTGGTCAATGCGCTGGCAAGGCCGTAGGCAAAGTGACAATGTGGAAGATCAGCGCGGGACGCAGGACGGTGGCATAGGTGGCGGCTTCGGTCGCGGCGGCGGCCTCGGCGGCCTCGGCGGTCCCGGTTTTCGAATCGTTCGCGGCGGCGGCATTTCCGGCATTTTGATTCTGGTGGTTATGTTCTTCGTTCTGCGCGCGGTCGGCATCGATCCGCTGCCGATCCTGTTCGGTGATGGCAGCATGGGGCCGAGCGTAACCCAGCAGGCCGGACAATCCGGACGGACCGCTGCCGAGGGTGGCGCTATTGCCAATGACGAGACAACGCAGTTCGCCCGTACGGTGCTGGCTGAGACGGAAGACGTCTGGAGCGGCATTTTCAAGTCGCGTGGCCAGACCTATACACCGCCGACGATGGTTCTGTTTTCCGGGCAGGTGCGTTCGGCCTGCGGCTTTGCTTCTGCTGCGTCCGGGCCGTTTTATTGCCCCGGCGATCGCAAGCTCTACATCGATCTGAGTTTCTATAAGGAACTAGCAAACCGCTTCGGCGCTTCCGGCGATTTCGCGCAGGCCTATGTCCTGGCGCATGAGGTCGGGCACCATGTCCAGAACCTGCTCGGCATTCTGCCGAAATTCAACCAGATGCGCCAGCAGATGAGCGAAGCGCAAGCCAACCAGATGTCGGTTCGCGTCGAGCTTCAGGCCGATTGCTTTGCCGGTGTTTGGGGTTACTACACGGAGCAGAAGGGTATTCTGGAGGCAGGTGACCTTGAAGAAGCTCTGAATGCGGCACACCAGATCGGTGATGACACGCTGCAGCGCCGCAGTCAGGGTTATGTTGTACCGGAAAGCTTCAACCACGGCACTTCCGCCCAGCGCGCCAAGTGGTTCCAGCGCGGTTTCGATAGCGGCAAGCTGGAATCATGCGATACGTTTAGCGGTGATGTTTAAAGTCGTTCTGATACTGTAGAAAAAGGCGGTTTCGACCGCCTTTTTCTTTATGCAGGGAAAATGCCGGTTCTTTTTGTCGGAAGCCTGCAATATTCGCCTTGTCGTGAAATAATTTTCCAGATAAATGCTTTCGCACCGGCGCGGCCTTTTTCCGATTTGCAAGCGTGACGCTCAGTTTTGAGCGGCGATGGCGCGCGAGTTCTTCAATCAACACAATTTATGAATGTTCCACTCTGTCTGTCGTGGAGCATATTTCAGGTGTCCCATGCATGATCCCCAGTTTGTACGGCGGGGCTTGTTACTCGTCTTTATGACACTGTTCCTCGACATTATCGGCATTGCGATTATCATGCCGGTTCTGCCGACTTTTCTCGAAGAGCTGACCGGCGCGGATATCAGCACTGCCGCCGTCGATGGTGGCTGGCTTTTGCTGGTCTATGCCGGGATGCAGTTCCTCTTCGCGCCGATGATCGGCAATCTGAGCGACCGTTTCGGGCGCCGCCCGGTGCTGCTCGCCTCGATCTTCACCTTCGCGCTCGACAATCTGATCTGCGCGCTCGCAGTCTCCTACTGGATGTTGTTTGTCGGTCGTGTTCTGGCTGGTATCAGCGGAGCGAGCTTCGCGACGGCATCCGCCTATATCGCCGATGTCAGCGATGACAGCAATCGTGCGCGCAATTTCGGTCTGATCGGCATTGCCTTCGGGGTCGGTTTCGCACTCGGTCCGGTTCTGGGCGGTTTGTTGGGTGAATTCGGTCCGCGCGTTCCGTTCTACGGAGCGGCGTTCCTGTCTTTCATCAACTTCATCCTTGCCTATTTCCTGCTGCCGGAGACGTTGAAGCGCGAAAACCGGCGTCCTTTCCAGATCGCCCGCGCCAATCCGCTGGGCGCGCTCAAGCAGATGCGAAGCTATCCCGGCATCGGCTGGGTGGTGCTGGTCTTCTTCCTGTTCTGGCTGGCCCACGCCGTCTATCCGTCCGTCTGGGCCTTCGTCGGTGCTTATCGCTATAACTGGAGCGAAGCCCAGATTGGTCTCTCGTTGGGGCTCTTCGGCATCGGTGCGGCATTCGTGATGGCACTCGTTCTGCCACGGGTTTTGCCAGTGCTTGGTGAACGGCGCACGGCGATTACAGGCGTATTGTTTTCCTGTCTTGGCATGATCGGATATGCCATCGCATGGGAAGGCTGGATGGTTTATGCCGTCATCTTCCTGACGGCGCTGGAAGGTCTGGCCGATCCGCCGCTGCGCAGTATTGCGGCAGGCAAGGTTCCGCCTTCAGCGCAGGGCGAATTGCAAGGGACGCTGACAAGCGTGTCGAGCATTACGACCATCATCGGTCCGCTCATCTTCACGCAGCTTTTCGCCGTGTTCACCGGCATGAATGCGCCGTTCGTCTTTGCGGGCATGCCCTATGCCGTCGGCGCCGGGCTGGTCTTTCTGGCACTGGTCATCGTGGTGGCGCGGGTGCGCCCGACGTCATCGGTCAAGCTGTCAGAGGCTTGATCGATACGGAAAATGAAAAGGCCGGAGTTTTCACTCCGGCCTTTTACTTTGATAAATCATGCGGAAGGGTTAAGCCGCCTGTTCGCGTTCCGGAAGCGGCGTTTCGCCCTTCTTTTCGCGGATCAGGTTGATGAAGCGGCGGAACAGATAGTGCGAATCCTGCGGGCCGGGCGATGCTTCCGGATGGTGCTGCACCGAGAATACTGGCTTGCCGACGACGCGCAGGCCGCAATTGGTGCCGTCGAAAAGCGACACATGCGTTTCCTCGACATTTTCCGGGAGCGAGTCTGAATCGACCGCGAAGCCGTGGTTCATCGAGACGATCTCGACCTTGCCGGTCGTGTAGTCCTTCACCGGATGGTTGGCGCCGTGATGGCCCTGATGCATCTTCTCGGTGCGTCCGCCAAGAGCGAGCGCCAGCATCTGGTGGCCGAGGCAGATGCCGAAGACCGGAAGGTCGGTTTCGACAAGCTTCTTGATGGTTGGCACGGCATATTCGCCGGTCGCTGCCGGATCGCCGGGGCCGTTGGACAGGAAGACGCCATCCGGGTTGTGGGCCAGAACGTCTTCAGCCGTAGCCGTCGCAGGCAGCACGGTGACCTTTGCGCCGAGGCCGGTGAGCAGGCGCAGAATGTTACGCTTCACGCCGAAGTCGAGCGCTACCACGTGGTACTCCGGGGCATCCTGCTCGCCATAGCTGTTGGCGAGCGTCCATGGCGTTTCCTTCCATGTGAGGCTCTGGCCAACCGTGACGTCCTTGGCGAGATCGAGATTTTCAAGACCGCTCCATGCGGCGGCGCGTGCCTTCAGTGCGTCGAGGTCGAACTTGCCGCTTGGATCATGCGCGATGACTGCGTTCTGTGCACCGCGCTCGCGGATGAGCGAGGTCAGCGCGCGCGTATCGATACCGGCCAGCGCAATGACGCCGCGGTGCTTCAGCCAGGCGTCCAGATCTTCCGTTGCGCGGAAGTTCGATGGTGACGTGATGTCGGCCTTGAAGATCGCGCCGACCGCGCCGTGGCGATTGGCTGGCGTCAGGTCTTCAATGTCTTCGGCATTGGTGCCGACATTGCCGATATGCGGGAAGGTGAAGGTTACGATCTGACCGGCGTAGGACGGGTCGGTCAGGATTTCTTCGTAACCGGTCAGTGCCGTGTTGAACACGACTTCGGCTTCGATAGCGCCGATTGCGCCGAGGCCTTTGCCTTCGATCACGGTTCCATCGGCAAGTACGAGGATGGCGGTTCGCTTCTCAACAGTCCAGGGTGCTGTTTTCGGTGTGGTTTCTGTCATGGTCTGCACTCCTGTTTGGTTAGCCGCGCGCCAGCGTGTGCTAATACTTCGTTACCAGTTAGTGCGTCGAACTGATGGAATCAAATCGACGCCTAACTGTTTGTTTTCATGCATGCCGTTGTCCCAAAACCGGTTCCCATTTTTGGGCGGCATGCTTTATGCGGCACGTATCCATGTTTCAGCCAGCCACACTGCCGTTACAGGCGAATGGCTTGAAAGATGGAGCGTCAAGGGTCATATATGCGCCAAAAGGCAGCGGGGATTTGAAACCTCCCGCCGCGAGCACGTGCCGATGTCCTGCTAAGCCTTGAGCAATAGAGAAACTTGAAGGCCGGGTCAATCGTCCGCAGCCATGCTTTCCTGAAATAATGACGATAATCGTCGTATTATTATTTCTCGGGATGGTGGTTCGGACAGCTCGGCGATTCTATTCGCTTGCTGTATAGATGCAGGAAACCAACAATACAGAACTTACACCGTCAGGAGAGACGTTATGCTTCGCCAGGAGATTTCCCAGGCCCTCACGACCGCGCTGAAAGCACAGGAGAAGCGTCGCATGTCGACGCTGCGTTTGATCCTGGCTGCGGTAAAGGACCGAGATATCGCCAACCGTACCGCTGGCAAGGACCCGGTCGGGGATGAAGAATTGCTGGGCATTCTCGGCAAGATGGTCAAGCAGCGCGAAGAATCTGCCCGTATCTATGAAGAAGGCAGCCGACTTGAGCTCGCAGAAGCCGAGCGCGAGGAAATCACGATCATTTCCGAGTTTCTGCCGCAGCAGATGACCGAGGATGAGGTCAAACAGGCCTGTGCGGATGTGATTGCCGAAATCGGCGCCCATGGCCTGCGCGACATGGGCAAGTGCATGGCTGTTCTTAAAGAGCGCTATGCAGGCAAGATGGATTTCACGAAGGCCAGCGCCATCGTGAAATCGCTTCTGCAGTGAAAGCGTGAGGCATAAGCGCCTTTGTTTTGTTTAGCCCCCGCTCTGGCGGGGGCTTTTTCTTGTGCTATGCATGACAAGGATTAGTCGATGACCGGATGTGAACCGATGAAAACAGCTTTGCTTGTCATAGACGTTCAAAACGACATCGTGGCGGGGACGGGCACGCCGGAACGGCAGCCCGCTATCGACCATGCCCTCGATGAGATTGTCATCAGACTGCGTGATCTCCAGGAGAAAGCGCGTCAGGCCGGCATTCCGGTCATCATGGTGCAGCATGATGGCGGTCCAGGCGACGAGCTTGAAAGAGGCATAGCCGGTTGGGAAATCCGCGAAGAACTTGCTTTAAGACCGGGAGATGTTCTCGTTGAAAAGCGGAGTTGCGACTCTTTCCATGAGACGGACCTTCAGGCTCTTTTGCAAAAGCTGGATATTTCGCATCTCGTCGTCGGTGGTTGCCAGACGCAATATTGCATCGACACGACTGTCCGGCGCGCCGTTTCTCTCGGTTATGACGTCACTCTGATTGGGGACGCGCATACCACGGGCGACACTGCCAGCCTGAAATTTGCGGATATCGTTGCGCATCACAACGAAACACTGAATGGCTTCAAGGCTGGAAATGCCCGTGTGCGGGTTCGTCCTGCTGCGGATATTTCCTTTTGATATTCAACGTCATGCGGCAACGGGTGTGTACCCGCCGCCGCATGGTCTGATTTCAGCTCTGCTTGACGGTCTTGAGTCGCGTATCGCTGAGGAGGCCCTGTTCTTCGAGGACGGGATAGGCCATCGAGGCGAGCAGCGAGTTGATCTGCTTGAGATCGCGGATGGTATCGAGATGGATGCTGCTTGTCTCGATGCTGCGGGTGGCGCCCTCGCGCAGGCGGCTGAAATGGCGCATGCTCGTTTGCTTTTCCAGTTCACGCAGCTGGTCTTTTTCCTGCACTAGCTGACGGGCCGTGCGGCCATCGCGTGAGACGATCACATTGAATGCCATATGCGCATTGGCCAGAACCATGGCGTGGAAATGGCTGAGTTCCTTCCAGCCTTCCTCGGTGAATTCCAGTTTGTGATCCATCTTCTTTTGAACATGCGCCAGCATGTTGCGCACGATGATGTCGCCGACCTGCTCAAGCTTCACGCATGCACCCAGCAATTCCTGCATGCGCAGCGACTCGAAATCGCTGAGCTCATGGGTTGCAAGCTTGGTCAGATAGAGCTTGATCGCGGCATGGCGCTTGTCCACGCGGTCATCGAGGGCTTCGAGTTCATCGATCCGCACCTGATCGGGCTTTTCATAAAGCTCGATGATCCGCCGCAGCATGACTTCGATCGTGTCGCAGACGCCGACCACTTCGCGGGTTGCATTGGCAAGCGCCTGCGAGGGTCGGTCGAGCACGGCGGTATCGAGCGCGCTATATTGCTCGATCTCGATCGGCTGCTGCGAAGCCGGGGCGTTTTTGTCCGCATTGAGATTGACCAGCGCCTCGGTTGCGCGCAGCACGAGGCCGGAAAGCGGAATGCCGGCAATCATCACGATGACATTAAACAGGATATGCGCATTGACCACCTGCGAAACCGGATCGGTGCCGAGAAAGGCGACCGACGGTTTGAAGGTCTGGTAAAGCACCAGCATGACCAATGATCCGGCGCCGCGCATCAAGAGATTGCCGAGCGGCACGACACGGGTTTCCGGTGGGGCATGGCGGGTCAGGATCGGGGCGATGATCGACGAACCCAGATTGACGCCGAGAACCATCACCACGGCAAGCTCTGGATGGATCAGCCCGCGCGAGGCAAAGGTGGTCAGCAGGATGACGGCGGCAACGCTCGAATGAAACAGCCATGTCATGAGGGCGGCAAGCAGATAGGCCGTGATCGGATCGCCTGACAGATAGTCGACGATGACCGGCAGCAATTCGCTTTGCCGCAGCGGCTCGGTGGCCTGTCCGGTCATTTCCAGCGACATGATGAGCAGGCCGATGCCGACCAGAATGCGGCCGATCTGGCGCCAGTCGCGGCGCTCGGTGGTCATGAAGATGCCAGTGCCGATGACAAGGCAGAGCGGCACCAGAAGGGTGAGGTCGTAGCTCAGGATCTTGACGACGAGGGCGGAGCCAAGCTCACCGCCGCGCACGGCCATGAGACCTGCGACACCGCTGACAAAACCTGAACCGACAAATGAACCGACGAGAAGCGTAACCGCTGTCGAGCTTTGCAGGGCGACAGCAAGGGCAAGGCCAAAGGCGACGGAAAGCAGCGGGTTCTGCATCTGGTTGCGTAGGCGTCTGCGCAGCCGGTCGCCATAGGCACGCTCCACCCCGGTCCGAACCATGCGGGTTGCCCAGAGCAAGAGGGCGACAGCGCCGGCCAGGTGCAAAAGGACCAAAGAACCATTCACGGCAAAATCCCTTCGGGTTGGAGGTGGACATTTGTGATTAAGCTAACGCAACAAATGAAGAAAAAATATGTTCCGGCTAATCAATTCTCCAAGAGATATGGGCTTGTTCGCAACTAAAAGCAATCCATTCCCGCAGCGTCATGACGGATATATGACAGTTTTGTGACAGTTCGCTTGTTTGGCAGCGACATGTGATTAGCGGGGAGGGACATGCGCGTGCGATGGACTGTCAGAACGGGCGAGCCTATATAGGCTATAGACTATCACCTGCCTGCCCGAACGAACTGCCCGAACGGACTGCCGAACGAACTGAAAGTGAAATCTGTAATGCGTTTTCCACCCTCCTTTCTCGATGAGATCAGAGACCGCGTCCCGATCTCGACGCTGATAGGAACGCGTGCTTCGTTCGACCGCAAGAAAAGCAATCCGCCCAAGGGTGATTTCTGGGCGTGCTGCCCATTCCATGGCGAGAAGACGCCAAGCTTCCACTGTGAAGATCGCAAGGGCCGCTATCATTGTTTCGGCTGCGGCGTAACCGGCGATCACTTCAAGTTTCTGACCGATCTTGAAGGCTTGAGTTTCCCTGAAGCGGTGGAGCGCGTTGCCGATATGGCGGGCGTTCCGATGCCCGCGCGCGATCCGGAAATGGAAAAGCGCGAGGCACAGCGCGCTACGCTCTACGATGTGATGGAACTGGCCGCGCAGTTTTTTGAAAATCAGTTGCAAAGTGGCGTCGGCGCCAAGGCGCGCGCCTATCTGCGGGATCGCGGACTTTCGACCGCGACGCAGCAGGCGTTCCGCATTGGCTATGCGCCGGAATCGCGCAATGCCTTGAAGGAGTTTCTGGCTGGCAAAGGCGTGTCGCGCGAGCAGATCGAGGCGTGTGGCCTTGTCGTGCATGGCGAGGGCATTGCCGTTTCCTACGACCGCTTTCGCGATCGCGTCATGTTCCCGATCGAGGATTTGCGCGGGCGTATTATTGCTTTCGGCGGGCGTGCGCTCTCTGCCGATGCTCCGGCCAAATATCTGAACTCGCCGGAAACCGAACTCTTTCACAAGGGACGGGTCCTCTATAACGGATTGCGGGCACGCAAGGCCTGCCAGCCGCAAGGGGGTGAACCCGCCAAATCCATCATTGCCGTTGAAGGCTATATGGATGTGATTGCGCTGGCGCAGGCAGGTATCCATCAGGTGGTGGCCCCGCTTGGCACGGCACTGACGGAAGAACAGCTCGAACTTCTCTGGCGCATCAGCCCTGAACCCGTTCTGTGTTTTGATGGCGACGGGGCGGGGCTTCGTGCCGCATATCGTGCCGTCGATCTCGGATTGCCTGCCTTGCAGCCGGGCAAATCGTTGCGCTTTGCGCTATTACCGGAAGGGCAGGACCCGGACGATCTGGTCAAGGCGGAAGGTTCAGCCGCATTTCATGCGGTCCTGCATGACGCCAGACCGCTGGTCGATATGGTATGGACGCGGGAGACGACGGGCGGTGTGTTCGATACGCCCGAACGGCGGGCCGAACTGGAAGCACGCTTGCGCGAAATTACCAGCCGCATCGCGAATGAGGATATTCGGCGCCACTACAGTCAGGATATGCGCGACCGAGCACAGGCCTTTTTCGGGCAGGGCCGTCATCAGGGGCGCCAAGGCTATCAAGGCGGCGGACAGCGCAATTCGTCTTTCAACCGCAGGAATGATGGCGGGCGTGGACGCGGCGGACCTGCTGGCGGCAATGGTCGTCTTGCGATTTCCGACAGTCTGGTACGCTCCACGCTGGTCAAGGGCGGCAGGCCGGGCGCCGGATCTCACGCTCCCTTGCGCGAAACAGCAATTGTGCTGACGCTTCTCAATCATCCGCGACTGATCGAAGAGGATTTCGAGACCCTGGCCGCACTTGATCTGGGACATGAAGCACTCAAGTCACTGCATCTGGCCATGCTGGATGTGCTGGCTGCCGGTCACATGGAAGATGGCCACGCCATGCGGCACGCACTCGTCAATGCCGGTCATGGCGAGCAGATTGAAATGCTCGAACTCGTGGTAAAGGGCGCGAAACTCTGGACTGCGACGGCTCTGGCCGCAGAAGACGATGCACGCGAAGCCCTTCGACAGGCGCTTCACTTGCATCAGCGTGCGCGCACACTACATAAGGAACTGCGAGCCGTTGAGGCTGCGCTTGAAACAGACGAGACGGGCGAATTGTTTGCGCGTCTCAGAGATATACAAAATCAGATTTTGAAAGCTGATGCGACTGAAGCTCTGATCGACGGTTTTGGCCTGTCTTCAGGGCGTCCGCCCGGTGGTTTCTGATTCGAAACTCCGAATCAGTCATGCGAGAAAAGCCGGAAATGCGGGGTTGCGATCCGGAAAACGTGCTCTATCTGGCCCGCGAAGAGGCTGCGACAACAAAATGATTCGCTTTTTAAGCGCGAATCAGGTGAGTCGCTCTTGACGTATGGCGTAAATGACGGAATCACGACAGTTCGAACAAGGAAAAGAACAGAAACCGGTGATATCCGATGCTGCAGGGCGGCAAGCTGGCTCCGGGCCGAAACATGGCCGGGAAAAGGCCCGGTTAAAAGGCAATGTCTGGTTGACCGCCCGATCTGCCCACAAGAAATCGGAGATGAAGAAGCCCGATACCGATGGCAAGGTTAATCCGCCATTAAGAGGAAATCGGCTACTCGCAGAATCAACTGACGGATTGCGGCCTCGCAAAACTGTCCGAGAACTCTATATATCTTAGAAGCGACCGGGGTCGCCTGGAGAAGAACATATGGCAACGAAGGTTAAGGAAAACGAAGAAGCCGAAGTCGAGCGCGAAGGTGCTGCCGACGGTCCGCTTCTCGACCTTTCTGACGATGCTGTCAAGAAGATGATCAAACTCGCGAAGAAGCGCGGCTACGTCACTATGGACGAGCTGAATGCCGTGCTGCCTTCCGAGGAAGTGACATCCGAGCAGATCGAAGACACGATGTCGATGCTTTCCGATATGGGCATCAACGTCGTTGAAGATGACGAGCAGGACAACGACCGCGAAGAGAACAACGACGACGACTCGGAAGAGGGCGGCGATCTGGTTGAGTCTGGCGGTACGGCTGTTGCCACCACCACGACCAAGAAAGAGCCGACCGACCGTACCGACGATCCGGTGCGCATGTATCTGCGCGAAATGGGTTCCGTCGAGCTTCTGTCGCGTGAAGGCGAAATTGCGATTGCAAAGCGCATCGAGGCTGGTCGTGAAACGATGATCGCCGGGCTTTGTGAAAGTCCGCTCACCTTTCAGGCGATCATCATCTGGCGCGACCAGTTGAACGATTCCAACATTTTGCTGCGCGAAATCATCGACCTCGAAACCACCTATGCCGGTCCGGAAGCCAAGCAGGCCCCGGTGATCGAGCGCGTGGAAGAGGAAAAGCCGCGCGATGACAAGCCTCAGCGCCGCTCGCGTGATGACGACGACATTACCAATGTCGGCGGGGACATGCCCGCGGAAGAAGAGGAAGAGGACGAAGACGAAGCCAACCTGTCGCTGGCGGCCATGGAAGCCGAACTGCGTCCTCAGGTCATGGAAACGCTCGACCTTATCGCCGACACTTACAAGAAACTGCGCAAGCTGCAGGACCAGCAGGTCGAGGGCCGTCTGGCCGCGACCGGCGAACTGTCGTCGAGCCAGGAGCGTCGCTACAAGGAACTGAAAGATCAGCTCATCAAGGCGGTGAAGTCGCTGTCGCTGAACCAGAACCGTATCGAACAGCTCGTCGAACAGCTTTACGACATCAACAAGCGTCTGGTGCAGAACGAAGGCAAGCTGCTGCGTCTGGCAGAATCCTTCGGCGTCCGTCGTGAGGAATTCCTGAAGGAATATCAGGGCCACGAGCTGGACCCGAAGTGGGTGGAGCGCGTCAGCACGCTTTCAGCCCGTGGCTGGAAGGAATTCGCAGCCAAGGAAGAGCGCGCCATCGACCGTCTGCGTTCTGAAATCCAGATGCTGGCGACCGAAACCGCGATTTCCATCGGCGAATTCCGCCGTATCGTCAATCAGGTGCAGAAGGGCGAACGCGAAGCGACCATCGCCAAGAAGGAAATGGTCGAAGCCAATCTTCGCCTCGTCATCTCGATTGCCAAGAAGTACACGAACCGCGGTTTGCAGTTCCTCGATCTCATTCAGGAAGGCAATATCGGCCTGATGAAGGCTGTCGACAAGTTCGAGTATCGCCGCGGTTATAAGTTCTCGACCTATGCGACCTGGTGGATTCGTCAGGCAATCACCCGTTCGATTGCCGATCAGGCGCGCACCATCCGTATTCCGGTGCATATGATCGAAACGATCAACAAGATCGTTCGTACGTCGCGCCAGATGCTGCATGAAATCGGTCGTGAGCCGACGCCGGAAGAACTGGCTGAAAAGCTCGCCATGCCGCTCGAAAAAGTGCGCAAGGTGCTGAAGATCGCCAAGGAGCCGATCTCGCTCGAAACGCCGGTTGGCGACGAGGAAGATTCACATCTGGGCGATTTCATCGAGGACAAGAACGCGCTTCTGCCAATCGATGCCGCCATTCAGGCCAATCTGCGCGATACGACGACCCGTGTTCTGGCTTCGCTGACGCCGCGTGAAGAACGTGTTCTGCGTATGCGCTTCGGCATCGGCATGAACACCGATCACACGCTTGAAGAAGTCGGTCAGCAGTTCTCGGTTACCCGCGAACGTATCCGCCAGATCGAAGCCAAGGCGCTGCGCAAGCTGAAGCATCCGAGCCGTTCGCGTAAGCTGCGTTCGTTCCTCGATAGCTAGGGCTTGGATAGCTGAACTGAATAAAAACATACGGGAAGGGGAGGCGATATGTCTTTTTTGAAGCGTCTTTTCGGTGGGGGCTCTGCCTCCGAGACACCGGCAGAGCCGAAAGAGGCTGGTCGCCTTGAGCACAAGGACTTTCTGATCATTGCCACGCCCTATAGCGAGGGCGGGCAATATCAGGTCTGCGGCGTCATTTCCAAGACGATCGATGGCGAAGTGAAGGAATATCGCTTCGTTCGTGCCGACCGTTGCCCCGGCATCGAAGATGCCGCCAGCATTTCGCTGAACAAGGGCCGGCAGATTGTGGATGAACAGGGCGAAGCTATTTTCCGCTGAACCGTCCGCAAGAGAATTGAAAAAGCCGCGCACGCAAAATGCGCGGCTTTTGCTGTTTAGAGGTTAATGCGGGTCGCACACCATGGCGACCATTCTGCGTACGAGGGGCAGAATGGCGAGGAGAACCGGAAAAGCGACCACCCACGAAAGAGCCCATGCCGTCATCCAGCTCGATGCGAGATGGGGATGGGTAACGCCAAGGCTCTTGGCGGTTGCAATCAACGACACAATGAACGTCATCATGATCGATAGGATGAACGGCATCACGATGGATGCATAGCGTGCGGGCAGCTTCCTGCGGCGTGCGCATTCAAACTGAGACATCTGTATTCCTGAATATTATGCGGGGAAGGCGCAACGAAACATCAATGTGAATTGCCGTTCCCGGCGAGATTGATGCGTTGCCTAACGTAAGACGCTTACGGTCATGATGATGACTTGGGTCTAATAACCCGATAAGGATTGAATATCAAGTGTTCTGAAACGGCGGCGATTTGTCCACGCCATTCCCGACATAATTCCATTATACGCTGCATCATGAACGACAAACCATTCTGGCGCACCAAGACCTTGAATCAGCTCACCCGCAGCGAGTGGGAGAGCCTGTGTGACGGTTGCGGCCAATGCTGCCTGCATAAATTGCAGGATGACGACACAAACGAGATTTACTGGACCAGCGTCGCCTGCACGCTGCTCAACCCGGATAGCTGCCAGTGCCGTGATTATCCGAATCGCAAGAAGACGGTGCCGGACTGCGTTTTTCTGACACCGGAAATCGTTGACGAAGTGGATTGGCTGCCTGTCACCTGTGCCTATCGTCTGGTTGCAGAAGGTTCGGACCTCTATTGGTGGCATCCGCTGGTTTCAGGTTCACCCGAAACGGTGCACGAGGCAGGTGTTTCCGTTCGCGGCAAGGTGACGGCTTTCGATCACGATCTGGAAGATGACGATGATTATCTGGATCATATGGCGATGCCGGGCCATCGCTGATGGCTCGCTTGCGTTTTTCAAACATTGCGTAAATTTAATCTGTGCTTCAAATATCGTAGCGCGAACTTTGTTCTCTCATAACATATTGAATTTATTAAATTTATAGAGGATGTGTGTCGGGCTTTCCCTCAGCTTCACAGGAAGCTGAATGGCACATGAACGTGAGTTTTTCATTCTGTTCATCTTTCGGGCGCTACTTCTCGGGTGTCTCAGGCAAGACCTGAAAACAAATTGAAAGAGGTTCAAAGATGTCTGCTATTTCGCTCAAGTCGTTCGTCGTAACCGCCGCTCTTGGTGTTGCCGCCATCTTCACGACGGCAGCTTCGGCCAGCGCCGCATCGCCGATTGTTGCTCCAGCCATCAGCACGCAGGCAAGCTCCGCCATCGTGAATGTTGACTACAGAGACTATCGCCATGGCCGTCCGGTTTATCGCGGTCCTGCCTGCTCTGTGGAAGGTGCCAAGATGAAGGCTAACCGCATGGGTATCCGCAACGCGCGTGTCGTCTATCGTGGCAAGTCGGTTCAGGTTCGCGGCTTCCGTCACGGCCGTCCTACCGGTGTTGTATTCGCCAATGTACGCGGCTGCCCGATCATTCGCTAACGGCATAGTAGAGTTTCAAAAGCCCCGGCCTGAGCAATCAGGCCGGGGCTTTTCTTTTATCGCAGGCAAAAGAAAAGGGGCGCTGGTGCGCCCCTTTGCTATTGCCAATTTAGTTGCCGTTATTCCTTGATTTCGAAAACGACATTGACCGAAACGTTGTAGCTGTTTTCGCCTGCTGCAACGGGCACTGCATCTTCCGGTGCTGCGGCAGCCATGGTCTTGAACTGTGCGCGAGCGATCGGCATCGGCATGGGTGGGCGGCTCTGCTCGTTGATCTCGACAACGCGACCGATACCTACACCGGCAGCATCGGCAAGCGTCTTCGCCTTGGCGATCGCGTCGGCAACGGCGCGCTTGCGCGCTTCATTGATCGTGGCTGCCGGATTGTCGTTGACGAAATTCAGATCGCCACCCTGATTGACGCCGAGCGTGACGGATTCGTCAAGCACGTTGCCAACCTTGGCCAGATCGCGCACGCGAACCGTCAGACTGTTTGAAACCGTATAGCCGGTGATGCTTGGTTCTTTGAGGCCGTTCTTGTCGTCCGGATAGACATAGCGCGGCTGGATGCTGATGCCGCCGGTCTGAAGATCGCGATCTTCAATGCCAGCTTTCTTCATGGCTTCGAGTACTTTCGCCATGGCTTCATTGTTTGCGGTCATGGCTTCGCGCGCGGTCTTTGCCTCGCGCAATACGGAGAGATTGAGGATGGCCATATCGGGCGAGGCGGTCATGGTGCCTTCGCCGGTGACGGCGATACGCGCAGGCTGCTTCGTCATCTGATTCTCCTGTGCCAGCGCTGGCAGCGTCAGGGCGCCTGCGAGCATGATTGCAGAAAAGGAGGTTGCAAGAAGAGTGGTAGCGCGGTTGTTCATAAAATCTCCTGTAGAGAAAGTTGAGGCAGCTCTGGCAAAGCTGGTTGCACCGGTGTGGCTGGCCGCTTTGCCTTTGAAATCATTTATTTCTTAAGTTCCCTCTCTTGTCTGAAGCCAACGATATCAGATTCGAAATGCGTGCCAATTGCAACTGTCGGTTCAAATCAGAAGGACCGTGGTTCTAGAGCGGTTCCAGTTAAAGCGCAGTCGCTGGAACCGCTCTAACTATTTGTTTCATCGCATTATCCTACGCAAAACCGCTTCGCGCTTTTGCCGAAAATGCTCTAGGTTGCATGCATCGCAACTGAATATGTGCGCATTAGGGCAACTGATGCATTTGACAGCTTGTGTCCCGGCTTTCTTTAGGGTAGGGCAAGGATGCGTGGGGCCTGTAGCTCAATTGGTTAGAGCCGGCGGCTCATAACCGCTTGGTTGGGGGTTCGAGTCCCTCCGGGCCCACCATTTCCTGTTCTTTAGATTTCCAGATCGTGCTAACGGGGCACCGACATTCACCGCATGGCTGTGGGGGTGTTGGTATGAGCGTTGGAATTGGAAATCTGGATTCCAACAGGAGGGGCATAATGGCTCTTACTGATGCAGCTTGCAGGGCGATCTAAGGCTAGTAACAGCTATACAAACTAAGCGATGCGAGCGGTTTCATCTGCGGTCCGGCAACGGCCTCAATATTCTCTCATATATCATGTCTGTGGAACGATGATCTGTTTGGACAGATCGGCATTTTCGTTTTCATCGCAAACTTTCAACAAATTTTAGCAGTTCGTTAAGAAAATAGTAACGCAATGAAACAATTTTTTAAGTGACGTGAACTGGCAACAAAATGGAGGTTTTGGGCGATGAGAAAAAATGCAACCACCGTTGCGCTGGCATTGGCAGGGTTGGTGGCGAGTTCTCTCGCGGCTTCAGCGAAGACGAGTTATTTGGGTGAATTCCGCGATTGGGGCGTTTACCAGAACACCGAGCTTGCGGGTAACAAATGTTACGCCCTGACTGTGCCGATCAATTTTCATCCGACCGGCGTGCAGCATGGCGACAATTTCGTGATTATTTCCAAGGCAGATGGCCAATATAGCCCGCAATTGGTGATGGGTTATCAGCTTAAGGCCAATAGTTCGGTTAATGTGATGGTGGATGGCGCGCGCTTTCCCTTCTTCACGGAAGGTAATCGCGCCTGGGCGGAAAATGTTGCCGATGAGGCGAAGCTGATGCGCGCTATGCGCTCGGGCAAAACGCTCAATGTGCAGGCGACCTCGGCACGCGGTACGCAGACCCGCTATACGTTTTCCCTGATGGGGTTGTCGGCATCTCTGCAGCGTGTGGATGGCTGCCGGTAACAATTTAAAAAGCCCTGCCAGTTGGCAGGGCTTTCTCTTGAAGGATGCGGCTTTATGAAAGCCAGGTCTGGCGATTATACCAATCGTCCAGATCGGAACGCACCCGGTCCTTCTCTATGCCGTAGCGTTCCTGGATTTTGCCTTCCAACTGCTCGCGCCGACCCTTGATCTGGTCGAGATCGTCATCGGTGAGTTTACCCCACTGTTCCTTGATCTTGCCCTTGGCCTGTTTCCAGTTTCCTTCAACGCGATTCCAGTCCATTGGTTGGTCCTCCGTTCTGGGTTGGTTATGATTAACTAACGCAACGGAGCGGGATTGGTTCAGCTAAAAATTGCAGATCCTGCTTAGAGACCGAGGAACTTGAAGGGCTCGCTTTCCTTGAAACTGTCGTTGACGACACCATTAAAGGTGTTGGTCTGATTGACGCCGAGGTCTAGTTTCTTGACCTTGCCGGTCTCCGGCGAAAAGTCGATGTCCTTCAGGTCAATCCAGAAGACATTGGGCGTCAAAGCGGATTCGAAGAAATAGAGCTTGCGCTTCTGGTCGGCCACGGTCCGCCAGCGTGTCGAAGAAATGTTCGGCTGGTCCGGTGTCGTCAGGCCAAAAGGTACCGAGGTGTTCCGGATGACGCTGAACACACTGGCAATCGATTCGACCGGGTCTTCGGTTTTTGGAACGGCGTTTACGTAGAACGATGCGCGCGCGAAGCGATCAGACGCGCGATTGGTGCCGGGCAGCATGACAGTGCCGCCAATCTGGGTCCAGTAGGAGTTGAGCGCCAGCTGCTCGTCATAGGTCGGTGAGTTGGTCATCACCTGATATTGCTTGCCGTGATGGATTACCTGCTTGCCGTTGATATATTCGATGACCGCGCTGTCGCCAGTAGAATCGGATATCGCCAGATGCAACGTGGCCAGCCTGTCTTCGCCGGGGACCTTGTCCGTCACGATGGTGAAAGGCTCTGTGCGGAGAGTTTTGACCGCCTCATCGACCGTGGCAAAGTTATCGAGCACATATTGCGCCCATGCCGCGATGCTGAGGCCCGGCGTGGTACCGTCATATTTCGGATATTCGGATTCGACCAGCCACAGGGCGCCGACGGAAAGTCCAGCTTCATTCAGCCCGTCTGTCGTGGAAATATCGTAACCGGAGGCGATGACGCTGCCATATTTGGACGTCCACTGGAGCGAGTTCTTGCCCGCCTCGCCGGAACGTTTCATGCCGCGTGGAAAAATCCAGAGATTGGTTGCAACATCCACTTTCCAATCCATGGATCGGGCGGTCATCACCTGATCGCTGGCCCCGTGATAAACGAAACGCGTGCAGGCTTCGGCAATCGGTGCGGCAAGCATGCTGCCTGCAACGAGTGCTGTGGTGCAGATGCTGGAAAAAGACCGTTTCAAAATCGGCATGGATCGTCCCCTCTGTGATGCTCGGTAGTCTCGCGAGCAGAATGCCCTCACAACGCGATATAAGGCAGTGGCTATAAGTGGAAAGGCAGGCGCGCGGGTTTTAACGCTCGCCCATATATCCGCGCTGCTTCCATTGCTGGAGCGGCATGATGTCTGGCGGTCCGCCGCCTGCCTCATACCAGGAATCGACGGCCCATTTCTGCCCCTGTTTGTCTTCGATGACGGCAGTCCAGTGCGGATAACGACCGTCGAAAAAGGCACCGCGCGATGTGCGGCGCGCGACCGTGTGATGCTTCAGCCAGCCACGTGATTGCAGATAGCGCAGGAAGTTATCGGTATTGGTCGATTCATCGATGCAATCCATCTGACCCTTGATGCGGGCCTTGCCGAACTGCATTCTCGGCTTGTCCCGAACGCCGATAAAGGCCGTGCTGCGCTGCTCGAAGATCGCAACTGCCGTTCGCAATGCCTTCCGCTCGCCGTCCGCGCTGCGACTGCCATTGTGCAGAAGGTTTCGGATGCGCTGCTCGTCCTTCGCAGTCAGCGTAACCTTGGTCCGATAATGGCATTCATAACCGTGGCAGACGCTGAAGGTCTGCGCCGAAGCCTGTCCGACCGGCAACACCAAACCTATGAGGGCACCAGCGCCCAGCAGTTTCATCAAATCGCTGCTCCGCATTCCAACTGTTTGTTTTGAACACCGCATCTTGTCCGAAGACCGTTTCACATTTTTCGGGATGCTCTCTTAAGAGATTTTCCTGCAATTTCAGCAAGATAAAATAGATCGAATCTCCCGGCATCTTAACCGTGCTTGTGGCTGGTGAAAAGGAGGGACGGTTCAAGGCGTTCCAGCCCCTGATAGGGATTGGCATGGATTGCGAGAATCCAGAGACAGAAAGAGGCAGTGAGCGAATAGATGACGAGCGCCTTCACGCCAGCTCGCACGCGGTCCGCATGGGTGGCGGCGATGGTTATTGCTGTCAGAAATGTCAGCGAGAGCACGAGATACCATTTGTAATAGTCGATTGAGGTCGATCCGACGGCCAGGCGCGTATTGCGTGCGTCCTGCAACTCATCGAAGTCGTTGATAAGCTGCGAGATAACAGGTGAGGGTACGTCGGTGCGCGCCAGATTGATGATCTCGCGTCTTATGTTCTGCAGCGCGGTTTCGACGGAACCCGCCGGCTCGACATTGATCTTGTCGCGCCATTCGTCGTCGATGACGGCAAGGCGATAGCCGGTAAGAGCCGCCGTAAGTTCGGGCGCGTTCAATATGTCTGTATGGGAGGTTCCGATCAGGCGGGAAATGGCGGAACGTTCTTCGCTGATCGCCTGATCAGCCCGGGAATTGACGCTCCAGATATCGGCGGCGACAAAGCCGAGCGATAAGGCCCAGGCCGTTGCAATGGTGCTGATAAACGCACCGATCGGAATAGATAGGACGTCGCTGGCTGCATGCCTGGACAGCATGTCGAGCGCGAAACGCCCAACTGCATAGAACACAATTCCGAGTATCGCGAAGGCTGCAAAAGAAAGATAGATCGGCAACTCGAAGATATAAGTCATTCATCCCCCCACTTGATATCGAACCTATTATTACCGGAAGTAGTTGAATTTTACTTAGAGTGCGTTTTGATCTGATTGAAACAGATCGGCGCTCTAACTTTTTGTTTTTACGCACATTTTATTCGAAAGCTGTTTCACCCTTTTCGGGATGTGCTTTAGAACGGATCAACGGGCATGAATAACAAAAGCCCGCCGGTTTTGCCGGCGGGCCAAACAAATGAAAATAATTTTGTCGCGAATTAGAACGAGACGGAGAAACCGACGACCGGCCCATGCTGGGTCACGTCATATTTGAACTTCTCGACCGTATCGCTGTCTTTGTAATCCTGATAGAGCGCCCGATAGCCGACGCGAAATGTTGTCGGGACGTCAAAGACGAGCGTGCGGTAACCGAGATAAATCTGACCGTTGGCGCTGAGTTTGGTTCCAGCCCCGAAACCGCCGATGTCGGCTTCCGCGAAAATGTTCCACCGGTCATTGATGTCATAGAAGACGCGCGTACCGACGAATGGATCAGTCCATTCCACCTTGCGCGATCCGCTGAAACGGCCAACTTCCAGCCCGGCTTCCAGCTTTGTCCAGCGAACGCCGACTGTCGGTTCAATCGCGAAAACGCGCTGGTTTCCGAAGAGTGTCGTTCCTTCGAGCTGCTGTTCATAGATACGATAGTAAGCACCGCCTGACAGGCTCGTCGTCTTGATGTCGAGCGCAAGCTCGTTGTCGCGAAGGCTCTCCTTCTGACTGGTCTTGACGTACTGTCCGTCGATGAAAAAGCCAACCGTTCCGTTGCTGATATCGACATTGCCCATGAGGCCCATATCGAGATTGTCGAGAATCTCACTGAACGGCATATGCACATCGGTGCTGTGCCCGAGCAGTCCGGCACTACCGTTGAGCGATGCACCCCAGAGATAAGGGCTGACGACCACGCGCCAGCGCTGCTGATCCTGAATTTCTGGTTGTGGCGTCACTGCATCTGCGGCCAGCGATACTGCTGATGCGCCTATTAAAACAGTTGATGCTAATATAATACTTCTGGCAACTTTTAGCAGTAAATTCCCGCTATGGTTACGTGATCTTCCGTCTTTCACCGAAAAAACCCCCTCGGTTATGTATTAGCAATTTCGATAATACATCAGATTCAAATCTTTCTCCATATATATGTTAATCATTCGGGGAAATAAACTGGAAATTGATACTTATATTAAGGTTTGTTCTGTTGACTTTCATTGGGGGTAGCCATTTATTTGCGATGGGAGCAGCACCTCCGTCCTCTTCGAGGCGAGGTGGGGAAGTTAGTTTGGCAATTTTAAAAATGACAAATCGTGGAGTAACGAGGTCATCATGAAAACGAAACAGTCTATCTGGAAGTCGTCGCGCCGGATGTTTGCGCGGGGCGCCGCAACGGCTCTCATCGCAGCAGCTCTGATCGCTCCTCAGGCAGCATCCGCATGCACCAGCTTCGTTCTCCCGACGAGCGACGGCGGCATGGTCTACGGGCGCACGATGGAATTCGCGTTCGAACTCAAGTCCGATATGATTGTCGTTCCGCGAAACTATGCTTTCACGGCAACTGCTGCCGATGCGAAGCCCGGCAAGCAGTGGAAGAGCAAATATGCCGTGATCGGCATGAACGCTTTTGGCATCCCGGCTCTGACGGATGGCATGAATGAAAAGGGGCTTGCTGGCGGAATTCTCTATTTCCCGGATTTCGCCAAGTTTCAGGACCCTTCCACAGCAAAGGCTGAAGACAGTCTCGCCCCGTGGGATGTGTTGAGCTGGGCGCTGACCAATTTCTCGACTGTAGCCGAAGTGAAGGATGCGCTTGCCAGCATTGCCGTGATCGATGTCAAACAACCCAATATGGGCTTTGCGCCGCCAGTTCATTATACGCTGCACGATGCGACCGGTGCATCGATCGTCATCGAGCCCGTTGATGGCAAGCTGAAGGTTTATGACAATCCGCTCGGCGTGATGACGAATTCGCCTCCCTTCGACTGGCATATGACCAATCTGCGCAATTACGTTCACCTGTCGCCAGACAACAACAAGCCTCTTACGGTCAACGGTGCTACGTTCAAGCCGTTGGGCGAAGGTTCCGGTATGCTGGGCGTCCCCGGTGATACGACGCCTCCGTCAAGGTTCGTTCGCGCAACGGCTTTCGTCCTGTCGGCAGCCAAGGTGCCGAGTGGTACGCAAAGCGTTCGTCTGGCAGAGCATATCGCCAATAATTTCGACATTCCCAAAGGCTGGATTGTGGAACCCGGAGCACCGCTTGAATACACGCAGTGGACGACCATTGCTGACATGAAAAACATGACTTACTACGTGAAGACCTATGATGATCAGGTTCTGCGTGGCGCGGCGTTCAAGGATTATGATCTTGATGCCAAGGACATGGTGACGATCAAGATGCAGCCGCGGCTGGACCCTCCGGCGCTGACCGACAAGTAAGTCTTTTCGGGAATTGAAAGCTTGGAGCGCCGATCTGATTGAACCGGATCGGCGCTCTATATGTTTGTACCGTCGCTTTCAGGGTGAACCCTTGAAAGGACGGCCTCTGCTACGGCACGTCGTCGGAAGCAGTCGGGCCGCCTTCATTTTCCAGGTTGGCGATGCGCCGCGTTTCCGACCGGTTGAATTTCAGGCGTACGCCAGCACCACCGCCGTTTTCCGGGATGAACAGCGCTCCGGCTTTTTCCAGTGCTTCGGTCAATGCCGCTGTCTGTTCGTCCGATGGCGTGCCGAGCTTGCGTTCAAATTGCTCGATTGTCGCAGCGTCGATGCCGGATAGTTGAGCCAAACGGTCGCGCGAGAATTCCACGAGGGCTCTGGCTGCACGGCATTGAGGTCCGGTTATCATCGTCTGGTTCTCCCCTTGCAGTTATTACGAAAGACAAATGCTGGAAATGCTCTCTCCGTTTGTTTTCAAGCATGTCTTTATCCCGAAACGGATTCCCATTTTCGGGAGGCATGCTCTAATGATGATCGGAGTTGCCACCCTTCTTGCCCACGCCGTTGATGATCGTTTCGAGCAGCCAGGGCTTATGGTCGATTATATCGGAAAGCTCCTGCAGACCTATTTGCGAACCGGCTTCCTTCAGCAGCGCGTTGGCTACCGAGGCCGACCCGTTCTTGCCATCAAGTGCCATGCGATGCGCCCGTCTGATCAGAAGTTCCGGCTGTGAAAAACTGCTCTCGGCAAGTCTTTTTTCTATTCGTCGCTGTAGCTCTTCCGGAGCAATCATTTGTTGAATTCCCTTATTCCTGAAGGGCACGCAACCGATAGCGGTTTGCCACCCACACTATGAATTTATGTTGAGATAAAGTTTTTGCCACGTGACAATTCGTACAAATCTGACGTTTTGGCAGATTTTACTGTGAGGGCGAGCAGCTGGAATTATGCGGTCGTTCTACTTTAGTATCACGGAATAGTAACGAAATATTTCAGCACATCAAATCCGCAAAGAAGCCAAATTATTGCCACGCTTTCTCTTGTTTGCATCTGATGGCCTACTTACATAGCCGATACGCCTTGGCGGGAAGAGCAGTGGTCAGGTAGAGCGTGCGACGGGAAGCGGATTTCGCTTCGCGGGAAGTAGCGCTGTAGCGACCAGTGCCTGTTTCCGTTTGATAACAATAATAATTCGATGGTTTGCAATGGCCACTCTTCGATACTTTATCTGGCCCATGGTTTTCACCGTATTGGGTCTCGCAGGTGCTCTCTGGCTCGGCTACGAAATGACCGGCACCTTTGGGGGAATGGTCTCCGTCTTCATCATCTGTGCGGTTCTGAGCGTTCTCGAAATTTCGCTTTCTTTCGATAACGCCATCGTCAATGCGCGCATCCTGCGCGACATGACGCCGGAATGGCAGCATCGCTTCCTGACCTGGGGCATCGTAATTGCCGTTTTCGGCATGCGCATCATTTTCCCGCTGGCTATCGTTGCGGTTGCCATGTGGACAGATCCGATCTCGGCGCTGAAACTTGCGATCTGGCAGCCGGACGAATATGCCCGCGTGATTGCGGATTCGCATACGGGTATCGCGGCCTTTGGCGGTACGTTTCTGCTGATGGTCGGCATGAAGTATTTCTTCGATGTCGAGAAGGATGTGCACTGGATCAAGGCCATCGAAAGCCGCATGTCGAAGTTCGCTTCGGTGCAGGGGGTGGAGATCGGTGTCGCAATCGCTCTCATCATCTTCTTCTCCTATCAACTGGATGCCGAGCATTCGCACACGTTCCTGATTGCGGCCCTGTTCGGTCTTCTGACCTTCCTCGCTGTCGAAGGACTGGGCGAGGTTCTGGATGCGACGCAGGAGCAGATGGATATGGTCCATCGCGGTGGCCTGGGCGCCTTCATCTATCTTGAAGTGCTGGATGCCAGCTTCTCGTTCGACGGTGTTATCGGCGCGTTCGCGCTGACCACGAACCTGTTCATCATCGCCATTGGTCTTGGTATCGGCGCATTCTATGTGCGTTCGCTCACCATCATGCTTGTCGAGCGCAAGACGCTCGGCCAGTACCGTTATCTCGAACACGGCGCGTTCTATGCGATCCTGGTTCTGGCGGTCATCATGTATGTCCAGACGCTGGTACATATCCCGGAAGTCATTACAGGCCTTATCGGTGCGGCTTTGATTGGTCTCTCGTTCATGTCTTCGCTGCGCTACAACCGGCTCAATCCGAACTGGCAGGAAGAAGCCGAAGAGGTCACAGGGCATTAAACGTGCGCAGTGTCGTTGGATCACAGGGGCAGCTTCGGCTGCCCTTTTTGTTGGGTGCGCCGAGCATGGCGCGTGGTGCGCAATCACCGTTTGACCGGGATGGTATCCGGTCGATGACTTGGAGGTGAAAGTCCTCTACGGGCCCTGGTGATGGGAACCGTTAGCCGAACAGCAAGGGCGTCGTCGTGAGG
>JACDJC010000100.1_pt1 | contig 113075 bp, 106 predicted proteins | sample 7454191 | NCBI WGS metagenome assembly JACDJC01 (sample SAMN14253291, study PRJNA609438) | sludge metagenome | isolation source: sludge after 25d culture with pyrite and EDTA | collected 2018-12-20 | reverse complement strand
GGCCGCGGGGGAGGCCGATGCGGCGGCCGCGGGGGAGGCCGATGCGGCGGCCGCCGTTCCGGGAGCGGCCGCGGCGGAAGAGGCCGCGGCCGAAGAAATCGCCGGGGCGGCTGCCGTTCCGGCGCCGGCCGTGGAGGCCGCGCCCCGCGGCTCGGGCGGCCGGTTGGAGCCGGGCGCTTGCGCGGCGGATTCGGGCCGCCCCGGCGTGCCGGCCACCTTGCGGTACAAGGCGGACGGCGGCGGCGTGGTGTCGTGCCCGAGCGTGGTCTGTATGCGCTGCAGGACCAGCGGCGAAGGGTCCACCGGCGCCAGCAGGTCGGTGAGCGCCAGGAAGCGCTCTTCCCAATCGAGCGCGGTCGCGACCGCGTCGTCGTCCTGGGCGAGCAGGGCGTGGGCCTGCTGGGTTTCGCGTGCGTTCAGCAAGCCCAGCGTGTATTCCGCGAGCAGGGCGTCGTTCGGGGTGGTGGTGTGGCTCATGCGTACTGGCGCTCCCGCAGCGTATCCAGGCCCGCCCGCAGCGCCTGCCTGATGTCGTCGGCCGGCGCGTTCAAGCGTGCTTCCATTTGGTCGTAGGTGCATCCATGGTAATAGGCGAGCATCAGGGCGCGCCGCTGCGTGGCGTCCAGCCCGGCCAGCGCGCGCAGGAAGCCGTCGGCCGATGCGCCGAGGCGATCGCCGTCCGGCAGCTGGTCCATCCAGCCCGACGCGGCGGCGCGCACCTGGCCGGGCTGGCGCAGCCTGCCCAGGGCGCGATAGCGGACGATGCTGTATATCCAGGCGCGAGCCGGGCCGGTGGCCGGGTCGTAGCCGGCGGCGTTTTTCCAGATCAGGATGAAGACGTCGCGCAGAAGGTCCTCGGCGCTGCTGCGTTCGCCCAGCATTCTGAGAGCGAGCGCGAGAATGCGGGGCGCTTCGTGTTGGTACAGATTGCGAAATGCGCTTTGATCGTTGCGCGCGCAGGCCTGAAGCGCTGCCGCGTAATCGAAGTCGGATACTGCCATGCGTGCTCCAGACCACAACCGGGTGAAAGACGTATTGTATTAGCTGTTTCCTTGCTTGGAGCTGTCTTTGCGCGGCGGCCGGGCCGCGCGTTCGCGCAACGTACAATGTGGGGCGCAGCCGCGCCCCGGCATCCTTCTTTCCCTCTTTTTCCGCATGCGACTCAACCACCGTGGCCCCGCGCCGTCCAATCGCAACGATCTGAAGACCATCAAGTCCCTGCTGCCTTTCGTATGGCAGTTCAAATGGAGGGTGGTCGCGGCGCTGGCCTGTCTGGTGGCAGCCAAGGTGGCCAGCGTCATACTGCCGCTGTACCTGAAGCAGTTGGTCGATGCCTTGAGCGTGCCTCCCACCGCGCTCGCGCTGCCGGTCGCGGCGCTGGCGGGCTACGGTTTTGCGCGCCTGGCGACCAGCGTGTTCGGTGAATTGCGCGACGCGCTGTTCGCGCGGGTCACGCAAGGGTCGATCCGGCGCATCGCCGGCCAGCTTTTCCAGCATCTGTTTTCGCTGTCGCTGCGCTTCCACATGCAGCGCCAGACCGGAGGGCTGAGCCGCGACATCGAGCGCGGCACCAAGGGCATCGGCTTCCTGCTCAATTTCATGGTCTTCAACATTCTGCCGACCCTGCTCGAGATCGGCATGGTGGCGGCCATCCTGCTGTGGCGCTACGACCTGGCCTTCGCCGCCGTGACCCTGGGCACCATCGCCTGTTATGTGGCGTTCACCCTGCTGGTGACCGAAAGGCGCATGGTGTACCGGCGCAGCATGAACGATCTGGACAGCAAGGCCAACACCAAGGCGATCGACGCGCTGATCAACTACGAGACCGTGAAGTATTTCGGCAACGAGGGCTGGGAAGTCGACCGCTACGACCGGAACCTGGGCAAATGGGTGGATTCGGCGGTCAAGAACCAGGTTTCCCTGAACTTCCTGAACATGGGGCAGGGCGTCATCATCACGACGGGCATCACCTTGCTGTTGTGGCTGTCGGCCAGCGGCGTGGTGCGTCAGGCCATGTCGGTGGGCGACGTGGTGCTGGTGTCGGCCTACCTGACCCAGCTCTATGCGCCGCTGAACTTTCTGGGCTTCGTGTACCGCGAGATCAAGCACGCGCTGGCCGACATGGAGCGCATGTTCGGCCTGCTGGAGCAGGGCCAGGAGGTGGCCGACCGCCCGGGCGCCCGCCGCCTGAAGGCCGGCCAGGCCGGCGTGGAGTTCGAGCACGTCGATTTCGGCTACGAGCCGCGGCGGCAGATCCTGTTCGATGTCAGCTTCCGCATACCCCCGGGCGGGACGCTGGCGGTGGTGGGCGCCTCGGGCGCCGGCAAGTCGACGCTGTCGCGCCTGATGTTCCGCTTCTATGATGTCGACCGGGGCGCCGTCAAGATCAACGGCACGGACATCCGGGATTTGACCCAGGCCAGCCTGCGCCAGCATATCGGCATCGTGCCGCAGGACACGGTGCTGTTCAACGATACGATTCTCTACAACATCGCCTATGGAAACCCGGCGGCGTCGCAGGATGAGATCGTCCAGGCAGCCAAGGCGGCGCGCATCCATGATTTCGTCATGGGCCTGCCCGACGGCTATCAGACGCAGGTGGGCGAGCGCGGCCTGAAGCTCTCGGGCGGCGAGAAGCAGCGCGTCGCCATCGCCCGCACTTTGCTGAAAAATCCGCCCATACTGATTCTGGACGAAGCCACCAGCGCGCTGGACACGCGGACGGAGCGGGCCATCCAGGAGGAGCTGGGCCAGATCGCCAAGGACCGCACGACGCTGATCATCGCGCATCGGCTGTCCACGGTCGTGGACGCGGACGAGATCATCGTGCTGGATCACGGCAGGGTGCTGGAGGCGGGGTCGCATCGGGAGCTGATGCAGCGCGGAGGGCGCTATGCGCAGATGTGGGCGCTGCAGCAGGCGGGCGATGAGCAATGAGCCGTGGTTCGTCGTGCGGGGCCCGCCCGGGGGGGCGTCGGCGTTGAAAGCGGGCTGATGCGCAAGAAAGCCACAGGCCCGTCGCCGTCTTGACTCATATAGTACTAAAGTGGTACTATATTTTTACAGTTCAAACGGAGGCAGCAGGGTGCTGCGCATCAGTAAAATCATCGACTACGGCACATTGGTGCTGACCCACATGGCAGGCTGCCCCGACCGCATGTTCAGTGCGGCCGACTTGGCGGCCACCTTGGGCTTGGGCCAGCCCACCGTCAGCAAGATCCTGAAGCTGCTGGGCCAGCGCGAACTCGTCAAAAGCAGCCGCGGCGCGCGGGGCGGGTACGTGCTGGGCCGGCCGGCCGAATCGATCAGCATCGCCGACATTATAGACGCTCTTGAAGAACAGCCCTTCGGCCTGACCGAATGCACGGCCCTGCCGGGCGCCTGTAGCGTCGAATCGGGGTGCCACATTCGCACGAATTGGCAACGCATCAATGCCATCGTCCGGCGCACCCTGGAAAACGTCAGCGTCGCCGACATGATACATCCCGCCGCAACACCCATGGAATTTCCACTGACCGCGCGGCCCGCGCCCGGAGCGGGCGCCAGGGCCGTCGCGGTATCTCCCACGACATGGAGTCATCGTAAATGAATTCTTTGACCGAACCAGCAGGCAACGACCCGATCGAATCCTTCCTCGATCGCGAATACTCGGCCGGGTTCGTCACCGATATCGAATCGGTCACCATACCCAAGGGGCTGTCCGAAGACACCATCCGTCTTCTGTCGGCCAAGAAAGGCGAGCCCGAGTTCATGCTCGAATGGCGGCTGGCCGCCTACCGGCACTGGCTGACCATGGACACGCCGGAATGGGCCAAGGTCCATTTCCCGCCGGTGGACTTCCAGGACATCAGCTATTATTCCGCGCCCAAGAGCAAGGCCGACGGCCCCAAGAGCCTGGACGAAGTCGATCCCGAACTCTTGCGCACCTACGAAAAGCTGGGCGTCCCCTTGCACGAGCGCGCGCGTCTCGCCGGCGTCGCGGTCGACGCCGTTTTTGATTCGGTCTCCGTCGCCACCACCTTCCGCAAGCAGCTGGCCGAAGTCGGCGTCATTTTCTGTTCGTTCTCGGAAGCGGTCAAAGAACACCCCGATCTGGTGCGCAAGTATCTCGGCACGGTGGTCCCCCCGGGCGACAACTTCTATGCGGCCTTGAATTCCGCGGTGTTCTCGGACGGCTCCTTCGTCTTCATTCCGAAAGGCGTGCGATGTCCCATGGAACTGTCCACGTATTTCCGCATCAACGCGCAAAATACCGGGCAGTTCGAACGGACGCTCATCATCGCCGAAGAAGGCGCGTCGGTCAGCTATCTGGAAGGCTGTACGGCGCCCATGCGCGATGAAAACCAGCTCCACGCCGCCGTGGTGGAACTGGTCGCGCTGGACGACGCCAAGATCAAATACTCCACGGTGCAAAACTGGTATCCGGGCGACAAGGACGGCAAGGGCGGCATCTACAACTTCGTGACCAAGCGCGGCGATTGCCGCGGCCCGCGTTCGCGCATCTCCTGGACCCAGGTCGAGACCGGTTCGGCGATCACCTGGAAATACCCCAGCGTCATCCTGCGCGGCGACGACTCCGTCGGCGAGTTCTATTCCGTGGCGCTGAGCAACCACATGCAGCAGGCCGACACCGGCACGAAAATGATACACATCGGCCGCAACACCCGCAGCACCATCATCTCCAAGGGCATCTCGGCCGGCCGCGGCAGCAATACCTATCGCGGGATGGTGCGCATCACGCCCAAGGCCGAGAACGCGCGCAACTACACGCAGTGCGATTCGCTGCTGATCGGCAGCAAGTGCGCGGCCCACACCTTCCCGACGATGGAGGTCCAGAACCCGACGGCCAGCGTCGAACACGAAGCCACCGCATCGCGCATCGGCGAAGACCAGCTCTTCTACGCCATGCAGCGCGGCCTGTCGGCCGAAGACGCGGTGTCGATGATCGTGAACGGGTTCTGCAAGGAAGTTTTCAAGGAATTGCCCATGGAATTTGCGGTCGAAGCACAGAACCTGCTCGGCGTAAGTCTCGAAGGCAGCGTAGGTTAAGGAGAAGTAGTCATGCTGAGTATCAAGGATTTGCACGCCCGCGTCGAACAGAAGCCCATCCTGCGCGGCCTGAGCCTGGAAGTGAAGGCCGGCGAAGTGCACGCCATCATGGGTCCCAACGGCTCGGGCAAGAGCACGCTGTCCCAGGTGCTGGCGGGGCGCGAGGACTATATCGTCGAAAGCGGCTCGGTGGAATGGATGGGGCGCGACCTGCTGTCCATGCCCATCGAAGAACGCGCGCGCTCGGGCCTGTTCCTGGCCTTCCAGTACCCCATCGAGATCCCGGGCGTGTCCAACGCCTATTTCCTGCGCACCGCGGTCAATGCGGCCCGGCGCCACCAGGGCCTGCCCGAACTCGACGCCATGGATTTCATCAAGCGCGTCAAGGCGGAAATGAAGGCGGTCGGCATGAAGGAAGAATTCCTGTACCGCTCCGTCAATGAAGGCTTTTCCGGCGGCGAGAAGAAGCGCAATGAGGTACTGCAAATGACGCTGCTGGAGCCCAAGCTGGCCATCCTGGACGAAACCGATTCGGGCCTGGACATCGACGCGCTGAAGGTGGTGGCCGACGGCGTGAACCGCCTGCGTTCCCCCGAGCGCGCCCTGATCGTCATCACCCATTATCAGCGCCTGCTCGACTACATCGTCCCCGACTTCGTGCACGTGCTGGCCGGCGGCCGCATCGTGCGCACGGGCGGGCGCGAACTGGCGCTGGAACTCGAAGAGCGCGGCTACGGCTGGATCAGCGAAGCCGAGGCCCGGAAGGGGGCGGCGGCATGAGCTCCGTAGACACCTGGGTAGCCGATTTCGCCGCGCGCGAGCGCAGCCTGGCAGGCGCCGGCGTGCCCTGGCTGGCCGCCGTGCGCAAGCGGGCCCTGGACCGTTTCGCCGCGGAAGGCTGGCCCACGGCGCGCCAGGAAGACTGGCACCACACCTCGCTGGCCCTGCTCGAACAGCAATCGTTCGCGGCGGCAGCCCCGGGTCCGATCCAGGAAGCGGTGGCGCGCGCGCGCCGTCCCGAAGACGGCCATTGCATGGTGTTCGTCGACGGCCGCTACGCGCCCGAGCTTTCCGACATCCAGGCGCTGCCCGCCGGCGCCGAACTGCGCAGCCTGTCCCAGGCATTGGCGGATGCGCCCGAGCAAGTCGAGGAATTGTTCGGAAACGAGCGCAGCGGCTCGGCCACCGAGGCGCTGAATACCGCGTTCGCCTCCGACGGCGCCTACATCCGGCTGGGGCGCGGCGTCTCGATCGACCGGCCCGTGCACCTGCTGTTCATTTCCGCCGGCCCGGGCGCGGCCAGCTTCCCGCGCAACCTGGTGCAGGCCGAAGCGGGCGCCCGTGCGGTCATCGTCGAGCATTACGTGGGGCAGGGCAGCGGCGCAAGCCTGACCAACGCCGTCACCCGCCTGAAGCTGGCGGCCGACGCCAACATCACGCACCTGAAGCTGCAGCAGGAAGACCCGCAAGCCTTCCACCTGGGCGTCATCGCCGCCGAACAGGAGCAGGGGTCGGTCTACAACTCGCACTCCATGTCCTTCGGCGCCCGCCTGGCGCGCCATGACATCGCCACCCGCTTCAACGGGGACCACTGCGAAACGCTGCTCAACGGCCTGTATTACGTCGATGGCCGGCGCCATGTCGACCACCATACGCTCATCGACCACGCGCGCCCCTTCGGCGTCAGCCGCGAGTTTTTCCGCGGCGTGCTCGACGGCAATGCGCGCGGCGTGTTCGGGGGCCGCATCCTGGTCGCTCCCGGCGCCGACAAGACCGACGCGGTCCAGCGTTCCGACAGCCTGCTGCTTTCGCGCATGGCCAAGGCGGACGCCCGTCCCGAACTCGAAATCTACGCCGACGACGTGAAATGCGCGCATGGCGCTACCGTCGGGCAGATCAGCGCGGACAGCCTGTTCTACCTGCGTTCGCGCGGCCTGGACGAAGCCCACGCCCGCAACGTGCTGACTTACGCCTTCGCCGCCGAAGCCGTGCATCGCATCGAACCCGAATGCCTGCGCGAACGGGTGGTCGCCGCGATCCAGTCGCTGGTGCCCGGCGGCGCCGCCCTGGGAGACTTCTCATGAATGCGCCCGCCGTGGCTTCCGTTCCGGTCCTGCTGGACCTCCGAAACGACTTCCCCATCCTGCAGCATCCCGTCAAGGGGCGCCGGCTGGTCTATCTGGACAACGGCGCGACCACCCAGAAGCCCGCCGCGGTCATCGAGGCCGAAAGCCGCTATTACGAACGCTCCAACGCCAACATCCACCGCGGCGTCCATTGGCTGTCGCAGCATTCCACCGACCTGTACGAGCAGGGCCGCGAAAGCGTGCGCCGCCTGCTGAATGCCGCGCGCAGCGAAGAGATCGTCTTCACGCGCGGCACGACCGAAGGCATCAACCTCGTCGCCCACAGCTGGGGGCGGGGCGCCGTCGGTCCGGGCGATGAAATCGTGCTGACCGGCATGGAGCACCACTCCAACATCGTTCCATGGCAAATGCTGTGCGAACAAGTGGGCGCGTCCATCAAGGTGGTGCCCGTCACCGACAGCGGCGAAATCCGTCTCGAAGACTACCGCGCCCTGCTGGGGCCGCGCACGCGCCTGGTCGGGATCGCGCATGTGTCCAATGCCCTGGGCACCATCAACCCCGTCCAGGAAATGACGCGCCTGGCCCACGAAGCCGGCGCCAAGGTGCTGGTGGACGGCGCCCAGGCGGTGGCGCACAAAGTCGTCGACGTGCAGGCGCTCGATTGCGATTTCTACGTGTTCTCCGGCCACAAGCTGTACGGCCCGACCGGCATCGGCGCCCTGTACGCGCGCTACGGCATCCTCAAGGACATGCCTCCGTGGCAGGGCGGCGGCGACATGATCCACACGGTCAGCTTCGAGCGCAGCACCTATGCCGACGTGCCCCAGCGCTTCGAGGCCGGCACCCCCAACATCGCCGGCGTGGTCGGCCTGGACGCCGCCATCCGCTATGTGCGGGGCGTGGGCCTGGACGCCATCGCCGCCCACGAACACGCCTTGCTCGAGCACGCCACCGAGCAGTTGCTGGCCCTGCCGGGCGTGCGCCTGATCGGCACCGCCGGGCAAAAGGCCGGCATCGCGTCTTTCGTGGTCGACGGCATCCACCCGCACGACCTGGGCACCATACTGGACACCGAAGGCGTCGCCATACGCGCCGGCCACCATTGCGCCATGCCGCTCATGGCGCGCTTCGGCATACCCGGCACCGCGCGGGCGTCGTTCGCCGCGTACAACACGCCGGACGACGTGGCGGCCCTGATCGGCGCGTTGCGCAAGGCACAGAAATTGTTTGGAACAGGAAGCTAGGATGAGCGATCAGCACAGCGATCTGCGCGAGCTTTACCAGGAAGTGATCTTCGACCACAACCGCAATCCGCGCAACTTCCACGCCATGCCGGACGCCAGCCATACGGCCGACGGCCACAACCCCTTGTGCGGCGACCAGCTCACCGTCTATGCCATCGTCAAGGACGGCCTCATCGAGCGGGTCAGCTTCGTGGGGCACGGCTGCGCCATTTCCACGGCCTCGGCCTCGCTCATGACGGAAGCCGTCAAGGGCAAGACGGTGCAGGAAGCCGAAGACCTGTTCCGCGACATGCACGCCATGCTGACCGAGGCGCAGCCCGAGGCGCGGGATTTCGGCAAGCTCGAAGTGCTTTCGGGCGTGCGCGAATTCCCCGCCAGGGTGAAGTGCGCGACGCTGGCCTGGCATACGCTGCACAATGCAATCACTCGGGCCCGCGACACCGCGCGCACCGAGTAAGAGGTTCATCATGAGTTATACGCGTCAAGATGTCATCGTCAGCCGGGATTGCCCGGCGGTGTCGGTTCCGTACGGCTCGCCGGTGACGATCGAGAAAGGCTGCGAGGCCACCATCACCCAGCAGCTGGGCGGCAGCTACACCGTCATGGTCGAGGGCAATCTGTACCGGGTGGAAGGCGCCGACGGAGACGCCCTGGGCTTCGAGCCCACCGAAGACGTCAACCATGCGCCGGAAGGCCCGGTCACGGCCCAGTACGTCGAAGATTGCGCCTGGAGCCTGCTTGCCACCTGCTACGACCCGGAGATCCCCATCGACATCGTCAACCTGGGCCTGGTCTACAGCTGCAAGGTCATGCCGGCCGCGGAAGAGGGCCGCTTCCGCATCGAAGTCCAGATGACGCTGACGGCGCCGGGCTGCGGCATGGGCACCCTGATCGCCGACGAGGCGCGCGGCAAGCTGCAGTCCATCCATGGCGTGGACGAAGTCAAGGTCGATCTGGTGTGGGATCCGCCCTGGAGCCGCGAAATGATCAGCGAACCGGCACGCCTGCAACTGGGTCTGCTGTAGATTCCACCCCTGGCTCCAGGGCCGTGTTCACGTATCGTGCGGCGCGTTCTGGATCGAAGGCCAGCCCAGGGTGGCGCCCCGCGAAACGGCCGCGTACACGGCCGCGTTGCGGTTGTGCACGTCCAGCCGCTGATAGAGCGTTTCGGTGTGCGCCTTGGCGGTGGCCACCGAAATATTCAAGTACCGCCCCACGGTCTTCATGGGGTAGCCGCGGGCCAGCAGCACCAGCACCTCGTACTGGCGCGGGGTAAGGCCCAGCATCTCGCATTCCGGATTGTTGCCGTTGGCCGCCTTGTTGTGCCTTTCGCTCTTGGGCGGCCATTTGACGGGTTCGAAATTCTTGATCAGGGGCAGGCTCGCCTGCGCGCCGGTGTCGGTGGGCCGCATGGGGAAGCAGCTGCCGCCGGCCAGCACCAGCTTCACGGACGCCTGCAGGACTTCCGGCGGAGCGTTCTTGGCCACATAGCCGGCCACCGATGCGGGCAGGCCCTGTACGCTGTGGGGCATATTGCTGCTGTCCGACAGCAGCAGTATGCTTTTAGGCGAGCATATCCTGTCGGCCGCGTGGGCGAGGTCATGCAGGTCCTCGAACAACGAGATGGACAAAAGGATGAGGTCGCAATTGCGCTGTACGCTGGTTTCCCGTGCCAAAAGTGAGTAGTCCGCTCCTTCCAGCGTGCAGGAGCAGGATCCATCGGAAAGTAGTTGCAGAATGCCCAGGCGCAGCAGCGGATGCGGCTCGATGACAATTATTGTGGTCATGCTTTGTTCTTCCCTGTTCGACGTTCACTTATGAGCGATACCGAGTTCAGGCTGAACGTCTCGTGAAGCTGTATGGCATTGTCCGCTCTCTGACGGGGCGGAACAAGGTCAGCGCGATAGCAGGATATTCAGCCTACCGACAGTACATCGCAATGCGAAACAAATTGTGAAAGGAATTGTTTCTTACCTAGTATGGAAGCAGCCAAGGGGGTTCTTGAGTAAGAAAATGTGTTCCTTCGTTAAATAACTTATGTTTTATGAGAATATTTATATATCAATCCCCGCGGCTGATCTGCGGGCAGTCGAAGCGGTAGTTCCCCACGATTTTTTCCTTTTCGTAGAGCGACAAAACCACGCTGCAAACGTCGCCTGCTTCTCTTGTCAGGCTCATCGTTCCCAAATTGACCGCCTGCCCGGGATAAATAGTTACACTTCCTCCTTGCTTGAGCACAGACTTTCCGCTGCGCCCTTCTTTGCTTGCTTCGACCCTATATCGCAGCGTCGCCTGATGGCCGGACCTCACATAGGGCACGATGAGGCTGGGCTGGGCTCTGGAAGCGGCTTCCAGCCAGGCCTGTATGTCGCTGTCTGCTGTGATCATGGATGCTCCTTGCATGCGTCGAAAAGGGGGTAGGCCCGTTCACGGGCCGGAATGGACGGCGCCGTGAACGAGTGCTACGCTATACAGTTAGCGCTGATTGACGTAGCTATAGTTGTTATTGCCGATCTGCGTCACGGTTGCGACCTTGTTGTTGCCCGCCTGCATCACGATGGCTTCGTTGTAGTTACCCGTCTGCGACACGGTGGCCAGAAGGCTGGACCCCTTCTGGTCGATGAAGCCGTCGTTGCCGGTGCCGCTCTGGCTCAGCGTGGCGGTGATGTAGGCCGGGCCCATCCCGCGCTGATTCACGTCGGCAAGGTTGTCATAGCCCGACTGGTTGACCGTGGCGGTGGCCTTCTTGCCGGTCTGGTCGACCGTGGCCACGTTGCCCCATCCGCTGAACTGGTTGATGGTCGCATAGAGGTTTTCGCCGCTGCTGCCCCAGCCATGGCTGTACCAGCCGCCGCCATACGAGCCGCCCTGGGTGATCGTGGCGTCGCCGCCGTCGGCATACTGGTTGATGGTCCCGATCGAATCCCGCACGCGGTCCTGGCTGATCACGCCGTCGTTGTAGCTGCCGGTGGCCAGGATGGTGCCCCATACGGACGTGCTGTCGAATTGTTCGACGGTGCTGTCGTTGCCGTTGCCGAACGACGAGATCGTGGCGGTGGCGTCGTTGTTGTCGAACTGTTCGATGGTTGCCGAGTTGTCGTTGCCCTGTTGGTACACGGTGGCCGTATCGGCCGCCAGGGCGGCCGTCGCGCCGTACGTCAAGGTGATGCCCAGTGCTATCGCTGATAATTTGATGCTCATGGTGATTCTCCTCTAAATAAAGACCTGGAACTGCTAGTTTGTCCGGCGGTCTCCAGGACCGGACAACTCCCTTTCGGACTCATTGCGTGGACGTGGACGGCGTGTCCGGCTCCTGGACGGTCGACGGGTCGAGCGTGGTCACGGCATAGGTGCTGCCTTCGCGCAGGTAGTCCTGCACGATCTTGTTGTTCCAGTCGCTTTCGTTCTTGAGCCGCCAGCTTCCGTCCTTCAGGCCCTGCACCGCCAGGTGGACGACCGCCGCCTCGATGGCTTCCTTCACGCACAACTGGGTGGGCTCGTTGTCGGTGACGCCGGCCTCGATTTCCAGCAAGTCCTTGAAATTCACGAACTTGTAGACGCTGGGGCGCAGCTCGTAGGAAAAAATCGTCTTGGTGGTCGACACCGTCTGCAGCACGCGGCCCGTCCGTATGTCCACGCTGCGCAGGTTGACGGTGATCTGGTCCATGCGGTATTGCGTGGACAGGCCGACCCCGAGGAAACGCGCGCCTATGCCGCCCGTCCTGACGTTGCTGTCGTAGGCGACGATGCCGCCGTCGATCAGCACGGACGCCGGCATCAGGGCGGGAATGTGTATGGGCGGGGCGTTGTCGCCCTGGGAGCCGTCCAGCGCGCGCACGATGCGCCGCTCCGTCAGCAGCTCCTGCAGGCTTTCGCGCTCGACCGGCGTGAACCAGCCCGAGTCCTTGAGCGCCTTCACCAGCATCGAGGCCGCGCCCTGCGTGACCGAGGTGGAAAAGGAGCTGTCGGGCGAGGGCTTGTACTGCCCGGTCTGGTCCCGGAAGCCGTACACGGCGACGATCACCTTGCCCTTGGGCGGAGGCAGCTTGAGCAGATCCCGCGTCGAGGGCGTGGCCGGCGTCAGGTGTGCCGGCGTGGCGACCTCCACCGGCTTGTGGGGCGCGGCGCAGGCCGCGAGCAGGACGGACAGGGTCGCGGCGGCGCCCAGCCGGAAGGCGGGCCGTGCGCCGTGGGCTGCGGGACGGGCGGGCGCGCGGTTCATTTGCCCACCTGGAAGGTCGTCAGCCCACCGGTCATCTTGTCGGTGGTAGTGATGGAAAGAAAGCCGTTGCCCAGGTCCGCGACGGTGATGGTGAAGTTGTCGGTTTCCAGCGTGCCGGGCACGAACTGGCCGTCCGGGCCGATGATCTTGGAGCTCGCGGCGGTGGCCAGCCGGCTGATGATGGAACGCTCCAGCGTTTCGTTGAAGACTTCGAGCGGCGTCTTGTTCTCGAGCGCGTCGCGGGCTTCGTCCAGGTCGGGGTTGGTGTGCTTGTTGGTCGCGAGCGCCGAGTTCAGCAGCACGGGGCCGTTCAGCGGGTTGCCCCCGAACGAAGGGTTGAGCGGATAGTAGACCAGCGGTGTCGCGCAGGCCTGGCTGCCGGCCAGCGCCAGCGCCGCCGTCATCAGCGCGCGGCGCAGGCCGATGTGCTTTTTGGTGTGCATGAGAGCTTGTTTCATTTACATCTCCTCGGGGCCCAGATCAGGGGTTCTGGTCATGATGCGTTCGACTTCACTGTCGGCGATGTTCCGGAAGACCAGGTCGACGGCGAGGGCGCTGATTTTTTTGGTTCTGGAGCGGGCGGGGGGGAGAAAGGTGCGGAACATCTGCTTTTGGCGGAACTGCACCCAGATTTCGCTGCCGAAGCGGGCCGACGGCCGTTCGTATATGGTCAGCGTGAACTGGCCTTTCGGATCCTTCTCGGCCCAAAGGCCGGCGAAATACTGGTAGAACTCCCTACCTTGCACCGTCACGGTGCGATTGATGATCACGCCCCGCAGCGGATCTTCAAAAACGCGCTTGATCCCATTGCCGCCATTGGCCTTGTCCAGGCTGGTCTTGGGCAGCGGGTCCTGCTCCAGCGGCGGAGTGGGCGCCGCCAGGGCGCAGGACGCCGCCAGGGCCAGGAACATCGGCAAGGCTTCATACGTGCGCATGGGATCTCCTCATTGACTACGCTTCCGGCGTTTCGAAGAGTTTTGGCTGCTTTTTCTAACGTCTCGAAACGGTACCGATGACTACATGGTAGAGACGTGGATGGGGGAATACATGAGGTATATGCCGTAGGCCGCACCCGGCCATTTGGTGTACGCAATGCGGGCGGCGTCGCGCCTCGGAGCGTAGGCCGAGTGGCCGGTCGGCCGGTGCTCAGGCGACCTTGACGGTATGGAACACCGGGCTGTTGCCGGCCGGCTGCATGCGCAGCTGGTCCGTCTCCAGCTGCGCGATGGCGCCGTCGTTGGAGTGGTAGATGACCGTCACCCGGCTGCCCTGTATTTCGTGCAGCTGATTGCAGGACAGATGGAAGTGCGACGCCAGTTCCTCTTCGTCCACGGCGTCGGCCGAACGGATGAGCTTGAGCCTGCGGAACAGCCTTTTGTGGTAGCGCCCCCAGGCGACCACCACAAGCGCGTTGAAGCATGCGACCAGCAGGTACAGGGCGAGCGTCTGCAGCGTGGGAACGAGCGGCGTCACCGCCGGATCCAGCAGGGAAGGCATGGGCTGGATGCCGCCGGCATGGACGATGGACACCACGCCGCGGGTGAAAAGATAGAAAAATGCCATCCAGCCCAGGGCCGTGAGGGCCGCGTCGACGGTCCAGCCCAGGGATGTGCGTTTGGTGGTGATGATGAGGTTCATGTTAGCTCCTTGATTCCGCGGTCCGGGCTGGTCCAGCGCGCGCGCTGGCGCCGTATGCGGAGCATGACTTTGGGAAAGCTCAAAAGACTGGTGAGCAGGTTGATGATCCAGTAGACGAAGGGGTACCAGATGATCCAGTACAGCGAGCGCGTGATGGCGGGCTCGTAGCGGCGGTCTATCAAGACGCTGAGCAGGAACTGCAGCAGGCAGACCATGGCCAGCACCATGCCGGTGAAGGCGGGCGGCAGCAGCACCGACACGTTCATGCCCGGCGGCAGCACCATGAACAGGCTCAGCACCCACAGCCCGATCGACAAGGCCACGGCGAAGGCCCAGCCGGTGGACAGGAAGAATTCGATCATCAGCGGCCACATCCGGCGGTATTCCCATTTCCAGATGCTGAACATGTTCTTCAGGAAGACCTCGGCGCCCCCCTGGGCCCAGCGCAGGCGCTGCTTCCAGAGCCCGTGCAGCGTTTCGGGCATCAATATCCAGCACAGCGCGCGCGGTTCGTAGAAGATGGTCCAGCGGGCGCGCTGCAGCTTCCAGGTGATGTCGATGTCTTCGGTGACCATGTCCAGGCTCCAGTAGCCCACCTGGTCCAGGGCCTTGCGCCGGAAGGCGGTGCAGACGCCCGACACCGTGAACAACTGCCCGAACACGCGCTGGCTGCGCTTGATCAAGCCGATGATGGACGAGAACTCGCCCACCTGTATGCGGCCGATCAGGGTGGAGCGCGTGCGGATGCGGGGGTTGCCGGTCACCGCCGCCACGTGCGGATGCTCGACCAGCGGCGCCACCAGGTAGTTCACCGCATCGGTGTCCAGCATCGCATCGCCGTCTATGCACACCAGGTATTCGCTGCGGGCCGCCATCGCGCCCATGCGCAGCGCCATGGCCTTGCCCTGGTTCTGGGCCAGGTGCAGGACGCGCAGCCGCGGGTGCTCGGCCGTCAGGCGGTCGAAGAGCGCGGCCGTTCCGTCGCTGGATCCGTCGTTGATGGCGATGACCTCGATGTTCGGGTAGTCCTGGTTCAGCGCGGCCAGCAGGGTTTCCTCGCCGTGGCGCTCCTCGTTGTGGCAGGGCACCAGTATGCTGACCAGCGGCATTCCGGCGGGCATCGGCGGGCGGTAGGGCCGCCAGTTCCAGTCGCGCTCCCAGCGCAGCCAGAAATACAGCCCGCCGGCCATCCATATGCCCGACATGAACAGCGGGTAGAAGAAGACGAAGCTGAGCAGGGCATCGCTGGTCAGGACCAGGACGACGCCGAAGGGCGCGCCCAGCACGATGCACAAAACCAGGAAGGCAATCAGGCGGTCTATCATCAGTAGGGATACCAGGCATGTGAAATGGCCGGCCGGATGATCTCCAGACGGGGCTCGTCCTGAATGAAGTCGTCAGGGTAGTAACCGAAGTTGCGCGCGCCGCGCAGCTGCAGGCGCTTCATCCAGTGCGCGATGGTGTGGGCGTCGATGTGGTCCGGGTCGCCGTGGCCGGCGCCGGCCCGCCAGTCGCGCGCCTGCACCTCGAACACCGTCTTGTTCAGGGCGCCGGGGCGCCGGGCCACCGTGTCGACCAGCCGGTCCAGCCAGGCGTCGGCCTGGTCGTGCGGCACGTTCTCCATATAGGGCATGGCCATGGGAGCGGTCCAGTCGTAGGCGCCCAGGAAGTCGTCCAGGTTCTGTGCGAACCAGGCTTCGCTTTCGGGTTCGAGTATCGGCAGGGCGTAGATGTTGCGCGCCGTGCCGATCTGGGGGCCGCGGATCTCCCGCACGCGCCGGGCCAGCGTCTGCGTGAAATCGACCAGGTAGCGGCTCTTGTAGCGCGTCCAGCGCCGCATGGTCTCGGGATCGGCGCGCAATTCCCGGATCGCGCCGGGCAGGCCTTGCGCGCGGTATGCCGCCAGCGCGGCCGGGCCGGCGTCCTCGTAGTCGGACAGCAGCGCATCGTCGTGGAACAGCACGCCGTTGAAAATGGCGTGGCGCGACAAATCCTCGTAGATGTCGGTGATCTGCCGGCGCACCTGGGCGTCGAAAGGGGAAAGGCGCAGATACTGGTTCTTGGCCGGCGCGCTCCGGCCGGTTTCGGGATCCCAGCGTTCCACCCGGGGCAGCGCGGGGTCCAGGTCGAAGCTGAGCACCGGCATCCAGGCATAGACCTCGACATGGGCGCGGTTGATGAGCTGCCAGGCCGCCCGGTTGAAAAGGTCGGCGCGCATCGGCAGGTGGCGGTTGGGGAAATACAGGGAGCGGGCCAGGCCGTCGCCTTCCGGGTCGGCGAAGGCCTGCAGGAAGACGGTGGTGATCTGCATGTCGGCGATGCGCTGGATCACCAGGCCCAGGTTCTTGTCCATCTGCGCCGGGTCGGGATCGTAGACGTAGTCCAGGTCCACGTGGGCGACCCGCATGGCGTGGTCGCGCTGCATGTTCGAAATGGCGCCGGCGAAATTGCGCAGGGAGGGGTCGTTGGCCAGCAACAGCCGCGGCGTGTTCATCAGGCCGTCCACGGTGCCGGCCCCGTCCAGCAGCGTCAGCGCCATCTCGTAGCCGTTGTCGCCCACGATCTCGAGCGCGCCGCCGCTGGCGGCGCCATAAGGCCACACCCAGACGCGCGGCGTCTTGCCGCTCGCCTGGCGTATCTTGCGGGTGATCGACCCGACGTCCCGCTCGATGCGCGCCCGGTAGGCTTCATCGCTCTCATAGCGGCCGGTTTTCGGGTCGTACAGCCGCGCCGCGGCGGCCGGCTGCTGGTTGCCCTGCGGATTGGCGACCGCGCCATAGTGCAGGTTGTCGGTGTGCGCGCCGATTTCCACCAGCCCGCTGCGCGCCACCTCGCTCACCTGGCGCCAATACAGGAAGCGCTCCCTGTCGGTGGGCTTGCCGCCGAAATCGACTTTCTGCTTGGCGGGGGTGTCCAGCCAGATGCCGACCGGCGCCAGGACCGAGGGCCAGCCGTAGGCTTTGAGCATGGGGAAGACGTGGGTGTAGAAGCTTTGATAGCCGTCGTCGAAGCTCAAGAGCACGGCTTTCTCGGGCAGCGGCTCGCCGCCTTGGCGCGCGTTCAGGATCTGATCCACCGACACCGCCTGGAAGCCGTTGGCGTGCAGCCACGCCAGCTGTTCCTTCAGATGCTCGGTGCGCACGCTGACATAAGCCTGATCGGGATCCGTGTCTTCCACGTCGTGGTAGGCCAGGGCCAGGAATTGGTTCTTCGGCCAGGGCCGCTGGTTGTTTTCCATGGGACGCTGGTCGGGCGGCACGAATACCGGAATGTCCCGGGCGCAGCCGGTGAGCGCGCCGGACATGCACAGCAGGCCCGACAGCAGGATGCGCGGCAAAGTGGTATTGAGCATGAACAGTCCTTTGGCGTTGGCGGGCGCTAGAAGCGCAGATTCATGTCCAGCATGACGCGCAGTTCGCGCTCGCGCTGTCCGTCATAGGGCCGGCTGACGCCCGAGATGCTCACCCCGACGTCGAAGGTGTTGCCTCGGCGGTAGCGAATGCCGTAGCCCAGCGCGCCCACGGCGCCCGGGCCGTATCCCTTCTGCGCATAGACGCCCGCGCCCAGGGTGAACTTCTGTTCCAGGGCGGTTTCGTAATGGCGATACAGGGTGTGCGTCAGGCTCAGCGTGGGCAGCAGCATGAAGTCGGACCGGGGGTTGAAGTACATGGCTTCCTCGTTGGAGTTGTGCGAGGCATAGGCCTCCAGCTCCAGGTCCAGGCGCGCGCGCGGCGCGGTATACAGCCTTTCGCGGCCGCTCAGCAGCGCCGAGATCCGCCGGTTGCCGTCGCTGAAGCGCGACGGCGTCAAGGCCAGCCGCCATTCGCGGCGCTCGTTGGCGCGCCAGCGCAGCCAGACGCCGGCGCTGTTGGACGACACGTCGTTCAGCAGCGCGCGCAGGGGCGTCTGCCTGGACCGCAGTTCCCCCATGGCGCCGATCTGCCATTGGTCGTTCAGGTCCAGCGACGCCGACACCCGGAAGCCGGGCTTGACGCCCTGGCCGTAGCTGTGGGCGGACACCTCGGCTTCCGCGGTGAGGTCCCGGCCGCGCCACTCCACCCCCGTGCGCAGCCAGCGGTAGCGGGCCTCGCCTTCGTCGTATTCGCCGGCGGCATAGCCCGCGCCGCCGAAGACGCGCCAGTCATGCCGCAGCGGCGCCGAATACAGCACGGTCTCCATGCCGAACCCGCCGTTGCCGGTGGCGGGTCCGCCGGAATCCAGGTCGCGGTATCCCGATACGCGCAGCTCCGCCTTGTTGTGCGTTTCCCAGTCCTGCATGAGCCGCCGCACCCTGAGGTTCTCCGGGTAGCGTGCGCTGATGTCCTGCAGCAGCAGTTCCGCCTGGCGCCATTCCTGCAATGCCATGGCGGTTTCCACTTGGCCGATCTCCACGTCGAGATTGCGCGGCGTCAGCGTTTCCGCCATCTTCAGTTCGACCTCGGACCGCCTGGGCCATTCCCGCGCCCGGTAGGCGCTGGCCAGCGAACTGCGCAGGCTGCTGTTGTTGGGCGCCTGTTCCACCATATGGGCGAGCGCGCGCTCGGCCGCCACGGTGTCGTTGGCGTACAGCTTGCCCAAGGCCACGGTGTGCTGGGCATACAGGTTGTATTCGTTGGGCAGGGGTTCGGGCTGCCCCTTGACCCGCCGCCATTGGGGCTGGCTGGCGCGCAGCTGTTCCAGGATTTTGTCGGCTTCTTCGTATTGCTGGCTTTCCTGCAGGGCGTAGAACAGCCCGGTCTGGTTGGCGAGGCGGACGCCCGGCTCCTCGCCGTCGTCGGGTTCGTCGAAGACCAGGCGGTGGTAGAGGTCGCGCGCCTGCTCCGGCCGGCGCAGGTGCAGGTAGGCGGCGGCGACGACGTTCAGCGCGTAGCGGGGAACGGCCACGCCCTGCGCCCGGAGGCGCTCGTATTCCTGGACGATGTCGCTCATGCGCGCCCGGGCGTGCAGGGCGTGCAGGCGGTCGAAACGCAATCTCAGGGTGTCCTGGCGCGCTTCCTCGCCCAGCGCCTCCCATTGAGGGATGAGGCGGTCGTAGATGCCCAGGACCCGGTCGGCGACGTCGAAGCGCTCGCTCTCGTTGCGGGCCGGCATGGCGGCGATGCGGGTCAGTTCGGCGGCGTGGTCGGCCTGCAGATGACGCAGCTCCGCGTCGCTGAGCAGGCCGGGATGCTGCTCGGCCAGGCGCAAGGCTGGCTCGGACAGCCCGGATTGCTGCAGGGCCAGTATGTATTCGCGGTTCACATAGGGCTTGCCCGGCGCAAGGGTTTGCGCGCGCGAGGTCCGCAGCAGGACTTCTCCGTTCGCGCGGCGGCTGCGGTGCGCATAGGCGAGCGCCAGCTGCAGGTCGGCGTCCTCGGGCCATTTGGCGGTGGCGTCCGACGCCAGGGCCAGGGCTTCGGCCTGCCTGCCCGCGTCGGTCAGCACCATGATTTCCCCGACGGCGAAGCCGGGCCGGTCGGGAAAAAGGCGCCGCCCCTCGCTGAACAGATGGCGGGCCTTGTCCCATTGGCGGGCGTCGCGGTATGCCCGCGCCGTGGCTTCCAGGACGTCGGCCGGCGGCCGGTTGGGGGCGGGCTGCAACCCTTCGTAGGCGGCGATGGTTTCGGCGCCGTGGCCGGCCCAGGAGGAAATCAGGATCCGGTCATAGGTCGCGCGCAAATCCTGCGGATGCTCCAGCGCATGCCGGCGCAGCATGGCCAGGGCGGGCTCGTAGTCGCCGGCGCGCGCCTGCAGGATGAGCGCATCGTACTCTTGCCGGGGTACGGCGGCGCAGGCAATGAAGGCCCATGACTGGGCGGCGGCCACGCATAATATGCTCAGGCGCTTCTTCATGCTCTTGTCCCCGGGCGTGGGCGGGCGGGGCTGGGTGTCGGCACGGAGGGCATGGTTGTCGGGCTCCTCTTCCTTGATGCTATGGATCATAGAGACGAAGCGACTCGGCCAGAATGAGGCAGACGGCTTACGCAATGGCCGCTTGGAGCGCCGGCCTACGCGTTACGGTTTAATCCTCCGGACGGAGGCGGATGGGCCGGGAAGCCTCCGCGCCGGGCGCGGGCGGGTGTTAAAGTCCCATGCATCGATGGCGATACCGATACGAGGAGACCAAAAAAATGAACCAGACCCTGGCCGTTCAATTGACGAAATTCGGCCCCCCGGAAGTGATGGCCTTGCGCGAATTCGACTTGCCGCCTCCCGGCGCGGGGGAAATCCGGCTGCGGCAGACGGCCATAGGCTTCAATTACATCGACGTGTACCAGCGCACGGGCAAATACCCGCTGCCGACGCCGACCGGCCTGGGCCACGAGGCGGCCGGCGTCGTCACGGCGGTGGGGGAGGGCGTCGCCGATTTCCGGCCGGGCGACCGCGTCGTCTACATGAATGCCGGCATCGGCGCCTACGCCACGCAGCGGAACATACCGGCGGAACGCGCCGTGCGCCTGCCCGAGGGCATCGACGAGGCATCGGCCGCCGCCCTGTTCTTCAAGGCCATGACGGCCCAGTACCTGTTGCACAAGACTTATCGGGTGGGGCCGGGCGACACCGTGCTGGTGCACGCCGCGGCGGGCGGGGTGGGGCAGATCCTCAGCGCCTGGGCCAAGGCCCTGGGCGCCACGGTCATCGGCACGGCGGGCTCGCCCGAAAAATGCGCGGTGGCGCGCCAGGCCGGATGCGACGCCGCGGTCGACTACTCCGCGTCCGGCTGGGTGGAGCGCGTGATCGATGCCGCCGCTGGCGGCAAGGCCAGCGTGGTCTATGATTCCGTGGGCCGGCACACCTTCATGGGCTCGCTCGATTGCGCGCGCCCGTTCGGCCATGTGGTCGTGTTCGGCGCCGCGTCGGGGCCGATACCGCCGTTCGACGTGGAGCTGCTGAACAAGAAGGGCTGTCTCTATCTGACCCGGCCGTCGGTGTTTCCCCACAACGCCGAGGTGGGCGTATTCCGCGCAAACGCGCAGATGGTGTTCGATGCATATTCCCGCGGCATCATCCGCGCGAACATCGGCGCCCGCTTTCCTTTTTCCGAAGTCGCGCGGGCCCACGCCGCCGCCGAGGCCCGCGCGACGACGGGGGCCATCGTCATGGTGCCTTGAGCCCGGCCCCGGTCTTTTCCCGCAGCGGCGCCCAGGCGTGGCGGCCGGGCTGGGGGCCGGCGATGGCGCCCGCCTGCATCATCGCGCTGCATTGTTCCGGCGGGACGCCGGCCGCTTGCAGGATCTCCAGCGTGTGTTCCCCGAGCTCCGGCGGGGGCAGGGTGTGCAAGCCATTCTTGTCGGCATTCAGGCTGGGGAATTCAGGCACGTCGAATTCCAGGCCGCGCAGCGCAACGCTGCGCAGCTTGCCGGGCTGCCGCGCCTGGGCCGGTTCCAGGACGCGCTCCAGCGGCAGCACCTCGGTGAAGCCGACATCGGCCGCCTTCAGCCGCTGCGCGGCTTCTTCGAAGCTCAGCGCGCCGATGGCCTGTTTCACGATGTCTTCCACCTGTTGGCGCGCCTTCTTGCGCATGCGCAGGGTGGCCAGGGTCTCGTCGTCGGCCTGGGGCAGCTGCAAGGCGCGGCAGAACCTGGACCAATGCGCGTCCGTCAGCATCAAGAGATACAGCCAGCGGCCGTCGGCCGTCTGGTACGCCCCGTAGCCGGGCATGCTGAATTCGCCATGCGGCTCGCGTTCGGGCCTGCCCAGCAGCTGCGTCTTCAACTGCACCCCGACCAGGTCGCGCGCCGCGACGTGCAGCCCGGTTTCATATAGGCCGATCTCGATCGGGCCGCTTTCACGGCCCTGGTGCTTTTGCAGCAGCGACGACAATATGCCGATGACCGCATAGGCGCCCGCGAACTGGTCATGGTAGGACGGCCCCAGCCGGCTGGGCCGCCCGTCGATCCGGTTGCCCTCCATGACGCCGCTGGACGCCTCCGCCACCGGATTCGACGCCAGGTCGTCTTCCTGGGGGCCGGGCCCATAGCCCCGGATGTGGCAGTAGATCAGGGCGGGGTTGGCGGTTTTGCAGGCCTGCGGGGTGACGCCCAGCTTGCGCGCGGCCTTGGGCGCCAGGTTGTGCACCAGGACGTCCGCCGTGGCCAGCAGCTTGCGGAATGCCGCGCCGCCTTCCGGCGTGCCCAGGTCGATGCACACGCTTTTCTTGCCGTGGCTGTAGGCGATGAAGGTTCCGCTGGGGCCGCCCCGCACCAGGCTGCGCGTGGGATCGCCGCGCGGCGGTTCCACTTTGATGACTTCGGCGCCCAGCTGGGACAGGATGTGGGACGCGAAGGGCGCGGCCAGCATCGTGCCCAGTTCGATGACACGGCGGCCGCTCAAAGGCGCATTCTGCATGGAAGACTCCTATTCGTTTAATATAATGCATTATATATTCTTGATCGGGCCGGTTTTTATGCTTTGCCTTAGGGGTAATCCCGTATTAATTGCCTCATACAAAAATATATAATGCATTCCTGTGGGGGCAAAACCCATCATAAATCAATAAACAGGAGACACATCGTGCATAGACGGACCTTTCTTTCGGGCTGCGCCGCGGCGGCCTCCCTGGCACTTCCAGGCCTTGTGCGGGCCCAGCAGCCCGCTCCCGGCATAGACACGGCAAGCAAGACCGTCACGGTGGGCGCCTTCACGCCGATCACCGGTCCCGTTCCGTTCTACGCCATTCTTACCCACGCGGCCGAGTCCTGCTTCAAGTGGGCCAACGAAACGAATGCGCTGGACGGCTGGAAGATCAAGTTCGTCACCTACGACGACGGCTACGAGCCCGCGCGCAGCGTGGCCGTCACGCGCCGCCTGGTGGGGGAGGACAAGATATTCGCCTTGACGGCGCCGGTGGGCACCGCGCAGTCGGTGGCGGTCATTCCCTACGCCAAGGAAGTGGGCCTGCCCATGATCGGCCCCATAGGCGGCGCCACGGCCCTGTTTTCGGAGCGCCTGGTGTTCCCGCTGCTGCCCGATTATGGCTGGTCGGCGGCATCCAATCTGGATTACGCCGTCAAGGACTTGAAGAGCGACCGCGTCGCCTTGCTGTGGGAAAACGATGAATTGGGCCGTTCCGCCAAGCGCGGGTTCGACATGCACATGAAGACGCTGGGCAAGGAGCCGGCAGAGTCCATCCCCTTCGAAGTCCGCAATACCGACTTCACCCCGCATTTGCGCCGCATCGCCAACGCCAAGGCCCAGACCGTGATTCTGTTCGGGTCCAATGCGAACCTGGCCGCCGCCCTGAAGGCCGCCGACCGCCTGGGTTTCAAGTCCAACTGGATGGCGCCGTTCTTCACGGCCGACCCCACCACCTACAAGCTGGCGGGCCCCTTGCTCGACGGCGTGTATTTCTCGTCCTGGCTGGTGCCCGTCACCGCCGACGACCCGCAGATCAAGGCCTATCGCGACAGCGTGTCCAAACATTATCCCAACGATCCGATCGGCGTGTTCGGCCTGAACGGCTGGAGCAACGCATCCCTGTTCGTCAAAGGGTTCAAATCGCTGCTGGGCAGCGGCAAGCCGCTGACGCGTGAAAGCCTGGTCGACGTCATGGAAACCATGCGCAACGAAACCGTCGGCGGCGCCCGCGGCGTGAGCTTCGAGAAAGGCGACCACCGGGGCGCGCGGCAAGAAGGCATCATCCGGGCCGGCGAAGGCGGCAAGTTCGTGCTGGTGCGCGACTTCAAGCCGTATCCGGCCGAGGTGTTCAACGCGAAGGTCGGCTAAGAGGCAATCATGAGCGATGAATACCAGGCATGGGTGGGGCGCGAGGAAGAGCGGACGGAATGCATCCTGGGCTCGGTCGCGCGGGCCATGGCGGCCACGCTGGACATCCCGGCGGCGCCGCTGGACGGCGATCCGCTGCCGCCCGGCTGGCACTGGCTGTTCTTCAACCCGGTGGAACGGCGCAGCGGGCTGGGCCCCGACGGCCATCCGCGGCGCGGCGGCTTCCTGCCGCCGATCGAGCTGCCCAGGCGCATGTGGGCCGGCAGCCGCATACGCTATCTGGCCGACCTGCCGGTGGGCGACGCAGCCACGCGGCGCAGCCGGATCGCCAGGGTGGAGAACAAGGTCGGCAAGCGCGGCGCGCTCTGGTTCGTCACCGTCGAGCATGCGATTAGCGCCAACGGCGAGCTTTGCATCGTCGAAGAACAGGACATCGTCTACCGCGAAGCCACGCCCGCGGGCGCGGGCGCGGCGCTGCAGCCTCACGACGCCGAGTCCGACTGGGGGCGCGATTTCCAGCCCGACACGACGCTGCTGTTCCGGTATTCGGCCCTTACCTTCAACGGCCACCGCATCCATTATGACCAGGCCTATGCGCGCAGCGAAGAAGGCTACCCCGACCTGGTCGTGCACGGCCCGCTGACGGCGACGCTGCTGCAGCAGTTCGCCGTGGAGCAGGGCGGCGGCAGGCCGCTGTCCCGTTTCGATTTCCGGGGCGTGAGCCCTTTGTTCGTCGACCGGAGCTTCCGCCTGGAAGGGCGGGCCCTGGAGGACGGCTCGCTGAGCGTCTGGGCCCGGGGCCCCGGCGGCGAACTCGCCATGTCGGCGGCGGCCGCCTTTCGATGAACGCAATCCATCATGCAACACAAACAGGAGCAGGCAGAAACATGACACAGCATATGAGCGGGCCGGCGGATCTCCACGGCCGGGTGGCCCTGATCACGGGCGGAGCGGGCGCCATGGGCCGCGCCATCGCGAATGCGTTCAGCAAAGCGGGCGCCCGGGTCGTGGCGACCGACCTCGCGCAGGACGAATCGATCGGGGAAGGCATAGCGTACCGGCGGTACGACGTCACTTCCCGCGAGCAGACCGATGCGCTGATCGATGCGGTGATCGCCGAGCACGGCAAGGTCGACATCCTGGTGCTGTGCGCCGGCATCATCGCGCGCACCTCGTTGGCCGACAGCACGGACGAAGAATGGGACGCCCTCATGGCCGTCAATGTGCGCGGCGTGGTGAATCCCACCCGCAAGCTGTTTCCGCTGATGTGCGCGCAAGGCTACGGCAAGATACTGGCCGCGGGCTCCATCGCCGCCAAGAACGGCGGCGTGGCTTCCGGGCCCGCCTACGTGGCGTCCAAGTCGGCGGTGCACGGCATGATCCGCTGGATGGCCAAGGCCGGCGCGCCGCATGGCGTCTATGCCAACACGCTGGCCCCGGGGCCGGTCGAAACCGCCATGTGGGCCAGCGTCACCACCGGCGGGGCGCCCGCGGCCAACGCCACCGTGCCGCTCGGCCGCTATGGCAACCCCGAGGACATCGCCCAGGCGGCGCTGTTTCTCTGCTCCCCCGCTTCCAACTGGATCACCGGCACCTCGCTGGACATCAGCGGCGGCATGTGGATGGACTGACAGGAGACGCGACATGGCAGTGGAAACTTCACCGGTGATCGGATTCATCGGCTTGGGCGTGATGGGCGGCCCGATGTGCAGGAACATGGCGCTCAAGCACGCCGGCGACGTCTTGGCCTACGACATGAATTCGAGCGCTTTCGAGGCGCTGGAAGGCACCAAGGCCCGGCGCATGGCAACCGTGGCGGACGTGGCGGCGGCGGCCGACTGCGTGTTCCTGTCCTTGCCGGGCGGGCCGCAGGTGGAGCAGGTCTGCCTCGGCGCCGGCGGCTTGTCCGCAGGCGGCAGGCGCCCCTCGACCATCATCGACCTGAGCACCACGGCGGTGGCGTCGGCCCGCGCGGTGGCGGAAAAACTCGCCGGCGCCGGAATCGATTTTGCCGATGCGCCGGTGGCGCGGACGCGCGAAGCGGCGCAACGAGGCGAACTGAGCATCATGGTGGGGGCCTCCGACGCCGTCTACGCGCGCATCGAGCCCATGCTGCGCTACATCGCGTCCGACGTCACGCATTGCGGCGCGGTCGGCTGCGGCCAGGTGGTGAAGCTCATCAACAACGCCCTGGTGTTCGAGCACACCATGGCGCTGGCGGAAATGATGGTGCTGGGCGAACGGTCCGGCGTGCAGCCGGCCGTCTTGCTGGACGCGGTATCGAAAGGCTCGGGCGACAGCTTCGTGCTGCGCAATCACGGCCGCAAGGCCATGCTGCCAAGAAGCTTTCCCGACAAGGCCTTCCCGCCGGAGTACGTGCTCAAGGACCTGAGCTATGTGCTCGAGCTGGCCGCCCAGACGGGGCTGGCCGCGCACGTGGCCGAGCTCGCCCAGCGCTACTACGCGGCGACCGCCACGGAAGGGTGGAGCGGCCGCTATTTTCCGGCGGTCATCGAGATCATCGACCGCGGCATCGGGCCGGCGAAGGCCGGCTGAGGAGGGACGCGCACATGGCTGACATCATCGGGCTGGCCTGGGCCGGCATCATCAGCGGCTGCCTGTATGCGATGGGCGCGATCGGGCTGGTGCTCGTCTACAAGAGCTCCAACGTCGTGAACTTCGCCCATGGCAACCTCGCGGGCCTGGCGGCCTTCCTCGTCTTCGGCTTCACGGCCGGCATCTTCGCCAACATGGCCTGGGGTCCCGCCGTGCTGTTGACGCTGGTCATCATGGTGGCGGTCATGGCGCTCAGCTATCTGTTCATCGCCCCGCTGGTGTTCAAGTCCGACCTGACCAGCACCATCGCCACCCTGGGCGTGGGCCTGATCGCGCAAGGGGCCACGCAGCTGGTTTTCGGATCGAACGTGGTGTCGCTGGACCTGCCCCTGCCGGCCTGGCGGGCCGAGCTCGGCCCCTTGCGCGTATCGGCCTATGACCTCGCGGTGCTGTCGGTGACCGCCCTGGCCATCGGCTGCCTTTACCTGCTCATCGAACGGACCCGCATCGGGATCGCGTTCCGGGCGGTGTCCGCCCACCCGTTCGCAAGCCGGGTCTGCGGCCTGAACCTGCGGCGCATCCATCTGTTCTCGTTCGTGGTGGCGGGCCTGCTCGGCCTGATCGCGGCGCTGCTGATCGTGCCCACGACTTTTCTGTCCTCGACCAGCGTCGCGTCATTCATGCTCCAGGCATTCGGCGCCGCCGTCGTGGGCGGCTTCAACAGCCTGCCCGGCGCCGTGCTGGGCGGAATCTTCATCGGCGTGGTCATGAATCTGCTGTCGTTCTATATCGCGGCCGAATTCAGCAACACCTACATGCTGCTCATCATCCTGCTGGTGCTCAACGCCTTCCCCAAGGGCGTGCTGGCGATTCGCGGAGGCGCCCGTGTCTGATCTCAGTGTATCGGCATCGGCCGACCGCCTTGCGGATGCGTCCGTGCCGGCCATGCGTGCGCGGGCCCCCAGGCAGCGCCTGTCCGCCGCGGCGGGCCTGGCCGGGCTGCTGGTCCTGCTGGCGCTGCCGCTGACGGCGGGCGGCTACTGGACCTTCACGCTGGGGCTGTGCTTTGCCAACGCCATCGCGATTCTGTCCGTCAGCTTCCTGGTCCGCTATGGCGGCGAGGTTTCCATCGGGCATGGCGTATTCGTGGCCGCGGGCGCATACACCGTCGCCCTGCTCGAAAAATACCTGGCGCTGTCCCTGTTATTCAGCCTGCCCGTCGCGGCCGTGGCCGGCGCCGTGCTGGGCGTGCTCTTTTCCTATCCCTCGCGCCATCTGTCGGGCATCTACCTGGCGGTCGCCACCATGGCGCTGGCGCTGGCCCTGCCCGAAGTGCTGCTCCACTTTTCGAACGTCACGGGCGGCTATGGCGGGCTGTACGTCAATCTGGACGCCTTGCCGGGCGTGTCCAAGGACATGCAGCGCTACTACCTGCCGTTGGCGGGCCTGGTGGCCGTCGTGCTCTTGCTGCGGCATTTCCGCCGTTCGCGCCAGGCCATGGCCTTGCTGCTGATCCGCAGCTCGGCCCATGCCGCCGAATCCTTCGGCATCAGAAGAAGCTGGGCGCGCCTGTCCTGCATGGCCTTGAGCGCCGGCATCGCGGCCGTCGCCGGCGCCTTGCTGTCGTTCAGCTCATCGACCGTGTCGCCCAACAGCTTCACGCTCTGGACCTCCATCTTCCTGCTGGTCGGGTCCGTGGTCAGCCTGTATTCGCTTTCCATCGCCGGCAGCGTCATCGGCGGCCTGTTCCTGACCATGGTGCCCTTGCTGCTCGCCGGGGCCGGCGACTGGGTGCCCGTGCTGTACGGCGCGGCCCTGCTGGCCGTCGTCCTCGGCTTCAACGCGCTGCCCGCGGATCTGCGCGCGCGGCTGGAAGGGAGCCGTTCATGAGCGCCGCCGTCATCCAGCACGCCGAGCCGCTGCGCGTCGACGGCCTGTCCCTGTCGTTCGGCGGGATACAAGTGCTGTCCGACATCAGCCTGCGCCTGGAGGCCGGCGAGATCACCGGCCTGATCGGCCCCAACGGGGCGGGCAAGACCAGTTTCTTCAATTGCCTCACCGGCATCTACGCCCCCACGCAAGGCGGCATTGAAATGGGCGGGCTGCGCCTGGAGGCGCTGCCGCCCTTCCGCCGCGCGGCGCTGGGGTTCTCGCGCAGCTTCCAGCACGTGGCGCTGTGTCCGGAGCTGACCATCGCGGAAAACGTCATGATCGGGCTCGACCGCCTGTCCAGGGCGGGCTGGCTGCATGCCTTCCTGCCTTTGCCGGCGGGGCGCAAAGAGCGCGCGCGCAATCGCGCGCTCGCGCTGGGCGCGCTCGAGCGCCTGGGCATCGCCCAGGTGGCGGATTCCCGTCCGGCCGAACTGCCGCCGGGCCTGCTGCGCCTGGCGGAAATCGCGCGCGCCATCGTGGGCGAGCCGCGGGTGCTGCTGCTGGACGAGCCGGCCGCCGGGCTCAACTCCATCGAGACACGCGATCTCGCCGCCGCGCTGAAGAAGCTCAGGTCTCCGGACCTGGTCCTGGTGGTCGTGGAGCACGATATGGATTTGATCATGGACGTCTGCGACCGCATCTTCGTGCTGAACGTCGGCCGGCTGCTGGCTTCCGGAACGCCTGCGCAGGTCCGCGCCAATCCGGAGGTCGTGAAGGTCTATCTGGGAGACGAGGATGAATGAGCGAGCGCGGCAGTTGTTGCGGGTCGACGGCTTGACGCTGCGTTACGGCGCCGGGCCGGTGGTGCACGGCATCAGCCTGGGCGTGGAGCAGGGGACGGTGGCGGCGCTGCTCGGCGCCAACGGGGCCGGGAAGTCCAGCACCCTGCGCGCCATCGCGGGGCTGGAGCCCGCGCAAGGGCGGGTGCTGTTCGACGGCCGGGACGTCAGCGGCTGGTCGGCGGCGCGGCGCTTCCGGCTGGGCATCGTGTACGTGCCCGAAGGCCGCGCCATCGTGGCGGACCTGACCGTCGCGGAAAACCTGATCCTGGGCTCGTATTACGAAGACGCGCGCACGCGGGGCCGGCGCAGGGAGATGGTGCTGGAGTTCTTTCCCGAGATCGCCAACCGCTTGAAGTCGCCCGCCGGCCTGCTGAGCGGCGGAGAACAGCAGATGCTGGCCATCGGGCGCGCGCTCATGGCCGGGCCGCGCCTGCTGCTGCTGGACGAGCCTTCGCTGGGCCTCGCGCCTTTGCTGGTCGCGCGCGTCTACGAGCGCCTGGCGGCCATCCAGAAAGATCAAAACCTGACGGCGCTGCTGGTCGAGCAAAGCTTCCACGTGGCGGCCCGGCTGGCGGCGCGGGCCTGGGTGTTGCGGCACGGGCATGTCGCGGGCGAGCTCGATGCCGAGGCGCTGCGCAGCCGCGAGGGGCGCCAGCGGGCGATAGACGCCTATCTGGGCGCGCGCCGGGAAACCGGCCATGCCGTCCATGCATGAGAAGGAGGGATGAATGAAGGTATTGCAGCTGAAGGGCGGGGTGCTCGCCCGGGGCCTGGATTTTCCCGAAGGGCCGATCGCCATGGAAGACGGCAGCGTGCTGGTGACCGAAATCGCGGGCGGCAGGCTGACGCGGGTGCTGCCCGACGGGCGGCTCGAGGTCGTGGCCGAGCTGGGAGGCGGGCCGAACGGCGCCGCGCTCGGCCCCGACGGCTTTTGCTATGTCTGCAACAACGGCGGGTTCAGCTGGCGCACCGACGACGGCTTTTCACGGCCGACGGGCGCGGCGCGGGATTATCGCGGCGGCTCCATCCAGCGCGTCGACCTGTCCACCGGCAAGGTCGAGACCCTGTACACCGAATGCGACGGCGTGCCGCTGCACGGGCCCAACGACATCGTGTTCGACGCCGCCGGCGGCTTCTGGTTCACCGACTTCGGCAAGACCTTTGAAGACCGCATATTGCGCGGCGCCGTCTATTACGCCGGCGCCGACGGCCGGTCGATACGGCGCGCCGCGCACCCCGTGCTGACCCCCAACGGCGTCGGCCTTTCCCCCGACGGCGCCACGCTCTACGTGACGGAAACGGAAACAAGCCGCTTGTGGTCCTATCCCGTCGCCGGGCCGGGCGCACTGCTCCAGGAACCCTGGCCGTCACCCAACGGCGGGCGGCTGGTTCACGGCCTGCCGGGCTACCAGCGCTTCGATTCCCTCGCGGTGGAGGAAAGCGGGAACATCTGCGTGGCCACGCTGGTGCGCGGCGGCATCAGCGTCTTTTCGCCCGCGGGGGACTGGCTGGAATTCCATGAGGCGCCCGAAGGCTATTGCACCAACATCTGTTTCGGCGGCGGCGATCGGCGCACCGCCTTCATCACGCTGTCCGGGTACGGACAGCTCTTTGCCGCGGAATGGCCGCGTCCAGGCTTGCCTTTGCGGGCATGAGGCAGGCATACACCCACACCCATTAAAAGGATGGCGCATGATCATCAGAAGAAACCCCGGCCGGCGCAACATGCTGCGCGCGGCCTTGTCCATGGCGGCTCTTTCCTTGGCGGCGGCCGCGCTGCCGGCGGCGGGGCAGGGCTGGCCCGAGCGGCCGGTGCGCATCGTCGTGCCCTATGCCGCGGGGCAGGGCGCCGACATCCTGGCGCGCCTGCTGGCGGACGAGCTCGCCAAGCGGATCTCGCAGCCCATCGTCGTGGAGAACCGGGCGGGCGCGGGCGGGAATATCGGAACCGCGGCGGTGGCGCGCGCGCCCGCCGACGGCCATACCTTCCTGCTGGGCACGAACGCCACCAATGCCGCCAACGAATTCCTCTACGACAGCCCCGGCTTCAATGCCGCCACGGATTTCGCGCCGGTGGCCATGATCGGCCTGCTGCCCATGGTGATCTCCACCTCGACCGCCGACTTCCCCGTCAACGGCATCCCCCAATTGATCGAACAGGCGCGGGCCAAGCCCGATACGCTGAACGTGGGCCTGCCCAGCACGACGGCGCAAGTGGTTTTTTCGGAATTCGTGCGCGCCGGCAAAGCTCCTTTGTTCGCCGTGCGCTACAAGTCGTCCGGCCAATCCATGACGGACGCGATCGGCGGGCGCATTCCCTTGGTCATCGATACGGTGACGGCCACGCGTCCGCAGGTGGAAGGCGGCAAGCTGCGCGCCCTGGGCATCACTTCGTTGAAGCCCACCGACATGCTGCCGGGCGTGAAACCCGTGTCCGAGCAGGGCGTGCCCGGTTTCGACATCGTCGCATGGGATGCGCTGTTCGCTCCGCGCGGCACGCCGGCCGATGCCGTCAAGTCCATGAGCGACCACGTCCAGGCCATACTGCGCCAAGCCGATGTCCGTAAAAGAATGCAGGATATCGGAGTGGAGCCGCTCATCATGAACGCCGACGAGCTGGGCGAGTTCGTGAAGAATGAACGCAAGAAGTGGGGCGATATCATCAAAGAAGCGGGAATCAGCCTGGGTTAAGCGGGAAGCACAGCGAAGTCGGCGCCAACGAGAGCGCGTTGACTTGTTTTTAAAAAGAATGCATTATGCATTTTATGTTTTCAACAGGAGCATACAAGTGAGTACAGTGGAAGAGATCCAAGCCGCGGTCGGCAATGCCCCGGCGGAAGGGCGCATCACGGACGAGGCCGTTGCGGCGGCGCGCGCGATGATTGGTTTGCAGCTGCGGCCCGAAGGCCCGTATCTGCAGGACGCGACGGCGGACACGCTGCGCAACTGGTGCAACGGCATCGGCGATTTGAACCCTCTTTACCGCGAAAGCGGATACGGGGCGGGCACCCGCTACGGCACCCAGATCGGCCATCCCATGTTCCCCATGGCATTCGGCTGGCTGGGGCGCACGCGCTGGGGCCTGCCGGGCGTGCATGGTTTCTATGCCGGCAACGACTGGGAACTGTTCCGCCACGTCCGCCCGGGCGACCGCGTCTCCGCCATCGAGCGCGTAGTGGGCGTCGAAGAAAAGGAAAGCAAGTTCTCGGGCCGGCTGGTGCTGCAGTACGTCGAGGCCTCCTACTTCAACCAGCGGGGCGAGCTGGTCGCCCGCGCCCTGGGAACCTGCACCCGCCACGAGCGCAAGGCGGCGCGCGACACCGGCAAGTACAAGGAGATCGAGCAGCATCAATACAGCAACGAAGAACGCGATCGCATCGATCAGATGGTGCTCGACGAGCCCAAGAACATCCGGGGCTCGGCCGTGCGCTACTGGGAGGAAGTCGAAATCGGGGAAGAGCTGCCGACCATCGCGCGCGGGCCTTTGTCCTTGATGGACACCATGGGGTTTCTGGTGGGCTGCGGGCGCGGCCATACGCACGGCGTGGTGCTGCAGGCCGCCGTCAAGCACCCGGGCCATTTTTTCCGCAACCCCGAAGCGGGCGGCGGGGTGGAATACACCGGCATCGGCCACCACCGGGAGTCCGTCGCTAAAGAAGTCGGCGTGCCGGGCACGTACGACTACGGTCCACAGCGCTCGTCCTGGATGTGCTCCCTGGTCACCAACTGGATGGGCGACGCCGGCGTGCTCAAGCGCGTGCGCACCGAGATGCGGCGCTTCAACATCATGGGGGACACCACTTACTGCAAGGGCAAGGTCGTGCGCAAATACGTGAAGGACAACGTCGGGCTGGTCGATATCGAACTGGCCGCCGTCAATCAGCGCGGCGAAGTCACCACGCCGGGGCTGGCCACCGTGGCCCTTCCTTCGCGGGAGGTCAAGCATTCGGTGTTCATCGACGGCTCGGGCATCGATCTCGAATTGCCCGTCGTCCGCTGAGGTTTCCCCGGTAAAGCTGCGAGGCAGTCCTATGCATCCGAATGAATCGCCACATGTCGCGGACCAGCCCCTGGCGGGGTGCAGAGTCCTGGAACGGTCGCGTACGGTCGCCGCCGCGTACGCCGGCCGGCTGCTGTCGTCCATGGGCGCGGAGGTCGTCATGCTGGAGCCGCCCGGCGGCTCCCGGCTGCGCCGGGCCGGCCCCCACGTGCAGGAAACCGGGGAAAGCGCGCTGTTCGCCTATCTGGCGGTCGGCAAGCGCAGCCTGGTCTGCGACCCCGGCGGCGCGGAAGGGCGCTCGCTTCTGGCCCGCGAACTGTCGGCGGCCGACATCCTGATCGACGACACTCCCGTCGCCCTTCGCGGCGCCGAGGGACTCGACCCCGAGGCGGTCGGGAAGATCAACCCCGCCGTGGTCCATGTCAGCGTCCTGCCTTTCGGCGCGGCCGGCCCCAAGGCGGGCTGGGATGCCGAAGAGGTCAATCTGCTGCACGCCGGCGGGGAAGGCTATTTGCTGCCCAACGGCCTGTCGATCGAACTCTTTCCGGAACGCCCGCCCCTGAAGATCCACGGCCACTTCGGCAGCTACCAGGGCGGATGCATGGCGGCCCTGGGCGCGCTTTCCGCCTGGTGGGCCGTGCCCGAGGCGGGCGGGCAGTATGTGGACGTCTCGGTCCAGGACGCCGTGCTCGCCGTCGGCGCGTTCGCGCTGCAGCGCCTGGGCGACGGCTCCCTGGAGCACCGCAGCGGGCGCAGTTTCCGATACGGCGGGGTGTTCGAGACACAGGACGGATACATCGAGCTGCTGACGCTGGAGGACCGGCAATGGGCTTCGCTGGTGGAACTCCTGGGCGATCCGGCATGGGCCCGGGATCCCGAGCTGCGCGATCCGCTCGTCCGCAGCGCCCGGGGCGGTGAAATCAACGGGCACGTGCGCGCCTGGATGGCCCGCCACCGGGCCGACGACATCGTCGAGCGGGCCCAGCAACTGGGCGTGCCCGTGGCCAAGTATCGCCCGCCCGGCGAAGTCGTGAACGGCGAACACGAGCGCGCGCGCGGCCTGTTCGCGCAGGGCACGCTCCAGAGCGGGAAAACCGCCGCTTTCCTGACGGCGCCTTTTCAGTTTCGCCGCAGCCCCCTGGCGGGCGGCGGCCGCGTGCCCGAACTCGATGAAATGGCCCAGGAGATCCCACTATGAGCGGCACACCCAGGGCTCCGCTGCACGGCGTGCGCATCGCCGATTTCACCATCCATGCGGCCGGTCCATTCTGCACGCATCTGTGGTCGCAGCTCGGGGCGGAATGCATCAAGATAGAAAGCCAGACCCGGCTGGACGCCTTCCGCAAGCCGCATGCGGTCTACGGCAGGATGTCGGCGGCCACCTTCGACCAGGTTTCCGCCAACAAACTGTCGGTGCGCCTGAATTTGAAGCAGCCCGAGGCGGTCGCCCTGGCCAAGCGGCTGGTGTCCGTGTCGGACGTCGCCGCGGAAAGCTTCCGCCCGGGCGTCATGAAGCGGCTGGGCCTGGATTTCGACGCGCTGAAGGAAGCGAAGCCCGACATCGTCCTGCTTTCCCTGTCGTCCTGCGGACAGGACGGCCCCGATTCCCATTTCGCGGGCTATGCGCCGCTTTTCGGCGCATGGGGCGGGCTGGGCTGGATGAGCGGATACAGCGACGGGCCGCCGGTCGAAATGCGCCACGTCATGGACCACGCCGCCGGCACGCATGCGGCCCTGGCCCTGCTGGCGGCCTTGCACCAGAAGCGGCGCACGGGCCGCGCGCAGCACGTCGATCTCGCCGCCCGCGAAGTCGCATCGGCCATGATAGGCGAAGCATTGATCCTGGCCAGCCTGGGCCAGACGCCGGAGCGCATGGGCAACGCGGATTCCGCCATGGCGCCGCATGGCGTCTATGCCACGAATCGCCCGGACCGCTGGCTGACGCTCGCGGTCCGCGACGATGCGGAATGGCGCGCCCTGCTGCGCGTGCTGGGCCAGGAGGATGCGGACCCCCGCTACGCGTCCGCCGCCATGCGCTTGCGCCACCGTTCCGAGCTGGACGCGCAGCTTGCGCAGTGGCTCGCCCGCCATGACGCGGACAGCCTGGCGGAGCGCCTGCAGCAAAACGGCGTGTGCGCGCACGTATCCTGGAACATGCGGGACATTGCCGCCGATCCCCATTTGCGGGAGCGCGGGTCCGTGGTCGAAGTCAGCGGGCCCGGCATTCCGGCGCGGCTCGCGGTCGGGTCGCCGATCCGCTTCAGCGCGACACCGGAAGTCGGCATACGCAGGTTGACGCCCGAGCTCGGGCAAGACGAAGATTATGTATTTGGCGAACTATTGGGCTTGAACGCGGCGCAGCGCGCCGACCTGCAAGAACGCGAGATCATTTTCTGACTGACGAAAGGACTTCACCATGCAAGACGACAAGACAGGCTCCTCCATCTACCTGGTTCTCGACATGGAGAACGACCTGGTGCATGCCGACGGGCCCAACGGCAAGGCGGCATACGGCGAACAGGTGCGCGGCCGGCGGATACTGGAACATACCCGCCGCGCCATCGACAAGGCGCGCGCGGCGGGCGTGCCCGTCGGTTTCGTGCGCGTCGGGTTCTCGCCGGACTACCGCGAATGCCCGCCGGCCTCGCCCATCTTTTCCGGCGCCCGCAAGAACGGGATCTTCAAGCTCGGGGAATGGGGTACGGAAGTCCACCCCGACCTGGGCCGGCAGCCGGGCGATCTCGATATCGTGAAACACCGGGTCAGCCCCTTCTATAGCACCACGCTGGAAGCCGTCCTGAGAGCCAAGGGGATACGCCGGATCTACTGCTCGGGCATCTCGACGAACGCGGTGGTGCAGGCGACGGTCCGCGAAGGGCATGATCGCGACTACGAAATGGTGGTGCTAGAAGACTGCTGCTGCGGCCTGAGCGCGGAAGAGCACGAGAACGCCATCAAGAGCCTGCAGCGGTTCTGCACCATCACCAATTCCCAGGACGTCGTTTTCGAGTAGCGGCATGGATGCACGGGTTGCGGCCATTTAGCAGGTAAACTCCGGGGTGTCGAGAATCACAGGCCCCAGTCGTTTCATTCCGGTCGGGCACGCAACTCAGGCTGAACCTATGGACTACAGAACGAAAGAAGAACAGGTTGCGGATTATCTGCGCGAGCGCATCATTTCGGGGGTCTATCCGCGGGGCTCCCGGCTGAAGCAGGCCGAGATCGCCGAGCAGTTGCAGCTGAGCATCACGCCGGTGCGCGAGGCGCTCAAGCTGCTGGAGGCCGAGGGCTATGTCGAGGGCGGTTCTTACCGGGGCGCCCGCGTCGTGCCATTCGACGAGGCCGCATCGAACGAGATCCTGCAGCTGCGCCTGATGCTCGAATCGCAGCTGGTCCGCAGCGCGATCGAGAAGATCACGACGGACGACATCGACGAGCTGCGGGCGCTGGCGAAGGAGTTCGAGCAAGCTTTCGCGTCGGGCGACCGGGCGACGGCCCGGGGCATAAACTACCGGTTCCATCGCCGGCTCTACGATATTGCGGAACTGCCGCAAACACTGCATTTCGTCCAGATCCTGTGGGCGCGCTATCCGTTCGATCTCATCAATTCGGCGGAAGGGCGGGGCAAGGATGCGGTGGCGGAGCACGACGAGATCCTGCAGGCTTTCGCGGCCGGGGATGCGGCGGCGGCGATGCTGGCGATGCGGCGGCATATCGAATCGGGCTGGGCGGTGCTCCGGACGGTGCAGAAGGATGGGGCGTAGGCGCGGCGACGCCCCAGGCTCCGCTCACTCCACACTGAGCTTCAAATCCCTGATCACGCCTCCCCACCGGTCGATTTCCGTATTGAGAAACCGCCCGAATTCCCGCGGGCTCATGTTGCCCTCCGCATTGAAACTGTGCTTGGCCATCTGCTCACGCACATTCTGCTGCTGCAGCACCTTGTTGCTCACTTCATTGAGCCGATCGATGATGGCGGCCGGAGTGCCCGCCGGCGCAAAGATTCCGAACCAGGCAGTGATGTGCAGGTCCGGGTAGCCGGACTCGACCAGCGTCGGCACGTTCGGCAGTTCCGCCAGGCGATTCTTGCTCGTCACCGCAAGGGCGCGCAGTTTGCCGGCTTCGATGTGCGGAATCACCGCGCTGGGCGTCGAAAAATACATTTCGACATGGCCGCCGAGCAGATCGGAGACCGCCGGCCCGCCGCCCTTGTAGGCGACGCTGACGATGTCGACGCCGGCGCTTTTCTTGAAAAGCTCCCCGGCCAGGTGCGCCGTCGTGCCCACGCCGGAATTGGCGAAGTTGATGGTGGCCGGCTTCTTTTTCGCGAGTGCGATCAGTTCCTGTATGGATTGGGCGGGTACTTTGGGATTGACCACCAGCACCAGGGGCAGGGTCGCCGCCAGCGCGATGGGCGCCAAGTCCTTCTTGGTGTCGAAGGGCAGGTGCTTGTACAGCGTCGCATTGATGGGAAACGAGGTGATGGGCATCACGAGGGTATAGCCGTCGGGCGCGGCATGGGCGACATGGTTCACGCCCACGTTGCCGGCCCCGCCGGGCCGGTTCTCGACGATCACCGGCTGGCCCAGCTGCTTGGACATCTCGTCGGCCAGGAGGCGGGCGGTGAAGTCCGTGCCGCCTCCCGGCGCGACGGGTACGACGAGGTTGATCGGCTTGCCGGGGTAAGGGCTCGCGGCGGCAACGGAGCAGCCGGCCAGCAGAATGATCAAGCCTCGCTTTACAAGGGTGAATGGCCTTTGCATTGAATCAGTCTCCTATATTGGTTTAGTAGTTGCATCATGCAGAATGCATTTTTATTCAGCCTTTCATTGCCACATCGTATCGTTGCAAGCTCGATGCGCCATATTTGTGCACGTCAAAGGATTCTGGAAGAAAGGCGGACGGAAAAACGGGGCGTCATATGCGCCCTGTTCTGTAAAATAATGCATTCTGCATTCAATGTCAAAGCTTATGCGCAGCGAGCGCGCAGCCCGTATGGCGCCGCCGCCCACGGAAGGAATCAGGCCGAAGGGGGAGGGTGTGTGCGAGCTCGCGCAAGCATGAGGCGATCGAGCGCATTGGCGAACGCGCGGCGGTCCGACTGGCTGAGCGCCGCGGGCCCCCCCGTGTCGACGCCCGCGCTGCGGAGCTCTTCCATCATGTCCCGTATTGCGAGGCGTTCGCGTATGGTGTCGGCGGTATAGCGCTCGCCCCGCGGACTGAGGGCGATTCCGCCTTTATCGAGGGTCTGGGCCGCCAGCGGGATATCGCTCGTTATGACGAGATCGCCGGGATTCAAGCGCTGGACGATGTAGTCGTCCGCCACATCGAAACCGCCTGGTACCTGGATGGCCCGCAGCCATGGGGAAGGAGGCGTGCGCAGCATCTGGTTGGCCACCAGCGTGAGATGCCGCCGCCATCGCTGCGCCGCCCGGTACAGGATGTCCCGGATGACGGCGGGACAGGCGTCGGCATCGACCCAGATGTGCATGCTATTGAGTTTTCAATGCGGATGGAGCGCCGGCGACGCCGGGTTCAGTACGTGCCCATGTAGTCCCGCTTGCCGATGGGCAGGCCGTTGTGGCGCAAGATGGCGTAGGCGGTCGTGACGTGGAAGAAGAACTGGGGCAGCCCGTAGTTCGCCAGATAGGTTTGGCCATCCAGCTTTTTCTCTTTCGGCGTGCCACGGCGAAGCACGATTTCCCTGGCCTCGCTGCCTTCAAACTGTTCGGGGCGGACGCTGTCCAGGAAGCCCAGCGTGCGGGCCAGGAGCGCGTCGAGATCCGCAAAGGTTTTTTCCGCGCCTTCGTAGGCGGGAACCTCGACACCGGCCAGACGGGCTGAAATCCCGCGCGCGAAATCGGAGGCCACCTGCACTTGCTTGATCAGGGGGTACATGTCCGGGAACAAACGCGCCTGAAGCAGAGCGTCCGGCTCGATGTTTCTTTCGGCGGCATGCGCGCCCGCCTGCGCCACGATGGCTTTCAGCGCCGTCAGCATTTGCTTGAAAACGGGCACGGAATGGATGTACATGGGATTGGTCATGGTTTTCCTTGATTCGGTTGAAGGCCAACCCGCACTGTAGCCCGAATCGGGCGCCGGCGCTGCGGCGTTTGTACGGTCATGGGATCAAGGGCCTTCGGGCGGCGGCGTTCGGCTCGATCGTCGGCCGGCATGCCTGTCGCGATGCCGGCCGATTGCAGGATGGTTAGTTGGCCACTTCCTGGTTGAAGCGCTCCACCCATTTCGCGATGTTGAGGTTCACCCACTTCTCGTCGAGCGTCACCATATCCTCCGGCTTGGGCATTTGAGCAGCCAGAGTCTCCGGAACCTTGGCGCCCTTGACCACCGGGCCCATGTTGGTATTGCTTGCAAGCTTTTCGTTTACGCTCTGCTCGAGCACGAAATTCACATATTGCGCGGCCAAATCTTCCTTGCCGCTTTTGATGATCGCCATGACGTCATAGTTCATGATGGCCGGCCGGGGGCTTACCACCGCGACAGGCAAGCCGGCGTCGGCGACGCGTTTGGCTGCCGCGGGCGTTCCCATCATGACTGCCGCTTCGCCCTGCGACAAAGCGGTACGCGCCTGGGCGTCCGAGGTATAGAAAATCGCGACCTGAGGCTTCAGCTTTACGAGCATCTCGAACCCCTTTTCATCGTCCGTCACGGAACCGCCGTTCGCCAGCGATGCGGTCATCAGGCTACGCCCCTGGTACATGGACATGGCTGGTATCGTGACCTTCCTGGCCAGGTCTTTGCGCGTCCATAAGTCGGTCCATTGCGTAATGGGTTCTTTGATCAAGTCGGTGCGGTAGACGATCGAGATGGGATAGCCATAGGCGGCAACATAGTGCGAGGTCGAGGCGCCGGGCATGACGTTGGCGAGATTCGGAATCTTGTCTACCGGCAGGGGCACAAAGAGATCCGCGTCGGCAACGGCGCGTTCCGCGACCGATGCCGTGGTGAACCAGACGTCGGCGGGAGGCTTCGTCTTCATTGTCTGCAACTTGACGAGCCCCTCGCCGGACGAGGCCTGCGTCACCAGATTGACGTCGATGCCTGTCTTCTTCGTGAATTCCTTGCTGAGGTCGCGCAGGCCGGATTGCCAAGTGGTGCCCCAGGTCATGATATTGATGGACTTGTCTGCCGCAGCGGCCGGAGTGGCTGCACCGAAACCGGCTGCGAGCGCAAGTACTAGAATTTTATTGATGGGTTTAATCACAAATCGCTCCTTTGGTCTTTCTGTGGGGTGTAAAAAAGCATAGCGGCGCCGTTCGGAGCCTAGAGGTTCCCGGTGTGTCGCCGCTGGTCAAGCGCTCGGTTCAAGCTATACAAGAGATGGCTGCGAACCAGCTTTTCGGCACGCTTGCCGTCTCTGGCTCTCAAGGCATCGATGATTTCCTGGTGTTGTTTGAGCGCTGTTTGGGTATGGCGTTTCTGGTAGTGCAGCAGTTGGGAGGCATGCAGGAAGAACTCCTGGAATCCCTCCACCATGTGGATGAGCCGGGGGGCCCGGGACGCTTTCAGAATCGCTCCATGAAAGAGGTTATTGAGTTCCGTGCGCCGTTCGTAGTCATTCAGCTCGAGTGCGCGATGCCTATCCTGGATGGCTTGGAGTTCTTGCACCTCTTCGTCAGTGATGCGTTCGGCGGCCAGCCGCGCAGCCGTCCCTTCCAAGGCCTCGCGAATGGCATAGATGTCTTCCAGCTCATGCGTCATGTCCACCACTTCAACGCCGCCATAAGGCAAGGGCTGGACCAGCTGATCATTGATCAGGCGCGAGATCGCCTCGCGAACCGGCGTTCGACTCACTTCCAGCTTTGCGGCCAGTTCCAACTCCACCAGCCGAGTGCGCGCGGGCAGGCCGCCGTCCATGATGGCCGTCCTCAGGCGGCGGTAGATTTGATCGGCCGCGCGCACTGCCGGCGTGGCGGTTGGCAACAGAGACATGGCTTCGTCTTTTATTTGTTTCATGGCTTGCGTATTAAAGTGGTTGGGCGTCCGGCAGTCGTTTTCGTTTCTGCCGGGCGCAAACGGCCGCAGTGCTAAGTGCACCGTGCGTTGCTAGTGTATTGGGCTCAGCAACCACGTCAAGGCAGCACATTTCAGTCCCGGTGGCTCGTGGCGTCGGGTGGCGACAGCCGGCGAACGAGCGCATTCCATTCCAGGGTCAGCGACGAGTTCTCCGGGTCGCGCCGGTGTTTTTCCACGCTGACCTCATACTGCCTTGCGGTGTGTTCGCATACGTCCGCCGGCACTTCCGATATGGGCATGCCGGTAGCCTGGAAAGCGATTTGGGCCTGGCAGGCGCATTCCAGGTTGCGCATGAGGATGAAGGCCTCCGCCACATCGCGGCCCAAGGTCAGCATGCCGTGGTTGCGCAATATCAAGGTTCTGTGCGTGGGACCTAAATCCTTGACGAGGCGTTCGCGCTCGGTGAGATTCAGGGCGATGCCCTCGAAGTCGTGATATGCCACGCGGTCATAGAATTGATAAGACCACTGGTTCGCGGGCACCAGGCCGCAAGCCAGCGATGAAACCGCGACACCCGCCACAGTGTGCAGGTGCACGACGCAGCCCGCGTCCTCTCGGGCGCCGTGAATGGCGCTGTGGATGGTGAAGCCGGCGGCGTTCACGTTATGGGGAGTGTCTTCGATGATCTCGCCGTCGACGCCGATCTTCACCAGGGACGAAGCCGTTACGTCGCGAAAAAGCACGCCGTGTGGATTCAGAAGGAACTGGTCATGATGACCCGGCACCCTCGCGGAAATGTGAGTCCAAATACTGTCTTCGAATCCCAGCAGAGCCACCAGCCGATAGGCGGCGGCCAGATCTTCGCGAACCTTGCGTTCATCGTCGGACCAGTTTTTCTTTGGCATGTGAATGTTTCCCTATAGCACTGCGGTTGCGGCAATTTCGACTAGATAGCCGGGGGCGAGTTTCGATTCCACGCATGCGCGTGCCGGAGCATTGCGGGGGGCGACCCAGCCATCCCAGACGCTGTTCATCGCGGCGGCGCTGTTCATGTCGGATAGCCAGATGGTGGCTTGTACGAGGCGTCGTTTGTCGATTCCGGCACTTGCCAGCAAGGAATCCAGCTGCGCCAGGATGTCAGCCGTCTGGCCGGCAACGTCCAGACGGGTGTCCCGGCTGACCTGCCCAGCGATGTAGACAGTGCTGTTGGCGACGACGACCGGACTGTAGCGTTGTTTCGGATTCAGGCGCTCGATGGGAGCGGATGTGGCTTGGGTCATGGTGGTGTTCCTGTATCGATCAGTATGGTTGCGGTGTGTTTATAGGGTTCGGCTTCCGGCTGTAAGTGGCCTTACGTGGCCAGGAACGGGAACTCGATGCCAGGGTCCCGTCCGGTCATGAGTGTGGCCAGGGCTTTGGCGGAGCCGGCGCTCTGGGTCCAGCCCAGCGTTCCATGGCCCGCGTTGATCCACAGGCCTTTGATCTTCGTGCCTCCGATAAGCGGTACGCTGCTGGGCGTGGCCGGGCGCAGGCCCGCCCAATAGCAGGGATCGCCGCCGTCTTCCATGCTGCGTGTGTCGCAGGCGCCGGGAAAAATGGCGTCGATCCGTTGCGCAAGGGCATGGCAGCGTATCTTCGCGATCCGGGTGTTCAAGCTGCGGTCATAACCGGCTATGGCCACGGTGCCGGCCACACGGATGCGGTCACCCAGGCGGCTGAGCGCCAATCGCTTGTCCTCGACGACCGATGCCCAGGGCGCGCGGTCGCCGTCGAGAATCGGAAAGGACGCGCTATAGCCCAGACCTGGATAGATGGGCGCATCCAGCCCCACGGTTCGCAACAGTCGCGGCGTGAACACGCCTGCGGCCACGACGATCGCGTCGGCACGCCACCGTGCGGGGATGCTTGACGGGCCCGCTTCCTGAACGATCACGCCCGTTTGCATACCGCCCTCTTGCTGGAGGCTGTGAACCTTCGTGTCCCAGGAAAAGGAAACACCTCTTTTCACGCAGGCCCGGGCCAACGCTTCTGTGAATAGATATGCATTTCCCGTCTCGTCGCTGTTGCTGTAGCTGCCTCCCGCGATTTGATCCTTGTAAGAGTGCAATGCAGGTTCGATCGACACCAGTTCTTCTGTGCTCACAAAGCGGCGGTCCACGCCGAGCGCCCGATAGAACGGCTCTGCGGAGCGTGCGGCGTTGAACGCTGCGGCATCGGAGTAGAAATGCACGATTCCCTTTTGCAGGCGCGCATACTGAATAGGCACTTGCTCCAGTATCTCGTGCAGCGCCTGGTGGCTATAGCGCCCCAATGCGAATATGCGGCGGAAATTTCGTTCATACGCGGCATCCGAACACTGAGTCAGGAACTGAAGGCACCAGCGCCACTGGCGCCAGTCTAGCCGCGGGCGCAGCAACAGCGGCGCGCCAGCGTCGAACATCCAGCGCAATGCCAGCCAGGGCGCCCTTTTATTGGCCCAGGGTGCGCTGTAGCTTGGCGAAATCTGCCCTGCGTTGGCGAAGCTGGTCTCCAGCGCCGGGCCGGAGCGGCCATCTATCACGTGAACATCCCAACCGCTTTGGCGCATATACCAAGCGGTACAGACACCCACTACCCCGGCACCGATCACGATTGCTTTCATGCTTGTATCCTGCCTCGTTGGCGCTTCAATAGCCACGGGCCCGGTCGACCCAGGTCCGTGGCCGCCCACCGGCACGGATGGCCAGCAGGTTGTCCAGCATCTGCCGCACGATTTGGTCATTCGGTGTACGGGCGCCTACATGCGGCGTCACGGTTATGCGCGGATGCTTCCAATACGGATGCTCGGGCGGTAGCGGTTCTTCGTGGAATACGTCCAGCGTGGCATGGGCAAGGAGCCCGGTGTCCAATGCAGAAAGGAGGGCGTCCTGATCCACGTGTTCGCCTCGGGAAGCGTTGATGACATGCGCATGCGGCGGCAATTGGCGAAGCACGCGCTCCCCGATGAAACCCTGGGTATCCGGAGTGAGCGGCAGCAGGCAGACCAGGGTGTCGCAGCCACTCAGGAAATCTTCCAGAGACTCGGGCCCCGCGAACTGCGTCAGTGCGGCCGGCATGTTCAGCTTGATATCGCGCGCCCAGCCGCGCACTTGAAACCCCAATTCCAGCAGTGTCCCGGCGCATGCCGCCCCGAGCTGACCCTGCCCCGCGATGCCCACGCAGTGTTCGCCGGCGGACTGCATCGGGTGCCGCAGCCATCGCCCTTCGGTTTGTTGAGCGGCATAGGCTTTGAATTGCCGCTGCTGGTTGAGGACCGCCCAGGCCACATAGCCTGACATGGCTCTGGACATGTGAGAATCGGTGACGCGGCAGACGGACAGGTCATCGGGCAGGCTCCGCAGGGCGGGATGCAGGTGGTCAGTTCCTGCTCCAAGCGACTGAATCAGTTCGAGCTTCGGATAGCGATGCAGGGCGTCGGGAGCGGGGTACCAGCAAAGCGCGACATCCACCACGGCAGGATCCGTGACCTGATCCGGCGATAGCCACGCCACTTCAGGCGCGACCCGCAGGAACGCGTCGGCCAGGAAGGCGTGCAGGTCGAGCACCGTGCTTTCCGCTACGACCGTTATCGCCTTCAGTGGCTCGGTCCCTGCGCTTGTCGAGAGCATATCCATATGCGCGCGCCCGATTGTCAGGCGACCACGGGAGTGGTTGCCCGCACTTCCGGACGGTCCCACACCGAAGCATAGGCTGCGGCAAGCCGCGGATAGCGAGTACGCCAGCCGAAGTCCGCATAGCGCAGGTCGAGGTAGCCCAACGCTGCAATGGTCGCAATCTCGCCGACATTGAGTGGCGCTCCGGGTACCGGCGCAGCAAATTCATCCTGCAGCGCCTCCAAGGCCGCTTCAAGCTTTTCCATTTGTGCGGCCGTCCAGTCGGGCCAACGCAAACCCTCGGGGCGAAGCGCATTTTCATATCGCAGCCCGACAGCAACGTCTAGAATCCCGTCGGCCAGCGCCTGCTGACGCAGCAGACGCCAGCGACCTGCGCCTTGTGCGGGCAGCACCGCGTCGTCGGGAGCCAAGGCGCATAAATACTCCGCTATCACCTTGGAGTCGACCAGGGCCAGCCCATCGTCAGTGATCAGGGTGGGGACTTTTCCCAAGGGGTTGCGTGCGGTGATGCGCGGGTCCCGCTTGAGCGGACTGGCTGCGCTGGGTAACCACTCAATGCAATGGTCGAGGCCCAGGGCATGCGCGAGCAGCACGGTCTTGCGCACAAATGGCGAGGAAGTGGAATAGAGCAGCTGCATCTTCTTTATCGTTGTCGATGAATGTTCAGAGTGATGGAAATCCGCATTGCTGCTATACGACGGCGCGATCGGGTGCAGCGGCGCGCGACACATAGCCAGGCAGCAAAGGCTCATAGACTTTCCAGAGCGACGCCAACGCATCGAGCGGTTCGGACTGGTCGTCTATGCGTAAATCGACGATCGGCCAACTCTGGCAATCGGACACTTGTATGCCGGCGGATCGCAATACCCTGGTTTCACCTCCTTGGCGAAGTCCCGCCTGCAGCGCCAGAATCAGCCGCTCGCTCAGCGAACAGCCGGATGCCTCGGCAAACGCATCGACCATGGCTTGCGGCACGCCGTCATTGGCGAGCAGGTTGCCTGCCGCGGCGCAGCCGGAGCCGATTGCGCTTGCCACCGTAGGTAGCGCTGAGGCACCCGTGTGCTGCGCCACCCGGCCTCGACTATCGATCACCTGCAGCTGGCGGTATGCCTGGCCTGGATCACCCGCTACCAGCATCGCCACCACCTGGCTGGCAGTTTGGTCCCGCATCAGCAGGTCGAGACCCATGGGTCCCAAAGCCGGGTCGGTGAGGTTCTGTGTGGCGACGGCGCCCACACCGGCACGGGTCCATGCGCACCGGCTGGCCACACAGACGCTGGACGAGGTCACCGCGACGCCAAACTGGCCGGTGAGTTCGCAATGTGCAACGATGGAGAACGTCATGTGTACAGCTCCTCCTGGATAGGCGCCAATGGACCGATGTGGCGATAGGCGCGGTCCGCGTACAGCAGCCCGCCTCGCGCACTGGACGCGACCTGTTCTACTCGGCCGATCAGAATGTAGTGGCTGCCGAAAGGCATTTCGCCCGCCAGAGTGCAGTTGAAGCTCGCCAGTGCTCCGCGCAATTGCGGGGCGCCGTTCTCGACTTCATCCCACTCGGCGCAGGCGAAGCGATTACTGCGCCATTGCGCGATTCGCCCCGCGAAGCTGTCCGCAACATGGGTTTGGTCGGTGGCCAGCAAATTGACGCATACGCGCCGGTTTTCCCGGATGAGCTTCAACACGGGGCTTGCCTGGTGAACGCATGCCAACACGCTGGGAGGGTCGGCCGATAATGAGCAGAACGCGCTGACGGTGACGCCGCCCCGTCCGGCTGGCCCGTCGGTCGTCAAGACAGTCACCGACGCGGCCGCATGGCGCATGGCATGCAAGAAGTCGCTGCGCAGTGTCCCGGCATCGCATATCGTTCCGGCGTGGCGATCCTCTCGGGAGCGAGTGGAACCATCGAGGGCGCAAATCATGTCGAAACTCCTTTTGAAGCGCAATCTGGAAGAATTGGTTGGATCGCAATGGCCATGGGTTACTCGACACGGAACATGCGATTGAGGCCCACCATGCGGCTCGCCAGCAGCACCAGCCCGGTGGAGATCGCGATCAGTATTACCGCCATGGCAGCCACCGTCGGATCATCGAAGTCCCGGATATAGCTATAGCCTTCTACGGGAAGCGGCGAAACCTTGGTGGTTGAAAGAAAGACCGAAATAGAGAAATTGTCGATGGCTTCGACGAACACGAAAGTTCCGCCCGCAAGCAAGCCGGGACGCAATTGCGGCAGCACGATTCTCCAGAAGACGGACCAGTTGCTCGCGCCCAGATTACGAGCGACTTCTTCGAGTTCGGGGCGCAGCCCGTGCATATTCGCGACCAGAGCCCGGACGCCGAAGGGGATACTGAAGCACGTCATGCCGATCACCAAGCCGGTGAAGCCGGGACCGACGCCGATGGCGCTCAGATAAATCAACAAGGCAATACCCGACACCACGCCGGGAATGACGATGGGCGACATGATCAAGGCGTTGACAAGATTCTGTCCGCGGAATTCGCAACGCACCAATGCGTATGCCGTCGGGATGGAGATGACGATGCTCAGCGGCGTGACAATCGCCGCCATCTTCATGCTGACCCAGAACGCATTCATGAAGCGTTCATTTTCGAAGAAGTTGACGAACCACTTCAAGGACAGGCCGGTCATCGGCAGTGAAAAATAGGCGCTGGGGTTGAAGGAGTAGAGGATGATGAAAAGCACCGGTCCCAGCATGAATGCGGCCGTGAACAACGCCACGGTCAGCGTCCCCGGGCCGTATATCTTGAAGTCCTTATGCATGCTGAATCCCTGCTGGCTGATGGTGGCGCACGACCATGCGCTGCATGGTTGCGAATGCCCAAACGAAGAACAGCGCCACAATGAGGAAGATCGTTGCCGTGGCGGCCGCAAATGGAAAATCGAAGCTTGTGAATATGTGCTCGTAGATGCTATTGGCCACCATCCGGACACGTCCGCCGCCCAGAATCAAAGGGAACACGAACGAACTCAAGGCCAATGCAAAGGCCAGCGAACTGGCGGAGATGATGCCCGGCAAGGACAATGGCAGGGTGACGAGCAGGAAGGATTGCGGACGCGATGCCCCCAGGTTGATCGCCGCCTCTTCGTAAGCCGGATTGATGTTCTTCAGAGGCCCCATCATCGTAAGCACGAAAAAGGGCAGAATGAAATGGAGCAGGGCGATGAACACCCCGAGCTCGTTGTAGACCAGTTGCAAAGGCTCGGCGATTACGGAAAGTTTCATCAATACGGTGTTGACTGCGCCATTGTTTCCGAGCAGGATCAGCCAGGCATACGCGCGCGTGACCGATCCCGACAGGAAGGTCATCACAATGGAGACCAGCAGGAAGTTTCGCAGCGCACTGCATTGTGTTCGCACGATGATGTACGCCACTGGATAGCCCAGCAGGAAGGAAGCGATCATGAGCTTCGTGGAAATCCATAAGGTGTCCCAAAGCACATTGAGATCGGTGGCCGACGTGAAGTAGCGCTGGTAGTTGGCCAATGTGATCTTGTCGCCGAGCTGTGCGGTGCCTGGAATGGCTTCTAGAAAGCTGGTGTTGAGGAATACCGCATAGGCGCTGAAAAACAGCCCCATGACGACAAACGCCGGAGCCAGATTCCATGGCGAGGCGCGATGCACAAGAGGGTCTTTAGCAGGGGCCATCGCTCATCGCTCCAGTATCACGCAGTCGTCCACGTGCGCCACGAGATGAACCGGCTGCCCGCGGGACCATAAGGCATCGGTCTGGCTGCGCGGCTGTTCCACCATGACCGTCCCGAACCCGGGGACTTCCACTTCATAGTTCACGACATTGCCGAGGTTCACGCAGTATCCGACAGTGCCTTTGAGCATGATGGAGTCGTCGCCTTGCTGGACGGCGTCCGCCGCGATGGCGCGCATGGCGCTCGGGCGCACTGCGATGCGCACGTCCGCCCCTGCGGAAAAACCGCCCCTTCTCAACATGCGGCCGGCCGTGCCGTCGGCCAGCTGAACCTCGCATGCACGGTCGTCATGCGAAGAAACGCGACCCTGCAGGATGTTCGAGCTGCCGATGAAGGTCGCCACGAAGTGTGATTTCGGCGTGTCATAAATTTCCAGCGGCGTGCCGAACTGTTCGAGCACACCGTGATTCATGACGGCGACATAGTCCGAGATCACCATGGCTTCCTGCTGGTCGTGCGTCACGCAAACCGTCGTCACACCGACGCTCTCCTGCAGCTTGCGCAATTCGACCTGCATCTCTTCGCGCAGATTCTTGTCGAGCGCTCCGAAGGGTTCGTCGAGCAGAAGCACCTTGGGGTCGGTCACCAGAGCGCGAGCCAATGCGGCCCGCTGCTGTTGGCCGCCGGAAAGCTGCGCGGGCACGCGATCGGCCAGATGCGACAGCTTGACCATCTCGAGCGCTTCCATGGCTCTTTGCTTGGCCTGTGCCTTGGGCACTTTTCGCATCTTCAAGCCGAACATCACGTTCTCGGCCACAGTCATGTGCGGAAAGAGCGCATAGTTCTGGAAGACCATGGCGGTTTGGCGCTGAAAAGGCGGCACCGCCGCGACATCCACGCCGTCGAGCAGAATGCTGCCTTCGCTGGCGCCGATGAAGCCGGCGATGATGCGCAGCAGCGTAGACTTGCCGCACCCACTGGGGCCCAGCAGCGTCAGCAGGGCACCGGGTGGAACGTTGAGGTGAATGTCTTTCAACGCATGGAAAGCACCATAATGTTTATGGATATGACGGATTTCCAGGCCCACGCCTTGCGGGCCGCTTTTCAAACTGGACATACGGTCAGCTCCAATTAGGCAGGCAGCGCCACCCCGGCGAGTTTCGCCGCGCGAGCCATCGAGCTCTTGCGGTCAAAACTGTTGTACAGGGACATGGCTTGCACCGATGGAGGACTTTCGGCGAACATCGCATACGCACACATGCGGCCGCCGAAGCTGGTCGCCGTCAACTCCGCTGCCAGGTTGAGGACTTTCAGGCGCTCGGCCGCGGACACCTTTCCGATCCGGAAATACTTCTGCACGTCGGGTCCGGTCAGCGGGCTGTCGAGCATTGCTTCGTCCGGCTGCATGACCGCGGTTCCACCGGCAAGGTCACGCAGTATCTGCGCCATCTCGTAGAAATGGCTCGAGGCATAGACGCGGCCGGCGTTCTGGATAGATAGATTGGGAACTACCATTCCGCTCTCGCTGACCTGATATTCCGATTCCGAAGCGAAGATGAAGGCACGGATGGTTTCGCGATACCCCATCAGCTTAGAGATCTTTTCGCGGATCGGGGGAACATTGGCCAGCCCGGTGTGCTCGGTGATCAAGAGCGCGGCGCCCACCAGTATGTCCGCCTTGGCATAGGAGCGATTCAGGAAGCCCTGTGCCGCCCAATTATGCAGGTCCTGGCGAATGAGCGCCGCCAATTCCGGCTTGCGTGAAAAGATGACGTTTTCCCAAGGCACGAATACATCGTCGAATACGATGAGCGTGTCCAGTTCATCGAACCGCGAAGACAAGGGCCTGTCGAACCCATTGGGTGTTTCGAAGTGGGGCGCGCGGCAGATGTGGCGCAGATTGGGTGAATTCAGCGGGACGATGCAGGCCACGGCATAGTCGGTGTTCTCGGGCACCCAGGCCCCGACCGTTGGTTTGACGAAAGCCGCATGTGCATAACATGCGCCGGTTTCGAATTTCGCGCCACGGATCACAATGCCGTCTTCCCGTTCTTCCACGACACGGGTAAACAGGTCGGGGTCATCCTGCTGGAACGGCTGCTTGCTGCGATCGCCTTTGGGATCCGTGTTGCCCGAGGTCAGGAACCAGTTGTTGCGTTGCAGTTTCTTTAGCCAATTGACGGCATTCTGATGATAGCGTGTGTCGTATTTGTCGAGCAGCGCCTTGCGGTCCTGCATCACAAACAGAGGGGTGACGGTTTCGTCGCCGAAGCGGTCAATTACCGGGCTTACCTCGTTGAGGATCGCGGCGGTCATTTCGCGCCGATTGCGCAGGTCTTCAATGGTGTCCGGCGATTTGTAGACGCGGCTACAGAGCTCTCCGTCTTCATTCACGAACCCGAATATATCCCTATAGCGCTCGTCATGCTGAAGATCATAGAGCTTGGCCATGGTGTCGATCATGGGGCGGATTGCAGGGTGGGTCGTGACGTCGTCCACTTGTTTGCCGCCTATGAATACTTGGCGTCCGTCCTTGAGGGATTCGCGATACTGCTGGCCGTTCATCAGTGCCATGGTTTCAACCTTTCGAAGAATTGAGAAGTGAGGGAATGCGTTCGATCAGGCCGCACAGGAGTGCGCCGCGGTCCACCAGGCTCTGCACCTCGATGGTCTCCTGGCGGCTGCAAATGTCGTGGCAGACGGGGCCAAGCCCGTCGAGCGTCGGTATGCCCATGGCAGCGGTGAAGTTTCCATCGGAGCCGCCGCCGGTGGGAGGAAATTCAAATACTTTCACCGATAATGCGTCGGCGACAGTCTGGGCAGCCTGCATCAATTCGCGATTCAGATCGGAAGAAAATGCCGGCCGGGTAAGCTGGCCGCTGAGTACAACGCGGACCCGCTCGTCCTTGCGGTCCCGGGCGATTCGCTCAATGGCTGCCTGTAGCTGCTCTGCTTGGGTTTGCGTGCGTGCGCGCAAATCGATGGCCATGTGGGCTTCGCCGGGTACCACTTGCCGGGCGGAACCGCCCTGGAGCACTCCCACGTTCACCACCATGCCCGCTTCAGGCTGCGAGAGCCCGTCCAGCGGCGCCACTTTCAACGCCAGTTCTCGAAGCGCGCTTACCCCTTTGTGATAATTGCTGGCGCAGTGGGCGCTGCAGCCCGTCGCATGGAGAAAATAAGCGCCCAAGGCCCCGCGCGCGGTGACGATGCCGCCGCCCGCACGGCCGGGTTCCAGAACCAGCACCACATCAGCGTCGGCGGCTTCTTCTTCGATCAGGCTGCGGCTGCCCACGCTGCCGAGTTCTTCGTCGGGCACAAAAACCCATTTGACGCTTTCAAGCGGCGTGCCGCCAAGTTCCGTCAGCGTCCGCAGTGCGTGCAGCGCCATGACGAGACCGCCCTTCATGTCGCCGACGCCCGGGCCAGTGGCTATCTCTTCCCCGATCATTTCGAAAGGCCATTCCTTGGCCGTTCCTTTTGGCCAGACCGTGTCCAGGTGACCGAGAATCAGCAAGCGTCCCGTGCCTCCATCGCGGCGTTCGGCGATGAGCATGTCGCCCCGGCCATCGACGTTTCGTCGGCGCAGTGCGAAACCTTGTTCAGCCAGGCGCTGCGCGAAGACTGCGGCCACCGCATTGACACCTTCGGCGTCATATGACCCGCTGTCGATGTTTACGATCCGTTCGAGCAAAGCAAGCATGTCGGACAATTGCGCACGCAGTCGGCTTTGGTATTCGTATAGTGGCAAGAGAAGCCTCCGGATTTGCAGTGCTTTCAGTGATGAGAAGAGCACTCTTGGTATGTATTTTTGTATTCCGTATTGTATGCAATGATATTTGTTAAGGTCTAGGTATTTTTTTGCGAATTTACAGCGTACAAACTTGTCACAATGAAGCCAAACGAGTTTTTCATTGAAAAATTATCAACTCATAATTTATTGATTTTCAATGAAAAACTTTATAAACAAAAGGAGAAATTTAGATTTTTGCCAAACATGTGCTATTGGTGAAATCCCTAGTAATTTCTGAGTTTGTAGGCAATTGCTGCATGCAGGATTTAAGGAGAAAAGTGAGTTTTTTTTGTTGTTTTCATGGATTAAGCATCAACTCAGGCGCTTGAGCTGCAAGAGCGCGATCGCATCCGTACGGAATGGGCTTTTCAAGGGCGAGAGGCGGCCGTTGAGCAATTGGGGCTCACTGTGGATGAACGGCGAGATGAAGGGCGCGCAGCGACGAAGGCTGCATTTTTCGCAGCCAGCAAGATGAAGGACGAATGAGCTCGTCAAAAAGAACAAGGGCTTACAGACCGAAATCTGTAAGCCCTTGGTTTTGTTGGTCGGGACGGCGGGATTCGAACTCGCGACCCCTTGCACCCCATGCAAGTGCGCTACCAGGCTGCGCTACGCCCCGAAACTAACGGCATGTTCGAAGCTTTTCAAAGCTTCAAAAACCCTTAGCATTTGACTGCAACTTCGCTTGCGGCGTATTTGCCGTAACGCGAAGACCGTAACTATAGCACAATATTTTTTGTTGTGGGAATGGGCCTGGCAAGCCGTTTCCGGCCGGCGCATCGGCCGCTTGGAGCAGGCGATATGGCTCATGGGCGCGCGGCGGGCGCGCCGCTATACTCTTTGCAAAAATCCAGGCATCGGGGGGAATCATGCGCACCAAGGCGGCGATGTTCAATGAACTCGAAAACCTGCTCGATGACGACCCCAGCGTGGCGCAGACCTTGCTGGGCGTGGGCAGCATGAAGCTTGCCTGCGGCATGCTGGCTGCGTTCGCCGAACTCAAGGGACTGGAGGTCGACCGGCAGGCGGTGTCCGACTTCCTGCTCGAGGTCGCCGGCATGGAGGACGACCGCAATCCCGACGAAGACAAACCGGCCAATCAAGAACCTTAGCGTACCGCCTCAAGCCAGCTGCGCCTGGGCTAGCCGCGCGAAAAGGCCGCCGGCCCGCATGAGTTCGTCGTAGCTGCCGGTTTCCACGATCCGTCCCGCGTCCATGACATAGATGCGGTTGGCTTTGAGCACCGTGCTCAGCCTGTGGGCCACCACGATGCGCGTGACCGAGAGCCTGTCCAGATGCTCGGTGATGGCGGCCTGCGTCTGGTTGTCCAGCGCGCTGGTGGCCTCGTCGAGCATCAGGATGCGCGGCTTGGAGACGATGGCTCTTGCAATCATCAGCCTTTGGCTCTGGCCGCCCGACAGGGTGTCGGCGCCGTGCGAGACGGCCGTGTGCATGCCCATGGGCATGCGGTCGATGTCTTCCCCCAGGCCGGCCCGGTGCGCGGCGTCCCAGGCTTCTTGCATGGAGGCTCCCGTCATGCCGGCAATGTTGTCGAACAGCGTGCCCGACAGGGGCTTGCTGTTCTGCATGACCACGCCCATTTGCCGCCGCACCGCCACGATGTCCAGTTCCCGCAGGTCTTGCCCGTCCAGCAGTATGCCGCCGGAATCCGGCGTCTCGAAGCCCAGCAGCAGCCGCAGGAGCGTCGACTTTCCGCAGCCCGAGGGCCCGACGATGGCGATGAATTCGCCGGGCCGGGCCGTGATCGATACGTCGTCCACCGCCGGCGGCCCGTCGCTGCCGTAGCGGAACGAAACATGGTTGAACTCGACGGCGCCGGAGAGCTCGCCCGGGTCTTCCTTGCCTTCGCGGCCTTCGGTTTCGGCCCGCAAAATGGGGGCGACGCTTTGCAGCAGCGGCTGAACGGCGCTCAGCTCGCGCATGGCCCCGAGTATCTGCAGGATGCCGCCATTGAAGTGGCCGAAGGCGACGAGAAAGCCGGCGCAAGCGCCTATGGTCATGGCTTGCGGCCCGCCCGCGTCGATGGACGCGCCCAGCAGCGTGAAAAGCAGCGCCAGGACGGCGAGGCCGTAGAACCCGTTCAGCAATGCCTGCAGGCTGTCGTAGCGCGTGGCGGCCAGCTGCTGCCGCTGCGCGGCGGAAAAGAGCCGCGCCCATTTTCCGAAGGCCCATATTTCCGAGGCCGACAAACGGATTTTGTCGATGCCGTTGATCAGCTGCAGCCCCAGGCCCTGCAGCTTCCCGCCGTATTCCGCCAGCGCTTTTTCCCGGTGCGCCAGCGCGCGCCCGAGCAGGAGGGCGAGGCCGGCGTAGGCCAGGGCGGCCGCCGCGGCCCAGGCGCCGGCGCGCAAGTCGTAATACAGCAGCAAGGCCAGGCTGAACGCGGCGAAAGCGCCGCTGAGGGCGGCCTGGGCCACCGCTCCGGACAGGGATTGTTCGAGGTGGTTGACGGCGCTCGCCCGCAGCGCCAGGTCGCCCGCGGAATATTCGCGGAAAAAGCGCACGGGCAGGCGCAGCAGTCGGTCGACGATGGCGGACTGCATCATGGGGCCGCCTCGGCCCCGGATGCGGCTGAAAGCGACCGAGCCGACGAACGCCATGATGAAGCCGGCCACGCCCGCCAGGCCCAGGGCGATGCCGGCATGCAGCAGCCGGCCATGATCCTGTTCGGGAAGCACGGCGTCGATCAGGTATGCCAGCATGATGGGCGCGGCCAGGCCGAGGATGCCGGCGAACAGGGCGGCCGCGGCCAGCGTCAGCAGGTCGCCGCGCGATCGCGCCGCCACGCGCAGCAGCAGCGGCGCCCAGCCCTGCGGGGCCGCGGGCAGCGGCGCGGTGAACGCCATGGCGTGCGAATCGATCATTTCCATCGCCTCGGGTCCGGACCATGTCCGCCCGCCGGTGGGGTCCGCCACCATGACGCTTTTTCCCGTCCTGGGTATGAGCGCCATGGGCCGGCCGTCGTCGCGCGCACGGCAAAGCAGGGCCGAAGCCGGTTCGGCCGCCGGGCCGGCGCGCAGCCTGACGACGCGCATGCGCAGGCCGCTGGCCTGGACGATGTCGCGCAGAGTGGGCGCCCGGCCCTCGTCGCCGCGCATGCGCTGCGCCGGCAGGCGTATGTCGAAGCCTTCATGGCGGCCGATCCATCGCATGGCCTGGATCAGCGCGGGCAGCCCATGATCGGCGTGGTCGCGTTCCGGGACGCCGCCGTCCAGTACCCCGCGCAGCTGCCGCAGGCTGCGGGTCCAGTCGCTGTCGCCGGCCTGGCGCCGCAAATGCAGGCGGTTGTATTCATCGACGTCGGACAGGCGCAGGTTCAGCGCGAGCGCGCCGGGCAGGACGTCATGCAGGGCTTGCAGGCCGGCCCACAGTTCGCCGTCCGCGGCGATCCGGGCCGTGTTTTTCGCGGCGACGGCCAGGTCCGCCGAACTCTGGATCCAGGCCGAGGGAGCCAGCGGGAACAGGCAAGCGCCGGGGCCCGGCGGGAGGTCCTGCGTTCCCAGGAACCATGCGGCATCCCGGGGCAGATCCAGCCAGATCACGCCGAGCGCGCTGCTGCTGCGGGTGTGGGCGGGTATGGTGCAGGCTTCGCCGGCGTGGATGGACTGGTGGATGAGGGGGCTGGGCGAGGCCCAGCGCGCCAGGCCTTCGGTCAATGCGCTTATCCACCGGTCAATGGGCGGGGCGAGCTCGTCCGGCCCGTCGACCCGGGCGCAGAAATCGCGCAGGGCGCCGCAAGACAGGCGATGAATGCGGGTATCCGCGTGCGGCACCGCCAGCAGGCCCAGCCCGGCGCGGGTCCATTCGGGATGATCCAGCCCGAACAGCAGCGTGTCGGGCCCGACGGACGCCAGATGCCGCCGGGCGCCATGGGCGCCGTCCTTGCCGATTTCGGTGATGAACAGCTCGATGCGGCCGCGCTCGAGCCACCAGCATTCGTCCGCCGCATTCAGCAGGAAGGATTGATTGCCGCCGACCACGCATGCTTTGCCGGCGGCTCGCAGCAAGGCATGCAGGCCGCCGTGCGCGTCTTGCGATGCGGAGTGTTCAGTATTCGACGAGTCCACGGTATGCGCCTTCCATCCGCATCAGCTGTTCATGCGTTCCGCGTTCCACGATTCTGCCCTGGTGCAGCACGAGTATCTGATCGCAATCCCGTATCGTGCTCAAGCGGTGGGCAATGATGATGCAGGTGCAGCCGCGCCGCCGCAGATTGGTGATGATGGCTTGTTCCGTGACGGTGTCCAGCGCGCTGGTCGCTTCGTCCAGAATCAGCACGCTGGGATTGCCGGCCAAGGCGCGCGCGATCTCCAGCCGCTGGCGTTGCCCGCCGCTGAAGTTGCGGCCGTTTTCTTCCACGGGCCCGTCGTAGCCGCCGCGCCGCGACATGATCACGTCGTGGATCATGGCGTCTTTGGCCGCCTGCACGATCTGGTCGATGGGCAGCGTGGCGTCCCACAGCGACAGGTTGTCGCGCACCGTGCCTTCGAAAAGGACGATGTCCTGGTCCACGACGGACAGCGATTGGCGCAACAGGGCGCGCGGAATGTCGGCGATGGGCCTGCCGTCGAAGGACAGGTCGCCGTCCCAGGGCGCCAGCATGCCGGACAGCACGCGGGCGATCGTGCTTTTCCCGCTGCCCGACGGCCCGACGATGGCGATGCGCGCGCCGGCCGGGATGTCCAGGTCCAGTTGCTGGATCAAGGGCGGATCCAGGGGGGAATAGCCCACCGTCACCTGCCGCAGGCCGATCCGACCGCTGAGCCGCAACGCCTGCCGCGTGGCGCCCGGCGCGCCGGCGCCCGGCGTCTCGGCGCCCGGCGTGTCGACGCTCGGCGCGAATTCCTTGGCGACGGGATGGCGCAAGGTGTCGTCGATCTGCGCCAGCGGGCCGCGGGCGCCGTGCACCGCCCGGGCGACGGCCATCAGCTCCTGCATGGGGAAGGGCAGCAGGCCCAGGACGACCATGAAGGCGACCAGCATGCCCACCGACATTCCGCCCTGGATGACGTAGGCTCCGCCCATGGACAGCACCAATGCCGCGGATATGGCGGCCGTGAGCACGGGCAGCGCGTCCGCCAGGGCCTGGCGCCGCGCCGCGCCTTGCCGGGCGTTGGCGAGCAGCGCCTGCAGGCCGGACCAGCGGGAAAAGAACAGGTCGTCGGCGCCGGTGGCCTTCAGGGTTTCGATGGACTGGATGCCCTGCATGAGTTCGCCCTCCATTTTCATGGCTTGCAGCGCCTGCTGCTGCGCCGCGTCGCCGAGGCGATGCTGCAGCATGGCGAACAGGGCCGCGTTCAACGCCGCGATCAGCAGGCACAGGGCTGCCAGGGGCGGGTGGTATTGCAGCATGAGAACGGAGAAAAAAGCCAGCGCGCTGAGGCTGAGGATGAGCCTGGCCGCATAATGCGATGCGAACCGGGCGATCTGTTCGGCCAGCGGGAGCCGGGCGCTGATCATGCCGCCATGGCGCTGGCTGAAGAAACTGGAAGGCAGCCGCAATATGTGCCAGGCCAGCCGGCTGCCCAGCACCAGGCTCAGCTTGACGTGCAAGCGCGCCAGCAGCCGCGCGCGCAGCCAGTACAGCGCACCCGCGAGCGCGCCGGCCGCCAGGGCGGCGAGCACGAGCGCATCCAGCCAGCCGGGCGGATTCCCGAGCAGAGGGTAGTCGACGAAGATCCGGTTGAGCGCCGGCCCCAGCATGGCGAAGCCCCCGAGCAGCGCGCTGCAGACGGCCGCCGCCCAAAGCGCCGTGCCGGATCCCCGGGTGGTGTCCAGCAGCGTGCGCAGAACGCCGCGGGGCGTGCCTTGCCTGCGGAATTCCGGCCCCGGGGCGAATACCAGGGCGATGCCGCTGAACATGGCGTCGAATTCTTCCCGCCCGACCCGGCGGCGCCCCACCGCGGGGTCGTTCAGCTGAAAGCCGTCGCCCCTGCGGCCTTCCAGGACCACGAAGTGATTCATGTCGACGAACAGGATGGCGGGCAGCGGTATGTGCGCGAGATCCGCCGGTTCGAGCCGCATGCCCTTGGCGTCCAGGCCCAGCGAGCGCGCGGCTTTCAGTATGTTGACCGCCTTGCTGCCGTCGCGCGATACGCCGCACAGCATGCGCAGCTGCTCGAGCGATTCCCATCTTCCGTGGTGGGCCAGGACCATGGCGAGGGCGGCGGCGCCGCACTCGCTGGCTTCCATTTGCAGGATGGTGGGCGTCCTGCGGATCCGGCTCGCATCGCTCTTGCCCATGGTCATTGCGCGGCCCGGGGCGTCGGCCCGAGCAGGCGGTCGAGCACGGGCAGGACCAGGCTGGCGATGCGCCGCCGTTCGATGATGAGGCTGGCGGTCGCCATGGTTCCGGCGTCGATGGCGGCGTCCGGGCCGCGCCCCGATGACCAGAGATAGCCGCCGCCCGCGCCGGGCGCGCGCCGGAGCTGGATCTCGACCTCGAAGGGCGCGCCTTCGCGCAGCAAGGTATCGACCAGGGTCGCATTGTTGAGGCGCCGCATGATGCCCTCGCGGCTGGAAGGAATGCGCCCGACCTTGGCCACGGTTCCGTAAATGAAGCCGTCTTTCTGGGGCAGGACGGTGGACGGCATGACTTGCGCATCCATGCCTTCATGGATCTTCTTGCCGTCGCGGTTGGAGACGAAGACGAAGGCGCGCAAGCCGCCTTGATCGCCGGCGGGGTCGGCAAGCAGGCGCATGACGGTCTGTCCGGGATGGACAAGGTCGCCGGGGTTGACGCCGATTTCAACGGCCGTGCCGGCGGTCGGCGCGACGACGACGCGGTTTCGTTCGTGTTCGCGCTCGAGGTTGGCCAGTTCGCGTTCCAGGGTTTCGGCGCGCAGGCGCGCATCGTGGACCCGGATGGGGTCGGCGTCCTGGCGGCGCAGGGTGTCGAGCAGGCCGCGGACCCCGTGCAGTTCCGCCTGCTTGGCTTCGATCGCGTCGACCGCGGCGGGCCGGCTGATCGTGGCCACGGCTTGCCCGGCGTCGACGTGCCGGCCTTCGGAGACCAGGATGCGTTCTATCTGCCCGCCGCCGGGGGCGCTGATGACGGCGACGCCGCTGGCGGAGAGAATGATGCCTTGCCCATGGACTTTGACCGGCGCGAAGGAGACGAGGCTCCAGGCGGCCAGCGCGACGACGGCGAGCAGGACGGCGGCGATGCCCGCGGCGTGCGCCGGACGGATCAGTTGCAGGGATTGGTCAAGCTGATCCGGGCCGGCAGTGTGTTCGAGCGCTTCCGGGCGGAACAGCTTGTTCATGCCATATTGGGTCGGAACAGGCTGAGAAATTGCTGGAGTTCGCTGGACGGGCCGTAGCCCTTGCTGACGCCGCCCGCGATGCCAAGCAACTGGGCGTCGTCGAGCACGGCCCCGCGCAGCGGCGGCGCGGCTTCCGGCGGGTGGTCCAGCATCATGCCCAGCGCGCTGGCGGCGTCGGCCGCGAACCGGACGTTCACGCCCTTGGGCACTTGTATGCCCAGCGCATTCAGGGCCGCGTGGGTGTCCCGCTTGACCAGCGCATGGAAGTCGGAATCCTGGTGGAAACGCTGGGCGAGCTGGCAGAGCGCATTGTCGGAGGGTGTGGCATCTTGCAGCATCGCGGCTCCCGGGTGATTGGACATGCGCGTGACGGACTCTTTTCACATGCCTTTGTTATATTGATTCAATTGTAGCGAAGAACTGTATCCAACGGTAATTGAGTTTTTATGGCAACGCCCAAGAAAAAATTGTTGATCGTGGCGGATGATCACCCACGCATACGCCAGGCGCTGGAAGACATCATCAGGGAATTGCACGGGTACACCACTCTCTATACCTCCGCGCAGCCGCGCGAGCTGCTGGCCTTGGCCGAGCGCCGCCTGGAGCACACCGAAGATTTGATGGTGGCCGATGTCTCCCTGCCCGAAGGCGCCCCGGCCACGCCCGCCGCCGCTTCGGGCGCCGATACGCCGCTGATGGTGGTGTCGATGCAGGAAAGAGGCATCACGGCCAACTGGTTCGTCGCGATCGACGACGAACGTGGCGCGGGCGCCACGACTTCACGCATCCAGGCGGCTCTCGAGCAGCGCAAGCTGATCATGGAGATCATCCAGAGCCTGAACAGCGATGTCGCGGATCAGGAAAGCCGCATACAGGAGCCGATGTCGCAGGTGCCGAGCGCGCAGGATCTCACGCGGCTGGGCATTACCTTGCGGCAGGCGGAGGTATTGGTGCTGCTGGCCGATGGGCTTACGAACAAGGAAATCGCCCGCAAGCTGGATGTGTCGGAATGGACGGTGAGGCATCATGTGAGCTCCATCCTGGAGCGCCTGGAGGTCGGCAACCGCGGCAAGGCGGCGATTTTCGCCCGGAGGCTGGCGCAAGCGGGGGTTTGAGCCGCCGTCTCTCAGCCCACCTGGAACTCCGATTCCGGGTAGCGCACCCGGCTGCGTTTCTGAGTCGCCAGGCTATAGACCAGCGTCAGCGGCCCGATGCGGCCCACGAACATCAGGACCGCCACCAGCACCTGGCTGGGAGTGGTCAGATGCGGCGTGAAATCGCGGCTGAGCCCCGTCGTGCTCACCGCCGACACCACCTCGAACAGAATCGTGATGAAAGGCGCCTGCTCGAAAATGCTCATCAGCAGCGTGCCCGTGAAAATCAGCGCGCTCGTCACAAAAAGCAGCGCCAGGGACTTCTGCACGGTGTCCGGCGCGATCGAACGCTTGAACAGCACCACCTCCTTGCGGTGGAAAATATACGAATACCCCGCCGCCAGCAGCACGATGAAAGTGCCCACCTTGATGCCGCTCGCCGTGCTCAGCGAACCGCCGCCGATGAACATCAACAGCATCAGCACCAAAGTCGTGCTGTCACGCAGCTGGGTGATGTCTATGCTGGTGAAGCCCGCCGTGCGCGCCGTCACGCTCTGCATCCACGCGGCCAGCGCCTGCCCGTGCAGGGGCAGGGCGCCCAGGGTGGCCGTATTGTTGAATTCCAGCAGCCAGATCGCGGCAAAGCCCGCCAGGTTCAGCGCCAGGGTCGCCACCAGCATCAGCTTGGTGTAGGGCATGAGCGTGGCCCAGCGTTTTTTATGCGAGACGTCGCTGAGCACCGAGAAGCCGATGCCGCCCAGGATGATGCTGCCCGTGATCACGAAAATGGTCACCGGATCATCCACGAAGTGGGCCAGGCTGAAAGGAAAGAGCGACAGCCCCGAATTGTTGAAGGCGGCTATCGTATGGAAGACCGCCTGGGATGCGGCGGTGGGCAGCGGGAATTCCCGCCACCACCACAGCGTCAGCACGATCGCGGCGGCGCCTTCTATGCATAGCGAGATCTTGATGACCGACAAGGCCGTGCGCTGGATCTTCGAGACGCTGGTCTGGTTGAACGCTTCCAGCGCCAGCGCCTGATGCTGCAGGCTCATCTTCTTGCCCAGCGTGATGGCCGCCAGCACCGCGAAAGTGACGAAACCCAGGCCGCCCAGCTGCACGAGCGAGATCAGCACGATTTGCCCGAAGGCGGTAAGCGTGGCGCTCGGATCGAAAATCGTCAGGCCGGTGACCGTCACCGCCGAAGTCGCCATGAAGAAGGCTTCGAACAGGCCGATGGGTTCCCGCTGCGCGAACGGCAGGCTGAACAACGCGGTGCCCAGCAGGATCAGCGCGAAGAAGCCCGCGGCCAGGATGACGGGCGGGCTGGCACGCAGCATGCCCGTGCGTTTGATGCGCTTATAAGTATGATAGCCCTGCAGGGGCAGCCAATTACGCATGAATGTCAGACGAGCTTGGGCGCAATGGTTTTCAATGCCGATAGCTGGCCCAGCAGCACGAGCACGTCTTTGGCGTGCAGGGCGAAGTCGCCGGGAGGATGAACGGTGACTTGGGTCCTGCGCTTCACCAGCAAGGCGTGCAGCGATTCCTTCCCGTCTTTCAGCACCTGGTTCAAGGGCACGCCTTCGAGGTGTTCGCTGACGTCGATTTCCACGACGAATTCGCCGTTCCCGATGGAGATGTAGTCGTTCACCATGGGATAGCTCAGGGCCTGCGCCACGCGTATGCCCATTTCCTCTTCGGGGTGAATGATGCGGTCCACGCCCAGCTTGCTCAGGATAAGGTGCTGGGCATGCGAGGTCGCCTTGACCCATATGGGCTGTATGCCCAGCGATTTCAGGTGGACCACGCACAGCAGGCTGGCCTGGACGTCTTCGCCGATGGCCACCAGGATCACGTCGTAGTTGCTCAGGCCCAGCTCTTCGAGCGCGGCGCGGTCGGAGACGTCGGCGATGACGGCGTGCGTGATCTGGTCGGCGTGCTTGTCGATGACCTTGGGGTCGGTGTCCACGCCGAGCACGGAATGCCCCATTTTCATGAGTTCAAGAGAGGCGGCCGAGCCGAAGCGGCCCAATCCGATCACGGCGAACTGTCCCATGGATTCCACTCAAAAATGCTTGGTGACAAATAGCCTCATACGATAGCCGGATTGCGAAATTAACTCAAATTCTGGTAAAAACCCTTATAGACATATGAATTGTCCTTTACACTGTGTGGCTTTCCGGTGTGTTTACGGTCGATACGGCCTGGAATCATTCAATCGTGATGAATATGGCAAGTTTGTTTGACCCCTTGGCTTTGGGGGCGGTAACACTGAAGAACCGGGTCGTGATGGCGCCGCTGACGCGCAACCGCGCTTCCGAAGGCAGAGTCCCCAATGACTTGATGCGCATGTACTACGCGCAGCGCGCAACGGCCGGCCTGATCCTGTCAGAAGCCACGTCGGTCTCGCGCCAAGGAGTGGGCTACCCCGCGACGCCGGGGATATGGTGCAGCGCCCAGGTGGAAGGCTGGAAAAAGATCACCCGCGCCGTCCATGAAAAAGACGGAAAGATCTTCCTTCAGCTATGGCATGTGGGGCGCGTGTCCGACCCGGAATACCTGAACGGGGAAATCCCCGTGGCGCCCAGCGCCATCGCCTGCGAAGGCAACGTCAGCCTGATCCGGCCCAAGCGCCCGTACGTCGTGCCGCGCGCGCTGCACATCGAGGAAATCCCCGGCATCGTCAACGATTTCGCGGAGGCGGCGCGCAATGCCTGGGAAGCCGGTTTCGACGGCGTCGAGATCCATGCCGCCAACGGCTATCTCATCGACCAGTTCCTGCATGACGGCAGCAATCACCGGAACGACGAATATGGCGGCCCGATCGAGCACCGCGCCCGCCTGCTGCTCGAGATCGTGGACGCATGCATAGGCGTGCTCGGCGCGGGCAGGGTGGGTGTGCATCTGTCTCCGCGGGGCGACGCCCATTCCATGTCGGACTCCGATCCCCGCGCTTTGTTTTCCTATGTGGCCGGCGCCCTGGGCAGCCGGGAAATCGCTTTCCTGTGCCTGCGCGAGCGCCTGGGCGACGACAGCCTCATGCCCGAGATCCGCCGCTTGTTCGGCGGTCCCGTGATCGCGAACGAAGGCTACGGGCTGTCGACCGCGCAAAGCGTCGTCTCCGGCGGCTTGGCCGATGCGGTGGCTTTCGGGAAGCTTTTCATCGCCAACCCCGACCTGGTCGCGCGCTTCAAGACCGGGGCGCCGCTGAATGAATGGGATGCGGCGACCTTCTATACCGAGGGCAGCAGAGGCTACACGGATTATCCCTGCCTGGGCGGCGCGCCTTCTCTGCTGAAAGAGGCGTGTTCTTGAAGCGCCGCACAAAAAGCTTTCCCGCCGCGCTCAAGGCGTGCTAACTTTTGGTCATGGGCCGATACGCGGTTCCCGGCTTCTTCGACGGGGGATCGGGCAAGGCGTTCATTTTCAGGAGATGGTGTGAAAGCGCTAGCAGTGAGTTTGGGAGTGGCGGTCTGCCTGTCGGGATGCGCGATGGGCATACAGAAGGGGGCGGATTCTCCCAGTGTGAGCTACACGGTTCCGCGCAATTACCAGACGGTATACCTTCGCGTCCAGAATCAGGCTGGCGAGTGTTTGCGGGGCAAGGGCCATTACGATGTCTATGCGGAGGTCGATCCCGCGATGCAGACGGGGTTGGTGGCGGTGCGCAGTCCTTTGGGCGCCGAGGTGGCGCGCACGGAGATCAAGGCTGTGGATGCCCGCAATACGCAGGTGACCCATACCGTTTGGGGCCATAGCCCCTGGGACGGCTCCGCGCTGAGCGCCATGCGGCAGTCGGTGATGATCGATACGTCGGTTTGCGTGGCCTATAAATAGGTCGTTGCTTCCGGGCGCTCGGGGGGCGGCCCCTGGCCGCACCCCGCGTCAAAGCCGCGCTTTCACCTGGGCCGATACGGCCGACATATCGGCGCGGCCGGCGAGCCCGGCCTTTACGATCGCCATGACCTTGCCCATGGCGGCGCCGCCGCCGGCGCCCTGGGCTTGCACCTCGGCGATGGCCGCGGCGATCGCGGCCTCGATCTCGTCCGGCGTGGCGGCCTGGGGAAGGAATTCCTGCAGCACGGCCATTTCGGCCTTCTCCTGCTCGGCGGTCTCCGTGCGGCCGGCTTGTTCGAACGCGGCGATCGATTCCCGGCGCTGCTTCACCTGTTTCTCGATGATCGCGGTGATGTCCGCATCGCTGAGTTCGCGCCGGTCATCGACCTCTTTTTGCTTGATCGCGGCCTGCAGCAGGCGCAACGTGCCCAGACGGGCGGAATCCTTCGCGCGCATCGCGGCTTTCACGGCGTCGGCGAGCTGGGGCTTGAGCGTGTTGCTCATGGCGGCATCCTGGATAAAAGACTTATTTTAATGGAAGTCGCGGCTGCGGGTCGGAAGGCTGCCCAACAGCGGGCTCAAGTCCACCAGCCGATTGGCCAGCAGATGGGCGGTGCCGTCCCGGCGCTGCCAGACCCCATAGACCCCCATCAGCTTGGAATGCACCAGCTCGGTGCGCTGGCGCTGCGCCAGGCCGGCGTGGACGATCACATTGACGTTGCCGGTTTCATCTTCGAGCGTGACGAAGACGGTCCCCTTGGCCGTGCCGGGACGCTGCCGGCCCGTCACGATGCCGCAGGCCCTGGCCAGGCGGCGGTCGGGGTAGTCCCGCCGCAGCGTTTCCGTGGTTTCGAAGCGCCGCTCGGACAGCTCGCGGCGCAGCAGCGACAGGGGATGCCGGCCCAGGGTCAAGCCCATGGACCGGTAGTCCGCGACGATTTCCTCTCCCTCGCCGGGCATGGGCAGCTGCAGCGGGTCGCCGTCCCGCAGCGGGGCATCGCGCAGCAGGCCTTTCTGGATCGGCATGGCGGCTTGCCAGCGGGCCTGGCGGCGATGGCCGCTCAAAAAGCGCAGGGCGCCGGCAGCGGCCAGCGCGTCGATGTCCCGGCGTTCGAGATCCGCCCGGGCGGCCAGATCGTGAAGGTCGGCATAGGGCCGCGCCAGGCGTTCGGCCTGGATGCGCAAGCCGGTGCCGCGGGCCAGGCTCTTGACCAGATTCAGCCCCAGTCTGACGGCGGGCCTGGCCGAGGGATCCGGCGGCCCGCCGGATGCGGGCGGCGCCGGGGGTTCCAGCGTGGCGTCCCAATCGCTGTGCATGATGTCGACGGGCAATACCTGGACGCCGTGGCGCCTGGCGTCCTGCACCAGCTGGCTGGGCGAATAGAAACCCATGGGCTGCGAGTTGAGCAATGCCGCCAGGAAGGCCTCGGGCTCGCGGTGCTTGAGCCAGGCGCTGAGGTAGGCGAGCTTGGCGAAGCTGGCCGAGTGGCTTTCCGGAAAGCCGTATTCGCCGAAGCCTTCGATCTGGCGGAAGATGCCTTCCGCGAACACCTTGTCGCAACCGTGCTCTTGCAGGCCCTGGATCAGGCGTTCGCGGAAATGCTCCACGCCGCCCCGGCGGCGCCAGGCGGCCATCGAGCGCCTGAGCTCGTCGGCTTCGTCGGCGCTGAAACCCGCGCCGACCATGGCGATCTGCATGGCCTGCTCCTGGAAAATGGGCACGCCCAAAGTGCGTTCCAGGACTTTGTCGATCTCGGGCGTGAGCTTGGCGGCCTCCTCCAGCCCCTGCCTGCGGCGCAGATAGGGATGGACCATGCCGCCCTGTATGGGGCCGGGGCGCACGATGGCGACCTGCACGACGAGGTCGTAGAATTTTTCGGGCCTGAGCCTGGGCAGCATGCTCATTTGCGCGCGCGATTCGATCTGGAATACGCCGATCGTGTCGGCGCGCGCGATCATGCCGTAGGTATCATCGTCATGCGGGGGAATGTCGTCCAGGGCAAAGGGCCGGCCGCGGCGCTGCGACACCAGGGCAAGGCAGCGCCGCAGGGCGCTCAGCATGCCCAGGGCCAGGACGTCGACCTTCATCATGCCCATGGCGTCCAGGTCGTCCTTGTTCCATTGAACGATGCTGCGATCGGGCATGGCGGCGTTCTCTATGGGCACCATGCGGCATAGTTTGTCGCGGCCGATGACGAAGCCGCCGGGGTGCTGGGAAAGATGCCGGGGGAAGTCGAGCATCTGGCCGACCAGGCTGCACCATAGCTTGGCCGGGTGCGAGTCCGCCGGCAAGCCGTGCTGGGCCATTTTATCCAGCAGGTGGTGGGAGCCGTCCCAGTATTTGCATGATTTCGCGACGCCGTCGATCAGCTCGGCGGGCAGTCCCAGGGCCTTGCCGGTGTCGCGCAGCACGCTGCGGGTGCGATAGGTGCTGACCACCGCGGTCAGGGCGGCCCGGTGGCGGCCGTATTTGTCGTAGATGTATTGAATGACTTCTTCGCGCCGCTGGTGTTCGAAGTCGACGTCGATGTCGGGCGGTTCTTTGCGCGCCTGGCTGATGAAGCGGGCGAAGAGGGCGTTGCCGCTTTCCGGGTCGACTTCGGTGATGCCCAGGCAATAGCAGACGGCGGAATTGGCGGCCGAGCCCCGGCCCTGGCACAGGATGTTTTTGGATCTGGCAAACTGGACGATGTTGTAGACGGTCAGGAAGTAAGGCTCGTATTGCAGGGTGGCGATGATGGCCAGTTCGCTTTCCAGCTGGCTGTGGACCTTGTCGCTGACGCCGTCGGGATAGCGCCGGCGGGCGCCCGCCAGGGTTTCCTGGCGCAGATAGGCGGAAGGGCTCATGCCGGCGGGGACGATTTCACGGGGGTATTCATAGCGGATTTCGTCCAGGCTGAACAGGCACAGCCGGCTGATGAAAAGGGTTTCGGCCAGCGCCTCGGGCGGGTAGGCCTGCATCAGCCGCATGCGGCTGCGCAGATAGTGTTCCGCATTCTGTTTGAGCGCGTAGCCGCAAGCCTGTATGGGCGTCTTCAGGCGGATCGCGGCCAGCGTGTCGTGCAGGGGCTGGCGCGAGCGCAAGTCCATTTCCGCCTGGCCGGCCGCCGTCAGCCGTATGCCGAAGCGCTGCGCGGCCTGCGCCAGCGTGGCCTGGTGCCGGCTGTCGGCATGGTGGTGGTGCAAGGTCAACCCCAGCCACAGCCGCCCCGGAAAAGCCGGCAGCAGGCGGGACAGCTGCCGGTGGAGTTCGGCGGGGTCGGGGTCGTAGCCGGGCTTGAATATGGCCAGGCAATCGGGCAGGTTCTTCAGGTGCTCGGAGCCGGCGGGAGGGTCGGTGATGTCGCGCAGGCTGAGCTGGTACTGGCCTTTTTCGCTGCGCCTGCGCGCCAGGGTGATGAATTCCGACAAGTCGCCATAGCCTTTCTTGTTGCGGGCCAGGACGATGATCTCCATGCCTTCGATGAGGAAGCGGCTGCCGATGATCAGCTTGAGCTGCTGTTTCTTGGCCTCGGTATGCGCGCGGACCACGCCGGCCAGCGAGCATTCGTCGCTCAGCGCCAGCGCCTGGTAGCCCAAGTGGGCGGCCCTGGCGACCAGTGCCTCGGGGTGCGCGGCGCCTTTCAGGAAGGAAAAATTGGAAATGCAATCCAGCTCGGCATACTCGGCGAGCAGGGAGGGGGCGTCCGTGGTCTTCATGGCGGGCCTCAGGAAAAAAAGCCGTGCAGGAACCAGCCGGCTTCCTGCGTTCCGCGCGGTTCGCGCAGCCGGTACAGCCAGTAGCGCGCCCCTTGCGGGTCCTGGGCGACGAAGTAGTCGCGTTTTTCATGGCCGTGGGGACTCCACCAGCCGGTTTCCAGGCGTTCCGGACCATGGACCAGGCGCAATGCCCGGCCCTCATGGACGGGCCGGTCGCCTTCCATGGCCAGGGCGCGGGGGGTGGGCAGCAGCCAGAATGGGCGGGCCTGAGCGGCCAGGCGCGGCGCGGCGCTTCGGCACGCTTGCGCCGGCGCCGCAAGGCCGGGGCCGGGCCTAGCGGCGGCCTGGACGGATTGCCACAGATTGGCCTGCTCGGGCATGTAGTGGGCGCAGGGCGCCGGCTGCAGGACGCGGTCCGGCCCCAGGCGGGCTTGCAGGAGGTCCAGCAGCCGGCTTTCCTGGCGCTGCCATTGGCCGGGTTCCGGGAACAGCCCGGCGTTGGCGGGATTGCGGGGGCGGCTGCGCCCGGCGGCCAGTTCCATGGCAATGACGGGGGCGGGAAGCTGCAGGCCATGCAGTTGTTCGGCCAGCACCTGGGTGAAGTCCTCGGGCCGCCAGGCGTCTTCCGACAGGCGCAGCGCCATCCGGGAGGGTGGGCGCGCATGCCGGCCTTTTTCATGGTGCAGCAGCAGCGTGAGTTCGCCGCAGGCTTCCTGGCGGGACTGCAGCCAGCCGCAAAGCTGTTCGATCAGCCGTCTTGCAATGGCCAGGATGGCGTGGGTGTGCTCCAGCCGTTCGATGAGCTCATGGCGCCGGGCGAAGCGGGAAGGCGGCTGGAACCAGGTGAAGTGCTGTTCCGCAAGCCCATAGGCGAAATCCAGTTCTTGGACCACCTGGGGGCTGCTGCGCTGCTGCAGCCCCTTGCGCGGCAGGCGGCGCAACTGGCCCAGGCTGAGGCAGCCTATGCCTTCGAGCCAATCGCGGTAGGGCTGGGCGGACGGCAATGAAAATGCCGGCAGGGGATCCAGCCGCCATGGCAGTCGTCCGGCGCCGAGCAGGCGGACGGGCCTGGCCGTCCGGACGGCGAAGAGCCAGGCGGCCAGCGCGGTGGGCGCCATGCCCAGGCGGGCGTGGCCGATGCCCAGTTTGCGCAGGCTGCCGCGGATCAGGCGGCACAGATTGGGCGCCCCGTTGAAAAGGCTCAGGCTGGCCTGGACTTCGAGCAGTATGGAATGCTCGCCGAAGCAGGCCACGTTCGGTGTGTATTGCAGCAGCGCCAGGGCGGCTTCGTGCATGCCGGCCGGCCGCATGGCGGGGCCGCCGCCCGCGCAAGCCGCCGGGCCGGCGGCTTCAGGCGAAGTGGCGGCGGGCGGACAGGAAGGCAGGTAAAGGCTGATCCAGAGGGACATGATCGGAAGGAAGCGGAGGCGCGGGGAGCCGCGGACCGTACAGGGAAAGAGGGATGGGCCGGCTTGCCAGGGGCCCGCGGCGCTTGTGGATGTGGACTTCCAGGCCCTGCGGCAGCGGCTGCAGCAGCATGCGCAGGACGGCGGCGCTGGCTTGCTGCAAGGCGGCGGGCGGGCGCATCAGCACGAACAGCGTGTCGCTTTGCTGGGCGGCCAGGTGCAGGCGCCGCAGCGCGGCGGCGCGCGGCGCGGCCGCCCAGCACAACAGGGCGCCGCAGGCATTGTGCCGGAGTATGGTTTCGGCGGCCCAGAGCGTGTCGGACGGGGTTTTGGGCGCAAGCCACAGCAGCCGCCGGTTTTCCAGGCGCCAGTTGACCCAGCAATGGAATTGCGGCGTATAGGGAGGACACAGGAGAATGACGCTGCGGCCGGGCTCCAGACCGGCAAGGGCGGGCTGCAGCAGGAAGAGTTCGCCGATGCCGGTTTGCCGGGGCATGAGTTCGATGAGGGCGCCCATGGGCCAGCCATGGCCGGGCAGCTCGGCGTCCAGCGGCGGAAAGCCGGTGGAAAGCGTGGGCCGGCCGGCTTGCGCCAGCTGCGTCCCCCGCCAGAGCGCCGGGTGGATGCCTGCCGGATTCTGCACGGAACGAGGAGGGATCAGGGAAGTCATTCAGGCTTGGGCACACCGATATGAATACTGTTCAAATATACAGTATTTTACGGTGGCGGAGCTTGCCGTCCATGCACTGTCGTACAATTTTCAGATTACCGACGTCCAGTCGAACTGGCGCAGGAGTCGTTTTATGGCCATCAACAAACCCCGAAGCCCCGATCCGCTCATCTTCGTTCCCAGGCAGGGCAAGCCGCAGCTGCTGTTCGTCTTGCTGCATGGCGAATCGGCTTCTCCGGAGCAGCTGTTTCCGCTTGCCGACGCCATCAAGCAGGCGTTCCCCGCCTCCATGGTGGTGCTTCCCTATGCTTTTGAAAACATCGAGGCGGGCGACGGAAAACAAGGCATCGCCGGCTACCACTGGATCGACCCCATCGGCTTGCAGGAAAGCAACTATGCCGGCCGCGTCGCACAGAGCCTGCCCTTGCTGATCCGGCAGATCCGGGAAATCCAGGCGCGGTTCGGGTTGACGGGCCAGCAGACGGCCCTGGCGGGGTTTTCGCAAGGCGCTTCCATGGCGCTGGAGGCCAGCCAGGCCGAGCACGATCTGGCCGGCCGCGTGCTGGCTTTTTCCGGGCTGTATGCCAAGCCGCCGGTGTCGGTTTCGCCCGCCACGGTGCTGCACTTCTTCCATGGCGCCAACGACCAGCAAGTGTCCGTCGATCAGGTCGAGTCCACCTTGGTGAGGCTGGGCGAACTACAAGGCGACGCCACCCTCGACGTCGCTTCGCGCATCGGCCACGAGCTGCACGATGCGCTGATCAAGCAGGCGATCGTGCGCCTGCAGACCTGTGTGCCTTTGCGCAGCTGGGAAGACGCCATGAATGCGCTCCATCAGCATTCATCCGGCCGGGGCGGCAACACCTTGCATTGAGGTCTACGGGGCCGTCCGCGCAAGCTCGAACGGCCAATCGTGGCGCTGGACGGGAATCCCGGCCGCGTCATAGCTCTGTTCGCTGAACAGGGCGCGGCCGTCGGCATGGACGGCCACGATGGTGGAGCAGCGCGTCCCGTACTCGGGGCTGATGATGAAAGCGCTGCTGAGCAGGCGCTCGCGTTCGACCGGCAGGCCGGTATCGGGCAGGTCCTCGTCGTCGGCGATGCTCGTGTCTTTCAGTATCTCGAAAATCGGCGTCAGCGATGTGTCCAGCTGCGCCATGGGCAGCGTGTCCAGCGCATGGCGCAGGCGCCGCGCCTTGGGCCAGGGCGTATCGAGCAAGTGGTTCGAGAGCACGTAGCGGCCCGGCTCCAGCCTGGCCGCGGAAGCCGATCCCCGATTGCTCAGGTACCAGGCGCCGGCCGGATCGCCCACGATGAGGTTGAAGCCGTTATAGGCGGGCGCTTCGCTTTCCAGCCCGCGCGCGTAATCCCCGGGCGCCGCCACGCCCGTCAGGAAACGCCGGACCAGATCGCCGCGCGACGGCGCGCCGGGCATGAAGGATGCCGGGTCGCGGTAATTGGTGACCAGCGCGAACCGGCCGTCGCGCCTGAGGCCCAGCCAGCTGCCCTGGGCCTGGAGGTCCAGGCCCGCGATGATGTCCGGATGATCGGGCCAAGGGGCGGCCGGCCTGCTTGGACGAGCGTGGAATTCGTCCCGGTTGGCCGCGATGAAGAGCGGCCATTCAGGGTGCGCGGCAATGGCCAGGTAAGCAATGCACATCTTGCCGCGATCAGAGCATGGCCAGCTTGCTTTCGTTTTCCACCAGATTGCGGATGCGGACGGCGTCGCCGATGCGGGAATAGCGCCCCGAGGAATTCAAGAGCACGATGGCGACGTCGCGGTTGTCGATCCGGGTCAGCATGACCAGGCATTCGCCCGCTTCATTGATGAAGCCCGTCTTGGAGACGGTGATGTCCCAGTCGGCATTGCGGACCAGGCGATTGGTGTTGTTGTACACCAGCTGGCGGCCGCGCCCGACGGTGACTTCGTATTTGTCGTCAGTGGTGTAGCGGTGTATGAGCGGCTGCTTGCTGGCCGCGCGCAGGAGCTTGACCAGGTCCTTGGGCGTGGAAACGTTGTCGCTGGACAGGCCCGTGGGCTCGACGAAGTGCGTATTGCGCATGCCCAGCGCGCGGGCCTTGTCGTTCATGGCGCGAACGAAGGCCGCCATGCCGCCCGGATAGTAGCGGCCCAGGGCATGGGCCGCCCGGTTTTCGGAAGACATCAGGGCCAGGTGCAGCATGTCGGCCCGGCTGAGCCGGGTTCCCACGGCGAGCCGGGACCGGGAATGCTTCAGGCGATCGATGTCGGCTTCGGAAATTTGCAGCATTTCGTCCATCGGCAGACCGGCCTCGGCCACGACCAGCGCGGTCATCAGCTTGGAAATCGATGCGATGGGGCGGACCTCGCCGCCGTTCTTGTCGTACAGGACCGTGGCGCTTTCCAGGTCCTGGACCAGCACCGCCTCGGAGCGCAGCTTGGCCAGGTTGCCGGGCAGGGGGTCGACGGCGGTTTCGCCCCGGCCGCCGGGCGCGCTCAGCGCGTCGCCGTGGGACGAGTTGCCGTAGGATACGGGCTGCAGATTCTGCGCGGTGACGAGCCGCGTGCGATAGACGGTCTTGCCCGGCGTTGCATGGGCATGGCCGGCGTCGAGGGCGGCGAAGCCGTTGAAGGCGATGGTTTGGGGCTGGGCGGCTGTTTGCGCGATGGCGGGCAGCGTGTTCAAGCCGAATGCGGCGGCCACGGCAATGAAGGCCGGCCGGAAAACGCGATGCAGTAGCGATTTTCGGATGAGAGGCATGGCGGATACATGGGCTTATGATCGGATTGAGCTCGATGGTAGCAGAAAAATCGCAGGCATATTAGTAAGTTACATCATTTTTTTAATAATTTTCTTAGCTCCGCGAGGCGTTCCTGTATGCCTGTACAGCGCTTGTTGCATCGTTCGGTGCTCGATTCGGAAATCGTGGGCGCCCGGGGGGGGCCGGCCGGGCGCCCCAGCCGTCACGGGGCCAGGCCGCGTACCCGGTCGGTTCCCGCCACGGCCCATTTGCCCGGCCGCCGGGCCCGCAGCAGCAGGAAGCCGACGATGCTGACGTTCAGCAGGTTCCAGGCGATGCCGTTCATGAACGCCGCCCGGTAGGAGCCGGTGAGGTCGAAGATGGCGCCGGACATCCACCCGCCCAGCGCCATGCCGAGCAGCGTGGCGGTGAGGATGACGCCGACGCGCGAGCCGGCTTCGCGGGGCGCGAAGTATTCGCGCACCACCAGCGCATAGGCCGGGACGATGCCGCCCTGGAACAGGCCGAAGAGCGCCGACACCACGTACAGGGAGACGAGGCCGTTGCTGGGCAGGAAAAGCAGCAGGGCGATGCCTTGCAGCACCGAGCCCAGCAGCAGCGTGCGCAAGCCGCCGATGCGGTCGGATATCCAGCCCGAGACCAGGCGGCTGACGATGCCCAGGCCCAGCATGATGGCGAGCATTTCCGCCCCGCGCGCGGCGCCGAAGCCGAGATCGCCGCAATAGGCGACGATGTGGACCTGGGGCATGGCCATCGCCACGCAGCAGGCCACGCCCGCGGTGGCGAGCAGGGCCTGCAGGGTGGCCGGCGACAGGCCCAGGGGCTGGGCCGGATCGGACCGGGACGCTTCGATCATGAAGGGCGCCCGCATGCGTTTTTGCGTGACGGGCGGCATGCCGGCGGGCTGGGCCGGCGGGCGCCGCCTGTAGGTGAGCGCCAGCGGCAGCATGGTCAGCAGGCAGAAGACGCCGATGCCGATATAGGTGGGGCGCCAGCCCGCGGTGTCGATGAAATGCTGCATGATGGGGGGCCAGAACGCGCCCGCCACATAGTTTCCGCTCATGCAGACGGCGAGGGCGATGCCGCGCCGGCGCGTGAACCACTGCGAGGTATCGGCCACCAGCGGCGTCATGGTGGAGGCCGACCCCAGCATGCCTATGAGCAGGAATTGGGCCAGGCTGTATTGCCACAGGCTCTGCGCCGAACCCGCCCAGACAAAGCCCGCGCTGATGCCCAGCGTGCCCAGGACCAGGGTGACCAGCACGCCGAACCGGTCGGAAAGCCGGCCCATCAGCATGCTGCCCAGGCCGAAGCCGATCATGGTCAAGGTGTAGGGCAGGGAGGCTTCGGAGCGGCTGATGGCGAATTCGGCCTGGATCTGCGGCAGCACGACGGTGACCGAATACATGCCGGAACCGCCTATGGTCATCAGCAATAGCGAGACGACCAGCCGTGCCCAGGCATAAGGGGATTCGATGCCGTCGGAGGCGGCGGGGGCTGTGGTGGTGCTGCTGCGGGTCATGTCTCTGGGGGCTTCACGTATTGTTTTCTTGACGGCGCGCCATGTCCGTGGCGGCAGGCCCTCAAGTATAGTGCTGCTTCGGGTTTTTTTATATCGGAGCATGAATATGGCGGACCCTTCCGTGGTCGAGAAACTCATAAGGCGATACGGGCTCCTGCCGCATCCCGAGGGCGGTTTCTATGCGGAGACCTACAGAAGCCCGCAGCGGGTCCTGCGCTCGGCCGGCGGCGCCGGCCGTTCGGCGTGCACGGCGATCTATTATCTGCTGGACCGCCAGGCTCATTCCGCATGGCATCGGATCGCTTCCGACGAGATGTGGCACTTCTACCTGGGCTCTCCGCTGGACATCCACATATTGGGGGACCATGGCGCGGTGGAAACTCGGCGACTGGGCAATCCACTGGAACACGAGGCCGCGTCTTTCCAGGTGCTGGTGCCGGCCGGGTGCTGGTTCGGGGCCGAACTCGCCGAAGCGGGCGGCTATGCCCTGGCCGGATGCACCGTGGCGCCGGGCTTCGAATTCAGCGAGTTCGAACTTGCCGAACCGGACGCCCTGCTGCGCGCCTACCCCGGGCACGAGGCCTTGATCCGGCGGCTGGCGCGCGCGCGGTAAGGCGCGCGCCGCTACAATGAGCGCAATGAATACGCTCGCTCATTTCACGGCCGCCGACGCGCGGCCGGACCAGAGTCCGGCGGCGTCCTCGGCGTCTCCGGTCTCGGCGGAACTGGTCGCCGTTCTGGTCGCGGTCACCGACGCCCAGCCCCGGGTCCTGACCCGGGAGCGCACCCATGCCTTGCCGGCGGGCCCCTTCGAATCCTCGCACCGGTCGCTGCAGGCCGGGCTGCGCGCCTGGGTCGAAGCCCAGACGCACCACCCCCTCGGATATGTCGAGCAGCTCTATACGTTCGCCGACCGGGACCGCGCGAACACCCAGGGCCAGCGCATCATCTCGGTAAGCTATCTCGGCCTGACGCGCGAGTCGGGCGACCTGGGCATAGAGTCCGTCGGCTGGCAGGACTGGTATCGCTATTTTCCCTGGGAAGACTGGCGCGACGGCTGCCCCGGCATGATACGCGAGCGGATCCTGCCCGCGCTGCAGGAATGGGCCGCGCGCGCCGACGGCGCCGCGGGGCAGCGGGAACGGCGGCGGCGCATCGGCTATACCTTCGGCACCGACATGGATTCCTGGAACGAGGAAATGGCGCTGCAGCGCTACGAGCTGTTGTTCGAGGCCGGCCTCGTGCCGGAAGCGGCGGAGCGCGAGGGCGCGCAGGCCGACCGCATGTTGCCCGGCGATCCCATGCATCACGACCATCGCCGCATTCTCGCCACCGCGATGGCGCGCCTGAGAGCCAAGATACGATACCGCCCGGTGGTGTTCGAGCTCATGCCCCGCGACTTCACTCTGCTGCAACTGCAGCAGGCGTTCGAGGCGCTGGCGGGGCGCAGGCTGCACAAGCAGAATTTCAGGCGCTTCATCGAGCAGCAGTCCTTGGTCGAAGACACCGGGCGCATGGCGCGCGGAACCGCGGGCCGGCCGGCAAAGCTGTTCCGCTTCCGGCGGGACGTCATGCTGGAGCGCGCCATCGCCGGCAGCAAGCTGCCGCTGGCGCGCTGAGCGGCATGGCCCGGCGCGGCGGGCGCGTCGAACCGGCAGCCCTTGACGAATAATTATGCTCACTGTTAGCATAACTGGGTGCGCTGAAAACCGGCTTGCGGCAGCGGCGCTTTCGCGGCGGAACATGGGCTCCGCATTGTTTTTTATTCACTCCATTAATACTCATAATGAGCATAATTACGACTCCTGAACCATCGGCTTCCTTCGACGACCAGAGGAGGGTTCCGCCTTTGCCCGCCATCATGCTGGAGCCTGTGCTGCGCAGCGCGCTGCTGGAAGACCTGGGGCGCGCGGGCGATCTGACGTCCGACGCCATCGTGCCGGACGGCGCCCGCAGCGCGATGCGCCTGGTGGCGCGACAAGCCGGCGTGCTGGCCGGCCTGGACCTCGCCTGCATGGCGTTCCGGATGATGGATCCCGGCGTGGGCATCGAGCCGCGCCTGCGCGACGGGCAGCGCCTCGAGCCCGGCCAGGAGATCGCCCGCATCGAAGGGCTGGCGCGGCCGATGCTCGGCGCCGAGCGCACCGCCTTGAATTTCCTGTGCCACCTCAGCGGAGTGGCGAGCGCGACGGCCTCCATTGCCGACGCCATTCGGCCTTACGGCACGCGCGTCACCTGCACGCGCAAGACGGTGCCGGGCCTGCGCGCGATACAGAAATACGCCGTCCGCGTCGGGGGCGGAAGCAATCACCGCTTCGGCCTCGACGACGCCGTCCTCATCAAGGACAACCATGTCGCCGTCGCGGGCGGAATCGGCGTGGCCGTCGCCCGCGCCCGCGCCGCCGTGGGCCACATGGTTCGCATCGAGCTGGAGGTGGACACGCTGGACCAGCTCGTCGAAGGGCTGGAGGCGGGGGTGGACGCCGTGCTGCTGGACAACATGCCGCTGGAAACCCTGGCGGCGGCCGTGCGCATGGTGGACGGCCGGGCCATCACCGAGGCGTCCGGGCGGATCACGCCGGACAGCGCGCCCGACGTGGCGCGCACGGGCGTGGACTTGATCGCGGTCGGCTGGCTGACGCACAGCGCGCCGGTTCTGGACATAGGGCTGGATTCATGATGATGCGCCAAGCGACGCGCGTGCTCGCGCTCTGCGCCGGCTTGCTGGCCGCGGCGGCGCCGGCGGCAAAGACGCCGGCCCATGCGCCCGTGCCCGAGGAGTCCGCGCTTTCCTATCCCTCGCGTCCCATCACCCTGGTGGTCACCTTTCCGCCGGGAGGCGGGACGGACCTGCTGGCGCGCCGCCTGGGCTCCTGGCTGGAGCGGGATCTCGGGCAGCCGGTGGTCATCGAAAACCGGGCCGGGGCGAGCGGCAATATCGGCGCCCAGGCGGTGGCGCGCGCGCCGGCCGACGGCTACACGCTATTGATGGTCAACAGCAGCTATGCCGTCAACCCGAGCGTGTTCCGCGATCTCGGCTTTTCGCCCGAACGCGACCTCAAGGGCGTGGCCAACATCGGCTTCGTGCCGTCGGTGCTGGTGACGTCGGCGCGCTCCTCCTGGAGCAGTTTGCAACAGGTGCTGGACGGCGATGCGCAAAGCGACAAAGGCGTGGCCTATGCGTCCTGCGGCAATGGCACGCCCCAGCATCTGGCCGGCGAGATGCTGGGCCGGCGCGCGGGCGGCAAATGGCTGCACGTGCCTTATCGCGGCTGCGGGCCCGCGCTGACGGACGTGCTGGCGGGCAACGTGCCTTTGGGGATGGTGACGGCATCGTCGGCGATGCCTTTCATCCAGGCGGGCAGCCTGCGGGCGCTGGCGGTGACGGCGCCCAGGCGCTCCGCGTTCCTGCCGGAAGTGCCGACGGTGGCGGAGCAGGGCTTTCCGGGCTACGAGCTGGATCAATGGCACGGCATCCTGGCGCCCGCCTCGACGCCGCCGGCGGTCGTGGACAAGCTTTCGGCCGCCGTGAACGCGGTGCTTGGGCGGCAGGAGGTGATGAACGATCTGCGCGCGCTGGGCTATAGCGTGGCGGGTGGCGATCCGGATGCGTTCCAGGACCTGATCTTGCGCGATATCGCGCGGTTTGCGGAACTGACGGGGCAGATAGGGTTGCGAATCGACTAGGGGCGATGCTGCGGCGATCCGCGCAAAATCCAGCGCGGACGACGCATATTTTGACCGGGCGCCGCTTTTTTCCGTGCTATCGTCATCCTCTTCGCTACTTATTTAGATACATTCATGCAACCCGTCCTGCCCGCTTATCTGCTCGCCCGCTGGCTGCTAGTACTGGTCGTTCTGGTGGGGTTGTATTTTCTGAGCGGCTTCCTGGTTCCCGTCCTGGCGGCCCTGATCATCTGCCTGGCAAGCTGGCCGCTGTATCAGCGGCTGCTGCGGCGCTGCGGCGGGCGCAGCGCCGTGGCGGCGTCGATCGCGCTGGTGATGGTCATACTCGTGCTCATCGTGCCCTTGTCCATGGCGCTGACCTACGCCATCAAGGAAGCCAACAGCTTCATTGCCTGGGCCCTGGCGGCCAACCGCAACGGCATGCCGACGCCCGCATGGATCGTCGCCTTGCCCGTGGTCGGGCCGCACCTGGCCGAATACTGGGTCCAGTACCTGGGCGAGCCCCACGCCCTGGGCGCGCTGGTCGAACTGGTCAGCGGCGAGCACCTGGGCAATATCTACCGCATGCTGCTTTCCGCGACGGGAGACATCTTCCAGCTGCTGCTGACCGTCATCTTCATGCTGATCACTCTGTTCTTCATCTACAAAGACGGCTTGCGCATCGTCGGCCAGCTCGACATCATCGGCGAGCGCATCCTGCCGGGGCGCTGGCAGCGCTTTTCGCGCGTGGTGCCCGCGACCATCAATTCCACGGTCACGGGCATGGGCCTGATCGCCCTGGGGGAAGGCCTGGTGCTGGGCGTCGCCTACTGGATCGCCGGCGTACCGTCGCCGGTGCTGCTGGGCGTCATCACCGGCTTCATGGCGCTGATCCCGGGCGGCGCGCCCGTCTCGTTCACGCTGGTCTCGCTATACCTGGTGGGTTCGGGCAACGCCATGGCGGGGCTGGGGCTGTTCCTGTGGGGCACCATAGAGCTCTTCATCGTCGACAAGACCTTGCGCCCGCATCTCGTGGGCGGGCCGGTCAAACTGCCTTTCCTGCCCACGTTCTTCGGGCTGGTCGGGGGGGTCAAGACCATGGGGATAGTGGGGCTGTTCATCGGCCCGGTGCTCATGGCTCTGCTCGTGGCCATCTGGCGCGAATGGCTGCACGTCGAAGAGCTGCGGGCTCATGACGAGATGATCGCCGCCAAGGAAGAGGCGGCCACGCCCCTGCGCGCGCCCGAGTCCGTCAGGCATGGGATCAGGCACCACGGCGGGGCCTGATCCGTCTATTGCGGTTTCGTGCTGGGTGCAGACCTAGGTATGCGGTTTTGCAGGATGCCCGGCGTCAAGACGGGGCTTCGATGACGGCCTGCGGTCACTCGATGTTCTGCGCCTGCTCACGCAGCTGTTCGATCAGCAGCTTGAGGTCGATGGCCGCGCGCGTGACGTTCAGCGCGCCGGCCTTGGAGCCCAGCGTATTGGCCTCGCGGTTCATTTCCTGGCACAGGAAATCCAGGCGCTTGCCCACGCTCCCGGCGCTGGATTTCTTGGACGGCTGCGTTCCGGCCTGGCCGTCGCCCAGCAGATGCCGCAGCTCGTCGATGTGCGAACGCAGGCGCGACAGTTCTTCGGCGACGTCGATGCGCAAGCCGAACAGGGAGGCCTCCTGGGCGATGCGCGCGGACAGCTCGGCGCCGCTGATGTGGGCATAGCCGTCGGGGCTGACGGCTTGCAGCGCGTCGCGCAGCTTCTGCGTGACCCGTTCCTGGTGTTCCGCCAGGATGGCGGGCAGCTCATGCTCCACCCGGTCGACGATTGCCGACATGTCGCGTGAACAAGCCAGCATCATTTCCGCCAGGCGCGCGCCTTCCCGTTCGCGGGCGGCCTGGAGTTCGGCCAGGGCCTGGCGGGCGGCGTCCACGCACATCGCCGTCCATGCCTCGGCGTCGAGGGCGGCGCCGTCGTCGGAGCCCGAGGAGCCGTTCAGCAATTCAATCAGGGTGGGCGCCGGCACGTCCGGAATGGCCAGCCGGGCCTGCCGCAATTGCTCGCTCATGATGTCGAGCCGTTCGGGATCCAGCGTCTTGGCCAGAGGTTTTTCGCTGCGGGAATAATTGATCCGGATGTCGACCTTGCCCCGCTTCACGATCCGGCCCAGCTCTTCGCGCACGGCGCCTTCGGCCATGCGCAGGTCTTCGGGCAGCCTGAAATTGATGTCCAGGAAGCGGCTGTTGACCGTGCGGAATTCAATGGTGAGGCTGCCCAGTTCGGTTTCCGAACGGGCATTGCCGAAGGCGGTCATGCTGCGGATCATGGCGTGTCCTGTGGGATCGTCGAAAAAGGCTATTGTAAGTGCAGGGCGTCTTGCGGGGCGGTGCCCGGCGCGGCGGCTGTGAGAAAATGCGGCTATCGTCTTCATCCATCAGGAGGCCCACGTGCCGGAATCTTTGCCACCCACATCCACCTCGGTCCGCCCCTCCGGGCGGCAGCCGGACGAATTGCGGCGCTTTTCGATGCAGCTCGGCTATACGCGCCATGCCGAAGGCTCCGTCCTGGTCCAGGCGGGCGACACGCACGTCCTGTGCAATGCCAGCGTGCTGGACAAGGTGCCGCCTTTTCTGAAAGGGAAGGGGCAGGGCTGGGTGACGGCGGAATACGGCATGCTGCCGCGTTCGACGCATACGCGGTCCGACCGCGAGGCGGCGCGCGGCAAGCAGAGCGGCCGCACCCAGGAAATCCAGCGCCTGATCGGCCGCAGCCTGCGCGCCGTGTTCGACTTGACCGCGCTGGGCGAGCGCACGCTGCATCTGGATTGCGATGTGCTGCAGGCCGATGGCGGCACGCGATGCGCAAGCATCACCGGCGCCTGGGTGGCGGCGGCGCTGGCGGTGCGGGGGCTCTTGAACGGCGGGGTGCTGCTGTCGAATCCTCTGCTGGATCACGTCGCGGCGGTGTCGGTCGGTTTCGTGAACGGCGAACCCGTCCTGGATCTGGATTACATCGAGGATTCAGGCTGCGACGCGGACATGAACGTGGTGATGACGGGCGCGGGGCATTACGTGGAAGTCCAGGGGACGGCGGAGGGCCGGGCGTTCAGCAGGCAGGCGCTGGACGGCTTGCTCGACCTGGCGGAGACCGGCGTCCGGAGCCTGGTTGCGATTCAGAAGAGCGTCTTGGGGACGGATGCCTGCGGTGCTTCTTGAATCACGCCCCAAGCCGCTTTGGACTCACCCCAAAACCCCCACCCCCACAACAAACGCACCAACCAGCTCCACCTCGCCCAGCCCCCAAACCCGCCCGATGAGCGCCTCGGCCTCTTCGGGGGTCGCCGCATTCCGGTAGGTGGCGAGGCGGCGGGTCTTGTCTTCCAGCTCCGCGCGGCTCAGCGTATTGCCCGGATCGCCCTTGGGCTCGTCGACCCGCGACTCCAGGACCCGGCCGTCGGTGGTCGTCACGCGCACCTTCCCTATCCATTTTTCCGGATACGCCCGATCGACCTCCGGGTCCAGCGCCATCGTCACCTTCTTGCGGAAAGCCGCGATGGCCGGATCGTTCAGCGCGGCATCGAATTCAGGCAGGCCCGCGCGGCCATGCCGCGCGATCAGGCCCAGCACCGTTCCCATGGAAAACTTCGATTGATGCACCGTCGCGGGATCGACCACCGGCCCGAGGACGTCGATGGCGCCTTGGTGAACCAGCGCCTCCACCCGCGCGATGTCGTCGAGGGACAGCGCATGAGCCTGGATCAGCGCCAGCAAGGCGTCGGCCGCCGGGTGGGTGTGGCGGCAGGAGGCGTGGTACTTGAACGAAGTTTCCAGCACCGTCCAGCGGCTGCCCAGACCCTGCGCGAGGCGCGCCGGGTCGGCGTCGCGGGACATGCCCGCCCCCATGCCCTGGGCGCCTTCCAGGATGCGGCGCGCGCCCGTGAAGCCGTCGTTGGCCAGATAGGCGGCCATGATGCCGTTGGCCGCCGCATGGGACGTATGCAGCTGCTTGGAGTCGGCCGCGTCTTTCAGGAATTCCCACAAGCCGGCGGCCTGCGTGCCGGCCGAGCCGAAGGCATTGAGCATCTGCTCGGGGTTCAGGTTCAGCAGCCGCCCCACGGCCGCCGCGGCGGCCAGGGCGCCGGCGGTGCCGGTGGTGTGGAAGATCTTGTAGTGCGAGCGCCCCAGGAATTCCCCCACGCGTATGCCGGTTTCGTATCCCGCCACGCAGGCGGTCAGCAATTCCTTGCCCGACCGGCCCAGCGCCTGGGCCACCGCGATGGCGGGCGGGAACACGACCGCCCCCGGGTGGAAGACCGATCCGTTGTGCACGTCGTCCTGTTCGACCATGTGGGCCGCGGCGGCATTCGCCATGGCCGCGAACAGCGGGCTGCTGCTGCGGCGGGTGACCATGTTCTCGGACGGCCCGCTGGTGGGGCCCATGGCGTCGGCGAAGCGGGCGACGCTGAGGACGGGGCGGGCGCTGGAGCCGGCCAGGACGGAAGCCAGGCAGTCCAGCATGAGGTCCTCGGCCCGGCGCAGCACCGGCGAGGGGATGTCTTCGTATTTCAGTTCGGCCGCGAATTCGGCGAGCCTGGCGCTGGGATGGTTCATGGACGGCCTCAGAAGGAACGGGGTAGCCCCAGGACGTGTTCAGCCACGTAGGACAGGATTAGATTAGTCGATATGGGCGCCACCTGGTAGAGACGGGTTTCGCGGAATTTCCTTTCGACGTCGTATTCGTTGGCGAAGCCGAAGCCGCCGTGGAATTGCAGGCAGGCGTTGGCGGCCTCCCAGGAGGCGTCGGCGGCCAGCAGCTTGGCCATGTTGGCCTGGGCGCCGCAGGGCTGCCTGGCGTCGAACAGCCGGGCGGCCTCGAAGCGCATGAGACTGGCGGCTTCTATGTTGATGTGCGCCCGGGCGATCGGGAACTGCACGCCCTGGTTCTGCCCGATGGGGCGGCCGAACACGATTCTTTCCTTGGCGTAGGCGGTGACCTTGTCGATGAACCAGCGGCCGTCGCCTATGCATTCCGCCGCGATAAGGGTGCGCTCGGCGTTCAGGCCGTCGAGTATGTACTTGAAGCCCTTGCCTTCCTCGCCGATGAGGTTCTCGGCGGGGATTTCGAGATTGTCGAAGAACAGCTCGTTCGTTTCGTGGTTCACCATGTTGGGGATGGGGCGCACCTGCATGCCGTGGCCGATCGCCTGGTGCAGGTCGACGAGGAAGATGGACATGCCTTCGGACTTCTTCTTGACCTGTTCCAGCGGGGTGGTGCGGGCCAGCAGTATCATCAGGTCGGAGTGCTGGATGCGCGAGATCCATACTTTCTGCCCGTTGACCACGTAGCGGTCGCCTTTTTTCACGGCGGTGGTCTTGATGCGCGTCGTGTCCGTGCCCGTCGTGGGCTCGGTCACGCCCATGGACTGCAGGCGCAGTTCGCCGCTGGCGATGCGCGGCAGGTATTGCCGCTTCTGCGCGTCGGAACCATGCCGCAGCAGGGTGCCCATGTTGTACATCTGCCCGTGGCAGACGCCGGAATTTCCGCCGTTGCGGTTGATTTCCTCCATGATCACCGACGCCTCGGTCAGGCTGAGGCCCGAGCCGCCGTACTCTTCGGGGATCAGCGCGGCAAGCCAGCCCGCCTCGGTCAGCGTCTGGACGAAGGCTTCGGGGTAGCCGCGCTCTTCGTCTATCTTGCGGAAGTATTCCGGCGGAAACTGCGAACACAGATCGCGGATGGCGTCGCGGATGTCCTGGAAGTCGTTTGCTTGCGGTGTCATGGGTTCCTGCGTGGTTCATTACAATAGCGTGAACTTTGCCTGATTGCGGCCGGCTTGACCATTGTTCGTTGATTAAGCGGGTGTTTGCCAATATTTAAGAGTGGGCCACATGGCTATCTATTTCGACCTGACCGACATGCACCTCATGGTGAACGTGGCGGCCGCCCGGAGCATGACGAAAGGGGCCGAACAGTCCTTTCTGTCGCTGCCCGCGGCAAGCAACCGGGTCAAGAACCTGGAAAGCCGGCTCGGCACCGCGCTGCTTTACCGCAACAGCCAGGGCGTGACGCTGACGCCCTCGGGCGAGGCCTTCGTGCGGCATGCGCGCATCGTCCTGAGGCAGCTCGAACACCTGCGCGGCGACATCCAGGAGTACGCCAGCGGCATCAAGGGGCGCGTGCGCATCTACGCGAACACCACGGCGATGAACGAGTTCATGCCCGACATCCTGGCCCGCTACCTGGCCGAGCATCGCGACGTCAACGTCGAACTGCGCGAGCGCCTGAGCCCCCAGGTGGTCAAGGCCGTGGCCGACGGCACGGCCGACATCGGCATCACGGCAAAGACGGACGGCGGCGAAAACGTCGAATTCCTGCCTTACCGCAACGACCGCCTCGTGCTGGTCACCCATGCGGACCACCCCCTGGCCGCCCACGAGTCCGTGGACTTCACCGAGACGCTCGCCTACGACTACGTCAGCCTGTCCGAAAGCAGCGCGATCCACGCCTTCCTGCTGCAGGCCGCCGACGAACTGGGCCGCGCGCTGCGCTTCAGGGTCGAGGTGGGCAACTTCGAGGCCGTCTGCCGCATGATCGCGGCCAACGTCGGCATAGGCGTGATCCCCGCAACGGCCGCCAGGCGCTATGTCCGCGATCTTCCGCTCAGGCGCGTCGCGCTGAACGACGCCTGGGCACTGCGCCGCCTGCACATCTGCGTCAAGCAGTTCGACAGGCTTCCTGTATTCGCCAAAGAACTGGTCTCCGTCCTGCTCAAGGACGAGGCCGAAGGTGTCACGAATGACTAAAGTCGTGCTCGCGTCCAACAACGCGGGAAAGCTGCGGGAATTTTCCGCGATTCTGTCCGAGGCCGGGCTGGAGATGGTGCCGCAAGGCGCGCTGGGCGTGCCCGAGGCCGAGGAGCCGCATCCGACCTTTCTTGAAAACGCGCTGGCCAAGGCCAGGCATGTCAGCCGCCTGACGGGGCTGCCCGCGCTGGCCGACGATTCCGGCCTTTGCGTGCGGGCGCTGGGCGGCCGGCCGGGCGTCCATTCCGCGCGCTATGCGGCCCTGGCGGGCGGGGAAAAGTCGGACGCCGCGAACAACCGCCGCCTGGTCGGGGAACTCGCTTCCGTCCAGGATCGCCGCGCCGGCTATGTCGCGGTGCTGGTGTACGTGGAATCGGCGGACGATCCCAGGCCCATCGTCGCCGAAGGCTACTGGGAAGGCGAGATCATCGGCGAGCCGCGCGGCGGCAACGGCTTCGGCTACGACCCCCATTTCTACATCCCCGCCCTGGGAAAAACGGCGGCCGAGCTCGCGCCCGCGCAAAAGAACGCCCACAGCCATCGCGCCATGGCGCTGCAGTCCCTGCTGCGGGCGCTGCGCGCGCGCGGCGGAGCCTGACCCATGGCCACCATCGTCCAGCGGAATCCGGGCCCGGAAGCCGTTCCGGCGGCCCGCAAGCCCGGCGTGATTCCCGGGCCGGGCGGCCGGACCATCCTGTCCAGCCTGCCTCCTTTGTCGCTGTACGTGCACGTGCCGTGGTGCCTGCGGAAATGCCCGTACTGCGACTTCAATTCGCACGAGCTGAAGGGCGAGCTGCCCGAGCGCGATTACCTGGAAGCCCTGCAAGCGGACCTGGAACAGGCCCTGCCCCTGGTGTGGGGCCGGCAGGTGATTTCCATCTTCATCGGCGGCGGAACGCCCAGCCTGCTGTCCGCGGCGGGCCTGGACCGCATGCTGGCGATGTTCCGGGCCTGCCTGAATGTGCTGCCCGATGCCGAGATCACCATGGAAGCCAACCCGGGCGTCGCCGAAGCCGGGCGCTTCCGGGATTACGCCGCCAGCGGCGTGAACCGGATGTCGCTGGGCATCCAGAGCTTCGACGACCGCGCCTTGAAGGCCTTGGGACGCATACACGACGCAAGGCAGGCCAGGGCGGCCATCGAGATGGCCCAGCGCGCCGTGCCGCGGGTCAACCTGGACCTGATGTTCGCCTTGCCGGGCCAGACGCTGGAGGAGTGCGAGCGCGACCTGCGCCAGGCCATGGCGTTCGGAACCGAGCATCTGTCCCTGTACCACCTGACGCTCGAGCCCAACACGGTCTTTGCGAAGTATCCGCCCGCGCTTCCCGACGACGACACCGGCGCCGCCATGCAGGAATTGATCGCCGACGCCGCGGCCGCCCAGGGCTGGGAGCGTTATGAAATCTCCGCCTATGCCAAGCCGGGCGGGCGCTGCCGGCACAACGTCAATTACTGGGAGTTCGGCGATTACCTGGGCGTGGGGCCCGGGGCGCACGGCAAGCTTTCCTTCCATGACCGCATCGTGCGCCAGGCCAAGCTGAAGAATCCGGCCTCATGGATGGAAAAGGCCTTGCGGCGCGACGGCAGCCATCTTGCCGAGGACCGGCCGGTGCAATGGAAGGAGCTGGGTTTCGAGTTCATGCTCAACGCCTTGCGCCTGAAGGAGGGCGTCGAGCGCGGCAGTTTCGTCGAGCGCACCGGGCAGTCCCTGTTCGCCATCGCGCCGGCCATAGAACGGGCCACGGCGAAGGGCTTGCTGGATCCCGATCCGGCACGCCTGCGCGCCACGCCCCTGGGCTGGGCCTTTCTGAACGATCTGCTGGCGGAGTTTCTGGATTGAACCGTTGCGCGCCGCGTTTTGCACTAAAATTTGCACCATGATGGTGCCGGCCGCCCCGGTTTGGTGTATTGCCATGTCATCGGGGCGGTCAAGCTGCGCGTTCGCGGGGCTCAAAACTGGCACGGCGTTTGCGTAATGCCTGGTGTCTTTACTCATTCTTGTGGTTTTACTGGTTCAGGAGCCTTTTCTATGTCCACCCCCGAAGATGTCTTGAAATTGATCGCCGAACGCGAAGTGACTTTTGTCGATTTTCGTTTTACGGATACCCTGGGCAAAGAGCATCACCTCACGGTGCCCGCCCATACGGTGGACGAAGAAAAGCTGGAAGCCGGCGTCGCGTTCGACGGCTCGTCGATCGCCGGCTGGAAAGGCATCGAAGCCTCCGACATGGTGCTCATTCCGGATCCCCGTTCGATGCGCATGGATCCGTTCCGCGAAGAGCCCACGCTCAACCTGACCTGCGACGTGGTCGAGCCTTCCGACCTGAAGGGCTATGATCGCGACCCGCGCTCGCTGGCCAAGCGCGCCGAGGCCTATCTGAAGTCCAGCGGCCTGGGCGATACCGCGTTTTTCGGCCCCGAGCCCGAATTCTTCGTCTTCGACGGCATCACCTGGAACGACGACATGTCCGGCTCCTTCGTCAAGATCAAGTCCGAAGAGGCCTCGTGGTCGCGCGGGCTGGATCTGGAAGGCGGCAACATGGGGCACCGTCCGGGCGTCAAGGGCGGCTACGTTCCCGTGCCGCCGGTCGACTCCTTCCATGACATGCGTTCCGAAATGTGCCTGCTGCTGGAGCAGCAGGGCGTTCCGGTCGAAGTGCACCACCACGAGGTCGCCGGCCCCGGCCAGCTCGAGATCGGCACGCGGTTCAGCACCCTGGTGGAACGCGCCGACTGGAGCCAGATCCTGAAATACACCGTGCACAACGTGGCGCACGTCTATGGCAAGACGGCCACCTTCATGCCCAAGCCCATCGTTGGCGACAACGGGTCGGGCATGCACGTGCACCAGTCCATCTGGAAGGACGGCCAGAACCTCTTCGCCGGCAACGGCTACGCCGGCCTGTCGGAATTCGCGCTGTACTACATCGGCGGCATCATCAAGCACGCCAGGGCGCTGAACGCCATCACCAACCCCAGCACCAATTCGTACAAGCGCCTGGTGCCGCACTACGAGGCGCCGGTCAAGCTGGCGTATTCGGCGCGCAACCGCTCGGCGTCCATCCGCATCCCCTATGTGGGCAGCCCCAAGGCGCGGCGCGTCGAAGCGCGCTTCCCGGACCCCATGGCCAACCCCTACCTGGCATTCGCGGCGCTGATGATGGCGGGGCTGGACGGCGTGCAGAACAAGATCCATCCCGGCGACCCGGCGGACAAGAACCTGTACGATCTGCCGCCCGAAGAAGACGCGAAGATCCCCACCGTCTGCGTCTCGCTCGAAGAAGCCCTGGAGGCGCTGGACCGCGACCGCGAGTTCCTGACCCGCGGCGGCGTGTTCAGCAACGACATGCTCGACGCCTACATCGAACTCAAGATGGGTGAAATCACGCGCCTGCGCATGACGCCCCATCCGGTCGAGTTCGATATGTACTACAGCCTCTGAGCATGCGGGGCGGCCCGCCCGTCAACGGGCCGGGCCGCCCCTCCTGCCAGGCCAACAAGCCCTGGGTGCAAGCATGGACGTGGCCGGCTACGACCTCTTGTCGACGGCGGTGCTGCTGCTGGACGAGGCGGGCCGCGTCCAGCACGCAAACACCGCGGCGCAGGAATTGTTCAGCGTCTCGCGCAGGCAGTTGCTGGGCCGTCCGGTGGACCAGCTGTTCGGCGGGGATCCGGAACTGGCGGCCCGTCTGCCCGACGCGATCCGCGGCAAGTTCGGCGTCTTGCGCCAGGACCTGGCGGTCGAGCGGCGCGGCGACCTGGTGCCCGTCAGCCTGGCCGTCGTGCCCCTGCAGAAGCAGGAATGGGCCGCCTTGCTGGAGGTGCGGGTGCTGGAGCACCACGTCCTGCTGGACCGGCACCGGCAGCTCAGCAAAGAACTCGCCACGCAGCGCGAGTCCCTGCGCAATCTCGCCCACGAGGTCAAGAACCCCTTGGGCGGCATCCGCGGGGCGGCGCAATTGCTGGAGGCCGAACTGGCCGCGGATTCCCTGCGCGAATACACGCAGGTGATCATCGCCGAGGCCGACCGGCTGGCCGGGCTGGTGGACCGCCTCATCGCGCCGCAGGGCGCCACGCTGAAAAAAACGTATTTCAACATCCACGAGATCTGCGAACGGGTGTACACGCTGGTCCGCTCGGAGTTCCCGGGAATCGAATTCATCCGCGACTACGACGCGTCGGCGCCCGAGCTGGCGGGCGACCGCGAGCGATTGATGCAGGCCTTGCTGAACATGGCGCGCAATGCCGCGCAGGCGCTCGATGAAAGCGGAGCGCGGGCGGCGGGCGAGATCACCCTGCGCACCCGCGTCGGGCGCCGGCCGCTGCTGGCGTCGGGCCCGGCCAAGCTGGGCATCGTGGTGTCGGTGATAGACAATGGGCCGGGCGTACCGGCGGACCTGCACGGCAAGATCTTCCACCCCCTGGTCACGGGCAGGGCGAGCGGCACCGGGCTCGGGCTGAGCCTGGCGCAGGAGTTCGTCCAGCAGCATGGCGGCGTCGTGGAGTTCGATTCAGTCCCGGGACGAACCGAATTCAGGATGATCCTGCCTTTGGAGCAAGCATGAAAGCGGTATGGATTGTTGACGACGACCAGAGCATACGCTGGGTGCTGGAAAAAGCGCTGGCGCGGGCATCCATGCCCGTCCGCAGCTTCGCCTCGGCGGCCGAAGCCCTGGACGCGCTCCAGGACGGCGCGCCCGCGGTGCTGGTGACCGACGTGCGCATGCCCGGCCAGGACGGCCTGGCGCTCCTGCAGCGGATCAAGCGCGAGCATCCCGGCCTGCCGGTCATCGTCATGACGGCGTTCTCCGACCTGAACAGCACGGTCGAGGCATTCCAGAAAGGCGCGTTCGATTACCTGCCCAAGCCTTTCGACGTCAATGCGGCGCTGTCCTTGATACGGCGCGCCGCGCAAACGGCGGAGCCCGACGATGCCGCCGTGCCGGACACGGGCGGCGGCGCGGCCGCCGCGGGGCGGATCATGATGCAATCCTTGGCGCCGGCCATGCAGGAGGTGTTCCGCGCGATAGGCCGCCTGGCGTCGAGCGCGGCCACCGTGCTGATCACCGGCGAGTCGGGCACGGGCAAGGAACTCATCGCCCGCGCCCTGCACGAGCACAGCAACCGCGCCGGCGGGCCTTTCGTGGCCTTGAACGCCGCGGCCATCCCCAAGGACCTGCTCGAAGCCGAATTGTTCGGCCACGAGCGCGGCGCCTTCACCGGCGCGACCCAGCAGCGCCGCGGGCGCTTCGAAGAAGCCGGCGGCGGCACCCTGTTCCTGGACGAGATCGGCGACATGCCCTTCGAGCTCCAGACGCGCCTGCTGCGCGTGCTGGCCGAAGGCAGCTTCTACCGGGTGGGCGGCTCGCAGGCGATCCGGGCCGACGTGCGCATCGTCGCGGCGACGCACCAGCCGCTGGAGCAGCGGGTGGCCGAAGGACGGTTCCGCGAAGACCTGTTCCATCGCCTGAACGTCATCCGCCTGCGCCTGCCGCCGCTGCGCGAGCGCAAGGAAGACATTCCCGCCCTGGTCCGGCTGTTCCTGCAGCATAGCGCGGCCGACATGGGGGTTCCCGTGCGCCGCCTGACGCCCGAGGCCCTGCGCGCCTTGAGCGCCTTCGACTACCCCGGCAATATCCGCCAGCTCGAGAACTTCTGCCAATGGCTGACGGTGATGTCGTCCGGCCAGGTGATCGAACCCAAGGATTTGCCGCCGGAGATCCTGGCCTGGCAGGAGCGCGGTGCCGCACCGACGGGCTCGGCGGCCGCGCAGGATGGCGGCGCCCTGGCGCCGGATGCGCCGGCGGCCGAGCCGCCGTCCCCCGAATGGCTGGAGCCGCTGGCCCGCGAGGTGGGCCGCCGCCTCGCGCGCAACGAGCCGGCGGTCATGGCCACGCTGGCGCGCGATTTCGAGCGCGTGCTGCTGGAGACGGCGCTGGATTACAGCAGGGGCCGGCGCATGGAAGCCGCCCAGCGCCTGGGCATAGGGCGCAACACGCTGACCCGCAAGTGCGCGGAACTGGGGATAAGCGACTAGGGCCGGTGACGCCTGCCTTTTAGCGTCAACAGGCCCTAGGCGGGCCGGGCCCCGGGGCTCAGGCCGCTTGCGGCACGGGCCTGGCCTTCAACTGGCTTCGCCGCGCAGATAGGCCTGGGCGCGCTGGGCCATCAAGGCTTCGCGCTTGATGAAATCGGCCACATAGTCGTTGACCGGATGGTGATGCAGCCCGTAGGGTGTGTCCCATTGCACGATGGTGCCCGCCTGCATCACGCCGATCTTGTCGGCGATGGCGAAGGCCTCGGCCTGATTGTGCGTCACCAGTATGGCGGTGTGGCCGGTCTTCTTCAGGATGTCGCGCACTTCGAACGCCAGGCGCTCGCGGGTGTCGACGTCCAGATTGGAAAACGGCTCGTCCAGCAGCAGCAGCTCGGGCTCGGGCGCCAGCGCGCGGGCGAGCGCCACGCGCTGCTGCTGGCCGCCCGAAAGTTCGTGCGGATAGCGCTGCGCCGAGCCTTCCAGCCCGGTGAGGGCCAGCAGTTCTTTCACGCGCTGCTCGCGCCAGGCCTTGGGGCGCTTGCGCAAGCCGAAGGCGATGTTCTTCTCCACGCTGAGATGGGGGAACAGGGCGTAGTCCTGGAACATCATGCCCACGTGCCGGTGCTCGGGCGCCACCTGCCGGCCGGGCTCGGACAGCACGGCGCCGCCCAGCAGGATGCGGCCCGCGCGCAGCGGCTCGAAGCCGGCGATGGCCCGCAGCACGGTCGTCTTGCCGCAGCCCGAGGCGCCCAGCAGGCAGCCTATGGCGCCTTTCTCCAGGCCCAGCGACAAATCGCGCACGACCGGAACCAGGCCGCCCTCGGTTTCATAGGACAGGCTGATGTGGTCCAGTGTGAGCAGATCGGTCATGCCGGTTTTTCGTATGAATGCTTAATGGGTGGGCCGCAGCTGGGCGCGAGCGAGCAGGATCACGGGCAGCAGGCCCGCCACGACGATGGCCAGCGCCGCGACGGCGCCTTCTTCGTAGGTGCCGCGCGCCGCCTCGGCGTAAAGCCAGGTCGAAAGTGTATCGAAATTGACGGGCCGCAACAAAAGCGTGGCGGGCAGCTCCTTCATGGCATCGACGAAGATCAGCAGCGCCGCCGCGCCCAGCGCCGGCCGCAGCAAGGGCAGATGGATGCGCCGGAGCGCGCCGCCCGGCGTTTCGCCCAACAGGCGCGCCGCCTGTTCCATGGACGGCGGAATGCGTGCCAGGCCCGATTCGATGCCCCCGATGGAGATGGCCAGGAAGCGTATGGCGTAGGCGCACACCAGGGCGGTGCTGGTGCCCATCAGCAGCAGCCCCGGATCGGGATGGCCCAGACGCTGCCACAGCCACGACCCCAGGCCGTCGATCAGCATGAGCGGCGTGAGCAGGCCGATGGCCAGCACCGTGCCGGGAATGGCGTAGCCGCTGGTGGCCAGGCGGGCGGACAGCTTGGGCAGCCGCGGGCCCTTGCCTTGCCGCTGGGATCTGGCCGCCCAGGCGACGGCCAGGCCGGCCGCCAGGGTGGCCAGGGTGGCGATGAAGGCGATCCTGACGGTGTTGTAGGCGCTCAGCAGCAGCTGGTCGGACACCGAACCCACCGTATGGAAGTGCTTGAGGGTTTCGCTCAGCAGGTAGATCGACGGAGCGATGAAGCCGATGACGACCGGCGCCCAGCCCAGCCCGAAAGCGAGCAGGGCGGCGGAGCCCTTCAGGCGGCGGGGCCGTATGGAACGCGTGCGCTGGGTGCTGGCGTAGCGCTGGCGCCGGCGGCCGTGGCGCTCGACCAGGATCAGGACGGCGACGATGGCCAGCATGGCCAGCGCGATCTGGGCCGCGCCGGCCAGGTCCGAGCGCGTGACCCAGGTGGTGTAGACCGAGACCGTCAGGGTCTGGATGCCCAGGAATTCGGAGGCGCCGATGTCGTTCAGCGTTTCCAGCAAAGCCAGGCTGATGCCGACGGCGATCGCCGGCCGCGCCATGGGCAGGGCGACCCGCAGGAAGGCGCCGCGCCCGCCGGCGCCCAGGACGCGCGCCGCTTCGATCAGGCTGGCCGCCTGGGTGGCGAACATGACGCGCGTGCTGAGATAGACGTAGGGGTAGAGCACGAAGCCCAGCAGCAGGATCGCGCCCGGCAGGGAGCGCAGGTCGGGCAGCCGGAACTGGCGCGGGCTGGTGTAGCCCAGCAGTTCCCGTATGGCGGTCTGCACCGGGCCGATGGGGTGGAGGATGTCCAGGTAGGCGAAGGCGACGATGTAAGTGGGCACCGCTAGGGGCAGCAGCAGCGCCCAGGAAAGCATGCGGCGGGTAGGGAAATCGAAGGCGGTGATCAACCAGGCGCTGCCCACGCCCAGGCAGCCGACCAGGACGCCCACGCCCAGCAGCAGCAGCGCGGTATTGCGGAACGCCGTGGGCAGGACGAATTCGAGCAAATGCCGCCAGTGTTCGAGATTGCCTTGCAGGGCGAACCACAGCAAAGCCGCCAGGGGGGCCGCCACCCCCGCGGCGACCAGCAGCGAAGCCAGGCGCCAGCCCGTGCCCGATTCGAGCGCCCTGGCCCGGCGCAGGCGCAGCGGCGGATCTTGCGGCAATCGAGAAAAAGCGGGCTGTGGCGCCCGCTTTTCCTGGAGGGAGGCAAAAGAGTCTTTAGTTGTTGAATCCAACTTTGTCTACCAGTTCGCTGGCCAGCTTGCGATGCTTCGCAATTTCGGTGAGCGGCAAGGGATCGACCACCAGTTCCCCGAAGCTGGCCACGACCGGGTCGAGCTTCACGCCTTTCCTGACCGGATATTCGTAGTTCGCGTTGGCGTACAGATTCTGGGCCTTGTCCGATACCAGGTATTCGAGCAGCTTGACGGCGTTGTCCTTGTTGGGCGCGTGCTTGGCCACGGAAGCGCCCGAGATATTAACATGGGTGCCCTTGCTCTTTTCGTTGGCGAAAGTGGGCCGCACGACCTTGATGGCGTCGCCCCATTTGCGCGCGTCGGTGCCGGGCTCGGAATTCTTCATGCGCCCGACGTAATAGGCGTTGGCGATGCCGATGTCGCAGATGCCGCCCAGGATGTCGCGGGCGACATCGCGGTCGCCGCCCGCGGCCTTGCGCGCCAGGTTGTTCTTGACGTTGCGCAGCCAGGCTTCGGCGGCCTCGGGGCCGTCGTGGGCGATCATGGCGGCGATGAGCGCCGTGTTGTAGGGGTGCTGGCCCGAGCGTATGCAGACCTTGCCTTTCCATTTGGGGTCGGCGAAGGCTTCGTAGGTGATGGCGTTGACGTCGAGGTCTTTGGCCACGTAGGCCACCCGGTCGCGCAGCGACAAGGTATACCACTGGTTGTCGGCGCCGCGCAGGTTGGCGGGGATGACCTCGTTCAGCGTGCTGGATTGCACGGGCTGGGTGATGCCGGCCTCGACCAGGTCCAGCAGATTGCCGATGTCCACGGTCATGAGGACGTCGGCGGGCGATTTTTCGCCTTCGGCCTTCACGCGCTCGATCAGGCCGTCCTTGACGAAGACGGTGTTGACCTTGATGCCGGTGTCTTTGGTGAATTCGTCGAGCAAGGGCTGGATCAGCTTGGGCTCGCGGGTCGTGTACAGGTTCACGTCGGCGGCGACGGCGGCGGACGACAGGCTTGCCAGTCCGACGAAGCCGGCTGCCAGCAGGGTGCCGACGAGTTTCCGTGGCTCTAGGGTTGAGCGCATCGAGGTCTCCAGAAGATGAAAGCGCGGCGCAGCGGCTGCGCCGGCCGGAAGGGATAGAGAATAAAAATGATTCTCATGATTAGAGTCCGAAAGATAGCAGAGTCCGCAAAAGTATTCAATGAAAAGCGGCCGCTCCGGCCGCAGGACGCGGCGGCCTATTTCCCTTCGATTTGATCCAGATTAAAGAACCGTCCGGCGATTCCTGCCGGGCGCCTTGATTTATGCGGCCCAGGCCTTAATATCCCTGCAACGGGCCCGGCGCGGCGCGCTTGCCGCCCGGCCTGGGCTAAAATCCCGATTCCACTTGTGCGGCGCAACGTTCCCGGCGGCAGGGCCGGCCGGGGGCGCGCAACCATTCTTCGATTACCCATGGCAGCCTTCAATACCGAGCAAGTCCAGAGCGTTCATCATTGGAACGACACCCTTTTTTCCTTCACCACGACGCGCGATCCGGCCTTGCGGTTCCACAACGGGCATTTCGTCATGATCGGCCTCGAGGTCAACGGCAAGCCCCTGATGCGCGCCTACAGCATCGCCAGCGCCAACTACGAGGAAAACCTCGAATTCCTCAGCATCAAGGTGCCGGACGGCCCGCTCACGTCCCGTTTGCAGCACCTGAAACCGGGCGACACGGTGCTGGTCAGCAAGAAGCCGGTCGGCACGCTGGTCATCGACGACCTCAAGCCCGGCAAGCACTTGTACCTGTTCGCCACGGGCACCGGCCTTGCGCCCTTCATGAGCATCATCAAGGACCCGGACACCTACGAGCGTTTCGAAAAAGTCGTCCTGCTGCACGGCGTGCGCTACAAGAGCGAGCTCGCCTATTCGGACTTCATCGAAAACGTGCTGCCCAACAATGAATACTTCGGCGACATCGTGCGCCGGAAGCTCATTTATTATCCGACGGTCACGCGCGAGCCTTTCCGCAACGAAGGCCGGATCACCCAGCTGGTCGAAACCGGCAAGCTGTTCGAAGACATCGGGCTGCCGCCGCTGAATCCTGAAACCGACCGCGCCATGCTTTGCGGCAGTCCCAGCATGCTGGCCGATATCTGCAGCATGCTCGATGCGCGCGGGTTCACCATATCGCCCGGCGTCGGCCAGCCCGGCGATTACGTCATCGAGCGGGCCTTCGTCGAAAAGTAAACGCCATGCAGACCCCCCGAAGGCTGGACCGATGCCCAACCTTCGGGATGCGGTTCATGGGGCAGGGCTTTTAATTTTGACTATAGATGATTAAACTCTGATAGCTGTTGTGTTCATTCCATCCAACGAAACAGAGAAATCATTCATGGCCAAGCAAATCATCCACACCGACGCCGCGCCCGCCGCCGTGGGTCCCTATTCGCAGGCGGTTGCCGTCGCAACCGGTAAAACCGTGTATTTGTCGGGCCAGATCGGGCTCGAACCGGGCACGGGCGAACTCGTCTCCGAAAACTTCGAAGGCCAGGTGCGCCAGTCCTTCGCCAACATGCAGGCCGTCATCGAGGCCGCCGGCGGCACGCTGGACAACATCGTCAAGCTCACCCTGTTCCTGACGGACCTGAGCAAGTTCGCCAGCGCCAACGCCATCATGGCCGACATCATCCCCCAGCCTTACCCGGCCCGTTCCACGATAGGCGTGGCCGCGCTGCCCAAGGGCGCGCAGTTCGAAGTCGAAGCGGTCATCGTCATCTGACACCCGCCGAGCCAGGCATTGGCAGGTACGAACGCAACGGGTCCGCGCACGGTGCGCGGGCCGGCCGGAGCTTCCGGCGGCGCGGCCGCGCAGGGCGGCGGCGCCGGCCCGCGCGGCGGTTCTCTGCTGGAACGCAAATTCCAGCGCCTGGGCCTGTTCGGCCCCGCCGATTTCATCGTGCACCTGCCGCTGCGCTACGAAGACGAAACCCGCATACAAGCGATCGCCGAATTGGTGCCGGGCGTGCCGGGGCAGGTCGAGGCCGAGGTCATGCATAGCGAAGTCCAGCTTCGTCCGCGGCGGCAGCTGCATGCCGTGGTCCGCGACGACACCGGGCAGATCGCGCTGCGCTGGCTGCATTTCTATCCCAGCCAGCAAAAGCAGCTGGCGGCGGGGCGGCGCCTGCGCGTGCGCGGCGAGCTGCGCCACGGCTTCGGCGGCTATGAAATGGTCCACCCCAGGCTCAGCGCCGCCGGCAGCCCTTTGCCGCAAGCGCTCACGCCGGTCTATCCCACCACCGACGGCCTGCCCCAGGCCAGCTTGCGCAAAGCCATCGATCAGGCGCTTGCGCAGGCCGACCTGTCCGACACCCTGCCCGACGCCTTGCTGCGGCGGTACGGGCTGATTCCCTTCGCCGACGCCATCCGGGTGCTGCATCATCCTCCCGCCGGGGCGTCCTATCAGGACCTGCTGGAGCGCGAGCATCCCGCCTGGCTGCGCATCAAGTTCGACGAGCTGCTGGCGCAGCAGCTGTCCCTGGCGGAAGCGCGCGCGGCCCGGCACAAGCAGCGGGCGCCGGTCCTGCCCGCGCGCGGCGGCGGCTTGCCGCGGGCGCTGCGCGACAGCCTGCCGTTTGCCCTGACGGCGGCGCAGAAACGGGTGGTGCGCGAGATCGCGGCCGATCTGGCGCGGCCCTTTCCCATGCATCGCCTGCTGCAAGGCGACGTGGGCAGCGGCAAGACCATCGTGGCGGCCTTCGCGGCGGCGCAAGCCATTGCCGCCGGCAGCCAGGTGGCCATCATGGCGCCCACCGAGATCCTGGCGGAGCAGCACTATCACAAGCTCGGGGCCTGGCTGCGGCCGCTGGGCGTCGAAACGGCGTGGCTGGCCGGCAGCCTGGGAGCCAAGGCGCGCAAGGCGGCGCTGGAAGCCGTCGCCGGCGGCCGGGCGCAGCTGGTGGTCGGCACCCAGGCCCTGATCCAGGAAAAAGTCGACTTCCACAATCTCGGCCTGATCGTCCTCGATGAGCAGCACCGCTTCGGCGTCGGCCAGCGGCTGGAGCTCAGCCGCAAGGGCGAATCGGTCGTCGCCGGGCGGAACCTGATTCCGCACCAGCTGAACATGAGCGCCACGCCCATTCCCCGCACGCTGGCCATGACCTTCTTCGCGGATCTTGACGTCTCGATCATCGACGAACTGCCGCCGGGCCGCAAACCGGTGCTGACCAAGCTCATCTCCGATGCCCGCCGCGAACAGGTGCTGGGCAGCGTCATGGCGGAAGTCCGCAAGGGCCGGCAAGCGTATTGGGTCTGCCCCCTGGTCGAGGAAAGCGAGGCCCTGCAACTCCAGACGGCGATCGACACGCACGCCATGCTGGTCCAGGCGCTGCCCGACATGCGTATCGGACTGGTGCACGGCAAGCTGGCCACGGCGGCCAAGCAGGAAGTGATGCAGGCGTTCCGCGACGGCGAAATCGACCTGCTGGTGGCGACGACCGTCATCGAGGTGGGCGTCGACGTCCCGAACGCCTCCTTGATGATCATCGAGCACGCCGAGCGTTTCGGGCTGGCGCAGCTGCACCAGTTGCGCGGGCGGGTGGGCCGGGGCGCCGCCGAATCCATCTGCGTGCTGATGTACCAGCCGCCGCTGTCGGGCGTCGCGCGGCAGCGCTTGCGGGCCATGTACGAAACCGGCGACGGCTTTGAAATCGCCCAGCGCGACCTGGATCTGCGCGGGCCCGGCGAGTTCCTGGGCGTGCGGCAGTCCGGCCAGGAACTCCTGCGCTTCGCCAGCCTGGAAACCGACGCGCGCATCGTCGAGCAGGCGCAAGAGGCGGTCCCCATCATGCGCGACCAGTATCCGGAACACGCAAGAGCCCATCTGGACCGCTGGATGCGCAATCGAAAGGATTATCTGCGCACCTGACGCAGGTGTTTTTATTCGCGAGACACATCATGACTTTGACCGAGCTGAAATACATCGTGGCCGTTGCGCGGGAACGGCATTTTGGCCGTGCCGCCGAGGCATGCTTCGTGAGTCAACCCACCTTGTCCGTCGCCATACGCAAGCTGGAAGAAGAGCTGGGCGTGGTGCTGTTCGAGCGCGGCGGCGCGGAGGTGGGCATCACGCCCATCGGCCTGCGCGTGGTGGCGCAGGCCCAGAAAGTGCTGGAAGAGGGCGCCAACCTGCGCGAGATCGCCCGCCAGGGGCACGACCCGCTGGCCGGCCCCTTGCGCGTCGGCGTGATCTACACCATAGGCCCGTACCTGCTGCCGCGGCTGGTCCCCACGCAGATCGCCTCCACCCCCCAGATGCCCCTGGTGCTCCAGGAAAACTACACGGCGCGCCTGCTGGAGCTCTTGCGCCAGGGCGAGATCGATTGCGCCATCGTGGCGCTGCCCCTGCCCGACGCCGGGCTGGCGATGCGGCCGCTGTACGATGAGCCGTTCTTCGTGGCGGTGCCCAAGAGCCACCCATGGGCCAGGCACAAAGAGATCGAAGCTTCGGCCCTGAAGGACGAGACCATGCTGCTGCTGGGCAGCGGCCATTGCTTCCGCGACCAGGTGCTCGAAGTCTGCCCGGAATTCTCGCGCTTTTCGGCGGCCAGCGACGGCATACAGCGCACCTTCGAGGGCTCGTCCCTGGAAACGATCCGGCACATGGTCGCCGCCGGCATCGGCATCACGGTCCTGCCGGCCAGCTCGCTGGCGGTGGCGGGCAAGGAAAACGAGCTCCTGGCGTTCATTCCCTTCAAGAAGCCGGTGCCCGACCGCAGGGTGGTGCTGGTGTGGCGCAAGAGCTTCCCGCGCGCCGCGGCGATCGACGCGCTGGTCGCGGCCATCCATGCCTGCGACTTGCCCGGCGTGCGCTATCTCGACGAATCCAGCCTGGAGGCCGAGCCGGCCTGAGGCCGGGCGCACGCGATTCCCGGCCCGCGGCTCCCGGTTTTTGCGCGGCTTTGCGCAGACTTTTCAGGCGGCCGCATGGTATCCTAAAACTTGTCTGATCAACCGGTTTTATCCTGGAGGTTTTATGGCGAAAACAAACAAGCTGGATGCCAAAACAGCAAAAATGAGCGATAAGGGTCTGCCCATAGACATCGGCATCTCGGACAAGGATCGCGCCACGGTGTCACAAGAATTGTCGAAAATGCTGGCGGATTCCTACACCCTGTATTTGATGACGCACAATTTTCACTGGAACGTCACCGGTCCTCTGTTCAACACCCTGCACGCCATGTTCATGACGCAGTACACCGAACAATGGCAGGCGCTCGACAGCATCGCGGAACGCATCCGCGCGCTGGGCCATTACGCCCCGGGCACCTACGCGGAATACGCCCGGCTTTCCTCCATCGCCGAAACCTCTTCGGTTCCCAGCGCCGAGGAAATGATCCACCTGCTGGTCAAGGGCAACGAGGCCGTCGCCAAGACCGCGCGCGCGGCGCTGCGCAAGGCCGACGAGGTCGACGACCAGCCCACCGTGGACTTGCTCACCCAGCGGCTGGACGTCCACGAAAAGAACGCCTGGATGCTGCGCAGCCTGCTGCAGTAGGCGAAGCCCGGGCCCGCCGGCGTCGAAGCCGGGGCCCTAGCGTAAACCCTGAAAGCGGATCCCCGTCGCCGGCAATATTTCGGTGTATCCTTTGCTGGCTACTTTCAGGAGGTATTATGAAAATCCGCTTTACGCCCGTTGCGGCGGCCCTCGGTCTGGCCGCCGGCATGTTCATGTCGGCCGGCGCCATGGCCGACACCATCAAGATCGCCATCGCCGGTCCCTTCACCGGTGCGCTGACGCAGTACGGCACCATGGTCAAGGAAGGGGTCGACACCGCCATCGAGCAAATCAACGCCGCCGGCGGCGTCCTGGGCAAGAAACTCGAAGCCGTCACCATCGACGACGGCTGCGAACCCAAGCAGGGCCCGGTCGTCGCCAACCGCGTCGTGAACGACAAAATCCATTACGTGGTCGGCCACGTATGCTCCGGCGCCACCATTGCCGCCACCGACATCTACAACAATGAAGGCGTCCTGATGGTGACCCCGTCGGCCACGTCGCCCGCCGTGACCGATGGCAAGAACTACGACATGATCCTGCGCACCATCGGCCGCGACGACCAGCAAGGCCCGGCCGCCGCCAAGTTCATCATCGAAAAAATCAAGCCCAAGCAAGTCGCCGTCCTGCACGACAAGCAGTCTTACGGCCAGGGCATCGCCAGTTCGGTCAAGTCCGAACTCGAAAAAGCCGGGGTGAAGGTCGTCCTGTTCGAGGGCATCAACGCCGGCGACAGCGATTATTCCGCGGTCATCACCAAGCTCAAGAGCTCGGGCGCCGATTTCGTCTATTACGGCGGCTATCACCCGGAAATGGGCCTGCTGCTGCGCCAGGGCGCAGAGCAAGGCCTGAAGGCGAAGTTCATGGGCCCCGAGGGCGTCGGCAACCCCGACATCAACGCCATCGCCGGCGCCGCGGTCGAAGGCCTGCTGGTCACGCTGCCCGCCGACTTCACCAAGGACGCCGCCAACGAGGCCATCGTGAAGGCGTTCAAGGACAAGAAGCGCGATCCCGGCGGGGCCTTCCAGCTGACGGCGTATTCGGCCACCAAGGCCATCGCTGAAGGCATCAAGGGCGCAGGCAAGGACGACCCGGTCAAGGTAGCCCAGTATCTGCACGCCAATAGTGTCGAAACACCCATCGGGAAGATCTCCTGGAACAAGCAGGGCGACCTGAACGATTTCAAGTTCGACATCTTCAACTGGCACAAGGATGGCTCCAAGACCGTCTATCAGTAAGCCGATCCCACAGGCTGCCTGATTTCCACGGCCTTGCGGCTCAGGGCGTCTTGCCCTGGGGCGCAAGGCCTTGCGGTTCTGGGCCTGCTTACGCGCCGATCCGCTTTCCCGTCGCCGCATCGAACCAATGCGGCGCGTGAATCCCGTCCCATCCCACCTGCACGGCCTCGCCCACCTGCAAAGGATAATCCCGAGTCAAACCCACCGGGCAGCGCAGCACGATGGGCGTGTCCGCATGCATGCCGTGTATCAGCTGTTCCGACCCCAGCACCTCCACCATCTCGACATTGATCGGAATGCCATCCGCGTGCAGCTTCATGTGCTCGGGCCGCAAGCCCATGATCACCTTGCGGTTCGCCATCTCCGGAGGAACGAGCGAGGCCGGGAACTGCAGGGGCGCGTCGTTCTCGTCATGCACCTGGCGCTGCGCGTCGACCCGGACCGGAATCAGATTCATCGGCGGCGAGCCGATGAAGCCCGCGACGAATACGGACGCCGGCTTTTCGAATACCTCGATGGGCGTCCCGATCTGTTCGGGCACCCCTTTGTTCATGACCACCATGCGCTGCGCCAGCGTCATGGCTTCGACCTGGTCGTGCGTGACGTAGAGACTGGTCGTTTTCAGCCGGCGGTGCAGCTTCTGGATTTCCAGCCGCATCTGCACGCGCAGCTTGGCATCCAGGTTGGACAGGGGCTCGTCGAACAGGAACACCTTGGGGTCGCGGACGATGGCCCGGCCCATGGCAACGCGCTGCCGCTGGCCGCCCGACAGCTGGCGGGTGCGGCGGTCCAGCAGATGAGTGAGTTCGAGGATCTTGGCGGCCTCCTGCACGCGGCGCTGGATTTCTTCCTTGCTGAACTTGCGGATCTTCAGCCCATAGGCCATGTTGTCGAACACCGACATGTGCGGGTACAGCGCATAGTTCTGGAACACCATGGCGATGTCCCGCTCAGCGGGCTCCAGGTCGTTCACGACCTTGCCGCCGATCAGGATCTCGCCTTCGGTGACCGTTTCCAGCCCCGCCACCATGCGCATCAAGGTCGACTTCCCGCAACCCGACGGGCCGACGATGACGATGAATTCGCCGTCCGCGACGTCGATGTCCACGCCGTGGATGACGGCGATGTCGCCCGGATAGGTCTTCTTGACCTTGCGAAAACTCAGTGTAGCCATGTGCGATTCCAAATCCGGAGACGGCGGCCAGGGCCGCCGCTTATTTTTCCGAGTCGATCAGACCCTTCACAAACCATTTCTGCATCAAAACGACGACCAGCACCGGAGGGATCATGGCCAGCAGCGCGGTGGCCATGACCAGGTTCCATTGGGTGACGCTGTCGCCGCCCGAGATCATGCGCTTGATCCCGATGACGATGGGATACATGTCTTCCTGGGTGGTGATGATCAGCGGCCACAGGTACTGGTTCCACCCGTAGATGAACTGGATGACGAACAGCGCGGCGATGCTGGTGCGCGACAGCGGCAGCAGGACGTCCTTGAAAAACCGCATCGGGCCCGCGCCGTCGATGCGCGCCGCCTCGACGAGCTCGTCGGGCACGGTCAGGAAGAACTGGCGGAACAGGAAGGTGGCGGTGGCGGAAGCGATCAGGGGCAGCGTCAGCCCGGCGTAGCTGTTCAGCATGCCCAGGCTGGACACCACTTCATACGTGGGCGCGATGCGCACCTCGACCGGCAGCATCAGGGTGATGAAGATCATCCAGAAGAACAGCATGCGGAAGCGGAAACGGAAGTAGACGACGGCGAAGGCCGACAGCAAGGAAATGGCGATCTTGCCGACGGCGATGGCCAGCGCCATGACGGTGCTGACCCACATCATGCGCGCCACGGCGGGCGCCGAGCCGGCCCCGCCGGTCAGCACGGCGACGTAGTTGTCGACGAAATGGCGGCCCGGCAGCAGCGACATGGGCGCGCGCGCGACCTCTTGCGCGGTTTGCGTCGACGCGATGAAGGTCACGTACAAGGGGAAGGCGATCACCGCCACCCCCAGCAGCAATACGAGGTGGGTGACGATGTCCAGGATGGGGCGGCGTTCGATCATGGCTCGGTTCGGATGTGTTGACAGGCCCGGAAGCTGGCGTGGACGCGGGGCGTCAGTAATTGACCCGGCGGTCGATGTAGCGGAACTGGACGATGGTCAGCGCCACGACGATGATCATCAGTATGACCGACTGCGCCGCCGACGAGCCGATGTCCAGCCCTTTGAATCCGGCGTTGTACACCTTGTAGACCAGGATGGAGGTGCTGGTGCCCGGCCCGCCTTGCGTGACGATGTCGATGATGGCGAAGGTGTCGAAAAAAGCATAGATGACATTGATGACCAGCAGGAAGAAGGTGGTTGGCGACAGCAGGGGGAAGACGATGGTCCAGAACCGGCGCGCGGGGCCGGCGCCGTCGATGGCCGCCGCCTCGATCAGCGAGCGCGGTATCGCCTGCAGGCCGGCCAGGAAGAACAGGAAGTTGTACGAAATCTGTTTCCAGACGGCGGCGATCACGACCAGCATCATGGCATCGGCCGAATCCAGGCGCGGGTTCCAGGCGATGCCGGCCTCCATCAGGTAGACGGCCAAGATGCCCACCGACGGCGAAAACAGGAACAGCCACAAGACCCCCGCGATGGCGGCCGCGACGGCGTACGGCCAGATCAGCAGGGTCTTGTAGACGGCCGCGCCTTTCACGGCCCGGTCGGCCATGACGGCCAGCAGCAGCGAAATCGACAGGCCCAGCACGGCCACCAGCGCGGAGAACAGGGCGGTGACCTTGAAGGAATCGAGGTAGTCGGGGCTGGACAGCAGTTCGGCGTAATTGGCCAGGCCCACGAATTCCGAAGACAGGCCGAAGGCGTCTTCGAGGCGGAAGGACTGCCACATGGCCTGGCCGGCGGGCAGGAAAAAGAAGATCACGGTGACCGCCAGCTGCGGCAGGACCAGCAGATAGGGCAGGATCTTGTGGTTGAAGACGACGCGCTTTTCCATGTTCAGCGGAGCCTTGTTCTTGAATGGATACGAGCGTGCGGGGGGCGCAGCAAATCGCAAGGGGCGCCCGGGTTCCGGGCGCCCCTGCCGCCTCATTTTAATCCAAGGCCTACCTGGCGCTCTTCTCGAAGCGCTCCAGCAGTTCGTTGCCGCGGCGCGCCATGTTCGCCAGGCCGGCCTCGGCCGTCAACTGGCCCGAGAAGATCTTTTCCATTTCGCCGTCCTCGATCTCGCGGATCTGCGGCAGGAAGCCCAGGCGGATGCCGCGTGAATTTTCCGTGGTGGCGGCGTCCAGTTGCTGCACTGCAATAATGGTGCCGGGGTTCTTGTCATAGAAGCCGGATTTTCGCGTCAGCTCGTAGCCTTCCTTGGTCACCGGCACATAGCCGGTCTGCTGGTGCCATTGGGCGGCCTTTTCGGGGCTGGAAATGAACTTGAAGAACTTGGTCACGCCTTTCTGGACTTCAGGCGATTTCCTGGCGAACACCCACAGCGACGCGCCGCCTATGATGGTGTTCTGCGGCACGCCCGGCACGTCGGCATGGTAGGGCAGGGAAGAAATCCCCAGTTCGAAGGCGCCGGTCTTGAGGATGTTGGCGCGGCTGCCGCTGGAGCCGGTGAACATGCCGCATTTGCCGGAAGTGAAAAGCGCGTTGGGCGCGTCGCCGCGGCCTCCGTAGGTGAAAGTGCCTTCCTTGGCCATCATGGCGAGATAGCCCAGGTGCTTGGCGAACACCGGGTCTTCGAGCTTGAGGCGGGCGTTCAGCCCGCCGAAGCCGTTGTCCTGGGAAGCATAGGGCACGTTGTGCCAGGCGGCGAAGGTTTCGAGCTGTATCCAGGCCGGCCAGCCGGTGGTGTAGCCGCATTCCATGCCGGCGGCGCGCAGCTTCTTGCCCGCCTCGTGCACTTCCGGCCAGGTCTTGGGCGGGTGGTCGGGATCCAGGCCGGCTTTCTTGAAGGCGTCCTTGTTGTAATAGAAGACGGGCGTGGAGCTGTTGAAAGGCATGGACACCAGCTTGCCGTCCGGCGACGAATAATACCCGGCGACCGCGCCCAGGAAGTCGGACGCCCGGATCGGGTCGCCGGCTTTCTCGGACATTTCCTGAACGGGCTGCACGGCGCCCTTGGCGTACATCATCGTGGCGGTGCCGACCTCGAACACCTGCAGGATGTCGGGCGCATTGCCGGCGCGGAAGGCGGCGATCCCCGCATTCATCGATTCGCCATAGGCGCCCTTGTAGACCGCCTTGACGACGTAATCCGACTGGCCGGCGTTGAATTCGCCGACCAGGGCGTTGACGCGTTCGCCCAGCGCGCCTTCCATCGAATGCCAGAAAGTGATGTCCGTGGCGGCGTGCGCCGTACCGATGCCGGCGACCAGGCCGGCGAAGGACAGGGCGATCAGTTTGGCTTGCATGTGCTTCTCCTTGACGATTCCATGTGGCCGGAGCGGTAAACTCCGTTGGCCGGAAGCATATATTGCGCTCATGACACGGGCGTGACGGCGGCCGGCCCCCGCTGTGGCGCGCCCAGCAAATAATGCGCCCGGCCTCCCCAACTCGTACAATGGCGGCTTATGACCCAAGAACTCACCATAGCATTCATCGGCGGCGGCAACATGGCCACCGCCCTGGCGGCAGGCTTGATCGGCAAGCGCTGCGGGGCGCACGACGTCCACGTCATCGACAAGAATCCCGCGGTGCTCGACCGTTGGGCCCAGCAGGGCGTGTCGGTCGCGCAGGCGCCCGACGCCACGCTGGCCGGCCGCCGGGTCTGGATCCTCGCCGTCAAGCCGCAGTTCCTGAAAGAAGCCGTCGAATCCTGCCGGCCCTTCCTCGTCCCGGACACGCTCGTCGTCAGCGTGGCGGCCGGCATCCCGGCCCGGGCCATCGGCGCCTGGCTGGCCGGCCCGGACGGCCGGCCCCACACCCGGCTGATACGCTGCATGCCCAACACACCCGCCCTCATCGGGTCGGGGGCCAGCGGCCTGATGGCCCTGGACGGCGTGACGCAAGACGACCGCCTGGTCGCCCAGCAGATGCTGGGCGCGGTGGGCGAGGCCGTCTGGGTCCAGGACGACGCCCAGATCGACGCGGTCACGGCTTTGTCGGGCAGCGGCCCGGCCTACGTGTTTCTGTTCATCGAGGCCCTCATCCAGGGCGCCGTCCGCCAGGGGCTGACCGACGACCAGGCGCGCACCCTGGCCCTGGCCACGCTGAACGGCGCGACCCAGCTGGCCGCGCTGTCGCATGAAAGCCTGGCCGTCCTGCGCGAGCGCGTCACCTCCAAGGGGGGCACGACGGCCGCGGCGCTGGAAGTCCTGGACGCCCGCGGCTTCGCCGCCATCGTCCAGCAAGCCATGGACGCCGCCCGGGACCGCGCCGCCGAGCTCTCCAGGGAATTCTCCTGACGAAAGGCCCGATAAGGGCTTATCCGTAGTGACAGCCATCGGGGGAGTCGTCAGAATACGCTAGCCGTTTCAGGCCGAGCTAATAACATGGCTTGCCGCTGATCACGAGCATTCCCACCAGGAAGGCTCTGAACGGCAAGCCCAACCGGAGATTCCCAGGCATGAAGTCCTTCAAACGCGTAACACCCCTGGTCATGGCATTGGGCGCCCTGGCCATCGCAGGTAGCGCCTATGCAGCCGACACCATCAAAATCGGCATTCCTCAGCCCATGACGGGTCCCGCCACGCAATACGGCGACCAGATCCAGGCCGGCGCGCTCACCGCCATCGAAGCCATCAACGAGGCCGGCGGCGTCAAGGGCAAGAAGCTCGAACCCCTGCTGATCGACGACGGCTGCGAACCGAAACAGGCCGTGCCCGCCGCCAACCGCGTCATCAATTCGGGCGCCAAGTTCGCCGTGGCCCACGCGTGCTCGGGCACCACGGTGCCCGCGGTGAACGTCTACGAGCAGGAAGGTATCGTCGCCATCACCCCGGGCGCCACCTCGCCCCTGGTCACCGACACCATCAAGCCGCATTACTTCTTCCGCACCATCGGCCGCGACGACCAGCAGGGCCCGTTCGCCGCCGGCTACATCGCCAAGCACCTGAAGCCGAAGTCCATCGCCATCCTGCACGACAAGCAGACCTACGGCTCGGGCGTCGCCACCCAGGTGCGCGACAACCTCACCAAGAACGGCGGCAACGTCACGCTGTTCGAGGGCATCAACGTGGGCGACAGCGATTATTCCGCCGTCATCACCAAGCTCAAGTCGCTGAATCCCGATCTCATCTATTTCGGCGGCTATCACGCCGAGCTCGGGCTGCTGCTGCGCCAGGCGCGCGAGCAAGGGCTGAACACCCAGTTCATGGGGCCGGAAGGCGTCGCCAACAAAGACCTCGTCGCCATCGCCGGCCCCGCCGTGAAGGGCCTGCTGGTCACGCTGCCGTCCGACTTCACCAAGCTGCCCGGCAACGAAAAAGTGCTCGAGCACTTCAAGAAGTACAAGCGCAGCCCCGACGGCGCCTTCACGCTCACCGCCTATGCCGCGGTGCAGATCCTGGCGGACAGCATCAACGCCGTGGGCGCCGATCCGGCCAAGGTGGCCGACTACATGCACAGCAACACCTTCAACACCGCCATCGGCAAGGTCGAATACGACGCCAAGGGCGACCTGAAGGAATTCGAGTTCGCCGTCTTCAAATGGGATGACGCCGGCAATCTGGAGCAACTGAAACTGTAAAATCGGCCTCGCCAGCTCCAGCCTTATCCAGGCTGGAGCCTTTCTTTTTCCCGGTCCTCCCCATTTCACCCGGGGCCGATCCACCGGAATACGTGGTTTCTATGTCTGAACTCATACCCCAACTCACACAGCAGCTATTCAACGGTCTGTCGCTGGGCGCCATCTACGCGCTCATCGCCATCGGCTACACAATGGTCTACGGCATCATCGGCATGATCAACTTCGCCCATGGCGAAATCTACATGATCGGCGCCTACGTCGGCCTGGTCACCTTGTCGGCCATCGGCGTCAACAGCGGGCTGCCGGTTCCGGCCGTCATCCTCGTCATGCTGATCATCGCGGTGCTGATCACCGGCGTCTACGGGTTCGCCATCGAAAAAGTCGCCTATGCGCCGCTGCGCGGCGGGCCGCGCCTGGTGCCCCTGATCTCCGCCATCGGCATGTCGATCTTCCTGCAGAACTGGGTCGCCATCGGGCAGGGCGCCCGCGACATGGCCGTGCCCGCGCTGGTCACGGGCTCCCTCCAGTTCAAGCTCGGATCCGATTTCGTCATCACGGCGCCTTATTCGCGCATCATGATCATCGTCGTCACGGTGCTGCTCATGATCGCGCTGTCGCTGTTCATCAAGTATTCGCGCATGGGCCGCGCGTCGCGGGCCTGCTCGCAAGACCTGCGCATGGCCAATCTGCTGGGCATAGACACCAACCGCATCATTTCCTTCACCTTCATCATCGGGGCCATGCTCGCCGCGGTGGGCGGCGTGCTGATCGCGCTGGCCATCGGCAAACTCAATCCCTTCATCGGCTTCATCGCCGGCATCAAGGCTTTCACCGCGGCGGTGCTGGGCGGCATCGGCAGCATACCCGGCGCCATGCTGGGCGGCGTGCTGCTGGGCCTGGCGGAAACCTTTGCGGCGGCGTATATCTCGTCCCAATACAAGGACATCGTCGCTTTCGGCCTGCTGGTCTTCATATTGCTGTTCCGGCCTACCGGCTTGCTTGGCAAACCCGAAGTGGAAAAAGTGTAATGGGCAACAACTTCAAGAATGCGCTGATCGCGGCCTTCATGGCCGGCGTGATCATAGCGCCCGTCTTCGGCCTGCAGATCGTCCGGGCCGGCATGCAGACCCACCTCGAACCCGAATGGGACATGGTCCTGTACGGCATGGCCATCGTCTTCGTCTTCCAGATGATCCGGCCCCTGTTCCGCAAGGTGTTCAAGCGCGGCGAGAAAAAGCGGGCGATGCCCGTGCTGCCCGACGCCGTCCGCCGCGGGCTCATCTTCCTGCTGGTCGCGCTCGCCCTGGTCTGGCCCTTCTTCACCGGCCGCGCCCAGGTGGACATCGCCACGCTGGTGCTCATCTACATCATGCTCGGGCTGGGCCTGAACATCGTGGTCGGCTTCGCCGGCCTGCTCGATCTGGGTTTCGTGGGCTTCTATGCGGTCGGCGCCTATACCTACGCCTTGCTGTACCACTGGGCGGGCTGGGGCTTCTGGGAGGCCCTGCCGTTCGCGGGCGCCATGTCGGCGCTGTTCGGCTTCCTGCTCGGCTTCCCCGTGCTGCGCCTGCGCGGCGACTACCTCGCCATCGTCACCCTGGGCTTCGGCGAAATCATCCGCCTGCTCCTGATCAACCTGTATACGCTCACGGGCGGCCCCGACGGCATTTCCGGCATACCCAAGCCCACGGTGTTCGGCTTCCCCATGGCCCGGCGCGCGCCCGAAGGCGTGACCACCTTCCATGAGCTCGTCGGCTGGAACTTCGACAACCAGGACGTGATCATCTATCTCTATCTCATGGCCTTGTGCCTGGCGCTCGTCACGCTCTTCGTGTCCAACCGCGTGATCCGCATGCCCATCGGCCGGGCCTGGGAGGCGCTGCGCGAAGACGAGATCGCCTGCCGCTCCCTGGGCCTGAACCCCACGCGCATCAAGCTCTCCGCCTTCACCATGGGCGCGATGTTCGCCGGCTTCGGCGGCGCCTTCTTCGCCGCCCGGCAGGGTCTGGTCAATCCCGAGTCCTTCACCTTCATGGAATCCGCGCTCATCCTGGCCATCGTGGTCCTGGGGGGCATGGGCTCGCAGGTCGGCGTGATCCTCGCGGCCATCGTGCTGACCGTGGTCCCCGAAATCGCGCGTGAATTCGCGGAATACCGCATGTTGATATTTGGTCTGGTGATGGTGCTGATGATGATGTGGCGTCCGCAGGGCTTGCTGCCGGTCAAGCGTCCTCAAGTGGAGCTGAAGGCATGAGCGAAACATTATTGAAGGTGTCGGGCCTTACCATGAGGTTCGGCGGCCTGCTGGCCGTGGACCAGGTGGAATTCGAAGTCCGCAAAGACGAGGTCTTCGCCATCATCGGGCCCAACGGGGCCGGCAAGACCACGGTGTTCAACTGCGTGGGCGGCTTCTACAAGCCCACGACCGGCAGCATACTGATGGACGGCAAGAAGATCGACGGCATGCCCAGCCACAAGGTGGCGCAGCAAGGCCTGGTCCGCACCTTCCAGAACGTGCGCCTGTTCAAGAACCTGACCGTGCTCGAAAACCTGCTGGTCGCCCAGCACACCCATATCGAAACCAGCCTGGTCAAGGGGTTGTTCAAGGTGCCGTCCTACCGCAAGTCGGAACAGGACGCGCTCAAGAGCGCGGCCGAATGGCTGGACTTCATGGGCATCCGCCAGTTCGCCAACCGCGAGGCCGGCAACCTGGCCTATGGGCACCAGCGCCGGCTGGAAATCGCCCGCTGCATGATCACCCGTCCTCGCCTGCTGATGCTGGACGAGCCGGCGGCGGGCCTCAACCCCCAGGAAAAGCGCGACCTGCAGCAGCTGATCGACCAACTGCGCAAGGAATTCGGCGTGGCGGTGTTGCTGATCGAGCACGACATGAGCCTGGTCATGGGCGTGTCCGACCGCATCATGGTCATGGAGCACGGCAAACCCATCACGACCGGCCTGCCCGCCGACGTCCGTTCCGACCCTCGCGTCATCAAAGCCTACCTGGGTGAGGAATAAAAGTGCTGAAGCTTCAGAACGTACACACGCATTACGGCGCCATCCAGGCGCTCGACGATGTCTCGGTCGAGGTCAACCAGGGCGAGATCGTCACCCTGATCGGGGCGAACGGCGCGGGCAAGACCACGCTGCTCATGACGGTCTGCGGCTCGCCGCGCGCCAGCAGCGGAACCGTCACCTTCCTGGGCGAAGACATCACCCATTGCGACACCCACACCATCATGCGGCGCGGCATCGCGATTTCCCCGGAGGGCAGGCGAGTGTTCCCCGACCTGACCGTCTCCGAGAACCTGAAGATGGGCGGCTTCTTCCTGACGGCGCGGCAGATCGACGAAGGCCTGCAGCACGTCTATGAATTGTTCCCCCGCCTGAAGGAAAGGGCCAACCAGCGCGCGGGCACGATGTCGGGCGGCGAGCAGCAGATGCTGGCCATCGGCCGCGCGCTGATGACGCGGCCGCAGCTCCTGCTGCTGGATGAGCCCACGCTGGGCCTGGCGCCGCTGATCATCGCCCAGATCTTCGAGATCATCCAGACCATCCGGCGGGAAGGGGTCACGGTGTTCCTGGTGGAGCAGAACGCCAACAAGGCGCTGCAGGTGGCGGACCGCGGCTATGTGCTGGAAACCGGTAAGGTGGTGCTGGCGGATACGGGCGCCAATCTCCTGGTGAACGACCAGGTGCGCAAGGCCTATCTGGGGGCTTAGCATCTGCGGGCTTGGCGGCCTGGCCGGCAAGGGGCCGGCTCGGGGCCGTACCCCATCCGGGAGGCCCGGCCCCGAGCCCTTGAGTGGCTACAGGCCCTGTTCCTTCAGCGCCTTCCGCACCCCCGGGTCGGCTTCCATGCGGGCGTAGAAGGCCTGCAGGTTCTTGTAGCGGCTCAGGTCCAGTTCCTTCGCCTTGGCCCAGCGCATGACGGTGTAAAGATAGGGGTCGGCGATGGACCGCGCCCCGGCGACCCATTCCTTGCCCTCCAGCTGCCGGTCGACGATGGCGAAGATGCCGAGCAGCTTGGCCCCGCTTTTCTCGGCCAGCTCACGCTGCCCCTCCGGCGTGCTCATGAACTGCGCCGCGCCGAAGAGATTTCCGAAGGTGCGGTGGATGTCCGCGTTGATCAAGCCCAGCCAGCGGCGGACCTCGGCGCGTTCGCGCGGCGTGTCCGGCATCAGGCCGGCTTCGGGGTGGGTTTCCGCCACGTATTCCAGAATGGCCGCGCTTTGGGTGAGCGTCAGGTCGCCGTCCACCAGCACCGGCACCGCGCCCATGGGATTCAGGGCGAGATAAGCCGGCTGCTTGATTTCCTCGCGGCTGACGGCCTGCAGCTCGTAAGGCGCGTTTGCCCAGTTCAGGGCGATATGCGTGGCCAGGGGGCAGGCGCCCGGAAGGTAATACAGCTTCATCATGTGTTTTCTCCATCAAGCTCGGGTAGAAGATGCTGTGCCAGGAAACGCTCCATCCGCTCATAGAACTCGAATTTGTTTTCATCGTTGTGAAAACCATGGCCTTCGTTGTCCTTGACCATGTATTCGACCTCGACGCCGCGGTCGCGCAAGGCCTGCACCATCTGATCGCTTTCGTCCTTGTTGACGCGCGGATCATGGGCGCCCTGGGCGATGAACAGCGGCGTCTTGATGCGTTCGGCGTTCAAGGCGGGCGACGTGGCGACCAGCCGTTCGCGGTCGGCGTCAGGGTCGCCCACCATGCTGTGCATCTTGACCAGCATGGGTTTCCAGTAAGGGGGAATGGTGTTCATGAAAGTGAGCAGATTCGATACGCCGACATAATCGACCGCCGCGGCGTACAGATCGGGGGTATACGTGATGCCGGCCAGCGTGGCATAGCCGCCGTAGCTCCCCCCGTAGATCGCGATGCGGCGCGGATCGGCGATGCCTTGTTCGATCAGCCACTGGACGCCGTCGGTGATGTCGTCCTGCATG
>JACDJC010000098.1_pt1 | contig 113261 bp, 108 predicted proteins | sample 7454191 | NCBI WGS metagenome assembly JACDJC01 (sample SAMN14253291, study PRJNA609438) | sludge metagenome | isolation source: sludge after 25d culture with pyrite and EDTA | collected 2018-12-20 | reverse complement strand
GCTCTCCAGGCTGGTGAGCCGTTCGTCGTGCAAGGTCAAGATCATCTCCCGATGATCGACGACCCGCGGCCAAAGCTCCAGACTCATCTGATGTTGGAATCACCAAGCCCCCTTCAGACTCATCTGATATTGGACAGGGCTAAAGGCTCGCACTGATATTTTTCTGTGCTAGAATGCACGTCTTTCGGGGACGTAGCTCAGCTGGGAGAGCGTCGCGTTCGCAATGCGAAGGTCGGGAGTTCGATCCTCCTCGTCTCCACCAGAACACCCTAAACCGCTTGATTTTTCAGGCGGTTTTTTTTTGGCCGTCGACCTCAAGTGGTAGCAGATTTGGTAGCAATTCGTGCTCGCCTTGCCTATCTACCCCAGAAATGGCACCTACTACCTCCACACCCGGATCGCTGGCAGGCAGATCAAGAAGTCGCTTGCGACAAAGGACAAGACTGAGGCTATTCTTGTAGGCTCGGAACTTCTCAGAAGGCTCTACAAGGCACTCAAAGCCACTGGTGGGGGTATGGACAAGGACGACTACAAAAAACTCGATATAGCCTTTCCTACGGGCTTTCAGGCCAAGATCAATAATGATGATGATATGGCCCGGTTTCAGGAGCTTTTGAAGAACCCTGATTTCTATGACCTGATCAGGCCAAAGGCAACAGAACAGCCTCCTGCACCGGCCACAGCACCAGAGGCAGAGAACCTCACTGGGGTAAGCATTGCTGAAGTTGCCAGCAGGTATCAAACCAGACACCAGAAGCTCAAAGCTCCCAAAACTCTCTATGAGTATGGCAACTATCACCAGCATTTCAGCCGGTGGGTGGTTGTAAGGAAACAGGCAGACCCCTACCCTATCAGGAACATCAGCAATGATGACATTGCCGCCTACATTGACGACCTGTTGGCAGACGGCAAGCCAGCACAAGCTATCCAGACCAAGTATCTCAGGGCTTTGAATGCTCTTTTTGAGTTTGCCAAAACACTTGGAGCTTTCCCCAAAGACGTACCTATTCCTACCCGTGGGCACAAGGTCTTCAACAAGAACAAGCACAGGACGAACCGGAAACCCTTCACCACGGAAGAACTTCAACAGATTTTTGAACCCCTGAACCTGAAAAAGGCAAGACACCCAGAGCAATACTGGTTGCCCTTGCTTGGCCTTTTCACAGGTGGACGGATTTCAGAACTCAGTCAATTGCTGATTACAGACATCAAGCAAATTGAAGGCATCTGGACTATCAGCATCAATGATGAAGGGGACAAGCGCACTAAGACCATTGCCAGTATTCGCACTATCCCTATTCATCCCACCTTGCTTGAAATTGGTTTTCTGGACTATGTAGAGGATATGAAGGGTTTCAATGGTCAACTTTTCCCAGACCTTCATCCCGACAAATTCGGCCACTATGGCAAGCAACCAAGTCAGCGATTTGGTGTTTATCTCGATAAACTTGGCATTACAGATAGGGCAAAAGTTTTTCACTCATTCAGGACAACAGCAAATAACTGCCTGAAACAAAATGGAGTACCAGAAGAAACAAGGTGCCAGTTTATCGGCCACGAGCATGACACCATCAATAGTGCCACTTATGGGGAACCACACAGCATGGCTTTCCTGCTGGAGCATGCCGCCAAAAAACTAATCTTTGATGTTGATTTTCAAAAAATCAAATATAAAAAAGGCAGGTTCAATGCCTACCTTGTCAAAGAAATTAGGCGGCAAGAAAGGATGGAAAATCACAAGCAGGCTAAGAAAGCACGAACCAATCATTAACACAGGAGAGCATTATGAGTGAAGAAAAAACAAAGATCATTTGGCATAACTGGCTTATTGCATTTACTGCAGCAGCTATTGCCGGCACTGCCATTTACTGCCATAACCAAGGTGGAAATATATACACCCAAATAATTGCCGCATTTGGGATTGTTTTTTCTATGACTTACTCATCCATAGAGTTCAAACAAACCAATAATAAATCAAAATTTGCTATTCCCATTTTTGTTATTGTGTTCTGCATTTACTGTCTTGCCAAAAGCATTTGATTGGCAGTAACGCGCGGGTGGAAAATAAGTTGTTGTTACCAAGAAAGCAAGCATTCCAAGCCAACCTACAATAGCGTACCAAAGATGTAGATTTCTATCCCTTCTGATTTCAATAATCTTGTTTTCCAACTCTTTATTTGTGCCATGCAATTTTTTTATTTCTTCATCTCTATCATTTATATCAGTCATCATCCACCTTCAAAAAATAATTAGCAATCTCCCAATAAAAATAAATTCATTTATGATTAAGTCAATCACAGCGCCACAATGGCGCTATTTTTTTGTCCATTTTTCACAAAACTAATTTCAATATACGCTTGAAATAAACACCAAATAATGTATTTTATCGGTATAGATCAAAGGATTATTATGACCAATAAAAATAAAAAAATTGAGTTAGCAAAACGTATTTTTCATAAAACAAGAATATGGTTGTTTGGAGAAATTAAAGACAGTTTCAACATCACATTATTCATCTTAAAAATCTTCGGATTTTTAACTATGTGCTATTTTGTCACAACGATGTCTTTAACCACCATTTTTTATTTTCAACCATCAATATTGAACGGCATTGCCAAGGTTTATAACAGTTTTTTAATTGAAAACTATGGCTGTAATCCAGACTTAATTCAAGGAAATAGTTTCCCCAAAAAATAGCGTCTTTTCCATTTATTTTTGTTTGACGCCACATTGTTATTTTCCCATACTAAACTAGTAATTAGATTTTTAGAGCAAGAACCGCAAACGTATGACGTTTGCCCTATTCCCTTGGGAATAGGTCTTGTTGGGGTTTCACCCCAAGCCCCTTGCAACTAATATTGGCGTTACTAGTTTAAATTAAGGACAATAATAATGACAAATGAAGCACCAAAAAAACTGTCAAAAAAAACGCTTCCAGACGACGAAAAGAAAACCCCAATCTCAATCAGAGTTAATAAAAAACAGCGTGAAAAATTAGAAAAAATATCTACAAAAATGCGCTATAAAAACGTTTCTGAATACATAAGATCAGTTGCAATCTCACGCGACGATCCAACTAATTCCATCAGATATAAGGCATTAAGTGACGTCAGTAGAGCACTTAATTTACTCAAATATTTGAAAACAAAACACCAAAAAAATGAAGAAATAATCTCCAAACTTGATCAATTAAATAGTCAAATTTACGAGTTAAGGAAGTTGCTAAAATGATAATAAAAACATCAATCCGCAGAAAAGACAATAAAATAAAATCAGCATCCGGAGCGGTTGATTATATTCTTTCCAATTTCGATAGCTCAGGCAAGGAGAGGTCTATAAAGCCAAAATTAATTTTTGGTGATCCAGCACTTATCAAGTTAAGTGATAAACATCCAAATAGCCCCAAAACAAATAAATCAACCAGTGGTGTTATTAGTCTCAGAGACGACGAAAAACTAGACCAAAAACGATCTCAAGATTTATTGAGGAAATGGATGTCTCTAACAATTCCAGAAGAATTATCAGAGGAAATCGATATGCTTATAGTAGAGCATAACGACAAAAATAATACTGAATTTCACTTTGTCATCCCTCATCTAACTAACGAAGGAAGGGCATTTAATCCATACCCTATCATAGGAAATGATCGTGGAAAAACAGCATTCAAAGCAGCGCAAGCCGCACAAAGACTAATCAATAATGAGTTTTCATTCAGACAGGTAGTTGAAGGAACAGGCTCAAAAAATGGCTTATCAAGTGGTGAAATAGCCGCCAAAAATGCAGGCAAGACGATTGAATTAACCTCAAACAAAGAAGACTTAAACAGAAAAATAAGGCAATCAATCAGTAATGATAAGATCAAAAACAGAGATGAGTTAATAGCCAAATTGAAAAGCAGTGGATATCGAATAACCAGAAATGGAGAAGATTATATCTCAGTCAAAGCCCCACATCAGCAGAAAGCTATGAGGCTTAAAGGTGGTATATATTCTCAAAATAGTGCTAACTCATATACTCTATTACACAATACACCTGCCACTATTGAAAAATATACAGAACGAGATAAAAAGCGTGATGAGGAATTGTGTAATATTTTCCGTCTTATGGTTTTTAATCAAACAAAAAATGGCAGGACAAAGTTTGGCCTAGAGCGACAAAATGATCTATTGAAGGAGTTCAACAAGATTGAGAAAAGAACATACAAACCAATCGTTTCTATTATTGAGAAAACCAAACCGTCGATTCCAACAGCTATAAAAGAATGGGCTATAACACCGGAATCAGTTGTTGATCACGTTCTTTCAGCAGTAGCAAGTAAGGAGATCACAAGCAGGAACGCTCTAATAGGCTATCTCGAAAATAATGGATGTAAGGTCAAGGCTCCAGAAGGAGATAACACAAATTACTTAGATATCACTCTACCTGGTCAACAACAAGGCTATCGTTTTGCTGGATCTGTTTTCATGGAAAAAGGAGATTGGATCTATCAGCAAGCACAGCAAAATAAAATGTCCGTAGACAAGCAATTTGGCTATGTAGAGGTCTATACCATAGAAGAAGCTCAAAGACGTGCGAAGGAGCATAAGAACTATGTGAATAGCGTCTTTGTCACCAAGGACAATAGCATCAGTAGCATTCTTCACAATTCCATTGAAGAACACACCAATAAGGCTATAAATGGTCTTGGAGGGGGTTTAGGAGGGCAAGCAATAGTCAGCGGAGTAGTACAGGCAGAAGCCAACGTACAATCAGCCTTATCAGCCCTATCACAGGCAGAACGCCAATATGGACCTAGTAGTCCAGAGGCAATGCAGGCAAAGGCAGCATTGAGCCAAGCCCTACAACAGCTTGTTTATGCCAAGGAACAAGAGGACAAGTCATTAGAGCAGGACAGATTGAAAAATCACATCGTATAGCTCAAAAATAAAAAAGCCCCTATTGCTAGGAGCTTGTCATAGATCGCTGTGGATTAGACAGCTTTGCATAAAGACCATTGACTATAATTATTATATGAAATGGCAAGGAAATGTCAAATATTTTGGATCTATTTTAGCTTTGGGGCAGTTGTCTTTATTGCCTCAATCGGATTTTTCTTCATGGCCTCTACTGCCGACTCCGCATCCACCTCATTCAAATAGATTGTCCCATCAACATAAGAATTACCGTTTTTTATGCAATATCCAATACACTTCATATTATTTTCATAGCCAATTCTCCTGCCTTGCTCATCCAGTATTGATATTCTTTCCCAAATTTCAGCGATCTTCAGATCCATCACATATTTCCTCAATAGATATCGAAGCTTTTTAAGTTCTTTCTTTGTCATAATTTCACCCCAATGATTTCATTGAGGTGAAAATACAAAATCAACAACTAGAAGTCAAAACAGTCTATCCATCCCAACCAAAATCTTCTTTTCAATGCTCGCCTATTGATTGTTTTTAATCAATCCATCAAGTTTCGGAAACTCAATTTTTACCTTAGCGATTTCCTCTCTCATTTCACTTTGAATCTGCTCAGGCGTCTTACCAATTACAGAGCCATATTTTTCTGCCAAAGCCTTATGTGCTTTTTGCGACACCACCCATTCTGCTATTAAAGCAAAATACATATTCTCCATTTTTTCAAAATTGTCTCTACTATAATCACTTCTTAATTTTCTAGCAGAATATGGCAATTTATTATATTCTTTATCTTGTGTTTTTAATTCTTCTATTTTAGATTTAGCTTCAATTAAAGCATCTTGAGTCATCCCACTATAACGATCAGATTCAATAGCACTTTGTTGAGCCGCCTTAATTCTTGATTCTTGCTCTAAATTTTGCTTATGTTGCCTTACAGCCTCATCTACATCGGCAATATGCTCATAGGTTTCCTTTACCTGTCTTCCCAACAGATCACCAAAAAAAGCACCAAACCCGATCCCATCTTTCTTACTCATGATTATTTCCTTTTATGGCCTTATTTTATTTAAACCTGTTTTATCTATAAAACTCTCTTCCATTCTATCTTTTTCCCAATTTTTTTGTTGATTTTTAATATAATCAACGATTTTACTTTTTGCTTCATCAAAAGCGGCATTATAGGTTACTATTAACTTCTTAAGTACACTCTCTTTATCAGGATTTATTTTTAATTTAAACCCTGCTTGCTGTACATATATCATTTCCATTCCAGGCTCTAATTTTAAGCCACTTGCAATTCTTGTTTCACCATTACTTTCTATCGTGTTATTAAATTCTTTAATATTCTTTATTTCATCCTTACTCTTGCTTTGTTCATAAACAATAAATACACCAGCTAACATAAAATTATTCTTTTTCTCTATGCAACTCTCAATAACATCACTATCATTATTTTTTTCTTTATTTTTGATTTCCACAGCAGATGCAGATATTTGTGAAACCAATTTATTTAATAATACTATTTTATCTTTACCCTTCATATTTATAGTTTTTGTTTTTTTTTCATAATTTTTTATAATTGTATTTTTGTAAGTATTATCATTTTCAATAACCATATCCACAAAATTATTTGGAATATAATTTTTTGTTATGCTCGCTATTAACTGATACTCATTATTTTCTATTTGCAATTGATAGCTTACATCAACTAATCTTTTGGTAATGAAATTATCCATTTCTCATTTTCTTTATGTAAAAGCTTTACTCCAATGATTTCATTGAGGTAAAGACATAAAAATTAATAATTAGAAGCCAAAATAGGCAGACAGGGTTTGGGCTTAAGTTATTTTTAATCTTCTAGTATTGGACTGTGTATGATTTTCAGCGGAATCTACTGCTTTTTCTAAGGCCGCAAATTCTCCAATACACTTACCATCACCTACCTCCCTAACACAGAACCTCCTATTAACTTTATCCGCCTCATATTCATGAAAAAGTTTTTCAGCAAGTTCTGTGTCTAATTTATCTTTTTCATCATTTATTAAGCATTGATTCGCATTTTCAAACTTCTGAAAAGGCCCACCCAATGGTGTTTTTTGCCCTTTTTTCATTGCCCAAAAAACTGGCGCTTCATTTTTCTTACTACCACCTGTGTTATCAGTATTCTTTGGTTCTTTAACTTCTAGAATATAAGAATCCACGCTCAATGTTCCTAATAGAAATTGATTTTTCTGGTTTCCCAGAGCGAAAATTAAATTACTAAATACGTCTTAATACTGACAGCTAGTTATATTTCTTCGGGAATATTGAATATTCCGTAGATGACGAAAATAGTTTCAATTTACCATTTTCATTATATTGAACCATACTATTGTAATACCAGCAGTCTTCCCAAGGAGTAGGGTTTTTTTCAGTGAACCATAAAGCCTCATCCAAACCAGCAAATGGCCCAGAAAGAGTATTCGGGACATATAAACCTGTCAATGAACTCTTGCACTCCGACACCCTCATTAGAATTATAAACGTACCCTCCCTATTCATAATCAATCCTTTAAAATACAGCCATTATGACTGATTAAGTTTGGCCTCAATGGCTTTGTCTGTTTCAGCCATATCTTCTTCAATGGCCTTATTTATCTCAGGATCTCTCCTTTTTTCTTCCTCAATGGCCTTATATTCAGCCTCCATTTCCTCTCCAGTCTTTCCATGAGCCTTACCATATCTTTTTGCCAACTCTAGAAATGCCTGTTGAGAATAAACCCATTCAGCAATTGACTGATAATAAAACCGATGCATAACATCAACTTTATTTTCCAATCGGTCGGCGCTTTGCTTGAAGGATGCCTCACCTTGTTTAGCAAGCCTTGCCTTTCTTTCAAGCCTATCCTTCTCCAGATTAGCATTTCGCTTTATTGTTCTCATCTGATCGTCGTGGATCATCCCTTCGGTAGCCTCTCTAACTTGCCTACCAAGAATATGTCCAAACAACGCACCAGAAGCAATTCCGTCATCATTACTCATAATTAATCCTTTATTTTTCCCTTAAGGCTGTTTTTTTTCTCATTAGCAGGTTGCGCAGTTACACCACTTGCCTTCTGAATTTCAGCCACAGCATTTTTAGCGGCTCTTGTGATACTTCCACCACGTTCACGAGCAGCCTGTTTAGCACCTTGAACCTTACCATAGGCACCAGAACCCATTACGTTATCAAAGGCAGATTCCATAGCCTGACTATGAGACATCTCAGGATTATCGGTTCTAGCCTTGTTATATGAGCCTACAAAGTCTTGTGCGGTTTCTGATTTATCACCTCCCAAGTCTCTAATAGAGTCATTCAGATTGTCATAATTGCCCTGCATTTGGTTGCCATCGTGTTTAGCCATTAAATCAACACTTTCACTTTTGGCATCCATTTCTCCATTGGCTTGTGCTCTCAAGTCTTTAACAGCACCCTCTCTTTGTTCTTTTCCGCCACGTATTGCATCACCAAGCTTACCCATCCCAGTAACTGCCCCTTTCATAGCACCAGTAGCAGCTTGATTAGTAAAGGCAGCGGCGGCCGCCATTGTCTGATTACCTCTTTGCTCAAAAGCACTGGCAAATTGCCCTAATTGCTCGGAAGGTCCTCCCATCCATTTCAACAACTGATCAGCAATCATAGTAGTGACAGAGAACATTTTTGTTATGAAAATAAGCATAATGCTGACATACATAACAGAGGCAAATACAGTGCTGACAAACCCTATTTCTCCATTTCTGGAAGAATCCCAGACCTGGAAGAACAGCTTGTTAATGAACTCACCGAAGACAGCAGATAGCGTCACAGCAGCTATGAAACCAAATATTAGCAGAACTGGACGTAGCAACAACCCTAGGACTAACGCGTAACCAGCACCGCCACGGCCTACTATATCGCTACCAGTAGGATGCAAGTGCATGATTGCCCATAGAGGCGCAGCTATGATGGCCTCCACCACCAAGATCGTCCAGCCTATGATCGCACCCAGCCATATGATGAAAGGCATCATAGGGAGCAGGTTCGTTGTCAAGAAAGCCACTACCCACAACGTAGCTATTAGGGGCATCAAGAACATTTGTAAGGACGTAGCCAAGGCAACACCAGAGCTAAACCCAAATATGCTTAAGGCCATTGTGAATATAGATAATGACCCCATCGCGGCAAGTGTTGAGCCAATTATGTTAGATCCCATATCAGCCATTACAACTATTGGATGGCGCTGGTCATTTTTCAATTTACCAATATCTATGCCACTTACAACACCACCTAACAATGTAGCTACTCTTGCCCCAACTCCTTTTCCATAACTATCATTAGCAGCTTTTTTTCTTTCTTCTTCTGTGCCACTGAATATTGTTTGCGTGCCACCCTTATTGTTTTCAGCATTAGCAATAATCACATTGGCATTATTAGCATCACCAGCCCCAGTGTCATAAGCCCACACAATAGCCGCATCGCCTTGGTATGAAACATTAGGCAGAGTATTTATGGCATTGTTTATCGCATCAGCGGCATAAACCTGTTTTATGAACCAGGCACCAGCTATGAACCAACCATCCTTTTGAGCAGCCGCACTAAAATCTCCAATCTTTCCTGATTCAGTACCGGTAGTCACCAATGATTTTGCTTGCCCTTGAACCGTATTTATATAGGTTTGAGATGCAGCTACTATTTCATTATAAAGAGCATTCTTATCAAGCTTTCCAATATCTCCTTGGCTTCTTACTGCCAAATCCGCCATAGAGGCCCTCAAAGCACCTTGAGCAGCAGTATTATGATAACCAGCCACAGGAGTTAGGTTTATTGGTGTTCCCATTACACCACTCAAATCGCCTAACAAACCTTGATTTTCAGTCCCTGGATTATCTATGGAACCAGAACTATCCTGCTGAACTATTGGAAGGAAAGTCCCACACCTACCATCAAATTTAAGTGTATTGATACCAGCCATATAAGAAACAGATTTTTTCCCTAAAATATCTGTTGTGACTGGTTTTTGCCAAGTTACCTTTCCTACATCTAAATCACCTTTCCACCATTTGTTATTGATGGCTTTTTTCTCCATCAACATACAGTATTCAATCTTGTAGAGATTTTCAGCCATAGTGACTACTTTCTCTTTATTTGAAAGTAGCATTGTTGTATTCGCCATTGCTACAGGTTGTTGAGCATAGGAAATCCATACATTATCAGCAAGCCCTACCCCATTCATTACCAGAAAAGCCACCAACAATTGCATGATGTTGTAGCCACCAATAACAGGTAAAACCAAAGCAACACCAGCGGTATATCTAATAGGCACAAAGGCAGAAGATAACTGCTTACCGAGCATTTCACCGTCATGGGCAGTCCCTATCACACCAAGCAGAATGGTGTATCCAGCAAGTATTCCACCTACTATTAGCACTGCCCCATTGAACGTCATAATGGCGGATATGATCGGATCATTTCCACCTGAAAATGCCCCGCCTGATGCTGTCTCAAAGAGTTTGCCAAATAATTGACTTAAAACCTTCATTGAGATGTCGCCAGATACAGGAGTGAATAATAGACTCCCTTCTGCGTGAGCAACACTACCAACCAACATTAGAAAAATGAAGATTGATAGGATACTGATTGTTTTTATATTTATTGTTTTCATCATCTAATCCATGCTTTTACATTATTATTATATGAATTTATTGACGTTAAGCAAATCATTCCCTATAATGTAAAGGTAGTTATCAACTACATCCTGCTTTTTCATTTTCTTTCTTGACAATTGAAATGAAACACAAAGGCCCCTTCTAATCGAGGGGCTTTTTCTTTTTTGACATTAACTGATTGTTTCTTATAATAAATCATGTCAAGATAAGAATAGAAAATGGAAAACAACAATAATAACAATCAACTTGAAAACTTCAAAAACAATCTACCAACTAGGGCATTATGCACTGACAACCTTCAATATGGTTTAAAAGTCAGGCCAGCAGAAGAAGCCAGTACAAAAAGATATATTCAGCACAATGACAAGATTTCCAATAGATGGATTGTGTTTGATTGTGATTATCCAAATGCCTTAGAACAAGCAGATTTCAACAATCTACCAATTCCAAATATAGCAGTAATCAATAGGGCAAATGGGCATAGTCATCTACTTTATGAACTAGAATCCCCTGTTTATACTTGTGATAATGCCAGAAGAAAGCCATTAGCATATGCCGCGAGCATTGAATACACCCTAACCAAGGCACTTAAAGCCGATCCTTGCTATGTTGGTTTGATTTGTAAAAACCCACTTAATAGGCACTGGCTAACGTACCAGGTCAGATCAGAAAACTATACTTTGAATGAGTTTGGTGAATACTTTGACATTGAAACCAAGCCAAAGCAGGGCATATCTGAGATCAGCAGGTTAGGCAGAAACTGTACTATTTTCGATCTATTGAGGCATTGGGCTTATACAAACTTCGTCCATTACTCTACCCAAGACGCTTTTTTTAATGCCTGTTTTCAGCAAGCAAGCAGCTTCAATCAATTCATTACCCCTCTATCCTTGAATGAGATCAAGGCTATTGCCAAGAGCGTTAGCAAATGGGTCTGGAGAAACTTTGATCTTGATATCAGCAACAAGAAGTTTAGTAGCCTACAGGCTTATAGAGGGAAGTTAGGAGGATCGAAGGGAATGGGAGGCAGGCCAAACACTACAACAGCCAACGGTAAGCCTTGGGAATTAGAAGGTATTTCTAGAAGTCTTTGGTATGAAAGAAAGAAGGCCGCTTAAACGAGAATAATTCTTATCCGGACAAAATAGCCATAATCAGATATTAGACGAGCATAAGAAGCATCACCCTGCTTTCAGCCTCAGAGAAAATTCCATCTATCAATAGAAAAAAATAAAGCCCCATTTCTGAGGCTCTATTTTTAACAGCAGGAAAAGATTCAATCAGATCGCAAAATCTTCTTTATTCTTACCTTGCTCAACCGCTTCTTTCATCCAAACAGGTTGCCGGCCACGACCAGACCACAACTCACCATTAGGCCCCTTGTACTTCGGCTCTACGTTTGAAGTCTTGCTCATGCTCTTTGCTACTTTCCGGCCAAATCCAGAGAACCCAAGATCAGCGGCAGTCAGCCCATACTCTTGAATTTTTTCTTTGATTTCTTCCACAACCGTAGAAATTTCTTCTTGCCGGGCTTGTTCGGCTTGTTTGAGCAGCTCTTCGGCTTGAGCCTTCAATTCCAAGTATGTTGACATTTCCTATTCCTCTATGGTGGGCAATGAAACAGGCGAAGAATAGCACACACTTTTCTGCCATAGCAATGGGCAACAACAAAACCACACCCACAGACAGTAGGAGACTACGAATGTAGAAGCTCGTGTCACTTGTGCTAACATTTATCTAGATATCAACAGCCTATCCATTGGCTGGAACTACATAAAGCGAGAAGATACTGGAGTAGCCATGGAACAAGAAATTGGCAAGAAACCATACTGGAAAGAGTTGCCAGAATCCATAAGAAAAATATTTTTTAATTTTATCTTCTGGCTGTGTGTGGGTACCACTCCAATCTTAATTTATTTGCAAGCGTATAGCATTGGAATAACAACATACCAGAATGAAAATTACTCTCGGTTTATAGCAGAATACCTGAATAATAAATTATTTTGCGTCCTTTTAATAGCAGCTTTTATTTATTATCTTTTCTGTTCATTTGCCAACTGGGTGACTGATCAAATCAGAAAAACCAACAACTCATCCAGCAGTAGAAAATACGCTTGGGAAGAGCTTTTTTCGCAAGCTATCAGCATTGGCTCAATAGTTAATGCTGCGTTTTTCGTTAAGTTTCTAACAAGATACATCAATCCGTCAAATAAATTTGAAATTGATATCTCTTGGTGGGCTGGACTTGCTATTTGGACAATAGCAGTAGTTATACACAATACCGCCAATCAAAAGGACTGAACTAGCATTTAGAACATAATTTATACAGGGCCGACCAGCCAACACAACACAGTAACAATCAACATAAAAAACACAGTTGCTATTAGGTAGCCTAAAACATCACTCCATGTTGCAGCATCCTTATCTTTGTTATCGCCATCACCATTCATATAGCCTCCCTTTTTTATATAAAATAAAGGATGATTTGTTTTTATCAACAATTTGATTCCTTACCCATTAACCTATCGGCTAATAGGCAAGGCCCAGCGAAGCCAATAAGGTCGTAAGACAAGGAGATCCATTGTCCTTGGACGGGAAGGCCCGGGGGCCGCTAATGGTGCGTGTGTATCTCCTACCCTACCAAGGTATGTTCCTATGCCACCTGGACGAGATCTTGCCCTATTGATAGGATGGTAGCGCTTTTGGTAATTTTTCCTTCAACCATACCAATTGAGAACGAAAAACAGCGGCAAAAGGTTGTGGTAGAGACTGGTAGGTCCTCCTCGTCTCCACCAAGATTCACGCGGTTCGCCGCGCAAAAAAGGCCACCTTCGGGTGGCCTTTTTGTCGTTCTGGGCGGCCGCGCCCGCCCCTCACCAGAAACCGTCGCGCATCCCCCGCGCATGCCGGATGCCGCTGCGGACCAGATGGCGGCCGCTCATGTCCCGGAATCCGGGCAGGATGCCCAGCCGGCGCCGCTCGGCGATGAACCAGTCGCGCGCCAGGCCCATGTCCTCAAGCAGGTAGTCGTCCAGTTCGAGCAGCCGCCGCGGCGCCCGGCGACCACCGAGCCGGCATCGCAGGAATCGCAGAACGGCCGAAAACCGGTACAGAGCGGCGCGCCCGCGAACAGTGCGGCCTCGCGCCGGATCAAGAGCATCGTTCATCATCCACATCCATAAATCCCGCCGGCAAGCGCCAGCAGCAGGTCGATCCCCAGCCAGGCCCGGAATATCCAGCCCAGCGCCCACGCGCCCGCCCCGGCCAGCAGGACGCGCCCGAGCACGCCGGGCCACGCCGGCGCCCTCATGACCGCACCACGCGCAGGCCCGGCCCGTCCGACGCCGCCAGGGGCGCGTCGTCGATCAGCCAGTGCGCGGCGGCGGCGACGCATCCGATGGCGATCGCGCCGATCCAGAGCCAGTCATAGGACTGGGTCCGGTCGTAGACCCATGCCCCCAGCCACACGCCGAAAAAGCCGCCGACCTGATGTCCCAGGAACACGATGCCGAACAGGGTCGCGATATAGCGCAGGCCGAACATCCGCAACACCAGTTCGTTGGTCATCGGGGCGGTGCCCAGCCACAGGAACCCCATGACCAGGGCGAAGGCGTAGGCGCTCGCCGCCGTCACCGGCATCGACAGGAACAGCAGCATGGCCGCCACCCGGACCGCGTACAGGCCCGCCAGCAGATGCTTGACGCGCCAGATTCCGGCCGACCGGCCGCAGGCATAGGTACCAAAAATATTGGCCAGCGCGATCAGGGCCAGGGCCGTGCCGGCCTGCGCCAGGCTCAGCCCATGCGCCAGCAGGTAGGCGGGCAGATGCGTCGCGATGAAGGCCAGTTGAAAGCCGCAGGCGAAGAATCCCAGATTCAGCAGCCAGAAGCCCCGGCGGCGCATGGCGTCCCGGATGGAGGCGCCGACCGGGACGCCGGGAGGGCCCGCCTGTCCTCCCTGGGCGCGGGCGCGCAGCGGCACGGCCAGCGGCAGGCTCGCCAGCATCAGCAGGCCCAGGACGAGCGCGGCGCCCTGCCAGCCGACGCCGGCAAGCAGGTATTGCACGAACGGCACCAGGCAGAACTGTCCCAGCCCGCCGATGGCGCCGGCGACGGCCAATGCCCAGCTGCGCTGGCGCGGTTCGAAAATCCGGGACAAGGCGCCATAGACGGTGCCGAAGGCCGTGCCCGACAAGGCCATGCCGACCAGCACGCCATTGCCGAGCGAGAAACCGACAGGCCCCCTGGCCTGCGCCATCAGGAACAGGCCCAGGCCATACGCCAGGGTGCCAAGCAGCAGCACCCTGCCGGAACCGTAGCGGTCGGCCACCAGGCCGGTCACGGGCTGCGCCAGGCCCCAGACGAGGTTCTGCAAGGCCAGGGCCAGCCCGAACGTTTCCAGGGGCCAGCCATGGCCGGACGTCACCGGCTGCATGAACAGGCCCTGCGTGTGCCGGATCCCCAGCGACAGGCCCATGAGGACCCCGCCGGAAATCACGATCATCCAGCGGGCGGCGGGGCTCAAGGAGGAAGCATCGGCGTTCATCGTGCGGCTCCACGGGTGCGGTTCAAGTCGGGCGTCCGCCGGCGCATCAGCCCTGGCCCAGCATCGGATACAGGGAGGCGAGCAGCAGGACGGCCATCGCCCGGTCGAACCACCGCCGCCGCGCCGGATCGTCCAGCCATTGGCGGATCAGGCTGCCGCAACCGGCCCAGAGACTGACGCACGGCAGGTTGATGACGGCGAACAGCACGGAAATGATGACCACGCTCGTCAGGTAGCCCTGCTGCGGCGTATAGGCGCTGACGGCGGCGACGGCCATGGTCCAGGCTTTCGGATTGACCCACTGGAAGGCGGCCGCGCCGAAAAAGCCGAGCGGCGCACCGGCGCCGCGGCGGCCATCGGCGCGCGCGGCGGGCGACGACCTCGCGATCCTCCAGGCGAGATAGACCAGATAGGCCGCCCCCAGATAGCGCAGCCATTCGTACAGGCCGGGAAAGGCCCTGAACAGGGCGCCGAACCCCAGGCCGATGGACAGCACCATCAGGAAAAAGCCGCCCGTCACGCCCAGCATGTGCGGCAAGGTGCGGCGGAATCCGAAGGCCGCGCCGGAAGCCAGCAGCATGGTGTTGTTCGGCCCGGGCGTGATGGAAGAGATCAGCGCGAACAGCGAGAAGGCGAGCAGCAGGTCGGTCGAAGGCATCATGTTCCATTCTTGTCGGCGATCGGCCCCCATGGGCCGCCGGAACCATCTTCACGGATCGCGCCTGTGTATTGAATACACAGTCATAATGGTTTTTTTCGATACAGGCTGGATAATGAAGCGTCTGAATTGCGAAAAATGCCCGGATCTGTATCTTTTTCCTGTACCCGATCGGCCTTACAGTGACAGGCGATCCTTCGGGATCCCGTCGCACGAACCGCCCCATCCACGAACGCGCCGGACCATCCCGGGCGCGAAGACCGGAGCACGCAGCACGAAGGCAAGCCGATGAGCCGCTATCTGAATCTCGCCGACACCCTCGGCAGCCGCATCGAACAGGGCCTGTACGCGGCCGGCAGCCGCCTGCCCTCCGTGCGGGCCCTGAGCACCGAACACGGCGTCAGCCTGACGACCGTCCAGCAGGCCTACCGCTGGCTGGAAATGTCCGGCCTGGCGGAAGCGCGGCCCCGTTCCGGCTGGTACGTGCCGACGGCCCGCCCGGCGCCCGGACTGCCTCGGATGGGCAAGCCCACCCTGCGGCCGATCGATGTGTCGGACTGGGGGCAGGTCCAGGACCTGCTCGACCTGGAACGCGAAGGAAAGACGATCCAGCTGGGCCGGGGCATGCCGGATGTCGAGAGCCCCAGCCTGCGCCCCCTGCAGGCGGCGCTCGCCCGGGAGGGCCGCCGTGCCGGCATCGCCAGCCTGCACTACAACGACATGCAGGGGGTTCCCGCCCTGCGCGCGCAGCTGTCCCGGCTGGCCGTGGACGCGGGCTACCAGGCCGCGCCCGACGCGCTGATCGTCACGACCGGTTGCCAGGAGGCGCTGTCGTGCGCGATACGCGCCCTGTGCGCGCCGGGCGACATCGTGGCCATCGCGTCCCCCAGCTATCACGGCACGATGCAGATCCTGAAGGAAGCCGGCGTGCAGGCCTTCGAAATTCCCTCGGACCCCGTCCAGGGCATCAGCCTGGAGGCGCTCGAACTCGCGCTGGACCGCTGGCCCGTCAAGGCCATCCTGGTGATCCCCAATGCCAGCAATCCGCTCGGCTACACCATGCCGGAACACCGCAAGCGGGGCCTGATCCGCCTGGCCCAGCGCTTCGACGTCCCCATCATCGAGGACGACATCTACGGCGACCTGGTCTATGGCTGGCCCCGGCCCCACGCCCTGAAGGCGCTCGACGAGGACGGCCGGGTCCTGCTGTGCAGTTCGTTTTCCAAGACCCTGGCGCCCGGGCTGCGGGTGGGCTGGATCGCGCCGGGACGCTATTTCGACAAAGTGCTGCGCATGAAGTACACCAGCTCGGGCCCGACCGCGCCCCTGCCGCAGATCGCCGTCGCCGAGTTCCTGCGCAAGGGGCACTATCCAGCGCACCTGCGCCGGATGCGGCGCCAGTACCAGCGCCAGCGCGACGTCATGGCCGAATGGGTGCGGCGCCACTTTCCCCAGGGAACCCGCATCAGCCACCCGCAAGGCGGCTTCACCCTGTGGATCGAACTGCCGGAATCGTTCGACACGCATGCGCTCGACCCCATGCTGCGGGAAAACGGCATCGTCATCGCGCACGGCAGCATCTTCTCGGCGGCCGGAAAATACCGGAACTGCATGCGCCTGAGCCATGCCTCGGTCTTCACGCCCCGCACCGAATGGGCGGTCCGCAGGATCGGCGAAGCCATCGGCGAAATCCTCGACGCCCATCACTGAACACCGGAGCGCGCCATGCCGGAATCCATCGAAATCCCCGCAGCCGACGGCTACCCGCTGGGAGGCCGCCAATGGCGCCATGCCCGGACGGTAGGCCACCCGCCCCCGGTGGCCATCATCAATCCCGCGACCTCGGTGCGCGGCCGATACTATGCGCGATTCGCCGAATACCTGCACGCGCAGGGCTGGGACGTCGTGACCTACGACTACCGCGGCATCGGCGACTCGCGCCGGGGCTCCCTGCGCCGGCTGCGGGCCGACTGGATCGACTGGGGCGAGCACGATTTCGAGGGTGTGCTGCGATACGCCGCCCTGGATTTCCCGGGCCAGCCCATCGACGTGATCGGGCACTCCGTGGGCGGCTTCGTCATCGGCCTGGCGCAATCGGCGCACCGCGTGCGCCGGATCTTCACCATGGGCGCCCAGTTCGCATACTGGCGGGACTATCAGGCGGAAAAACGGCGGGCCATGTTCCTGAAGTGGCACATCCTGATGCCCGTCCTGGCGACGCTGCTTGGCCATGTCCCGGCCAAGCGGCTGGGCTGGATGGAGGACACACCGAAAGGCGTGGCGCTGGACTGGGCGCGCATGGCTCCGCGCTTCGAGGACTCCGTCCGCCGGGGCGTCCGGACGGCGGACGGCCTGCCGCAAGCGGCCGGGCTGGCCCGCAACTTCGGGACGATCGGCGCACCGATCCTCGCATTGGGCGCCGAGGACGACCCCTACGGCACCGAGGCCGCGCTGGATCGCCTGCTGCGGTATTACAGCGCCAGCCGGCGCAGCCACCTGCGCATCGCCCCGCAGGATATCGGCCTGAACGAAATCGGTCATTTCGCGTTCTTCCACGAGCGCTTCCGCGACGTCCTGTGGCCCTACGCCCTGGAATGGCTGCGCAACGAGGCCCTTCCGGCAGGATCCCCCGGGCGGCTGAAGATCATGCCGGCCGGATCCTGACCGCCTTTCTCCACGCGCCATCGGGACGCCTCATCCAACCGTTTCAAGCACGCCATGCACAGGAGCTCCAGACCATGAACGATCGCCACCCGGATGGCGCCGGACCCAGCACCCTCCTCATCACCGGGGCCGGCCGCGGCATCGGCGCCGCGACCGCGCTGGCCGCCGCGCGCCTGGGCCACGACATCGTCCTGAACTACGCCCGCGACGAACGGGCGGCCCGCTCCGTGGCGGAATCCATCCGCGCCATTGGGCGCAGGGCCGCCATCGTCCAGGCCGACGTAGGCCGAGGCGAAGACATCCGGCGGATGTTCGACACGATCGAGACCGAAGTCGGGCCGCTGCGCGGCCTGATCAACAACGCGGGGATCACCGGCCCGATCGGATCGTTCTCGGACACAACCGAAGCGACCATCGAACAGGTGTTCCGGGTCAACGTGCTGGGCGCCATGCAATGCGCGCGCGGGGCGCTGGCCAACTTCAGGCGCCATGGCACGCGCGGCGTGATCGTCAACGTCTCCTCGATCGCGGCCCGCACGGGCAGCCCCGGGGAATACGTGCACTACGCCGCCAGCAAGGCCGCGCTGGAGGTCTTCACCCTGGGGCTGGCCAGGGAGGTGGCCGCCGAAGGCATCCGGGTCTGCGGACTGGCCCCGGGCAGCACCCTGACCGGCATCCACGCGGCCGCTGGCGAACCGGACCGGCCCGCCCGCGTCGCCCCCCGGATCCCCATGGGGCGCCTGGCGGAGCCGGCCGAGATCGCCGAAGCCATCGTCTGGCTGGCCTCGCCGGCCGCCTCCTACGTGACGGGCACGACGGTCGCCTGCGCCGGGGGACTCTAGGGCCTGTTCACACTAATCGAGGGGTCGCGAGTAGTGTGAACAGGCCCTAGACCGCGCCAGCCGCCGGGTCGGTCCCCATCCAGTGCGCATCCAGCCCGGTCAGGTTCCAGGCGGATGGATCCTCCGGCCCCAGGATCCGGTCGTCGCAATCCGGATCGCCCAGGTCCAGACGTTCGCACGGACACGGACCGCCCGCATCCAGGCTGAAAAAGGCCTCGACTCGCGGCGTCAGCAGGGAGTCCGCACCTGGCGCCACCACGACGGCCAGGCGCCGCGACTCCAGGCGCACCAGCGAGCCGATCGGATAGATGCCCACCGTCTTGACGAAGGCTTCGAATACGGGACGATCGAAGTGCCCCTTCCAGCCGGCCATCCGGCGCATGGCCTCCGCGGGGTTCCAGGGCGCCTTGTAGACGCGCTCGGAAGTCACGGCATCGTAAATGTCGCAGACCGCGCCCATGCGGGCCAGCAGCGGAATGCCCCTGCCCCTGAGCCGGTCGGGATAGCCCGAGCCGTCGTACTTTTCATGGTGGTGCCGGGCGACGGACTGGACCGCCTCGTCCACCCCGCCCTCCCGCAGCATGGCCGCCCCCAGGGACGGATGGCGCCGGATGATATCGAATTCCGCATCCGACAGCTGGCCGGGCTTGTTCAGGATATCCAGCGGGATGGCCGCCTTGCCCAGGTCGTGCATCAGCCCGCCCAGCCCCGCCTGCCGGGTCAGGACGGCGTCCAGCCCCAATTGGCGGGACAGCGACAGCATCAGCGCGCAGACCGCCACCGAATGCAGATAAGTGTAGTTGTCGCGCGTCTTGAGCCGGGCGACGCTCAGCAGGGCCTGGGGATGGCGGCCGACCGAATCGGCGATCTACTGCACCAGCGGCAAGGTGCCCTCGGGGTCGATCGCGTGGCCCATCCGCGCCTCCTCGAACATCCCCATGACCTGATCGCGCGCGGCCAGGCACAGGCCGCGCGCCCGCTGGATCTCATCTTCCAGGGAAGCCTCCGTCCCGGGCGCCGCGGCGAGAACGGGCCGGGCAGCGGACCGCCGCGCCTCGGCCGCCCCATCGAAGGAGATCTCCGTCCAGGCGACCGGCGCCTCCGGGTCTTCCGGGCACCCCGGATCCTCCGGGTCCGTCCCCTCCGGCGCGCCATCCATTGGCCGTCCCTTCGCCGTATCGATCCAGACGAAGCGGATGCCGGCGGTCCGGATCTTCTCCAGATCCTGCCACCGGGTCAGCAGGAAGCGGCCGCGCCAGAACGGATGCCGGAACCAGTCACCGTCCAGCTTGTGGATGTACATCCCGAGCCGCAGTTCGGATAGGGGAAGGCGCTTGATCGACATGGCTCTCACAGGTGAATCCCGGATGGCCAGCGGATGACCGGGACCAGCCATCGTCATTCTTCCGCATGTAACAAATGCAGTCCACCGGCGGATCCGCCAATCTGTGGCGCCAAAGACTCAAGCCATGACGTTCTCCACCCAAAAGCATTGATCCAGATTAAAAACCACGCAATCTTCCTGGTTATTCGGATCGGCGGCCGTGTTTCTCCACAAACCGAAATTTACAATTGTTAAATCATTGAGCCATCGCCCGAGCCCCCTCCTGGGACACGGGATCGACCGGAACGCCCACATGAAAAAAAGCTCCATCGACGCCGTCCTGAACCGGCTCCGCCTCTGGCAAAAATTCGCCGTGCTGGCGCTCTTCGGCGTGGTGCTGGTCTCCATCCCCTTCGCCCTGTACGTCCATGAATCCGGCAAGACCATCCAGGCCACCCGGCTGGAGTCCAGCGGCCTGCCGCCCATGCGCCTGCTGATGAAGACCCTGCAACTGGCCCAGCAGCATCGCGGCCTGGCGATGATCACGCTCAACGGCGACGCTTCCGCCGACGCCCGCCGCGCCGCCCTGCGGGACGACGCCGACCGCGCCTTCGAAGCGCTGGATGCCGCGCTGCGCCAGGACGTCCAGGCGCCGGCACTCCTGTCCGCCTGGCAGGAGGTCCTCCAGGGATGGACCTCCCTGGAAGAGCAAGTCGCCCGGAAGAGCCTCTCCCCCGCCGACAGCTTCCAGGCCCACGTCGGACTGATCGCCCGGCTGCTCCGGGTGAAATCCCTGCTGCTGCAGCACTACGGACTGAGCTTCGACCCGCAGGCCCGGGGCTATTACCTGATCGACACCGCGCTGAACCAGGTGCCCATGCTGACCGAACTGTTCGGCCAGACCCGCGCCATGGGATCGGGCCTGCTGACGCGCCACGAGGCGGCCGACGCCGAACGCCTGAAGGTCATGGTGCTGATCAACCGCGCCGAGGAACACTACACTGCCCTGAGCGACGCGCTGGAAAGCGCCGCCCGGCAGTATCCCGAACTCGGCGCCAGGCTGGCCGAACCCGGCAGGACGGCGCTCCAGGAAGCCCGACAGGCCATCGAACTGGCCCAGAAGGAAGTCCTCCAGGCGCAGACCATGCGGTTCCCCGCCGCCGACTTCTTCGCCCGCTACACGCAGGCCATCGACGCCCAGTACCAGCTCAACCAGGTCGCCCTGGCGCAACTGGAAACGGTGCTGGCCGACCGTGCCGACGGCCTGTCCCGCACCCGCATCCTGCTGGCCGGCGGCATCGTGCTGCTCAGCCTGCTGGCAGCGCTGGCCAATTACCTCATCACCCGGGCGCTGCTGCGCCAGCTGGGCGGCGAACCCGCCTACGCCACGGCCATCCTGAACCGGATCGCGACCGGCGACCTGGCCGTGCCCATCGAACTGAAGCCCCAGGACCGCGCCAGCCTGCTGTTCGCCCTGCGGGACATGCGCGACCGTCTGGCCGAAATCGTCAGCAAGGTCCGCGGCGGCGCCAATTCCATCGCTTCGGCCTCGAGCCAGATCACCGCCGGCAACCTGGACCTGTCCTCGCGCACGGAACAGCAGGCCAGCTCCCTGGCCGAGACCGCCGCCACCATGGAGCAGATCACCGCCACCGTGCGCCAGAACGCCGACAACGCCCAGCAGGCCAACACCCTGGCCGCCTCCGCCGGCAGGACCGCCACCGACGGCGGCGCCATCGTCGCCGAACTGGTCTCCACCATGGGCGAGATCGATGCCAGGGGGCAGCAAGTCGCGGACATCATCGGCGTGATCGACTCCATCGCCTTCCAGACCAACATCCTCGCCCTGAACGCCGCCGTCGAGGCCGCCCGCGCCGGCGAACAGGGCCGCGGCTTCGCCGTGGTCGCCTCCGAGGTCCGCGCGCTGGCCCAGCGCTCGGCCGGCGCCGCCAAGGAGATCAAGGGCCTGATCGACACCTCCGTCGAATCCACCGCCCGGGGCAACGAGCAGGCCGCGCGCGCCGGGGCCACCATGCGGGACATCGTCGACGGCATCCACCGCGTCACCGACATCATGGGCGAGATCAGCGCGGCCAGCCGCGAGCAGACCACCGGCATCGAGGAGATCAACTCGGCCGTCACCCAGATGGACGATGTCACCCGCCAGAACGCCAGCCTGGTCGAGGAGTCGGCCGCCGCCGCGGCCAGCCTGCAGGAGCAGGCCGACACCCTGGTCGACCTGGTGGCCTTCTTCCACCTCGACTCGTCCGAGCATCCGGACGCGCGCAGGCATCCGGACGGCCCGCGCGCCCTGGCCCCCCACGCCCGTCCGCCCCGGCTGCTGGCCGCCCGCTCCTGATCCCGCGCCCGCCGGGCACGGCCGCCGCCCGTGTGTCGAACCTGCGACACACGGGCGGCGGCATTTGCCTTCCACCTGCTTAAAGCCTTAACTTCCGGGCCGGCATTTCGTAAAATTTCTTGTCCGCCACCAGGCGACCCTCAGGGGGCGGCCCGCGCATCATCCGACTCATTCCCGGCGCGCCGCGCGCGGCGCGTCCATCCCTCATGATTCAATCCGAAACCCATCCCCGGCCCGTCCGGTCGTCCTCGTACGGCCGTCAGGCCGACCGCATCATGCTGCCCCTGCTCTGGGTCCTGTTCGCCACCGCCCTGGGGCTGGCTTCCTGGCACGATACCTGGCACCTCGCCCTGTGGATCGGCCTGCCCCTGACGCTGGTTCCGACGGCCCTGATCCTCTGGCTGCCCGGTCAACTGATCACGCGCCTCGCGGTGACGACCGCCTTCATGACGTTCTGCGCCCTGCATATCCACCAGTCCCTGGGCACCATCGAACTGCACTTCGGCATCTTCGTGCTGCTGGCCGTGCTGCTGTGCTACCGCGACAAGCGGGTGATCCTCCTGGGCGCCGCGCTCATCGCCATCCATCACCTCGGCTTCAACTATCTGCAGGAAATCGGCTTTCCCACCTATTGCTTCGCGAAACCCGGCCTGGGCCGGGTGGTCGTGCACGCCACCTACGTGGTCGTCGAAACCGTGGCCCTGTGCTATATCGCCCACTGGATGCGGCGCGACGCGCGCCAGACACACGAGCTGACCAGCATGGTCGCCCGGATCACCCACGGCGGCCGCATCGACCTGAGCCTGGACGGTCCCGAACCGGCCACCCCGATGGGCATCGCGCTGTACCGTGTGCTGCAGGCCATCTCCGACGCGGTGGCCCGGGTCAGGGAAAACGCCCTGGCGATCGACCAGGCGCTGGAACGGATCACGGCGTCCAACGAGGCCGTCGGCAGCGGGGCCCGCGACCAGGCGACGGCCATCGGCCAGGCGGCCGAGTCGATCCAGGCCATCAACGCGTCCCTGGCCGATGACCACCGGCGCGCCCAGGAGGCTCGGCAGGACGTCGACCAGACGGTCGCCCTCGCCGGCGAAGGCAGCCAGACCATGGGGCGCTCGGTCGAAAGCATGCGTGAAATGCGCGAGCTGTCCCAGCGGATCACGGAAATCACCACCCTGATCGACGGCATCGCCTTTCAGACCAACATCCTCGCCCTGAACGCCTCGGTCGAGGCCGCCCGCGCCGGCGAACACGGCCGAGGGTTCGCCGTGGTGGCCGGCGAGGTCCGCACCCTGGCGCAACGCAGCGCCGACGCCTCGCGCCAGATCCGCGACCTCATCGACGCGTCCGTGCGCCAGGTCGCCGAAGGCACCGATCTCATCGAGCGCAGCGGCCGCATCATGACGCGGCTGTCCGGCGGCATCGACTCGCTCCACGGCATGCTGGAACATCTACAGCAAGCCAACGCCGGCCAGTCCGCGCGGATCCAGGGCCTGGAGCAGGCCATCGGCAGGATCCAGGACATCGCCCGGGACAATCTGCGCCAGACGCAGGATTCCGGCGTCCTGGTGCAGCACCTCGACCGAGGCGCCCGGCGCCTGAACCAGGCGGTCGGCCTGATCTCATGACCCCGGGCCCCGGACCGATCCTCCTGCCCCGCCACCTGGCGGTCGGCACGCTGATCCTCATCAGCACGATCTTTTCCGCCAACCACGTCGCGGCCCGCGTGGCCTTCGACGACGGCGCGGGCGTGCTGCTGGGAGTCGTCTGCCGGGCCGGCGCCAGCCTGCTGGCGCTGCTGGGCATCGTGCTGTGGCGCCGCCAGGGCCTGGGCCTGCCCGCCCGGCTGGGCGCCTGGCAGGGCCTGCTCGGCCTGCTGATCGCCCTGCAGAGCTTCTGCCTGTATTCCGCCGTGGCCCGCATCCCGGTCGCCCTGGCGCTGCTCATCAACAGCCTGTTCCCGCTGCTGTTCGCCCTGCTGACCTGGGCGTTGGGCGGCCCGCGCCCGACCCGCCGCGCCAGTCTGTTGATGGGGCTGATCCTGGTGGGGCTGGCGCTGGTCCTGGACCTGCCCGGCCTGCTGGGGGGCGGCGCGCCCCTGGACGCCCGCTGGGCGGCGGGAGTCCTGCTGGCCTTCGGCAGCGCCAGCTTCTTCGCCTGCGCGCTGTGGATCACCGAACACCGGCTCGCCGCCCTGCCCGGGGCGGTGCGCAGCCTGTACACCATCCTCATCGTCTTCTGCGCCATGCTGGCCGCCGGCGCGGCCGACTTCATGCCGGGCGGCATGCGGCCGCCGGACGGCCTCGCCGGCTGGACCGCCCTGGTGGTCCTGTCCCTGTGCTACACCACCGGCTTCTGCACCCTGTTCATCCTCATGCCCCGGCTCGACATGCCGCGCAACGCCCCGGTGATGAACGCCGAGCCCGTCGCCAGCCTGGCCCTGGGCTGGCTGATCCTGGACCAGGCCTTCAACGACCGCCAGCTGCTGGGCGGCCTGGTCGTGCTGTCCTGCATCGTCATCCTGGCCTATTCGCGGCGGCGCTGACGCCCCCGGCCATCCCCTCACGGTCCGCACCATGCACGTCATCCCGCCGGCGACCGGCATCCCCACTCCCCGTCCGGGCGGACGTCCGTTCCTGGCCGCGCTGGCCCTGACGCTCCTGGCCCTGGCTCACCCGCCCGCCGCCCGGTCCGCCCTGCCGGCGGCCGCCGGACGGGCCGTCCCGAAAGCCACCGTCCAGGCCGCCGCGCCGGCGCCCGCGGACTGCGCGGGCGGCAAAGTGCTGAGCTTCGTCGCCCATCCCGACGACGACCTGCTGTTCATGAATCCCGACCAGGATGACGCGATCCGCCGGGGCCGCTGCGTGCATACGGTCTACCTGACGGCCGGCGACCGGGGCGAAGGCCTGGGCTATACCCTGGCGCGCGAGCGCGGCATCATGGCCGCCTACGCCGACATGGCCGGCGCGGCCGATGCCTGGAGCACCGACGGCCTGGCGGTCGGCCTGCACACCCTGGTGCGCCACACCCTGCGCGCCAATCCGCGCATCCAGCTCATCATGCTGCGTCTGCCGGATCCCTGGCTGGGCGCCGGCTGGGGCAGCCTGACGCCCCTGAGCCGGGTGGAATCCGTACCCCACGCCCGCGTGCGGTCCTACGCCCCCTACCCGGACACCTATACCCGCGGCGAGCTGGTCCGCCTGCTGGCCGACCTGATCCGGCAGGAGCGACCCCGGGACGTCCGCCTGATGGACCCCTCGATCACCATCCCCTACCGGTCGCTGTGCTGGCGCTGCGCCGGGCACGACCATCCCGACCACATCGCCGGCGCCCGGCTGGTCGAGGCCGCCATGGCGCTCGCCCCGGGCCCGTATTCCCGCACCGCCTACCTGAACTATCCGAGCCAGGAACTGCAGGCCAACCTGGACGCGGCCCAGACGGCCCGCAAGACGGCGATCTACCTGCGCTACGCGGAAGACGACCCGTTGACCTGCCCACCCGGCGGCGACTGCTCGGCGCCCAAGGGGCCCGAAGCCGCCTGGGTCGGACGGCAATACTACGCCCGGCCCGCCGCCCAGCCGCTGCGGGCCAGCGCCCCTCAGGTCCGGTCCGGTCCCTGACCCAGCGCGCGCTCGTCGCGCGCGTCCAGGGCGCCCGAGGCCCGCGCGCGATCGATCAGGTCGGGCCGGCGCGCCGCCGTCAACGCCAGGGACTGGTCCCGCCGCCAGGCGGCAATGCGGGCATGGTGGCCGGACAGCAGGGGCTCGGGCACGGCATCGCCGCGCCAGACCTCGGGCCGCGTGTAGTGCGGGCTGTCCAGCAGGCCGCTCAGGGCGGGATTGAAGGAATCCTGCTCGGCGGACTCGGCATCGTGCAGCACCCCCGGCAGCAGGCGCACCACGCTGTCCATCAGGACCATGGCGCCCAGTTCGCCGCCCGACAGCACGAAATCCCCCAGCGACACCTCCTCGTCCACGCAGCGGTCGATGAAGCGCTGGTCGATGCCTTCATAGCGGCCGCAGATCAGGATGGCGCCCGTGCCGTCCGCCCAGCGCCGGGCGCGCGCCTGGTCGTGCGTCCGGCCGGCCGGCGACAGCAGCACGACAGGGGCCTGGGCATCGGACGCGTCGGCCCCCGCCCGCAGGCGGGCCGCGCGGACCGCCTCGACCGCCAGAGCCAGGGGCTCGGCCAGCATCACCATGCCCGGCCCGCCGCCGTACGGACGGTCGTCCACCGTGCGGTGGACGTCGGTCGTGAAATCGCGCGGATTCCAGGTCTCCAGGGACCAGATGCCGCGCGCATGCGCGCGGCCGCTGACGCCCTGGTCGCGCACGGCGGCGAACATCTCAGGAAACAGCGTGATCAGATCAAATCGCATGACACGATCCGGGAGAGAAGGAGGAATGGAAGATGGCGCGCGCCCGGGAAGGCCGCATCCGGATGCCCGGCGTCAGAAATCGGCCGGCCAGTCGCTGTCGATGCGGCGGGCCTGGATATCGACGCGCTGGACGTGCGCCGCCACGAAAGGCACCAGGACGAGGCGCGGCCGGCCCCGCGCATCGGACAACGGCTGGAAGACGCCGTCGGCGTCCGGTGCGCCCAGCGCCACCTGCAGCACGGCATGGGCGCCATTGTCCAGCACCTGGTCGACGCGTCCCAGCAGCCGGGGCCCATCGTCCCCCATGCCGTGGAAGTCGCAGCCGATCAGGTCGATCCAATAGTATTCGTCGTCGCCCGCTTTCGGAAACGACGCCCGGGACACCCAGATGGTGTAGCCCCGCAGCGCTTCGGCCGCGTCGCGGTCGGCGACCCCGTCGGCCTGGGCCGCCAGGAACTGCCCCCCCTGACGGCGGCAGGCGCGGATTTTCAGGCCGCGCGGACGCGCTGAAGCGCCCGACCCCAGAGCGGGATCAGGCGCCTTGAACCACCAGACCGGCGCGCCAGAAAGGGCGTCCGCCTGGGGCGAATGAGGCTGGATTTTCAGCCAGCCACGCACACCGTGAGCGTTGACCACCCGGCCGACCTCGACCAGGTCGTCCGGCGGCGCGGCATCCAGGAACGCGGAATCGGCCATCGCCGGCACGACGGACCGCGATCAGGCGGCGGACGCGACCTTGGCGGAATATTCCTTCACCAGGCGGGCGGCCGTATCGGACAGCTGGGCGCCCTTGTCCACCCAGTGCTGGACGCGATCCAGGGCCAGGCGCAGGTTTTCCTGACCTTCACCGGCGACGGGGTTGTAGAAACCCACGCGTTCGATGAAACGGCCATCGCGGCGATTACGCGAATCGGCAGCAACGACATTGTAGAAGGGACGCTTCTTCGAGCCGCCGCGGGCCAGACGAATCACAACCATTGATAATCCTTTGAAAATGCTGTGAAAAACGCAAAATTTTAGCACCAGACGGGCCGTGTCCGCAATGGATGCGGACGAACGGCCTGCGAATGCCGTGAAAAACAACACATCAACGGCGCCGGACGTAATGCACCTGGGCGCCGTCGTCGCGCGCCTGCTGCGCCAGCAGGGCGTTGCCTGTCTGCTGGCAGAACGCCTGGAAATCCCGGCTCGCGTGCGGATCGGTGGTCAGCACGGCCAGCACCTGGCCGCTTTCCAGCCGGGCCAGGGCCTTCTTGGTGCGCAGGATCGGCAGGGGGCAGCTCAGCCCCCGGGCGTCGATTTCCTGGTCCGCGCGCGGCGGTTCTTCGATCACGCCGCCGTCTCCAGCCTTTCGGCCAGCCAGCCGCGCACGCTGGACAGCGCACCGTCCAGCGCGGCCACGTCCGTGCCGCCGCCCATGGCCATGTCCGGACGGCCGCCGCCCTTGCCGCCCACCTGGGTGGCCACGACCCCCACCAGATCGCCGGCCTTGACGCGTGCCGTCAGGGACGGATCGACGCCGGCCACCAGGCTGATCCTGTCGTCGGCCACGGCGGCCAGCAGGATCACCGCTCCGGGCAGCTTCGACTTGAGCTGATCGACCATGCCGCGCAGCGCCTTGGGGTCCACGCCCGTCAGCCGCGCCGCCAGCAGCTTCGCCCCGGCGACGTCCACGGCCTGGCCGGCCAGGTCGGAACCCGCGGCGGCGGCCAGTTTGTCCTGCAGGCGCTCGAGCTCGCGCTCGATCTGGCGCGTCTGCTGCTGCAGGGCCTGGATGCGATCGGGCACCTCGGCCGGCTGGGTCTTGAGCAGCCCGGCCGCCTGGTCCAGCGTCTCGCGGGTCCGCTGCACCCAGGCCAGGGCGTTGCGCCCGGTGATGGCCTCGACCCGGCGGATGCCGGCGGCCACGCCGCCTTCGGACACGATCTTGAACAGGCCGATGTCGCCCGTGCGCGCCACATGGGTGCCGCCGCACAGTTCGCGCGAAAAGCCGATGTCCAGCACCCGCACCACGTCGCCGTATTTTTCGCCGAACAGGGCCATGGCCCCGCCGGCCACGGCTTCGTCGTAGGCCATGTGCCGCGCCTGCACCGCCTGATTGGCCAGGATTTCGTCGTTGACGATGACTTCCACCTGCGCGATCTGCCCGGCGGTCATGGGCGCGTCATGCGCGAAGTCGAAGCGGGTCTTGTCCGGATCGACCAGGGATCCGCGTTGCTGCACGTGGCCGCCCAGGACCTGGCGCAGGGCTTTGTGCATCAGGTGGGTGGCCGAGTGGTTGCGCATCGTATCGGCGCGGCGCTGGCCGTCCACCTGGGTCCGCACCACGTCACCCACCGCCAGCGCGCCCTCGGCCAGCCGGCCATGATGGCCGAAGACCGTGCTCTGGATCTTCTGCGTATCGGCGACCAGGAAGCGGGCCGCCGCGCCGCGGATCAGGCCCGTGTCGCCCACCTGCCCGCCCGACTCGGCATAGAAGGGCGTGGCGTCCAGCACGACCACGGCCTCCTGCCCCTGGGCGATCGAGGCGACCGAGGTGCCGTCCACGTACAGGGCCGTCACCGTGCCCTCGCCTTCGAGGTGCTCGTAGCCATCGAACCGGGTGTCCACACCGTCGTAGACGAGGTCGGCCGCCGCCTTGAACTTGCCGGCGGCGCGCGCCTGCTCGCGCTGGTGCGCCATCGCCTGCTCGAAACCGTCCAGGTCGACGGGAATGGAACGCTCGCGGCAGATGTCCGCCGTCAGGTCGACCGGGAAACCGTAGGTGTCATAGAGGGTGAACAGCGTCTGGCCGTCCAGGGCCTGGCCGGCTGGCAGGGCCGCCAGGGCGGACTCCAGGATGCGCATGCCGTTTTCCAGGGTCTCGCCGAAGCGTTCTTCCTCCTGGCGCAGCACCTGCTCGACCCGGGATTGCTGGGCGGCCAGTTCGGGATAGGCATCACCCATCTGACCGACCAGGTCGGCCACCAGCCGGTGGAAGAACAGGCCCTTCTGGCCCAGCTTGTGCCCGTGCCGCAGGGCGCGCCGGATGATGCGGCGCAGCACGTAGCCGCGCCCCTCGTTGCCGGGAATCACGCCGTCGACCACCAGGAAGCCGCAGGCGCGGATGTGGTCGGCGATGACCTTCAGGGAGTTGTCGGCCAGGTCCGCGCAACCGGTCTCGCGCGCCGCTGCGCGGATCAGGTTCTGGAACAGGTCGATCTCGTAATTGGAGTGGACGTGCTGCAGCACGGCGGAAATGCGTTCCAGCCCCATGCCGGTGTCGACGCAGGGCTTGGGCAGCGGATGCATCGTGCCCTGGGCGTCGCGTTCGAACTGCATGAACACCAGGTTCCAGATCTCGATGTAGCGGTCGCCGTCTTCCTCGGGCGATCCCGGAGGACCGCCCCAGATGTCCGGACCGTGGTCGTAGAAGATCTCGGAACAGGGACCGCAGGGACCGGTGTCGGCCATCTGCCAGAAATTGTCCGACGCGTAGCGCGCGCCCTTGTTGTCACCGATGCGGATGATGCGTTCGCGGGGTACGCCGATTTCCTGCGCCCAGATGTCGTAGGCCTCGTCGTCTTCCTGGTAGACGGTGACCCACAGTTTTTCCTTGGGCAGGCCGTAGACCTCGGTCAGCAGGGTCCAGGCGTACGTGATGGCGTCGCGCTTGAAATAGTCGCCGAAACTGAAGTTGCCCAGCATTTCGAAGAACGTGTGGTGCCGGGCGGTGTAGCCGACGTTTTCCAGGTCGTTGTGCTTGCCCCCGGCGCGCACGCACCGCTGCGCGGTGGTCGCCCGGCGATAGGGCCGGGTGTCCTTGCCGGTGAATACGTCCTTGAACTGGACCATGCCGGCGTTGGTGAACAGCAGCGTCGGGTCGTTGCCCGGCACCAGCGGCGAGGACGGAACGATCTGATGTCCCTTGGACTCGAAAAAGGACAGGAATTTCTGACGGATCTCGGAGGTTTTCATTCGTTTGGCCGCTGGGGGGAAACTAGCCGGCCATTATATGCGTTTTGATGCCACGAACGGCGCAACAGCCCGCAGCGGACTACCAGACATCTCCACGCCTCGCGCCTTGCAAGCCGCCCCGATTCGCCAGGCACGGAACAGTCCGCGGGGACTATTCCGTGTCCGGGCTCATCTACAGCGCCTCGATGGCCGGATAGAACTCGCGGTTCTCGCGCAGCATGCGCGCATGCACGTTCTTCAGCACGGTGTTGGCCTCGGCGCGGAAGTCCTCCGGGCTGCGGCTCAGCAGCGTGGCGTTGCCCCAGCGGCGAGCGAAATTGATGAAGGCGCTGGCGATGCCCTGCATGTCGTTCTGGTAGGACACGCTCATGCGCGCCATGCGGTCGTCGCCGCTTTTTTCCAGCGAGGGATACAGGATGCGGTCCTCGATGGCCAGGTGCTGGGTGACGACCTGGGCCAGGGCCTTCAGTTCGTGGGCGATGTCCACGGCGTGATCGGCGATCCCCTGGTGGGACAGCCGACGCAGCAAACTGATGCCGCTGAGGATTTCGACGTGCTGGTGCTTGAAGCGATCGATGTTCATGATGAGGTTCCCTCGCCATTGTGATCCGGCAGCCTGTGCCGTATAAGATATATATTAAATGAATCTTATTAAGGACGCAAGGCCGGAGGCGGCCATCGCGGCGCGCCTACAGGAGGTGCTCGTAGTCGTCGGTATCGGCGTCGGGTTCCCAGGAATGGCTGGACAGCCAGGCCCGGATGCGCGCCACGGCCTGGGATCGCAGCTGGGACACCCTGCCCTCGGTGATTTCCAGGACGGCGGCGATTTCCTTCTGGTTCAGGTCCTGCTCGAACTGCAGCGACAGCAGCAGTTGCTCGCGTTCCGGCAGGTTGCGGATCGCCTCGGTCAGCACCGAGCGCAAGCCTTCGCGCATCAGCCAGTCCAGGGGGTTGCCGCCCTGGCCGCCCGCCACCGCGTCCAGCACGCCCTCGCCGTCATGGTCTTCCCGATGCAGGGCCAGGTCTTCGTACATCAGCACCTGGACGCCACGCGCTTCTTCGAGCAATGTCTGGTAATCGGCCAGATCCAGGCCCATTTCCTCGGCGATCTCGGTTTCGGTGGCCGGGCGCAGCAGGCGATGGCGCAGCGTCTGGATGGCATCCTCGATGCTGCGCGCCTTGGCGCGCACGCTGCGCGGCAGCCAGTCCTGGCTGCGCAGTTCGTCCAGCATGGCGCCGCGGATGCGGGTGACCGCGTAGGTCTCGAATTGCGCGTCGGCCTGCTGCTGGTAGCGCCGCACCGCGTCCAGCAGCCCCATCATGCCGGCCTGCATCAGGTCGTCGAGTTCGACGCTGGCCGGCAGCTTGCCGATCAGCGCCAGGGCCTGCCGGCGCACGAGCGGCGCATGGCGGGCGATCAACTGGTCCTCGGAAAGAGGCATCGCACAATCCGTGAAACACATCATAAAATGCAAGTATGCACCAGGAACGCCACGGATGTTTTCCCAAGAAACGCGGCTTTCTCCCGGGAATTTCCCGCACGGGAAGCCCCGCCCGTGCGGCACCGCCCCCGCGCGGGAACCCCGACCCTAAAGTTTTTCCGGATATCGCCGTTATGCCAGAGTGAAAATCCAGGATCCGCCCGATCCGGGGGATGAACCCCGGGCGCTTCCCGGCCAGAACCAGCCCATCCGGACAGGAGCACGCATGATTCACCCCATTGGAAACCAACTGGCATCCTCAAGCCTGGGTCTGGCGGCTCCCGTGTCCGAGCGCGTGCAGGTCCAGCCCGACCCCGCCGCCCAGGTCACGCCCGCCGACGACGCCCAGTCCGGCCGCTTCGACAAGCAGGCGGATTCGCGCGAACTCGGCCTGCGGCAGCCGATCGAGCCGCCCAAATCCTCCCTGGAAAAGGCCCTCGAGTCCGTCAACGACAGCCTCAAGGCCTGGTCCACCGGCATGCGCTTCGAAATGGACGAGGACGCCCAGCGCCTGGTCGTCTCGATCGTCGACAGCACGACCGGCGACGTCCTGCGCACCATTCCGTCCGAAGCCGTCCTGCGCGTCGCAAGAATGATCGTCCAACTCCAGGGCTCCGGCGTGGACACCCAGGCCTGACCACGAACTGAAACGAAATACCACCCCATACATCGCCTTTGCCGCCGCCCAACCGGGGCATAATGGCTGAACGGAGAAACACATCATGGCAACAGTATCCTCTCTCGGCATGTCCGGCCTGCCCCTCACGGAGCTGCTTCAGAATCTGCAGACGAACGAAAACCAGGCCCTGACCGCCATCCAGAGTCGCCAGACGGCGGCGAAGGCCAAGCTCACCGCCTACGGCAAGCTGAAGGACGCCGTCGCCTCCTTCCAGACGGCCGCCCAGGCCGTCGGCAAGGCGGACGCCTTCGGCGCGCTCTCCGTGAAATCCGGTTCGGACGCCTTTTCCGCGACGACCGACAATGGGGCCATCCCGGGGCAGTATTCCATCCAGGTCAATCAACTCGCCTCGGCCCAGACCCTGGTCTATGCCGGACAGGCGAGCCGCACCGCCGACATCGGCACTGGCGGGACCCTGAAGATCACGATCGACGGCGCCGAAAAATCCATCGACCTGAGCGGCACGGGCACGTCCCTGAACAAGATCATGGCCGCCATCAACGCCGATCCCGACATCGGGGTCAACGCCACCATCGTCAACGACGGCACGCCCGGCAGCCAGTACCGCCTGCTGCTGACCAGCCGCGAAACCGGCGAGCAGAACGCCGTCACCAACATCACGGTCGACGGCAACGCCGATCTGGACACTTTCCTGGGCTATTCCGGGGGCGGTTCCACGGCGGGCGTCACGGTCCAGGATGCCGCCAACGCCGAACTCACCATCAACGGCATCGCCATCACCAGCCAGAGCAACACCGTCGAGAACGTGATCGACGGCGTCAAGCTGACGCTGAACCAGACGACGACCAGCGCCGCCAACCTGACCCTGACCCGCGACGACAGCGTGGCCAAGAAAGCCATCGAAGACTTCGTCAAGTCCTACAACAGCCTGCTGGGCACGATCAAGACGCTGACGGCCTACGACACCACGGCCCAGACCTCGTCCGCCCTGACCGGAGACTCGTTGGCACGCTCGGTGCAGACCCGCATGCGCGACGCCCTTTCGGGCGCCATCGACACCACCGACGGCACCACCCTCGCCAAGATCGGCATCACGACCGACCCCAAGACCGGTGAACTGAAGATCGACGACGACAAGCTCACCGACGCGCTGTCCGATGACCTCGACGGGGTGAAGTCCCTGTTCACCGGCGCCAGCGGCGTCGGCACCCGGGTGGACCAGACCGCCGAATCCCTCGTCAAGTTCGGCGGCACCTTCTCCACGACCATGGATGGCCTCAACAAGACCATCGCCGATATCCAGAAGCAATACGATGCGACCTCCGACCGCATCGACCAGCGCATGGAGACCTACCGCGCCCAGTTCACCCAGCTGGACGCCATGGTCAGCCAGATGAACTCGCTCAGCAGCTACCTGTCGCAGCAGCTCAGCGCGCTGAGCAGCACCAAGAGCAGCAAATAACCCGCCATGACCTACGCGCCCCGTTCCCGCTCCGCCCGCGCCACCGGCTCCTATGCCAACATCGGGCTCGAGACCGAAGTGCTCGGCGCCTCGCCCGAGCGCCTGATCTCGCTGCTGTTCCGGGGCGCCCTCAAGGCCATCTCCCAGGCCCGCCATCACCTGCAGAACGGCAACATCGCGGAACGCGGCAAGGCCCTGTCCAAGGCCATCGACATCGTGGACTCGGGCCTGAAGGCGGGCGTGGACACCGAACGCGGCGGCGAGGTCGCCCGCCTGCTGATCGCATCCTACGAACTCATCATCCGCGATCTGATGCAGGCCAACCTGCGCAGCGACGAAGCCAAGCTCGATACCGCCGAAAAAATGCTGATCGACCTGGCCGGCGCCTGGCACACGGCCGTCGACCCTCAATTCGGCGATCCTCCCCCCAGCCACTGACCGGAATCCGCCATTGAGCACGTCGCACGCCTCCATCCTCGAGCGCTACCAGGAAATCGCCGACCTGTCCGGCCAGATGCTGACCAAGGCCCAGGCCCAGGAATGGGATGCGCTGGTGGCGCTCGGCGCCCGCTACCAGGAAGCGGTCGAGCGCCTGAAGGCGCTGGATCCGCTGGACGACGACCAGAAGAACGCCCGGCGCGAACTGCTCACCCGGATCCTGGACGACGACGCCCGGATCCGCCAGCTGATCTCTCCCGAACTCGAGCGCCTGAGCCACCTGCTGGGCACGTTCAAACGCCAGCGCACCGTCCTGCAAGCCTACTACAGCACGGTCCGCCCGCACTGAAGGCGCGCCCGGGAATCACGCCATGAGCATCGGGGCCCCTTCCAACCTCGGCACGCTGCTGATCCAGCGCCTGGATGCCGTCCTGGGCACCACGCTGGGCCAGCAGGCCAACCTCGCCTCCGGCGCGGGGCCCCAGGCCGTTCCCCAGCCGGCCAACCCCGAGAACCCGAGTGCGCTGCAGAACCCGACCCAGCGCCATCCCCGGGAAGCGGTCGACCAGGCCAGCCAGCAGGGCCGCCAACAGGCCGCCGTCGGCAAGGCCGTGCGGGACATGCGGCTGGACAACCTGCTGGGCCGCAGCACGACCTTCCACGGATCCACCCAGTCCGCCCCGACCACGCTGGGCTACGCCGCCCGCATCATCCTCGCCCTGCTGAACCAGTTCCCCCGGGACGGCCAGGCCGTGCGCGGGCAATCGCCGCTGCTGCCCAATGCCGGCGGCGGCAACGCGGCGGGGTTGCCGACCGGCGCGGGCGCATCGGCCACGGGCGCACCGACGGCCGGCGCCTCGTCGGCCCAGCCGGGCGGAGTCGCCCAGGCCTGGGCCCAGCTCGCCACCACACTGGGGCAGCCAGGCGCCCTGGCCGCCCGCTTCGCCCAGGCGCTGTCGCAATCCGTACAAACGAGCGGCCTGTTCTACGAATCCCATCTCGCGCAGTTGGCCGCGGGCAAGGCCACGCCCCAGGAACTGCGGCAAGAACCCCAGGGCCGCATCCCGCCCCAGCCCGCCGCCCCCGGAGGTACGGCCCAGAGCGCCCAGCAGGCCGCCCCCGGGCCCAACGCGCCAGCCACGGCGGGCGGCGGCACCGGTCCCGACACCGCGCAGGCCCCTGGGACGGCCGGCCAGGCCCACGCCGCACCCGTTCCAGGCATCGATCCGCAGGCCCAGTTGCTGGTCCGCCAGCAGCTCGAGGTCCTGGCCAACCAGGCTTTCGTCTGGCAGGGCGAAGCCTGGCCGGGCGCCGACATGCAATGGGAAGTCCGCCGTCGGCCGCAGGACGACGAGGAGGACAGGGATTTCCAGGAAGACCATTGGTCCACCCGCCTGAACCTGCATCTGCCGACCCTGGGAGACGTCCAGGCGCGCCTCAGCCTGTCCGGCGACCAGTTGGTCATGCGGCTGACGGCCCCCCAGTCCGCCGAACGGCTGGGGCAGGCCATCGAACCACTGCGCGCACGGCTGCTGGCTCAGGGACTGCAGGCCAGCCAGTTGTCCGTCCAGGCCCGGGACGACAGCCCCGACGACTCTCCGCCGGACTCACGGGAAAATGAAATCGCCGCATCCTGACCCCCACCGCCCCAGCGCCGTCGCCGTCTCCTACGACCCGACGGACTCCGCGCCCCGGGTCGTGGCCAAGGGCTACGGCACCCTGGCGGACACCATCGTGCGCACCGCGCGCGAACACGGCCTGTACGTGCACGAATCGCCGGAACTGGTCGGCCTGCTGATGCAGGTGGACCTGGACTCGCACATCCCGCCCAGGCTCTACGTCGCCATCGCGGAACTGCTGGCCTGGCTGTACGCGCTGGACACCGAGGGCGGCGTCGTGCGGCGCCCCGCCGAAGACGACGCGCCGCCCCCGGGCGAACCGGCGGCGGAGGCCCCTCCCTCGACGCCCTGATCCCGGCCGCTCCGAAGCGGGGATCTTCAGACGGCCATGTTGGCGATTTCCTTGTAGGCGTCCACCAGACGGTTGCGGACCTGCACCGACGCCTGGAACGCCAGGCCGGCCTTCTGCAGGTCGATCATCACGTTGCTCAGGGAAATGTCCGGGTCGCCCATCTCGAAGGCTTTCGCCTGGGCGTTGGCGGCATTCTGCGCATGGGACACGCGGTCCAGGGAACGGGCCAGCTCGGCGGCGAAACCGTGGCCGCCCTCGGCGGACGCGACCGGCTGCGCCGACAGCCCCTGGGATTCGCGCGCCACGGCGCGCATCTGGGCAAGCAGGTTTTCGACGCTGGCGAGGGCCTGGGAGGTCATCATGGCGAACGGCTCGGAAAGAATACGGGAACGCCGGCCACCGGCGACGCGGCGGCCCGACGATGTACTATACGGCCTGCCCCGGACCGGCAAGCCCCGCAATAGCGGGGATAAGAACGGGCATTTCCCCGGTTTGCCCCGCCCCCGGTTTGCCCCGCACGCGCAAGCAGGGCGGATCATCCTAACTAAGCCCCAAAAACGGGGTTTTTCAGGGCTTGCCGGAACGCCAATCGCCGCCATAATGGCCGCCAACATCCCATCATTCTGCCGTAACAGCATGCACATCATCCAGACCGTCGGTTTCTGGCCCGGGCGCGCCCTGGCGGCACCCTCTGCAACTTCCATCCGATGAATCCCATTACCGACTGGATGAACCGCAACCCCGCCCTGGCGCGGCTGACGGCCCTGCCCCGGCCGGTGCTGCTGGGCCTGGGCGCCGCGATCGTGGCCCTGCTCGTCGTCGCCGCCCTGTGGATGCGCGAGCCGGAATACCGCACCCTCTTCTCGAACGTGGAAGCGCGCGACGGCGGCGCCATCGTCTCCGTCCTCAACCAGCGCAACGTCCCCTACAAGTTCGCCGACAACGGCGCCACCATCCTGGTGCCCGCCGACCAGGTCTACGCGCTGCGTCTGCAGCTGGCCGAACAGGGCCTGCCGCGCGGCGGCAGCGTGGGCTTCGAACTGCTGGACGAGCCGAAATTCGGCGCCAGCCAGTTCTCCGAGCAGATCACCTACCAGCGCGCCCTCGAAGGCGAGCTCGCCCGCTCCATCGAAGCCCTGCAGCCCGTCAAGTCCGCCCGCGTGCACCTCGCCATCCCGCGCCAGTCGCTGTTCGTGCGCGAACGCGAGGCCCCCACCGCCTCGGTGCTGCTGACGCTCTACCCGTCCCGCAGCCTCAGCGAATCCCAGGTCTCGGCCATCGCCTGGCTGGTGTCCTCCAGCGTGCCCAAGCTCAACGCCGAATCGGTCTCCATCGTCGACCAGGACGGCCACCTGATGTCCTCGCCGGGCGGCGAGGCCGGCATGGACAGCACGCGGCGCAACTTCATCAACGACATCGAACAGCGCACGGCCCAGCGCATCCTGACCCTGCTCAATCCGATCGTCGGTCCGGGCAACGTGCGCGCCCAGGTCAGCGCCGCCGTGGATTTCTCCCAGCGCGAGCAGACCTCCGAGGTCTACCGTCCCAACGAGACGCCCGGCACGGCCGCCATCCGCAGCAAGCAGACCAGCGATTCGGCGCAGAACGGCATGCTGCCCCCGGCCGGCGTCCCCGGCGCCCTGTCGAACGAGCCCCCCGCCAACGCCACGGCCCCGATCCAGGCGGCCGCGGCCACCCCGCCCGCCCAGAGCGCGCAGGCCCAGCCGGCCGGCGCCCAGGGCGCCGCGGCGCAGGCCAGCGGCCCCACCACGGTCAACGGCGCGCCCGCCGCCGGCGCGGCCCGCCAGGGCCAGGGCTCCATGCGCAACGACGCCACCATCAACTACGAGGTCGACCGCACCATCAGCCACGTCAAGCACGAACTGGGCACGCTGCAGCGCCTGTCCGTGGCCGTGGTGGTCAACTACCGCGACAAGGACGGCGAGCCGGCCCCGCTGGAGTCGGCCGAAATGGACGACATCAACGCGCTGGTCAAGCAGGCCATGGGCTATTCGGCCGATCGCGGCGACACCCTCAGCGTGGTCAACAGCGCCTTCACCGACCAGGAACCCAAGTTCAAGCCCTGGGAAAATCCGGAATACCGCGGCCTCGCCCTGCAGGTCCTCAAGGTACTCCTGATCCTGGCCGTCCTGTTCTTCATCTGGCGCTCGGTCGTGCGGCCCATCGTCCAGGGCTTCGCCAACGCCCAGGTCGAACGCGCCAAGAACGAGGCCCACCTGGAAACCATGCGCGAACAGCGCCGCCAGGACGAACTGCGCGCCTCGGAGATGAACCGCTACGAGGAAAACCTGGACACCGCCCGCCAGCTGGCCCAGCGCGACCCGCGCGCCGTCGCCATGGTGCTGCGTTCATGGATGGATCCCAAGAATGCCAAATCCTGACAACGATCTGACCCGCTGCGCCATCCTGATGATGTCCCTCGGCGAGGACGCGGCCGCCGAAGTCTTCAAGTACCTGTCCTCGCGCGAGGTCCAGCAGATCGGCTCGGCCATGGCCAACCTCAAGCAGGTCACGCGGGCCGACGTCGACCAGGTCCTGGAGGACTTCCGCCGCGAAGCCGACCAGTTCATGGCCGTGACCCTGGGCTCGGACGACTACATCCGCTCCGTCCTGACCAAGGCGCTGGGCACCGACCGCGCCGCCGGCCTGATCGAGGACATCCTGGAAGCCGGCGAAGGCACGGGCTCGGGCATCGACGCGCTGAACTGGCTGGAGCCGGCCAACGTCGCCGAACTGATCGCCGACGAGCACCCGCAGATCATCGCCACCATCCTGGTCCACCTGGAACGCGACCGCGCCTCCGCCATCCTGGCGCTGCTCAACGAGCGCCTGCGCAACGACGTGATGATGCGCATCGCCACCTTCGGCGGGGTGCAGCCGTCCGCGCTGCACGAACTGACCGAAGTCCTCAACGAAGTCCTCTCCGGCCAGGGCGCCAAGCGCTCGAAGATGGGCGGGGTACGCACCGCCGCCGAGATCCTGAACTTCATGAACACGGCCGAGGAAGAAGCCGTGGTCAGCAGCCTGCGCGAGATCGACGCCGACCTGGCGCAACGCATCATCGACGAGATGTTCGTGTTCGACAACCTGGTCGACGTCGAGGACGCCGCCATCCAGCTCATCCTGAAGGAAATCGACACCGCCTCGCTGACCATCGCCCTGAAGGGCGCCAGCGAGGAACTCTGCGCCAAGTTCTTCAAGAACATGTCCAACCGCGCGGCCGAGATCCTGCGCGACGACCTGGAAGCCCAGGGACCGGTGCGCATGTCGCGCGTCGAGACCGAACAGAAGGCCATCCTGATGGTGGCGCGCAAGCTCGCCGACGCCGGCCAGATCAACCTGTCGATGGGCAACGACGAGTATGTCTGACAAGTCCGGGCCTTCCATCGATCTGGCGACGCGAGCCCGCTGGCAGCGCTGGGAAATGGAATCCCTGGACGCGCTCAAGCAGCCCCTCGGCCGCCGCGCCAGCGACCGCGATCCGCGCCACCAGGCGGAACTCGCGCGGCGCCGCGCCCAGGCGCTCGCCGAGGCGCGCGAGGAAGGCCTGGCGCAGGGCCGCGCCGAGGGCTTCGAGCAAGGCCGCCGCGAAGGCCACGCCCAGGGCCTGGAACAGGGACTGGCCGAAGGCCATGCCCAGGGCCTGGCGCAGGGCCGCGCCGAAGGCCATGCCCAGGGCCACGCCCAGGGGCTGGCCGAAGGCGCCGACCTGGCCCGCGAACAGGCCGCCCGGCTGGACGGCCTGGCCCAGGCCTGCGGGGCCGCGCTGGACGGGATCGAACGGGAGGTCGGCCAGTCCGTCATCCAGCTGGCCGTGCGCATCGCCGAACAGGTGCTGCGCACCCACATCCGCGACTACCCCAACCACATCCTGGACCTGGTCCGCGAAGTCATGCAGGCCCGGCCCGAACAAGGCGCCGCGCTGCAGCTGCGGCTGCACCCCGACGATCTCGAGCTGGTGCGGGCCTTCCTGCAGCAGACTCCGGATCCGGCGCGCTATCGCCTGAGCGCCGACGAAAGCATCACGCGCGGCGGCTGCGTCGCGGAAACCGCCCTGGGTTCCGTGGACGCCACGCTGGAAACCCGCTGGCAGCGCATCATCGCCGCGCTGGGCCAGCCGGGCGGACAGCCATGAACCCGGACGAGACCGCGTCGCGCTCTCCCGGCGCGCGCTGGCGGGCGCAACTCGCCGTCTGCGAACAGCGGGTGTCCGCCCGCCAGCCGACCAGCCGGCAGGGGCGCGTGACCCGCGCCACCGGGCTGGTGCTCGAAGCCACCGGCCTGCAGCTGCCGGTCGGCGCCGCCTGCAAGGTCCAGGTCTCTCCCGACCAGGACCGCTGGGCCGACGCCGAAGTCGTGGGCTTTCACGCCGACACCCTCTACCTGATGCCGCAGAGCGACATCACCGGCCTGCCCCCGGGCGCCCGCATCGTGCCCGCCGAGACCCTGTGGCTGGACCCGGTTCCGCTGCCCGACGAGCCCACCGCCCAGGCCGGGACCGAAGCCGCCATCGTCACCGACCAGGTGCGCCACCTGCCGGTCGGCAACGCCCTGCTGGGGCGCGTCCTGGACGGCGCCGGCCGACCGCTGGACGGCAAGCCCCTGCCTCCCGACCTGGACATGGCGCCCCTGACGGCCCTGCAGATCAATCCGCTCACCCGCGCGCCCGTGGACACCGTGCTGGACGTGGGCGTGCGGGCCATCAACGGCCTGCTGACCGTCGGCCGCGGCCAGCGCATGGGCCTGTTCGCCGGCTCCGGGGTGGGCAAGAGCGTGCTGCTGGGCATGATGGCCCGCTACACCCGGGCCGACGTGATCGTGGTCGGACTGATCGGCGAACGGGGCCGCGAGGTCAAGGAATTCATCGAACTGAACCTGGGCGCCGACGGCCTGGCCCGATCCGTGGTGGTGGCCGCCCCGGCCGACGTCTCGCCCCTGCTGCGCCTGCAGGGCGCGGTCTACGCCACCCGGCTGGCGGAGTTTTTCCGCGACCAGGGCAGGCACGTGCTGCTGATCATGGATTCCCTCACGCGCTACGCCATGGCCCAGCGCGAGATCGCCCTGGCGATCGGCGAACCGCCGGCCACCAAGGGCTACCCCCCGTCCGTGTTCGCCAAGCTGCCGACCCTGGTGGAACGCGCGGGCAACGGCGCGCCCCAGGGCGACCGGCCCGCCGGGTCCATCACCGCGTTCTACACCGTGCTGACGGAAGGCGACGACCAGCAGGATCCGATCGCCGATTCGGCGCGCGCCATCCTGGACGGCCACATCGTGCTGTCGCGCAGCCTGGCCGAGTCCGGCCACTACCCGGCCATCGACATCGAGGCCTCGATCTCGCGGGTCATGTCCGCCATCGTGCCCGACAGCCAGTTCCGCCACGTGCACCTGTTCAAGCGCATGATGTCCCGCTACCAGCGCAACCGCGACCTGATCGCCGTCGGCGCCTATACTGCGGGAAACGACCCGGAAATCGACCAGGCCATCGAACGCCACCCCTGGCTGGAAGGCTATCTGCAGCAGGGCATCGACGTGCGCGTGGACTATGCCGCCGCGGTGGCCGCGCTGGCCGGCGTGCTGGGCCAGGAGACCGCCCATGAGCCCTGAAACACCGCTGGACGTCCTGATCAACCTGACCCAGGACAAGCTCGACGAGGCCGGGCGCAACCTGTCCGAGCTCAGCACCCGGCGCCGCGAGGCGCAGGGCCAGCTGAACACCCTGGACGGCTACCGCGCCGACTACACGCGCCGCCTGCAGGACACCACGGAACAAGGTCTATCCGCCTCGAATTACCATAACTTTAGGCAGTTTATTGCCACATTGGACGAGGCCATTTCCCAGCAAAATACGATCATCGCCCAGATCGACGTGCGCCTCGAGGCCGGACGCAAGCAGTGGCACGATGAAAAACGCCGCCTGAACTCCTACGAAACCCTCAAGGCCCGCCAGGTCCGGCAGTTGCAGTATCGCGAACAACGCCGCGAACAGCGCGCCAGCGACGAGATCTCGGCCGGCTTGTACCGGCGCACACGACAGCCGCACTGAATCCGCACACGCCATGAACATGCCCGTCCTTCCTGTCACCAGCTCCAGCCCGCCGCCCGCGGACGCCTCGGCGCGCGGCGCGGACACCGCTGCCACGACGGACGCCCCGGCCTTCTCGAACGTGCTGTCGCAGCAGCGTGACGGCACCGCCCGGCCGGCCGAGTCCCGCCCTGCCGATGCCCGCCGCGCCGAAGGCGCCGGCGGCCGCGCGGACCCGGACGCCGCCGAACGGCACGAACCCCTCAGACCGGACGAAACCCTGTCGCTGATCCTCGACAGCGCCGCCCTGCCCCTGATGCAGGCCGCCGTCCCCGCCGCCGAAACCCGCCCGGCCCATGCCGGTCCGGCCGGCCGGACCGGCGCCGCCGATCCACGCGCGGCGCGGCTCCCGGTCGACGTCGCGGGGCAGGCGTCCGCCGATGCCCGCGACAGCGCCACGGACGCGAAGGCGGCCGGCGAAGCCGGTGCGAACGACCGCATCCGCACGCCGCGCGCAGACCTGGCGGACGCCTCCGCGCCCGCCAACGCCCGCGCGCTCCTGCACACGGACACGGCGGCCCATGCCAACCCGAAGGAATCCGCCCGCGCCCGCGCCGCCGCGCCGCAACTCCAGTCGCAGGCGGCCGGCCAGACGCTGGCGGCCCAGGCCGCCGCCGGTGTCCAGGCCGCCGAGTCCACCGTCCACGTCCGGTCCGCCCCCGGCCCGGAATCCCTCCAGGTCCCGGCGCAGAATGCCGCCCTGGCCTCGACCGCGGCGCCCATCGGCGCCACCCTGCTGCCGGCCACGGCGCCGACGCCCGCCGCGGCGCCCGTCGCCGTGCCCACCCCGATGTCCAGCCCGCAGTGGCCCCAGGACTTCAGCCGGCAGATCCTGCACCTGACCCAGAACCTCGCCGGCGCGGGCAATACCGTGCAGATGCACGTCAACCCGCCGGAACTCGGACCGATCCACATCACCCTGCACGTGGGCGACTCCATCGCCCAGGCTTCCTTCGTCTCGCCGCACGCCAGCGTGCGCCAGGCCCTGGAAAACGCGCTTCCCCATCTGGAGCAGCAGCTGGCCCAGGCCGGCCTGTCGCTGGGCCAGGCGGACGTCGGCGACCAGCAGCCCGGCCAGCAGGCCCAGGGCCAGGCGACGCCGGCCCGCAACGGCGAATCCACCTTCAGCCTGGACGGCCAGGTCGCGGACTCGACGGCCCTGCCGGCCGCGTCCCCCGCCCCCAGGGCCGCCCCCCGTCCGGACGCGCTGGTGGATACCTTTGCGTGAACACTTTCGCTTTCCTGGGCAGGACCCGCATTACAATGCTTCATTTTGCCCTCCAGTCATCGTGACGCATTAACCCGGAACCATGCTCAGGCTACTCAAATTCATCCTCCTGCTCATCATCGTCATCGGCGCCTCGGTCGGCGCCACGATGTGGTTCACGAGTAGGGACGGCGCGCCCGGCGCCCCGGCGGCCGTCTCGACCTCCGAACAGGCGACCCAGGCACCGACCGCGCCGCCGGTGGTCCCGGCGCCGATCTTCGCCGAGCTCGATCCCTTCACCGTCACGCTGTACGGCGAGACCCGCAACCGGATCCTCTACACCGCGATCACCCTGCGCATGGGCGATGAAGCCTCGCGCAAGCAGATCACGGACTACATGCCCGAAGTCCGCGACCGCATCCTCAAGGTGCTCTCGGCGCAGCAGCTGCCCCTCATCCAGACACCGGAAGGCCGCCAGGCGCTGGTCGACGCGCTGAAGACCTCCCTGGCGCGTCCGTTCGCCGCGCAGCTGCCCGGCCCGCAGGTCGCCGACGTGCTCTTCACCGCCTTCGTGGTGCAGTGATGGCCTACCAGAGCATGCTCTCCCAGGACGAAGTCGATGCCCTGCTCGCAGGCGTCACCGGCGAAGAGTCCTCGGGCCAGCAGGCCGCGTCCGAAGCCCAGGACGGGGTCCGCCCCTACGACCTGGGTTCGCCCGACCGCGTCGTGCGGCACCGGATGCAGACCCTGGAGCTGATCAACGAACGCTTCGCCCGCCGCCTGCGCTCGATGTTCTTCGGCTTCATGCGCCGCAACGCCGACATCACCGTCAACGCGATCAAGATCCAGAAATACTCGGATTTCGAGCGCAACCTGCCCGTGCCCAGCAACCTGAACATGGTCGCCATGAAGCCGCTGCGCGGCACGGGCCTGTTCACCTACGATCCGAACCTGGTCTTCCTCGTCATCGACAGCCTGTTCGGTGGCCACGGACGCTACAACACCCGGGTCGAGGGCCGCGATTTCACCAACACCGAACAGCGCATCATCCGCCGGCTGATGGCCCTGACGCTGGACTGCTACCGCGAATCCTGGGAATCCGTCTATCCGCTGGAGCTGGAATACCTCCGCTCGGAAATGCACACCAAGTTCGCCAGCATCAGCACGGGCAACGACATCGTGGTGGTGGCCTCCTTCAACATCGAACTCGGCTCGTCCGGGGGCAAGCTCAACATCTGCCTGCCCTACTCGATGCTCGAACCCATCCGCGACCTGCTGACGCGCCCGCTCCAGCAGGCCGCCTCCGACGCGATCGACCAGCGCTGGACCCAGCAGCTCTCGCGCGAGGTCCGCAGCGCCGAGGTCGAACTGGCCGTGGAATTCGCCCGGATCGACACTTCCATCGCCGAACTGCTGCATCTCTCCGTGGGCGACGTGCTGCCGGTGGACATCCGTCCCGCCGTCACGGCCCGCGTGGGCGGCGTCCCCGTGCTGGAATGCGGCTACGGCACCTTCAACGGCCGCTATGCCCTGCGCGTGCGCAAGGTTCTCGCCTCGCCCGACGACTCCGACAAACTGCTAGCCCGCACGAAAAAATGAGCGACATCAAAGACGACACCCAGGACCCGAACCTGCCGGGCCAAGCATCCGGTGGCTCCGTGGAAGACGACTGGGCCGCCGCCATGGCCGAACAGCAGTCCGCGCACGACCAGCCCACCCAGGCCAGCGGCCTGGGCGCGGAGGACGACTGGGCCGCCGCCCTGGCCGAACAGACCGCCGCGACCCAGACGACGGCGGCCCAGCCCGCCGCCGCCCAGGTGTTCCAGCCGCTGTCCAGCCAGTCCGCCGAGGCCGACAGCGACATCGACATGATCATGGACATCCCGGTCCAGCTGTCGGTGGAACTGGGCCGCACGCGCCTGACGATCAAGAACATCCTGCAGCTGGGCCAGGGCTCGGTGGTCGAACTCGACGGCCTGGCCGGCGAGCCCATGGACATCTACGTCAACGGCTACCTGATCGCCCAGGGCGAAGTCGTGGTCGTGGACGAGAAGTACGGCATCCGCGTCACCGACATCATCACGCCCTCGGACCGCATCGCGCGGCTGAACAACCGCCGCTGATCCGCCATGGACCAGGACCAGATCCTGCGCGTCGTCCTCGCCCTGCTGTTCATCCTGGGCCTGCTGCTGATGCTGGCCTGGGTGGCCCGCCGGGGCGGCTGGCTGCCGGGACGCGCGCAGACGGCCCGCCTGCGCGTGCTCGGCACGCTCAGCCTCGGGGCGCGCAGTTCGGTCGCCCTGGTCCAGGTCGAGGACGCCCGCCTGGTGCTGGGCGTGACCGCCCAGCAGATCACCCTGCTGCATACCCTGCCGGACGCCTCCCGAGCCGGCGATGCCGCGTCCGGGGACTTCGCCGAGACCCTCGGCAAGACCCTCTCGGGCTCCTGATGCGCCGCCCCGCCCCGCACGCCGCGCGATCGGCGCCCTGGCTGCTGGCCGCCCTGGCGCTGATCCTGTCCTGGCCCGCCAGCACCCTGGCGCAGGCCACCCTGCCCGCCCTGACCGCCACGCCGGGCCCTAACGGCGCGGAGACCTGGTCGCTCAGCGTCCAGACGCTGGTCATGCTGACCATGCTGTCGTTCCTGCCCGCGGCGCTGCTGATGATGACGGGCTTCACCCGCATCATCATCGTGCTGGGCCTGCTGCGCAACGCCCTGGGCACCGGGGTCTCGCCGCCCAACGCGGTCCTGGTGGGCCTGGCCCTGTTCCTGACCTTCTTCACGATGTCGCCGGTCTTCGACCAGATCTACGCCCAGGCCTACCAGCCGCTGTCGCGCGACGAGATCACCTTCGAGCAGGCGCTGGACCGGGGCAGCCAGCCGCTCAAGGCCTTCATGCTGCGCCAGACCCGGGAATCGGACCTGGCGATGTTCGCCGAAATGGCCGGCGTCGGTCCGCTGGAGGACGAGAACGCCGTCCCCCTGCGCGTCCTGGTGCCCTCCTTCATGACGAGCGAGCTCAAGACCGCCTTCCAGATCGGCTTCACGATCTTCATCCCCTTCCTGATCATCGACCTGGTGGTCGCCAGCCTGCTGATGGCGCTGGGGATGATGATGGTGCCGCCGGTGACGATCTCGCTGCCGTTCAAGCTGATGCTGTTCGTGCTGGCCGACGGCTGGCACCTGCTGCTGGGCTCGCTGGCCCGCAGTTTCTACCAATAGGAGGCCCGCATGACTCCCGAAGCCGTCATGTCCATGACCTACCAGGCGCTGCGCGTGGCCCTGATCATGGCGGGCCCGCTGCTGCTGATGACCCTGGCCGTGGGCCTGATCATCAGCATCTTCCAGGCGGCCACGCAGATCAACGAAATGACGCTGTCGTTCATCCCCAAGCTGCTGGCCGTGGGCGCCACCCTGGTGCTGCTCGGCCCCTGGCTGCTCAGCACCATGGTGGACTACATCCGCTCGCTGCTCGACTCCATCCCGGGCCTGGCCTCGTAGGGCCCGGCCGCGCAGGGCCATGATTTCCTTCCAGATCGGCCAGCTCTACGACTGGATCAACGGCCTGCTGTGGCCCCTGTTCCGCATCGCCGGCCTGGTGGCGATCGCGCCCGTACTGGGCGAATCCTCCATTCCCATGCGGGTGAAGATCGGCCTGTCCGTCGTCATCACCCTGGTCGCCGCGCCCCTGGCCGGCACGATGCCGGACGTCGCGCCGGCCTCCTGGAGCGGACTGCTGATCGCCGCGCAGCAGGTGCTGATCGGCATGGCGCTGGGCCTGTGCATGCGGCTGGTCTTCACGGCCGTCATGATGGCGGGCGAATTCGTGGGCCTGAAGATGGGCCTGGCCTTCGCCTCGTTCTTCGATCCGGCCACCGGCGCCAACACGGCCGTGCTGTCGCGGCTGATGAACATCGTGGCGATGCTGATCTTCCTGGCGGTGAACGGCCATCTGCTGATGCTCGACGGCCTGGTCCGCACCTTCGACCTGCTGCCCGTGGGAGCGCCCCTGATGGCCGACGGCTGGGGGGCGCTGCTGGACTGGAGCGCCCAGCTCTGGATCTCCGGCATCCTGCTGGCGCTGCCGCTGGTCATCGTGCTGCTGACGATCAACCTGTCCATGGGGATCCTGAACCGCACGGCGCAGCAGCTGTCGGTGTTCGCCATCGGCTTCCCGATCTCGCTGACCACGGGCCTGATCACGCTGGCCATCGTGCTGCCCCAGAGCGGCGACTTCCTGGCCGGCCTGTTCGAGGGCGGCTACCAGGCCATGGCCCGCATCGCGCGCGGCTTCGCGGGGCTGTAGGCCCGGCCGCCGCGCGCGGACGACCGGGCCGTGGGCCACCGGCGCCGGTGTGCCTCAATGATCCTTCTTTTGCACCGGATAGGTGACCCCGGGAATGATCTTCGTGCCGGCCGGCAGCAGCGGATTGGCGGCGGACGCGGCGCCCTGGCCCGAGGCGGCGGGCTTCTTCGCCTGGGCGGATCGGCCGGTCCTGGAGGACTGGCCGGCCCGGGCCGGCTTGGCCGGTTTCGCGGACGGCCGGGCGGCGGCCGGCGCGGCGGTCGGCGGGATGGTCAGGGACGCGGGCTGGATGGCCTCGGCGGCCGGCACGGCCACCGGCGTGGCGCCGGCATCCGTTTCCTGCGCCGACTGCACAACAACGGTCCGGGGCGGCGCTTCGCGCGCGATCCGCTGCTGTTCGGCCCTGGCCTCCCGGTCGGCTTCCTCCGCCGTCCGGGGATGGCGGTTCAGCGGCAGGTTGACGGAATTCTCCATGCGCTGGAACGTGCCGTCCGGCCCGAAGCGCAGCCAGGCCTCCTGGCGGAAATACACGGCGTCCGTGGCGACGGTGCCCTTGTAGGCCCAGCGGGCCAGCGTCGTGTCGCCCTGCCGCCAGACGTCCACCGGCCGGGCGCCCAGGTATCCGGACGCCTGCTCCATCGTCGTGCGGCCCGTCACGATGCGATCCAGGCCCGCCGTGTTGAAGGATTCCCCGGTAGACGCGCACGCCGACAGCAACGCGGCCGAGATCGCCAGCGCGGCCCAGCCGAGCCGCCCGACGCCTGGAGAGGCCCCGGCCGAAACACGCCCGGACTTCCGGCGCGCGAAGAAAGATCCCATGTTCAGAACTCCTCCCATTCTTCCTCGCGCGCCGCCTGGCGGGCGGGCGCGGCCGGCCGCGCGGCGGGCAGCCGCGGCGCCGTGACATCGTCCGGGCGATCCCGGCGGGCGGTCCGGGCGGGCGCCGGAGCCGGCGCGGACGCCGGACCGGGCTCGGCCGCCACGGCCGGCTCCAGCGCGGCCGCGAGCGGCGCCGCGGCAAGCGGCGGCGCTCCGTGGTCGTCGACGGCGGCGCCCACCTGGAACACCGCCAGCGCCTGATTGACCTCGGCGGCCAGGGACTCCAGCGACCCGGCCGATTCCGCCGCCTGCTGCACCAGCAGGGCGTTCTGCTGGGTCACGGAGTCCATCTGCGCGACCGCCAGGTTGATCTGGTCGATGCCCGAGGACTGCTCGATGGTGGCGGCGGTGATCTCGCTCATGATGTCCGACACGCGGGTGACGGCCTCGACGATTTCCCGCATGGTCTCGCCCGCCCGCTGGACCTGCGACGAGCCCGCGCCGACCCGGCTGACGGAATCCTCGATCAGCGTCTTGATTTCCTTGGCGGCGCCGGCCGACCGCTGGGCCAGCGCCCGGACTTCCCCGGCGACCACGGCGAAGCCGCGGCCCTGTTCGCCGGCGCGGGCGGCCTCGACGGCGGCGTTCAGGGCCAGGATGTTGGTCTGGAAGGCGATGGAATCGATCACGCCCACGATGTCGGCGATCTTCTGCGAACTGCCGGAAATGCCTTCCATGGTGGCGACGACCTCGCCCACCACCTCGCCGCCGCGCGACGCCACCTGGGACGCGGTATGCGCCAGTTGGTTGGCCTGCTGGGCGTTGTCGGCGTTCTGCTTGACCGTGCTGGCCAGTTGCTCCATGCTGGCCGCCGTCTGCTGCAGGGCCGCGGCCTGCTCGTCCGTGCGGCTGCTCAGGTCCAGGTTGCCCGCCGCGATGCGCTGGGCGCCGCCGGCCATCTGTCCCATCCGGCCCCGCACCCCGGAGATCATGGTCTCCAGGCTGTCGCGCATCGCCTTCAGGCCGCGCAGCAAGGCGCCGATCTCGTCGTTGGACCGCGGCACGATGGACACGCGCAGGTCGCCGCCCGCGATGCGCTGCAGGTGGCGCCCGACGGCCTGCAGGGGCCGCAGCACCGTGCGGATCAGGGTCCGGTAGGCCAGCAGCGCCAGCACCACGGCCACGGCCAGCAGCGCCAGCAGGCCGATATTGGCCCGGTGGAACAGCTGCGCCAGTTCGCCGCGCGAGGCCGAACTGCGGTCCTGGATGAATTTGTCGAACTGGCCGAACACCCGGTCCATGCCCCGCGCCGCGCCGCGCAGGCGGCCGCGCTTCAGGGCCTCGAAGCCCTTGGCGTCCTGCTTGGCCGCGAAGTCGCGCAGGTTCTCGACCTGGGCCCAGTAGTCGTTGAAGGATGCGTCCAGCATGTGCTGCAGGGATTCCCCGTTCGAGCCGGCCAGGGCGCCCGAGGCCTTCAGGGACGCCATGCTGTCGCGCGAGCGCTTCAGCAACTGGTCGGCCTGGCCCAGTTCCCAGAGCCGCTGCTTTTCATTGGCGATGCCCAGCGCCCCGTCGACCTGGGTGGCCGCCTGCTGGGCGTAGATGTATGCGTTCTTGACATCGGAGTTCGCCTGAACGCCGATGGCCGACAGCTGTCCCACCGTGCGCTGGCTTTCCCGCTGGACGAACCAGGCGCTGCCCACCGCCGCGAAGGTCAGCAGGGACAGCAGCGCCACGACCAGCGTCAGCCGGGCGCGCAGGGACAATGTCACGGAAATCTTCTTCATGTCGCCTCTACCTCATCGGTCTCCCAGCATGCCATGCCGGCGCCGGGATGCTTCCTAAGAAAATAGGGCCTTGTAGGCCCTATTCGTCGGGATTGCTCCACGCCCCCGGTCGGGGGGTGGAGCGGTCCGGGATTGCCGGGGCAACCCCGGGATACCGAATGCCTGGCCGGGTATCCGGCGGCCGGATCACTGGTTCCGGTTGAACAGGCTCAGGCCCTGGATGGTCTGGAACGCGAGGCCCGCGCCTTCCAGCGCCATCTTGCGCAGGCTGAGCTGGGTGGAGGCCTCGTAGTAGTCCAGGTCCTCGATGCCGGACAGGGCGCTGGCGTAGCCCAGATTGCGCTGGGCGCCGGTGTTGTCCAGGGCGGTCAGTTCGTTCATGCGCGCGCCCACGGAGGCGCGCACCGTCAGCACGTTGTCGTACAGGGTGGCCATCGTCTGGGACGTGGTGTTCATCAGGTTGCGCAGGCTGGACAGGGCCTGGTCGTCTCCCTGGGCGGGCTGCTCCAGCGCATCGGCCAGGTCGCCCAGGGCCTTGAACAGGTTCAGTCCGGTCGAATGCTTCAGGGGCTCGGCCGTGAAGGTATCGCCGCCCGCCGGGTCGCCCTTGATTTCCAGGGTGGTGCCCTGCCCCAGGTCCAGGGACGTCTGGCCCGGCGTCCAGGGCTGGGGCGCCCCGACGACGGGCGCACCCGGAGGATTCGTCGACACGTCCGTCGCCGTCACCGTATAGCTGGTGCCGGTGGGGTCGAACTGGATGCTGAACGAGAACTTGGCGTCGGCGTTGCCCTGCGTGTTGTCCGCGATCGCGGCGCGGCCCAGGATGGCCGTGCCGGTATTGCCGGCGCCGGCCGCCGACAGATAGTCCCGCGTCCCGGGCTGGGCGCGCTGGAAGACGTCCGCGCCGACATCGCTGCCGGCGATCCGGCGGGTCTGGTCGGCCTGGATCAGGCGCTGCAACTCATCGCCGCTGTAGTTGCCGCTCGTATCGTAGGCCGGGATGTCGCCCCTGGAGCCGGAAAACAGGTACTGCCCATTGCCGTCGGTGGTGTTGGCGATGCCCAGGGCGGTGTCCCGGGCCTGGCGCAGGATGCCGGCCAGGGTGCTCCGGTCGGCGTCCGACAGCGTGCCGTTGCCGGTCTCGACCAGCCGGGTGCGCACGTCCTGCAGCAGCAGCGTCAGGCTGCCGAGCGCGTCTTCCTCCGTGCCCAGGTTCTGGTTGGCGACCGCGCGGTTGTCCGCGTAGCGGGCGTTCTGGGCCTGGGACTGCGACAGGTTGATGGCCTGCGAGGCGCCCAGGGGATCGTCGGCCGGAGTGACCATCTTCTGGCCCGTGCCGATCTGCTGGTACAGGTGCAGCAGGTCGGACTGCTGGGTGTTGATGGTCTTCAGGCCGGTCTGGAAAACGAGGCTGGAGCTGATACGCATGATGGTTCCTGGGACGGGCGCGGCTTAGCTGCGCAGGGCGAGCAGGGTGTCGAACAGGGTCGAGGCCGTGTCGATCAGGCGCGCGGCGGCGCGGTATTGTTCCTGGTACTGCTGCAGGTTGATGTATTCCTCGTCCAGGTTGACGCCGGACACGGCCTGCTGGGCGGAATAGTTCTGGGAAATCAGGGTTTCCTGGGCCTTCTGCGCGGTGGTGTTCTGCTGGGTCTTGACCGCCACGGTGTTGACCAGCTGGGAATAGGCTTCGTTCATGCCCATGGACCCGTTGGCCAGGATCTTCTTGGAACGCAGGGCGGCCAGTTCCAGGGCATTGTCGCCGTTGGCGGTGCCGGCGCCCACGCCCGGGGACGCCTCGCCGGCCGCGGCGACCTTGGCCGGATCGGTGATCGTCACGGTCATGGCGGCCGCCGCGTCGCGCGTGGGCTGGATCAGCCAGCTGTCGCCCGTCGCCGGGGCCATGCCCGTCGTATCGATTTCAATGCCATCGAAGCTCAGGGTGGGCGGCGTCCCCGTGGGCGTCAGGGTCGTGCCTTCGGGCACCCGCGTGACCGAGTAGTTCGTGCCGTCGAACTCGACCTTGTAGTCCTGGTTGGTGATCTTGGACAATTCACCGGGCACGTAGCTGGCGGTCGGGGTTCCCGCCGTGGCGCTGTTCTTTTCGTTGCCGATGACCTTGGGCGTGCCCACGTTGAAGAATTCGCCGCCCGGCGTGCCGGACAGGTCGTAGCCCTGTTCGTGCTGCTCGTTCAGGGCGATGGAGATGCCCAGGGCGATGCGCCCCAGGTCGTTCTGCGTGGCGTCCAGGGCATCGGAGCGGAAGGACAGCAGGCCGCCCAGCTTGCCGCCGGTGATCCGCTTGTCGTCCATCTCGATCGGGACGGTGTTGCCCGCCGCGTCCTTCGTGGTGTAGTTGACCGCCAGCCGGGACGGATCGGCCTTGGACGGATGGGCTTCCAGGTAGTAGACGGTATCCCCGCCCAGCACGGTCTGGCCGTTGCCGATGGTGAGGCTGACGCGGTCGTCCTGTTCGTAGGCCTTGACGTCCACCAGTTGACCCAATTCGCTGACCAGCTGGTCGCGCTGGTCCAGCAGGTCGTTGGGCGGCTGGCCCGGGTTGGTGGCCTTGGCGGTGGTGATCTGGCGGTTCAGGTCCTGGATGCGGTCCAGGTAGCTGTTGATCTGGGTGACGGTGGTGTCGATCTGGGTGTTGACGTTGGCGCGCTGGCTGTCCAGGAAGGCGTTGGCGTCGCGGATCTGGCCCGCCAGGCTGTTGGCCTGGCCGATGAGTTCCTGGCGGGCGGCCACGTCGGCGGGGGCCGAGGCCACCGCGTCCAGCGCGTCGAAGAACTTCTGGATGCCCGGGGAAATACCCACCGTGCGGTCGGCCACCAGGTTGTTGACCTGGCTGATCTGGTCGCCATAGGTCTTGAGGGCGGCGCCGCGCGTCAGAGAGCTGGTGAGCTGGTTCTGCAGGAAATTGTCGTAGGAACGCTGCACGCTGACGGCCTGCACGCCCCGGCCGATCCAGCCGGCCGAAGTCGGGGTGGCGCCCGCCGTCTGCGACAGGACGGTCTGGCGGTTGTAGCCGGCGGTGGCGGCGTTGTTGATGTTGTGCCCCGCCGTCTGCAGACGGTTTTGCGCGACCAGGAGGCCCGCCTTGCCGAGATTCGCCAGATTCATATGCTGCAATCCTATCGGTTGCGGACGCGCCGGATGGGCGCGTTCCGGAATTCTTCCCTGATCATAACGGCAGGCGCGCCCGGAAATTTAGGTCCGGCGGGCGGCGGAACCCGCCGTCAGCGGGCGTTGAAATACCCCATGATGGAGATCAGCTTGTCGGCGTAGCCCGGGTCGGTGGCGTAGCCGGCTTCCTGGATGCGGCGGGCGGCGGCCTCCGCGGAAGGCGCGGTCACGACCTTGCCATAGCGGTCGCTGCCGCCGATCAGCTCGGCATAGTCCTGGAAGGATTCGGCATAGGACCCGTAGGCGCGGAACGGCTGCGACATCCGGTGCGCCACACCGTCCTCGTCGTACTCGGTGGTCATGACGTTGACCACCTCGCCGCGCCAACCGCCTCCGGCCTTGATGCCGAACAGGTTGTGGCTGCTGCGGCCGTCGGGGCGCCGGATCTCGCGCTCGCCCCAGCCCGATTCCAGTGCCGCCTGGCTGAGGATCAGCTTGGCGGGCACGCCGCTGCGCCTGGACGCCAGCTCCGCGGCGGCGGCCATGCGGTCCACGAAGGACCGGATGTGTTCCGGCGCACCCTGGATGGCGCCGCCGATCCGGTCGCCCGCGCCGCGCCGCGCCAGCCGGTCGATCAGGGAGTCGATCGAGTCGGCCATTTCGCGGCGACCCTCGCCGATGCGCGACTGCAGGCCCGGCAGGCGCGAGCGGGCCGCTTCGGGCGGATTGGCCAGGGGATCGGCCGATTGCTTCAGCACCCCGCCCTGCATCTGCGCCATCAGCGCGTCGGCCAGCCCCAGGCCGGGGTTGGCCATGGCCAGCGCGGCCTGTTCGTCGCTCATGCTCTGGGCCATGCGTGTCGCCTGGGAATCGAACAGGGACGGCATCTGCGCCGACTGCTGGCGCACCTGCTTGAGCATCATCTGGATGAAGATCGCCTCGAACTGGCGCGCGACTTCGCGCTGCTGGTCCTGCGCGGCGTTCCCCCCGGCCCGCACCCCCTGCTTCAGCGCATTCAGGCTGCTGAAGTCCAGCGCCGAAGGCGTCGCGTCGGCGCTGAGCAGAGGCGTATGCGACACGAATCCCATGGCGGCCTCAGATCACTTCCAGGTCGGCGCGCAGGGCGCCGGCGCTCTTGAGGTTCTGCAGGATGGACAGCAGGTCCTGCGGCGTCGCGCCCAGGGCGTTCAGCGCCCGCACCACGTCGGCCAGGTTGGCGCTGGTGGTGACGCGCTGGATGGCGCCGCCTTCGCTGCGCATCTCGATCTGGGTATTGTTCGTCACCACGGTCTCGCCGCCGCCGAAAGGCGTGGTCGGCTGGCTGACCTGCTGCTGCGGGCTGATGGTGACCGACAGGTTGCCGTAGGCGATGGCGGCCTCGTCGATGGTGACGGTGCGGTTCATCACCACCGAGCCCGTGCGGGCGTTGATGACCACCCGGGCGCGGGCGGGCGGCAGGCCGACCTGCAGGTTCTCCACCTGGGACAGGAAGGCGAGCTGGGCCTTGGGGTCGGTGGGCGCGCGCAGTTCGATGGTGCGGCCGTTGACGGCGGTCGCCGTCTGCCCGCCGAACCGGCGGTTGAGCGCCGCCACGACGTTCTGGGCGATGCCGAAGTCGCTGGTGTTCAGTTCCAGGCGCACGACGCCGTTCTGGGCGTAGGTCGTGGGCACGCCGCGTTCGACGATGGCGCCGTCCGGGATGATGCCGCCGTTCAGCTGGTTGACCTGGACACTGGCCCCGCCCTGGGACGCGCCGGCGCCGCCGACCAGCAGATTGCCCTGGGCCAGGGCGTAGACCTGGCCGTTGGCGCCCTTGAGCGGCGTCATCAGCAGCGTGCCGCCGCGCAGGCTCTTGGCGTTGCCCATGGACGACACCACCACGTCCAGGCTCTGGCCCGGCTGGGCGAAGGCGGGCAGGCGCGCCGTCACCATGACGGCGGCGACGTTCTTGACCTGCATGTTGGTGCCCTGGGGCACGGTCACGCCCAGCTGGGACAGCATGTTGGTCAGGCTCTGCTGGGTGAAGGGCGTCTGGCGCACCTGGTCGCCGCTGCCGTCCAGGCCGACCACCAGGCCGTAGCCGATCAGCTGGTTTTCCCGCACGCCGGTGAAGGACGCCAGGTCCTTGATGCGCTCGGCCTGGGCGGCGCCCAGGGGCAGCAACGCGCCCAGGCACAGGGCCAGGGCGCCGGCGGCCAGGCGGCGCGCGAGGAAGGAAGTCGGATTCAGCGATGCGGCCATGGCTTCAGAACGGGGCGATGTTGAGGAAGAAGCGCTGCAGCCAGCCCATGGTCTGGACTTCGTCCATCACGCCCTTGCTGCGGTATTCGATGCGGGCGTCGGCCACCTGGGTGGAAGACACCGTGTTGCTGCCCGTGATCGAACGAGGGTCCACCACGCCGGAAAAACGCACGTATTCGCTGCCGCGGTTGATGGCGATCTGCTTTTCGCCGGCGATCTGCAGGTTGCCGTTGGGCAGCACGCCGATGACGGTGGTCGTCAGCGTGCCCGTGAAGACGTTGGTCGCGCTGCTGGAGCCCGTGCCCTTGGACTGATTGCCGCCAGTGGCGTCGAAATTCTGCTTCGCCCCCAGGTCGGTGGGCAGGATCGCCGGGGCCAGGCCGATACCCATGGACGCGGTGCCGCTGCGGTCGGTGGTGGTGTTGACGTTCTTGGCGGCGTTGGTCTTTTCCTGGATGACGATCGTGACGATGTCGCCCACGTTGCGCGGCCGACGGTCCTCGAACAGGGGATAGTTGCCGTAGGCGGTGGGCTGGTAGATGGACCCGTTGGCTTCCGCCGCGGGCAAGGCCGGCGGCGGAGGCGGCGCGGTCAGCGGCCCCGTGACGATGGGCTCGGGCGGCACCAGCGCGCACCCGGACAAGACCAGCGCCAGCGTCGCCGCCCACGCTCCCGCCACACAACGCAATCCCTTCATGGACATCCTGTATTACAACTGGGTCAGGCGGGCGAGCATCTGGTCGGACGTCTGCACCGCCTTGCTGTTCATCTCGAAGGCGCGCTGGGTGGTGATCATGTTCACCAGTTCTTCGGCCACGTTGACGTTGGACGTTTCCACATAGTTCTGCAGCAGGACGCCCGCGCCGTCCAGGCCGGGCTGCAGCAGGTTGGCCGGCCCGGAGGCGTCGGTTTCCGCATACAGGTTCTCGCCCATGCTCTGCAGGCCGGTCGGGTTGATGAAGGTCGCCAGCTGCAGCTGGCCGACCTCGACGTTGGTCCCGGTCGCGCCCGGCTGGGTCACGGACACCGTGCCGTCGCGCGCGATGGTGATGGTGAGCGCGTTGTCGGGGATGTTGATGCCCGGCTGGATGGGATAGCCGCCCGCCGTCACCAGCATGCCGTTCTGGTCGCGCTGGATGCTGCCGTCGCGCGTGTAGGCGAAGGAGCCGTCGGGCATTTCCACCTGCAGGAAGCCGTTGCCCTGGATGGCCACGTCCAGCGTGTTGCCGGTTTCCTTCAGGTTGCCCTGGGTGTGGATGCGTTCGGTGGCCACGGTGCGCGCGCCGGTGCCGACCTGCAGCCCCGAGGGCAGCTGGTTGGCCGCGCCGACGCTGGCGCCGGGCTGGCGCAGGGTCTGGTACATCAGGTCCTCGAACACGGCGCGGCTGCGCTTGAAGCCCGTGGTGTTGACGTTGGCCAGGTTGTTGGAAATCACGTCCATGCTGGTCTGCTGGGTTTCCAGACCGGTCTTGGCGATCCACAGGGAACGTATCATGTCAGTCGTGCCTGTTCAAAGGGGCGCCGGGCTCAGCCCGCCGCCGAAAGAATCGAATTGCCGCGTTCTTCGTTGGTGCTGGCGCTCTTGATGACCTGCATCTGCAGCTCGAACTGGCGGGCGTTGGAGATCATGGCCACCATCGCGGCGGCCGGATTGACGTTGCTCTTCTCGACGAAGCCGGGGGCGATCTTGACGGTCTCGTCCGGCTGGACGGGCTGGCCCCCCGCCATGCGGAACAGGCCGTCGTCGCCGCGCACCAGCTGGTCCTTGGGCGGATTGACCAGCTTCAGCTGCGCCAGCAGCTGGATGTCGCGCGGATTGTCGCCCGCGCCCAGGGCGCTGATCTGCCCGTCCGTGGCGAAGGTCACGCTGCCGCGTTCGGGGATCTCGATGGGACCGCCGTCGGCCGACAGCACCGGCAGGCCGGTGTGCGTGACCAGCTGGTTCTGCTCGTTGACGGCGAATTCGCCCGCGCGGGTGTAGGCCTCGCCCTGGGGCGTGCGCACGGCGAACCAGCCGTCCCCGGCGATGGCCGCGTCCAGGGCGTGGCCGGTCTCGGCCATGATGCCCTGGCGGAAGTGGCTGCCCGGGGTGGAGGCCACGGTGCTGACCCGGGTGGGCAGCTCGCCCGCCTGGGGCACCACCGGCACGGACCGGTAGATCGCCATCTGCTCGCGGAACCCGGTCGTGGACACGTTGGCCATGTTGTTGGCGATGACCGACTGCTGCTCCAGGATGCGGGCCGCGCCGTTGGAGGCGGTGTAGAGGATGCGATCCATGCCGGGCTGTCCGCTTAGCGCATGGTGATCAGGGTCTGCAGGACCTGGTCCTGCGTCTTGATCGTCTGGGCGTTGGCCTGGTAGGTGCGCTGGGCGATGATCATGTTGACCAGTTCCTGGCTCATGTCCACGTTGGACTCTTCCACCGCCTGGCCCTTGAGAGTGGCCAGGCCGTTGCTGCCCGGCGTGCCCACGATGGGCTGGCCGGAATTGGCGGTCTCGGCCCAGGCGTTGCCGCCCACCGGCTGCAGGCCCTGCAGGTTGGCGAAGTCGGCCAGGGCGATCGTGCCCATGGTCTGCTTGGCACCGTTGGTGTAGTTGGCGATCAGCGAACCGTCGGAACCGATGGACATGCTGGCATATTCGCCGGTGGCGTAGCCGTTCTGGACGAAGTCCTGGGAATAGCTGCCGCCGAACTGGGTGGAATTGGCATAACTGACGTCAATGGCCAGATCCGCAGCAGCAGCCCCCCCCGAGGCCGGAACTTGAAAATTCAAGGTATAGCTGGCCGTTGCAGGATCCAAACGGCCAGCCGTATCAAACTCCAGACTATGCAAGGGGGTATAAGGAGCCGTTGCGGGAGCCCCGGCGCCATCCACCACGACTCCGTCGACCAGCACGTAAACGTCCCAGTTATTGACATCCGGAGGACCAACGGTCACATCCCGCTTGGCATAGTACTGTTGAACTTCATGTGAGTTCCCCAATGAGTCATACACCGTCAAAGGGACCATCTTGGAAAAGCTACTATCTTGCGTCGGATCGAACGGGTTGGCCGTACCATCGATCACATCCGCATCGGCATCCAGATTGACCTTGTTGGTGATCGTGCTGGTCGCCTGCGGCGCGATGTTCCCCACCGGCACGGTCATGCCGATCAGGTTGGTGCCGCCCGGCGCGTAGCCCATGAGCTGCTGCCCCTGGGCGTTGACGATCTTGTGGTCCTTGTCGGCCAGGAACTGGCCGTTGCGGGTGTAGAGCGTGGCGCCGTTGGGCTGGGTCACCACGAACAGGCCCTTCGCCCCGTCGATCGCCATGTCGAACTGGTTGCCCGAGGTGGACACGATCCCGGTGGTGAAGCGCTGGTTGATGGACGCGACCTGCACACCCAGGCCCACGCGCGAACTGGCGTAGACGTCGGCGAAGGTGGCCGAGCCGGACTTGAAGCCCACGGTGCCGGAGTTGGCGATGTTGTTGCCGATGACGTCCAGGTTTTGCGAGGCGGCGTTCAATCCGCTGAGACCTTGTCCGAAACCCATGATTGACCTCTTTCAGTGCGTGGTGCGTTGATTCGTGGAAACGGCGGCGCGCTTTGCGCCCGCCGTCCGGATTACATGACCTGCCGGATGTCCAGCAGGGAAATCTTCTGCCCCAGGGCCAGGTTCAGCTTCAGGCCTTCCGAGGTATAGGCGATGCTGTTAATGTGGCCCGAGGTGAGCGCCTCGGCGGAGACCGGCTGGCCATCGGCGTCGGAAGCCGCCACCTGGACGGTGTAGGCGCCGTCCGGCACGGCCGCGCCGGCGGAATCCAGGCCGTCCCAGGTCATCGGGTAGATGCCGGCGTCCTTGGCGTCGAGCTCGATCTCGCGCACGACCTTGCCGGCGGAATCCAGGATCGAGACCTTGGTCTTGGCCGCGCCGGACATCAGGTCGATGCCGAAGGGCGTGGCGGCCTTGGCGCCCGTGTCCGGATCGGTGCCCAGGGAGATCTTTTCGCCCGGGTACAGGATGTCCTTGCCGATCAGGCCGGCGGCCTGCAGGGACTGGGACATGTCCATCTGGCCCGACAGGGCCAGCAGGGTGTTGTTCAGGCCCTGGATGCCGTTGACCATGGACAGCTGCGCGATCTGCGAGGTGACCTCGGCGTTGTCCATGGGGTTCAGGGGGTCCTGGTTCTGCAGCTGCGTGACCAGCAAGGTCAGGAAGCGGTCCTGGGTGTCGCCCATCAGGTTGCTGGTCTGGGCATTGGCCAGCGCGGAGGCGGCGTTCGAGCCGTAGACGTCGTTCACGGTGGACATGGCGGGACTCCTTATTGACCCAGGGTGAGGGTCTTGGCCATCAGCGACTTGGCCGTGTTGATCACTTCCACGTTGGCCTGGTAGGACCGCGAGGCGGAAATCATGTTGACGGTCTCGGCGACGACGTCGACGTTGGGCAGGGTGACGTAGCCCTTGGCGTCCGCCAGAGGGTTGCCGGGATCGTACTGGATGCGCGGGGGCGCGTTGCTTTCGAGGACCGAGGCGACCCGCACGCCGCCGACCGCCTCGGAGCGGGCCGAGGGCGTCATCTGGAACACGACCTGGCGGGCCTTGTAGGGCTGGCCGTCGGGACCGACGGCGCTCTCGGCGTTGGCGATGTTGCTGGCCGACACGTTCATGCGCTGGGACTGGGCCGACAGCGCGGAACCGGCGATCTGGAAGATGCTGAAGGTGGACATGGCGGTTTCCGTGGCGCGGCCGTTATTGCTGGATCGCGGCCAGCAGGGACTTGATGCGCCCGTTCAGGACCTGCAGGTCCGTCTGGTAGCGCATGGTGTTGTCCGCGAACTGGGTGCGCTCGGCGTCCATTTCGACCGTGTTGCCATCCAGGCTGGGCTGGGTCGGCACGCGGTACAGTTCCTGGGCGGGGCCGTTGGTATGGGCGCGGGCCGGGATGTGGCGCGCCGAGGTCAGGGTCAGGGACGTGTCCGGCAGGCGCGGCAGGCCGCCCTCGCCCATGGCTTCGCGCAGGGTGGCGTTGAAATCGATGTCGCGCGCCTTGTAGTTGGGCGTGTCGGCGTTGGCGATGTTGGACGCCAGGATTTCCTGCCGCTGCTGGCGCAGGGCCAGGGCTTTCTGGTAGAACTCGAAGTCCTTGCCGATACGATCGATCATGGCTTTACACTGAAACGGATGAGCGGAGTGCGCGCCACCGTGCACCAAATGATCCCCCGACCATTCGCGGCTTTTCGCACGCCACCATAGTACGGTCCCCGCCGGGGGGATAAACGCCAAAACAAAGCGGGGATTGAAGCCCTATTCGGCCGATGCGGGCCGCCCCCAGGCGGCCCGCGGCCACCCGCTTCACCTACAATGAGCGCATGCGCGCATTCCGACTCCTGCCGTTCCTGCTGTTCGCCGTCGCCCTGCCGGGGCCGGCGCGCGCCCAGGCGGCGCGCCCCGCCCTGCAGGACCCGGCCGCCGTCGTCGCCCAGGCCGAATCCCTGCTGAAGGGCCGGGCGGCGTCCTGGCCGGGCCGGGCCGTCATCCACGTGGACGCCCCCCGCATCGTGAACCAGCCCGCCTGCGGGCAGATGGAGGCCTTCCTGTCCGGCTCGGGCCTGCAGCCGCGCACGCCGGTGGGGGTCCGCTGCCTGGCGCCGCAGCCCTGGACCCTCTACGTCCAGGCCAGCGTCCAGATCCTGGGCACCTATTTCGTGGCCAACCGCCTGATCCGGCGTGACGAAATCCTGAGCCTGGACGACCTGGACACCCGGGAAGGCGACCTGCTGCGCAACCGCCGGCTGATCGGCGACCCCGCCCACATCGTCGGCTGGATCGCCACGCGCCGCATCCGCGCCGGCGCGGCCATCGAATCCGGCGCCCTGCGCGACCCGAACGCCATCGAACGCGGCCAGCAGGTCCGCACCGTCGCGCGCGGCGTCGGCTTCGTCGCCACCGGCGAGGGCCAGGCCCTGGAATCCGGCGTTCCCGGCGCCCGGATCCAGGTCCGCACCCCCGGGGGACAGATCATCACCGGCACGGTGATCGACGCCCACACGGTCCAGGTTATGATGTAGACATTCCGGGCACGCCTAAAGAATCCGCCCGGGCCGCCGTTACGAGGGATGCACCAATGATCCTTCCCACCCAACCCGGAGACGAGCCTTGAAAATCAATTCCACTTCGTCCAACCCTCTGCTGAACGGGGTGGCCGGGGGAACGCGCGGCGACACGGCCCCCCACGCCGCGTCCGGCTCGGCCGCCAGCAGCCGCACGGCGGTCGACCTCAGCCCGGCCGCCCGCCATCTGGCCGCCCTGAACGACGGCGGCGCCGACGTCCAGGCCGAACGCGTCCAGCAGATCCGCGACGCGCTGGCCTCCGGCGAACTGAAGATCGACCCCAGCAAAATCGCCGACGGTCTGCTGGCCAGCGTGCGCGATCTGCTGAAATGAATCCGGGCGACAAGCTCTTGCAGTGCATTCAGGCCCAGTCGGACCTGCTGGATGAATTCATCCAGGCGCTGGAGGCCGAATCCGCCGCCTTGCTGGACAACCCCACGAATCTTGCGCTGGCCGAACTGACCCAGCGCAAGAACGACTACGCGCAACGCCTGGCGCAACTGGACCAGGACCGCGTGCGCATCCTGAACGAGCTGGACCAGAGCGACGATGCCGCCGGCATCGACGCGGTCTGCGCCGTCTATCCTGAATTGCGCGCGACCTTCGACGCGCTGTTCGAGCGCGCTGGCCGCGCCGGCCGCCTGAACCAGGACAACGGCCAGATCCTGCGCACCTTCATGGAACACAACCAGCGGGCGCTGGACACGCTGCATTCCCTGATCAACCAGGATCTGTACGACGCCCGCGGGCGCCTGCCCCGGCGTTAAGAGCCCCACGCTGCGCAGTCTACGGCTGCCTGTCGCCCCCCCCCAGGCGGCGAAAAGGCCGCCATGAAACGACCATCAAGTCGCCAAAAGTTCTTTCAACGCATACAGCTTGAGCAGCCCCGCGTGGGACTGGCGCGGCGCGAGCCGGTCGGCGCCCAGCATGCGGGCTGCGACGCGGGCCGCGGGCGCCAGGGCCGGATCCTGGGCCAGTCGCCAGGCCGCCAGCCCCATCTGGGCCGCGAACACCGCCCGGTCGACCAGGGGTTCGCGCCCGGCGTCGGCCAGCAGCGGCGCGGCCTGGCGCCAGGCCGCATGGCATTCCTGGCGCAGGATCAGAGCGCGGGCGATGCGGACGGGATCGGGTTCCACCGCCATGCCGGCCACGGCATGCCAGACCTTCAGCAGGCGCCCGTCCCGGGGATCCACCGCCCGCAGGCTGAAGATCCGCACCGGCAGCGGGGGTTCGCCCCGGGCGCGCAGTTCGGCCTGGCCCGCGGCCGCCCACCAGGCGGGCCGGGCATCCTCCAGGCCGGCCGCCGACAGCAGGGGCCAGAACGCCTGCGCGTCCAGCGACTGGTACATCAGCGACTGGACGGCGGCCGACAGGACGCCGGGCTCGTCGTCCAGGAAGATCCGGGCGCGGGGGCTGCAGGCGGCCAGCCAGCGGCGGTCGCGCGCGCTCAGGGCGCGCAGCAGGGTCTGGCTGCCGCCATCGAACACATGCAGGACCGCGGCGGGCGCGTCCTCGGTCTCGGCCTCGATCTGCGTCAATAGCGCATCGGCCGCCGAGGGCGCGGTCAGCCGCGCACCCTGAGGGGTATGCCAGCCATCCGCCAGGCCGGCCTGCTGGGTGGCCGCGGCCAGCGGCCGCCCCTGGCCGTCGAACCAGGCGGCCCCCGACCAGGCGCCGCGCCGGCCCTGCCAGTCCAGGGACTGGCGCGCGTGCACGACCAGGGCCGGCTGGGTTTCGTCCAGGCCGCCATGGGCGACCCGGCGCAGATGCTCGATGGCCTCGGCGGCCGGCGGCAGATCGCCCGCCGCCCGGCTGCGCCACAGGTCGTAGGCCTCGGACAGCACGGGATCCTCGTCCTGCAGGGCCACGGCGGAACGCAACTGGTCCATGCCCAGCGCGTCCCCCCGCGCCGAACCGGTCAGCAGCTGCGGCAGCAGGATCTGCTGGCGCCGCCGTTCGGCGGCGGCGTCCGGACTGTCGGCCGGCTGCGTCATGGACAGCAGCGCCGCCAGGTCGGCCTCGGAGGGCGCGTACAGGGTGCGGCTGGCCTGGGCCGGCGCCAGCGCCCGGTCCACGAGCTCGGCGGCCGACAGGAACAGCAGGTTCTCCGGCACCTTCTGGCCGTTGGAGACGTAATGGATCGGCAGCTTGTAGCGGATCGCCGTGTCCAGCGCGGCGCCCAGGCGCGAGGCTTCGTCGATCTTGGAGACGATGCAGCCGCGCAGCGGCGTGCCGCCGTCGCCGGCATAGGACCGGGCGACCTCGTCCAGCGTGTCGCCATGGCTGACGGCGTTGAGCACCAGCAGGCGCTCGACGGTGCGCCCGGCGCCCGCCAGCAGGGCGGCCTGTTCGTGGATGTAGCGGTCGCGCTGGCTGATGCCGACATTGTCGATCAGCAGGGTCTGGTCCGGGCGCACGGACTGCATGACGCGGCGCATTTCATGGACGTCCTGCACGACGTGCACCGGCACGCGCAGCATCTGGCCGTAGATCTTGAGCTGTTCGTGCGCGCCGATCCGGTAGGTGTCGGTCGTCACCAGCACCAGGCTGCCCGGGCCGCTGCGGCGCACGCAGCGGGCGGCGAGCTTGGCCACCGTGGTGGTCTTGCCCACGCCGGTCGGGCCGACCAGGGCCAGCGCCAGGCCGGGCTGCCAGAGGGCGTCCTCGGACTCCAGCACCGGCAGGTGGCGGACCAGTTCGTTGCGCGCCCACTGGAGCGCGGCCCGGGGCACGGCCTGTTCGGGCATGTGCTTGAGCATGGCCCGCAGCAGCGCCGTGCTGAAGCCGAAGCGCAGCAGGCTCTGGAACAGGGTGACCGCCTGCGGGGAACGGCGCAGCTGGCTGCCCCACAGCAATTCGTCGATGCGGGTTTCCAGGGATCCCTTGAGTTCGCCGATGGCGCCCATCAGGTCCGCGCCCGGCGCGGCGGCGGAAGCATGCCCTGCGGCGGCATGCGGCGCGGGCGCCGGGGACGCGGCGGGCCGGGCCGGCATGGGCGGCGACGGCTGGGGAGCCGCGACGGCCGCGCCGCCGTCCGGCAGGGACGTCTGGTCGGTGGCGAGGATTTCCACCCCGCCGTTGACCCGCTTGTTGGAGATGATCAGGGCGTCGGGCCCCAGCGCGAGGCGCACCTGCCGCATGGCCTCGCGGTTGGTGGCACCGAAGAAACGACTGATGTTCACGCAGGACTCCCGCCAACGACCGCAGTGACCCGAATGATACGCTCTTCAGGGATCTCGGCGCTGGAGAGCACCGCCATGTGCGGCAAGTGATGGCGCAGGAAGCGCGACAGCGAGGCCCGCAGCACCGGCGGCACCACCAGCACGGGGGCGTCGCCCCGGTCCTCCTGGCCCTGGACGATGCGCTCGACGTCGCCCAGCAGGTTTTCCGCCAGGCCGGGCTCGAGGGCGCCGCTGCTGCCCAGGGCCTGCATCAGCACCCGCTCCAGGCGGGCGTCCAGGCCGATGACGCGCAGTTCCGTCTCGCCCGCGAACCAGTGCTGGACGATGGCCCGTCCCAGCGCCACCCGGACCTGCGCCAGCAGCTCGTCCATGTTCGGCCCGGTGTTGGCCGGATTGAGGGCGGCCAGGCGCGGGGCGTGCTCGGTGATGGTCTCGAGGATGCTGCGCATGTCGCGGATGGGGACGTCCTCGTCGAGCAGGCTGCGCAGCAGGTTCTGCAGCTGCGGCAGGGTGACGGTCTTGGGCACCAGGTCCTCGACCAGCTTGGGCACGTCGCGGGCGACGTGGTCCAGCAGCTGCTGGGTTTCCTGGCGGCCCAGCAGACGCGACCCGTAGCGGTGCATCAGGTGGTTCAGGTGGGTGGCCACCACCGTGGCGGTGTCGACCACGGTATAGCCGGCGATCTGCGCCTGCTCGCGCAGGGACGGGTCGATCCAGAACGCGGGCAGGCCGAAGGCCGGGTCCTTGGTCGGCGTGCCCTGGACGGGCCCCGTCACCCCGCCCGGGTCGATGGCCAGCCACTGCCCGGTCTGGGCCACGCCTCGGCCGACCTCCACGCCGAACAGCAGGATGCGGTAGTCCGTGGGCTTGATTTCCAGGTTGTCGCGGATGTGCACGACCGGCGGCAGGAAGCCCATTTCCTGGGCGAATTTCTTGCGCAGGCTGCGGATGCGGTGCAGCAGTTCACCGTTCTGCTGGTGGTCGACCAGGGAAATCAGGCGGTAGCCGACTTCCAGGCCGAGCGGATCGACGGGCGCCACGTCGTCCCAGCTGGCCTCGGCGGCGGCGGCCACGGCGGCCGCCTGCTCCTGGCCCGGATCGGCGGCCGCCGCCTGGAGCTCGCGCTGCTGGCGCTGGAGCAGCAGCCAGCCGCCCCCGCCCAGGATGGCCGCCAGCAGCAGGAAAGCCACGTGCGGCATGTTGGGGATCAGGCCCATCAGCGTCAGGATCCCGGCGGTGATGAACATCACGTTGGGATTGGAGAACAGCTGCCCGATCATCTGCTGGCCGACGTCCCGGTCGTCGGCCACGCGCGAGACCACCACGCCGGCCGCGGTGGAGATGACCAGCGCCGGGATCTGCGCCACCAGGCCGTCGCCGATGGTGAGCAGGGTGTAGACGGTGCCCGCCTGCGAGGCCGACAGGCCGTGCTGGGCCATGCCGACGATCAGGCCGCCGATGATGTTGATCACCATGATCAGCAGGCCGGCCACGGCGTCCCCGCGCACGAACTTGCTGGCGCCGTCCATGGCGCCGTAGAACTCGGCTTCCTGGGAGACTTCGGCGCGGCGCTTGCGGGCCTCGTCCTCGCCGATCAGGCCGGCGTTCAGGTCGGCGTCGATGGCCATCTGCTTGCCGGGCATGGCGTCCAGGGTGAAGCGCGCGCCGACTTCGGCGATGCGGCCCGCGCCCTTGGTGATGACGGTGAAGTTGATGATCACCAGGATGATGAACACCACGATGCCGACGGCGAAGTTGCCGCCCACCAGGAAATGGCCGAAGGCCTCGATGACCTGGCCGGCGGCGTCCGGCCCCTTGTGGCCGTTGAGCAGCACCACCCGGGTGGAGGCGACGTTCAGGGACAGGCGCAGCAGCGTGGCGAACAGCAGCACCGAGGGGAAGGCGGCGAAATCCAGCGGCTTGCGCGTGAACATGGCCACCAGCAGGATCATCACCGACAGGGAGATGTTGAAGGAGAACAGCAGGTCCAGGATGAAGGGCGGCAGCGGCAGGATCATCATGGCCAGGACCATGAGGATCAGCACGGGCCCGGCCATCAGGCGGGCATGCCCGGAGCCGTGGGTCTTGAGAAAATCCAGGAAGCTGTTCATGAGGCGGGGACCAGGGCCTGTTCAGAGCCTTGTTGCAGGCCTTGTTGCGGATCGAGTTCGGGCGGCACGCGCAGGTCCTGCGGCGCCTGCGGCAGTGTACCCGAGCCCTGCCGCCAGTTGCGCAGCTGGTAGACCCAGGCCAGGACCTCGGCCACGGCGGCGTACAGGGCGACGGGGATTTCCCGGTCGATCTCGACATGATGATAGAGGGCGCGCGCCAGCGGCGGGGCTTCCAGCAGGGCGACGCCGTGCCTCTCGGCCAGTTCGCGGATCTGCGCGGCGATCAGGCGGGTGCCCTTGGCCACGACCACGGGCGCCCCGCCCTGCCCTTCGCTGTAGCGCAGCGCCACGGCGTAATGGGTCGGGTTGGTGACGACCACGTCGGCCTCGGGCACGGCGCTCATCATGCGCCGCCGCGCCATGGCGCGCTGCTGCTGGCGGATGCGGCCCTTGACGTGGGGGTCGCCGTCGCTGTCCTTGTGTTCCTGCTTGACGTCTTCCTTGGACATGCGCAGCTGCTTGGCGTGGTTCCAGAGCTGCCAGGGCACGTCGATCAGCACGATGATGATCAGCGACGAGGCGATCAGCAGGCAGCACAGCGCGGTCAGGTCCAGCCCGCGCGCCAGGGCCTCGGTGGGCGCCATGCGGGACAGGGCCAGCATGTCGTCCCGGTAGGCCCAGATGACCTTGACGCCGATGAAGCCGACCAGCCCCGCCTTGGCCAGCGTCTTGATCAGTTCGATCAGGGTCTGCGCGGCGAACAGGCGCTTGATCCCCGGCAACGGATTGAGCCGCTCGAACTTGGGCTCCAGGGCCTTGGACGAAAGCAGGAAGCCCCCCAGCGCCACCGAGGAAAAGATGCCGATCACCAGCAGCAGGGCCATGAACGGCAGCACGATCAGCAGCCCGTGCCAGGCGGAATCGCCCGCGACGTTGAGCATGACCTGGGGATCGCGCGCGATCCGGGTGTCGAACCACAGGCCGTTGAGCAGGATGCCGCGCAGGGTGCGGAAGATCGACTCGCCCCCGAGCCACAGGGCGCCGATGCCGCCGATCAGGGCCATGAAGGTGCCCAGCTCGCGCGAACGCGCGACCTGGCCTTCCTCGCGCGCCTTCTGGAGGCGCCGTGGAGTCGCTGCTTCTGTTTTTTCGAGATCGCTATCCTGGGCCATGCTCAGCCGACGATAATACAGACAGCCTGGATTGTAGTGTCCGGGCCGTCGGGGCGAAGCACGGATAAAAGCGCATTAGGCGCGGCAATTCAAGGGCTTGCAAGCTGCGGGGCGGCGGTCGCCGCGGCGGCGGGGGACGCGGCCTGCTCGAACTGCAGGTAGTCCAGGCCGATGCGCACGGCCCCCCAGCGCGCGCCGTCCAGGTCCAGGGGCACGGAGACGTCGGTGATGATTTCCCCGGTGTCGCGCATGTAGGTCTGGCACAGCACCCCGCCCCGGTTGCCGATCGCGCCCCGGCTGATCTGGTCGTCGAACAGACGCTTGTCGCGCACGTGCAGCGTGTCGTGCGCCACGTCCCCGGTGGGCGGCCGGGAATAGCGGCGGTTGTGCGTCGGCGCATAGCCGTTCATATCCACCAGGATCGCGTAATAGCCGTGCGGCACCTGGTCCAGCACCGCGTCCAGGATGCCCTGCAGGGCCTGATCGATGGCCTGGTCGTAGGCCACGTGGTAGCGCGGCGGCTGGCTGCCTGGAATCTGGCGGTAGGCCTTGTCGAAGACGTCCAGGCCGTCGGCGCGGGCCTGTCGCAGCAGCCCGGCGCAGCGGTCGCGCAACTGGCCGAGACAGTCCGCCAGATCGTCGAAGGGCGTCGCGCCGGTGCGCCAGGCGGCCAGCATCTCCTGGAGGCTTTCGGTCTGGGTGCGCACGCCATGGACCTGCTCGCGCATGGACTGCATGCGCTGGCGCAGGATGGCGCTGTGATCGGCGATGCGGCCGATGGAGCGGCTCATGTCCTGGTTGGTCTGGTTGACCTGGGCGACGTGATCGGCCACGCCGTCCAGCTGGGCGCCGACGCCGCCCAGTTCGCGCACCAGGCCGTCGAACTGCTCCGCGAAGTCGTCCACGAGGCGGTCGGACGCGCGCATGTCGGCATGGATGGACTGGCTCTGCCGTTCGGTGTCGGACACCAGGCCGAGGATTTCCCCGGTATGCTGAACGATGTCGCCGGTGGCCGCGTTGACGCGCTCGGCCAGCTTGCCGACCTCGCTGGCGACCACGGCGAAACCGCGGCCGGCCTCTCCGGCGCGGGCGGCCTCGACCCCCGCGTTCAGGGCCAGCAGATGGGTCTGGAGGGCGATGTCCTTGATCAGGCGGCTGGTGTCCTCGACCGAGCGCGCCCGATGACTGAGCTGGGCGATGACCTCGGAAAAGGCCTGCATCTGGGTCGTCACCCGGGCTACCCGCCGATGCAGGTCGGCCAGCTGTTCCTGGGTGGAGCGCAGGCCCCCGAGCTGCTGGCGGAACACGTCGGCGGCGCCCGCCACGGTGTCGTTGGTCTGCTGCGACAGGCTGGCGATCTGGGTGCCCTGGGCGGACAGGCTCTCGGCCTCGCGGGCCTGCTCGTCGGCCATGGTCTCGCAGGCCTGGGTATGCGCCTGCAGGCGGGCGGCATTGATGGCGATGCGGATGCTGGACTGGCGCATGACGACGAAGCGTTCGCGCAGAGCCCCCAGAAAGCGGCCGACCGGCAGGGCCAGGGGACTGAGGGTCCAGGCCCGGTCGTTCAGGGTGGCCCGTCCGCGGCGCAATTGCCGGATCAGGCGCCCCAGCCCCAGGTATCTTCCGCGCATAGTGGACATGCTGCCTCCTTGTGAAGAAGGGGCCGGAACCGGCCACGAATCCCCGGATCGCCGCCTCCCCGACCGGTCCGGCTCATATTGGGTTTCAGACCTTACACGGGACTTACACTTTCCCCCAATGTCACATTGTCCAGGGAAAACCCCCAATCAAAACCCAAGACTCGCCAGCAGGTCGTCGACCTGGTCCTGGTTGGTGACCACGTCGTTCTTGCCCGCGGCGTTGACCACCGGGCCGTTGAGCAGCGACTTCGTCTCTTCGCGCTTTTCCTGGGGGACGTTGTCGATCAGCACCTGGACCAGTTCGGTCTCGATGGCGCCGATCACGCCCAGCATCTTCATGATCACCTGGCCGGTCAGGTCCTGGAAGTCCTGGGCCATGATGATTTCCATCAGGTTGTTCTGCGAGGCCTGGGTCTTTTCGGGGACGTCCTTCAGGAAGGCCCGGGTATCGTCCACCAGCTCGCGCGCCTGGTCGAGTTCGACCGGATGATCGAACCAGTCCTGCCAGCGGGCGTCCAGGGCCTTGGCGTCGCGCTGCATCGAATCCTGCCAGGGCTGGGTCTGCTCGGCCGCGTTGAGCACCCGGTTGGCGGCCTGCTCGGTCATCTGGGCCACGTAGTGCAGGCGGTCGCGGGCGTCGGGGATGGCGTGGGCGGCGTCCTTGATGGCCTGGTCCAGGCCCAGTTCGCGCATGCTCACGCGCAGGGTGCGGGTGAGCTGCGCGATGCGCTGGATCAGGTCCATCGAAGGTTCCACGAAATCCTGCTGACCGGAAGATTGATCCGTCGTCATGATGCGCCTCCGATCAGAGTTTCTCGAAGATCTTGTTCAGCTTTTCTTCCAGGGTGGCGGCCGTGAAGGGCTTGACCACGTAGCCGTTGGCGCCGGCCTGGGCCGCCGCGATGATGTTTTCCTTCTTGGCCTCGGCCGTGACCATCAGCACGGGCAGGCTGGCCAGGTTGGGATCGGCGCGGATGTTCTGCAGCATGGTCAGCCCGTCCATGTTGGGCATGTTCCAGTCCGACACCACGAACTCGAAGCCGCCGTTGCGCAGTTTTTCCAGCGCCTGGGCGCCGTCCTCGGCCTCGTCGACGTTCTCGAACCCCAGGTCCTTGAGCAGGTTCTTGACGATCCGGCGCATGGTGGGAAAGTCGTCGACGACCAGGATTTTCATCGTTTTCTGTACCACGGATCACTCTCCAATCAATAAAAAAAGCAGGGTATTCGGGTACCCGATGCCACTGTTCAAACCCGTCAAACCCGGTTCCCGAAGGCCCCGGCGCTTTTCAGGATACGTTCGCTGAGATCGTCCAGGGGGACGGCCTCTTCGGCGGCGCCGATCAGCAGCGCCTCGCGCGGCATGCCGAAGACGACGCAACTGGCCTCGTCCTGGGCGAAGGTGCGCGCGCCCGCCTGGCGCATCGCCAGCAGCCCCTGGGCGCCGTCCTTGCCCATGCCGGTCAGGATGACGCCGATGGCGTTCTTGCCGGCCACCTGGGCGGCCGAATGAAACAGCACGTCCACGGAAGGCCGATGGCGGTTCACGGGGTCGCTGTATTCGAGCTTGACCACGTAGTTGGCGCCGGAACGGGCGAGCTTCATGTGGGCCACGCCGCCCGGGGCCAGGTAGACGTGGCCGGGCAGCACCCGCTGGCCGTCCTCGGCCTCGTGGACCTGCACGGCGCACAGGCCGTCCAGGCGCTGCACGAAGGACTTGGTGAAGCCGGCCGGCATGTGCTGCGTGATCATGATCGCCGGACTGTTGACCGGCAGGGGCTCGAGCACATGGCGGATGGCCTCGGTCCCGCCCGTGGACGAACCGATCATGACGAGCTTCTCGGTCGTGGAGAAATTGCCCGACAGGCGCGGCCGCGCGGGCTCGCCCCCCGGCTGGGCCGGGCGCGGCCGCAGGCGGGCATGGGCGGCGGCGCGGATCTTGTCGGCGATCATGTCGCCGTAGTCCATCAGGCCGTCGCGCAGGCCGAGCTTGGGCTTGGTGACGAAATCGACCGCGCCCAGTTCCAGCGCCCGGATGGTGACCTCGGAGTTGCGTTCGGTCAGGGAGGACACCATGACCACCGGCATGGGCCGCAGGCGCATCAGCCGTTCGAGGAAATCCAGGCCGTCCATGCGCGGCATCTCGACGTCCAGGGTCAGCACGTCGGGGTTGTGCTGCTTGATGAGTTCGCGCGCGATGAGCGGATCGGGCGCGGTGGCCACGACCTCCAGGTCGGGATGGGCGTTGATGATTTCCGTCATCAGACTGCGCACCAGGGCGGAATCGTCGACGCACAGCACGCGGATTTTCTTGTTGACGGCCATTTTCAGCGGAACTCCCCGGATCAGGCGACGGAATAGACCGTCTGCCCCTGAAGGCGCAGGGATTTGGTCAGGTAGGTGAAGTTTTCCGAATGGCCCGCGAACATCAGGCCGCCCGGCTTGAGCAGGGGAACGAAGCGTTCCAGAATCCGGGTCTGGGTCGGCTTGTCGAAATAGATCATGGTGTTGCGGCAGAAGATCGCGTCGAACTTCTGGCTCATCGGCCAGTTGGGGGACACGAGGTTCAGTTCCTCGAAGGTCACCAGGTTGCGGATCACGGGCTTGATCATGGCCATGCCGGCCTGGCGCCCCGCTCCGCGCAGGAAATAGCGCCGCAGGAATTCCGGGGGCACGGGCTTGACGCGGTCCAGGGTGTAGACGCCCTTGCGCGCCTGGGCCAGGGCCTGGGTGTCGATGTCCGTCGCCAGCACCGAGATGCCGGCCTCGGACTGGCCACAGGCGTCGTGCAGCGTCATGGCCAGGGTGTAGGGCTCTTCCCCCGTGGACGAGGCGCAGCACCAGACGGAGATCGGCTTGCGGCGGGTGCGCACGAAATCGGCCAGGATGCGGAAATGGTGCTGCTCGCGGAAGAAGGCCGTGTGGTTGATCGTGAAGGCGCTGATGAAGCGGTCCCACTCGTCGGCCTGGGGGTTCTGTTCCAGGTAGTCCAGGTAGCCGCGCACCGTGGCCGAGCCGGCATGGTGGGCCCGCAGGCCCAGGGTACGGGCGGCCATGTCCTTCTTATGATCGCCCAGGATGATGCCCGCCCGCCGATGCAGCACCTGCACCGCGCGGGACAGATCCGCCGCGTCGGCCTTGGGCAGTGCCGGCTGCGAGAAATAGGAGGCGGAAGGCGCATCGTGGATCATGGTGGTGTCGTGGCGGGAAGTCCGGAATCAGGCCTGTCCGAGCGCCAGGGCCGGCTGGCCGGCGCGCGGAGTATAGCCCAGTTGCCCTCCCTGGACGTCGATCACCTGCCCGCCCTCCTGGAGACGGAAGGCGGCGACGGCCGTGCTGAGATGCTCGGCCTGGTCCTGCAGCGAACCGGCGGCGCTGGCCGCCTCCTGGACCAGGGCGGCGTTCTGCTGCACGACATGGTCCATGTCGTTGACGGCCGAGTTGATCTGGCTGATGCCGTCGGCCTGCTCGCGGGACGCCGAGGAGATTTCGTTCATGATGGCCGTGACGCCCTGCACCGACTGAACGATCTCGCCCATGATCCGTCCGGCGTCCTGGACGCGCTCCGAACCTTCGCGCACCCGCACCACGGAATCGTCGATCAGTCCCTTGATTTCCTTGGCGGCCTGGGAACTGCGCTGGGCCAGCGACCGGACCTCGCCGGCCACGACGGCGAAGCCCTTGCCCTGCTCGCCCGCGCGGGCGGCTTCCACCGCCGCGTTCAGGGCCAGGATGTTGGTCTGGAAGGCGATGCCGTCGATCACGCTGACGATCTCGGCGATCTTGCCCGAACTCTGGGTGATGCCGGTCATGGTCTCGGCCACGCTGGTGACGGCGGCCCCGCCGCGCTGGGCCACGTCCGCCGCCGTCTTGGCGAGCTGGTCGGCCTGGGCGGCGTTGTCGGAATTCTGCCGCACGGTGCTGGCGAGCTGTTCCATGCTGGCGGCGGTCTGCTGCAGGGAGGCCGCCTGCTGCTCGGTGCGGCTGCTGAGGTCCGTGTTGCCGGCGAAGATTTCCTGGGCGCCCAGGCGGATCTCGCCCACGCCGTTGCGCACCGTGGACACCATGCGCACCAGGCTTTCCTGCATGCGCTGCATCGCCAGGTAGAGCACGCCGATCTCGTTGCGCGACGGCACCTCGATGGGTTCGGTGAGATCGCCCGCCGCGATCCGGTCGAAATGCCGGCCGGCCACGCGCAGCGGCCGCAGCACCACGCGCTGCAGGAACAGGTAGGCGGCCACGGCGAACAGCAGCGCCACCACCATGGACACGCCCACGATCAGGATCACCAGGCGCAGGTGCGCGGCCTCGTCGGCCACCGCCTGGGCGGTCAGTTCCTGCTGGTGCTGCTTGAGCGCCTGGACGGCCTGCTCGAAACGACGCTCCACGGGCTCGACGCTCCCAGACTGCAATTTGTCGTACTGCTCGATGTTGCCGGCCTTGAGCTGCGCCAGCACGGGCGGCAATTCCTTGTCGAGCAGCTGCGCATAGATCTGGACGATCCGTTCGATCTGGCCCGCCTGCTCGCCATCGGTCATGTGCTCGCCGGCGGCCGCGCGGAACCGGTCGAGCGCCTCGCGCGCCTGGCCCAGGCGGGTCTCGGCCAGGGAGATCAGGGCCCGCGAAGCGTCGCTGAGTCCGCTGGCGCCGGCCGACTGGCCGTCCGTGGCCCATTCGGACAGGATGGCGCTGTTGGCCAGGTCGCTGTTGACGACGATGCTGCCCAGCGTCCGGCCCATCAGCACCTGGACTTCACGGTAGCGGCCGACGGAATCGTCCAGCAGGCGGACGGCCTCGTCGTCGGCGGTGATTTCCCGCAGCGAATCATTGTTCATCTTCAGGGACAGCACGCCCAGCAGCGCCCCCGAAATGAGCATGACGAAGAAAAAAACGAGCACCAGGACCAGGCTGGTGCGGACCTTGAGCGCGCCGATGAGCGATTTTCCGCCTGATTGCATGAGATCGAACCCAGTGAATGAAACCCGCCGGGGGTATTGAGACAGGGAAGTCGCCCGGTCAGGCGACCGCGTCCTCGACCAGCGCCATTTCCTCGCTGGTCATGAGCTTTTCGATGTCCACCAGGATCAGCATGCGCTCGCCGACGGTGCCGATGCCCGTCAGGTGCTCGGTGGAAAACGCCGAGCCGAACTGCGGCGCCGCGCTGATCTGCGAGGTCTGCAGGATCAGCACGTCGGACACGCCGTCGACCACCACGCCCACGATCCGGGAACGGACGTTGAGGATCACCACCACGGTCTGCGAGGTGTATTCCACGTTGTCCATGTTGAACTTCAGGCGCAGGTCGACGATGGGGACGATCACGCCGCGCAGGTTGGTGACGCCCTTGACGAAGGACGGCACGTTGGCGATGCGCGTGACGGTCTGGCTGTCATAACCCCGGATCTCCTGCACCTTGAGGATGTCGATCCCGTACTCCTGATTGGCCAGGGTGAAGATCAGGAATTCCTTGCCCTGGGTTTCGCCCTGCGCCTGCTTGGGGGTGGCTTGATTCATGATGGCTCCGGATGGGTGTGGGTCAGGCGGCCGCGCCGGCCCGCAACGAGGTGGTGCGCCGCAGAGCGAACACATCGACGATCAGGGCCACGCTGCCGTCGCCCAGGATCGTGGCGGCCGAGATGCCCGGCACCTTGCGATAGTTGGTTTCGAGATTCTTGACCACGACCTGATGCTGGCCGATCAGATGGTCCACCATCAGGGCGAAGCGCTGGTCCTCGGCCTGGAGGATCACGGCGATGGCCCGGGTCAGGTCGGTTTCCGCATTGCCGACGTTGAAGACCTCGTGCAGCGCGACGATGGGCAGGTATTCGCCGCGCACGTGCAGGACCTGCTCGGTCTCGGAGATGCGGTGGATCTGCTCGTCCGTGGCCTGCATGGATTCGGTCACGTGGGACAGCGGCAGGATGAAGGTTTCCTCTCCGACCTTGACCGACATGCCGTCCAGGATGGCCAGCGTCAGGGGCAGCACGATGCGGGTGGTGGTGCCCTCGCCCTTGCGCGAGGACAGCTGCACATGGCCGCCCATGCTCTGGATGTTGCGTCGCACCACGTCCATGCCGACGCCGCGGCCGGAAATGTCGGTGACCTTTTCCGCCGTGGAGAAGCCCGGCGCGAAGATCAATTGCCAGAGTTCGTCGTCGGGAGTCGCCTCGGACACCGGGAAGCCGGATGAGATCGCCTTTTTCAGGATCCGCTCGCGGTTCAGGCCGGCGCCGTCGTCGATCACGTCGATGATGATCTGGCCGCCGTTGTGCTGGGCCGACAGGATCAGCGTGCCTTCCGGGTCCTTGCCCTGGGCGATGCGGGCGTCCGGCGTTTCCAGGCCGTGGTCCAGGCTGTTGCGCACCAGATGGGTCAGCGGATCGATGATGCGTTCGATCAGGCTCTTGTCGAGCTCGGTCGCCTGGCCCTTGGTGACCAGCCGGATGCGCTTGCCCAGCTTGGTGGCGTTTTCCCGCACCACGCGCGGGAAACGGCTGAAGACGTAGTCCATGGGCATCATGCGGATGGACATCACGGCTTCCTGGAGGTCACGCGCGTTGCGTTCCAGCTGTTCGATGCCGTTGAGCAGGCGATCGTGCAGCACCGGATCCAGCGTCTGTGACGTCTGCAGCAGCATGGCCTGGGTGATGACGAGCTCGCCCACCAGATTGATGATCTGGTCGACCTTTTCCACGCCCACGCGGATGGTGCCGCTTTCCTTGGGCTTGGCGGCCTTGGATCCGCCGGCGCCGGCGGACGCGGCGGCGGATTCGGCGGCGTCCCGGGACCCGGCCGGCTCCGGCGCTTCCTGGACGGGCGCGGCGGCCGGAGCCTCGTCCGCGGCCAGAACGGGCTCCGCCACGGGCGCCGCGGCGGGCGCGGGCGCTTCGGCGGGCGCGGCGCCCGGCACGGCCTCGTGGGCGACGGAGACCTGGTCGGCGTTCACGATGAAGCAGCAGACGGCCTCGAGGTCGTCGGCCGGGGTGGTGGTCTGCAGCCACAGCGACAGGTCGCCGCCGCTCTGGTCGCGATGCAGGATCTGGCCCATGAGGGCCATTTCATTGACGAGGGATTCGACGTCCTTGTCCTGGATGCGGCTGATCCGGACGCGGACCGGCAGGTCGCCCGACGGCGCGGCCGCGGCGGCCTGGGGCGTCGGAGCGGCCGCCGCCGGGGCGGGCGCGGGGGGGGCCGCCGGCGCGGCGGCGGCCTGGGCGCCGCCCTGCTGCTGTTCCAGGGCGAGCTGGCGCAACTGGGCGCAGATGCGCTCGTAGACCTGCTGATCGGGCTTTCCCGAACCGCGGTAGGCGGCGACTTGGTCGGTCAACACGTCCTTGGTCTCCAGAAAGAGGTCGATCATGTCCTGACGCAGGGGCATTTCCCCGTGGCGGATCAGGTCCAGGAGGTTTTCCAGCAAGTGGGTGGTCTTGGCCAGTTCCTCGAAACAGCCGAAGGTACCCGCCCCGCCCTTGATTGAATGCGCGGCCCGGAAGATGCCGTTGAGCACGTCCGGATCCGGCTGTTCCAGATCGAGGTTCAGCAGCTGCTGCTCCATATTGGTCAGCAGTTCATCGGCCTCGTCGAAGAACGTGTCGAAAAACTCACTCAGGTCCACGCCTGCACTCATGATCCATCCTCACCCTTGATTGCCGGACGCGCCGGCCGGAGTAGCCGCCGGCGCACCTGTGGATTGCCCCGCTGGGGGGGATACGGTCGCGGCGCCCTGCCCCGGGACGGCGCCCGCGGCCGGCGCGGACACGGCGGGCGCCGGCGGGACGGCCGGCGCGGCGGCGGGACCGGCCCCGGGGGCCGGCGCCGGACTCGCCTGGGGCGCGGAGACGTCCCCCGGGCCGCCGCCCCCCTGGTCGGGGGCGGGATGCCGGAGCAGCTCCAGCCGTTCGCGGATTTTCACGCCGTCCTGGCCGGAGGCGTTCTGTTCGTCGATGCGCCGTTCGGCGCGGCGGTTCAGCACCAGGATGCTGATCCGGCGGTTGACGGCCGCCATGGGGTCGTCCTTGACCAGGTCGACCGTGTCGCCCAGCCCGAGGATGCGCTTGATCTTGTTTTCGACCAGGCCGCCGGCGACCAGTTCGCGCCGCGCCGAGTTGGCGCGGTCCGCCGACAGTTCCCAGTTGCTGTAATTGCGGTCCCCGGACGCGTAGCGCAGCGCGTCGGTATGGCCGGAGATCGTGATCGAATTCGGCAGCTGGCTGATCAGCGGGGCGAGTTCCCGCAGGATGTCGCGCATGTAGGTCTGCACCACCGCGCTGCCGGTGGCGAACATGGGCCGGTTCTGCTGGTCCAGGATCTGGATCCGCAGGCCGTCGGGGGTCATGTCCAGCAGCAGCTGGGGCCTGAACTGCCGCAGCACCGGATTGTGCTCGATCAGGTTGTCGAGCTTCTGCTTCAGGTTTTCCAGGCTTTCCTGGTCGGCCTGGTCCTCCAGGGATTCGGAATCGCTTTCGGGGTTGGCCGAAGGCAGGGGATGCGGGTTGGGGATGACGCTGGGATCCCCGCCGGGGATCTTGGACTTGCTGTTGTCCATTTTCTCGCCGCCCGTGATCGCCGTCATCAGCGGCATGCGAAAGTATTCCGCGATGGACTGGAGATCCTTCTTCGGCACCAGCAGCAGCAGCCACATCACCAGGAAGAACGCCATCATCGCGGTCATGAAGTCCGCGTAGGCGATCTTCCAGCTGCCCCCGTGATGGGATTCGCCGTATGCCCGCTTGCGGCGGACGACGACGCGGCCGGTATCGTGCTTGGCCATGCCCCCTGCCCCCTCGCGTCAGCGGCCCGCCGCCTGGCTCTTCGTCTGCCGCACGTGAGCCTCGAGCTCGGAGAACGAGGGGCGGACGGACGAGAACAGGACCTTGCGGCCGAATTCGACGGCCAGCGGCGGCGGATAGCCGTTCATGCTGGCCAGCAGGGTGACCTTGATGCATTCGAGCACCTTGATCGAGGCCACCGACTGGCGCTCGACCGCCGAGGCGAACGGCGCGCAGAAGCCGTAGGACAGCAGGATGCCCAGGAAGGTGCCCACCATGGCCTTGGAAATCAGGTCGGCCAGGATGGCCGGCGGCTGGTCGACGGCCGCCAGGGCCTTGACCACCCCCAGCACCGCGGCCACGATCCCGAAGGCGGGCAGCCCGTCGGCCACGGCGCGCACGGCGTTGACCGGAGTGTGGTGTTCGTTGTGCAGCGCCTCGATCTCCTGGTCCATCAGCGTTTCGATCTCGAAGGAGTTCATGTTGCCGCTGATCATGATGCGCAGGTAGTCCGTCAGGAACTCCATCAGCTTGGCGTCCTTCTGGACCTGGGGATACTGGGTGAAGATGGCGCTGGCCTTGGGATCCTCGATGTCGGACTCGATCGACATCAGCCCGTCGCGCCGGGCCTTGTTCAGCAGGGTGTACAGCAGGGCCAGCAGCTCCATGTAGAGCGGCTTGCCGTAAGGATTGCGCTTGAGTGCCTTGGGAACGGCCTCGATCAGCAGCTTGATCGAGGCGCCGTTGCTGGAGGCGATGTACGCACCCAGCGCCGCGCCCCCGATGAGCGTGAATTCGAAGGGCTGGTACAGGGCGCCCATGTGGCCGCCCATCAAGACGAAACTGACAAAGACCCCCGCCCCTACGATCAGGTATCCCAGGATGATAAACACGTGCGCACGCCTCGAGAGTCAGAATATCGCCATCATCCCCTGTTTTCCTGCATTCAAAAGCACGGTTAAACAGGTCTTTTTGTCCACAAATCCCGAGTCTGCTCGATCAGGCCGGCATGCGCGCGGCCGACCGCCGGCGCGCGCGGGTCTTGCCCGCCCGGGGCGGCGGCTTGCAGATGGCGCAGACGAATCCCGACTCCGGATCGTGCGCATGGGCGACGAACAGGCCCTGGCACTGCTGGCAGCCGGACAACTGCACCAGCCCGCTTTCGAAGAAGCGCACCAGCATCCAAGCGCGCGTGAAGCTGAGCACCGGCTCGTCGGTGTCCTCGCCGGGCTGCAGGCCCACGGAGGACTGCTCGAGGTACAGGCGATAGGCCTCCACCAGCGCCTGCGACTTCTTCGCCGGGGTGAAGGTATCCATGTAGCGGTAGATGTTGTAGAACAGGCTGGAATGGATGTTCGGCAGCCAGGTCATGAACCAGTCCACCGAGAACGGCAGCATGCCCTTGGGCGGCGAGGCGCCCTTGACCTCGCGGTACAGGCGCGCCAGCCGGTCGTAGCTGAGGGAAGTCTCCGCCTGCAGCACCTGCAGGCGGGCGCCCAGGCGGATCATGTCCGTGGCGAGCAGGATGTCGTCGGCTTCCCGGGAAACGCTTTTGCTGGTGGACATGCTAGGACTCGTGCACGCTGACCCGATCCTAGGCGGAAACGGTTTCCTGCCGGGCCATCAGGATGGTGGAATGCGCCTGCTGCAGCACGCCGCCCAGGACTTCGTGCGTCAGGGAATTGAGCAACTGGGCGTCGTTCAGGCGGAAGGCGCACAGCACGGAATTGGAACTGGCCAGCCGGACGATCTGGGCCGGGGACAGGTTGAGGATGATTTCCGCGACGTCGGCGTCGAAGCCCAGGCGGAACATGCCGGCGGCCAGATTTTCACGCAGCAGGCGCTGGGCCAGCATCAGGTAGGACAGATTGACCTCACGGATGTCGTTCAACAGCGTGGAATCGAGAGTGGACATGGGATCCCTTTTTGGCTATTGCCGGCTTCCGTGGACGGAAGCCGGCTCATCACAGGCTCGCCGGTAGCGAGGCCTGCCCCTGAATCAATTGTCACAAATTGCCAGTCACAACAATTAAATCCAGACATCAAAAATACATTTCCATGCACATTTGACATGAACGGTAGGAGTATAGCCTTAACTGTCCCCAATCTTGACGCTACTTAACATTTAACAAAAGAAATTTTTGTTTTTAAATGTAAATTAATTTAGGGAAAACCATGACTCAGTGATGGCTTACCCTAATAAATGTTGTCCAACCACAACATTATGTATCCTCGGCGACTGGATAAAAGTGCCCCCACGCCGCGCCTCCGGCTTGCAAGCCGGAGGCGTGGCACGGGATCATACAGGGACGCGGCGGTATTGTTCGGCGAGGGTCAGGAAGGCGTCCGGATCGCCGTCCGAGCCGATTTCCTCGGCCAGGATGCGGGAGACGGCCGGCGCGGCCTGGATCGCCAGGGCCGCATGCAAAAACAGCATCCGGTGGCGCCGGGCCAGCACGTCCTCGACGGTGCGGGCGTATTCGCGGCGCGCGGCGTGGCGGACCATGGCCTCGCTCAGGCCCAGGCCCAGGTCGTTGCCGGCCCCCGGCAGCGCCTGGACGTCGGCGGCCTCGGTGCCGTAGGCGTGCAGCCCCGGCGGATCCGTCAGGCGCGTGGCGGGCGCGCCCGGCGGCGGCGCCCCCAGCAACGGAAAGCGGGCCGTGCGGCAAGGCGGCAGGTCCGGCACCAGGCCCGCGTCCCGGCAGTGAAGCAGGACGTCCTCGGCCATGGAGCGGTAGGTGGTCCACTTGCCCCCGGTCACGGTCACCAGGCCGGACGGACTGACCCGGACGGTGTGCTCGCGGCTGATGGTCTTGGTGCCGCCCTCGTCCTCGTGCGCAGGCCGCACCAGGGGGCGCAGCCCGACCCAGACGCTGAGCACATCCTCGGCCCGGGGCGCGCGCGCCAGCACGTGGGCGGATTCATTCAGGATGAAGGCGATTTCCTCGGGCAGCGCCCGGGGCTCGCGGGCCACGGCGTCGCGCGGCGTATCCGTGGTCCCCAGGATCAGGTGCCCCAGCCAGGGCACGGCGAACAGCACCCGGCCGTCCCGGGTGCGCGGAACCAGCAGGGCTTGGGCGGACGGCATGAAGGACCGGTCGACCACCAGGTGCACCCCCTGGCTGGGCGCCACCATGGGCGTGGTGTCCTGTCCCCGGGCGGCGTCGTCCAGGCGGCGCAGGTCGTCGACCCAGACGCCGGTGGCGTTGATGACACAGCGGGCGCGGACCGTGCCTTCGCGGCACCCCCCGGCGTCCAGGGCGTCGCGCCAGCGCACGCCGCCGACGCGGCCGTTCTCGTGCAGCACGTCGACGACGGGGCAGTAGTTCAGCACCAGGGCTCCCTGGGCGGCCGCCGTGCGGGCCAGGGCCAGGGCCAGCCGGGCGTCGTCGAACTGGCCATCCCAATACTTGACGCCGCCGAACAGGCCGGCCATATTGAGGCCCGGCAGCTGGGCCGCCGTGCGGGCCCGCCCCAGCCATTCGGTGCGGCCCAGGCTGGCGGAACCGGCCAGGGCGTCGTAGACCTTCAGGCCGGTGCCGTAGAACGGCACCTCCCAGGGCCGGTAGGCGGGCATGACGAAGGCCAGGGGCTGGGCCAGGTGCGGCGCGTTGTTCAGCAGCGCACGGCGTTCGTGCAGGGCCTCGCGCACCAGACCGATATTGCCCTGGGCCAGATAGCGGACACCGCCATGCACGAGCTTGGTCGCGCGCGAGGAGGTGCCGCCGGCGAAATCGTTGGATTCCAGCAGCAGGACCGACAGGCCCCGCAGCCGGGCATCCAGGGCGACGCCCAGGCCGCTGGCGCCGCCGCCGATGACGATCAGGTCGACCTCGGACAAGGCCTCGAGGTCATGCAGCAATCGATCCCGATCCGTCGTGACGGGCGGCAGGACAGCGGTCTGGGGCATCTTTCACACTCCGGTCAACGGACGCGGCCTTCTTTCCAGGCCTGCAGCAGGGAATCGTAGGACACGGTCTCCGGCTTCGGGTTCTCGTTGGCGAGCTTCTTCCACGGAGCATGCTCGTCGCTGAGCCACTTGGCCGGATCGCTCTTTTCGTTGAGCTTGGGCGCGCAGCGCTTCATGCCGGCACGCTGCAGGCGGGACATGACCTTGTCCATTTCGTTGGCCAGGTTGTCCATGGCCTGCTGCGGCGTCTTTTCCCCGGCGATCGCCTGGGACACGTTGCGCCACCACAGCTGCGCCAGCTTCGGATAGTCGGGCACGTTGGTGCCTGTCGGCGTCCAGGCCACGCGCGCCGGGCTGCGGTAGAACTCGATCAGGCCGCCGTACTTGTTGGCGTTCTTCGTGAAATAGTCGCTGTGGATGTCGCTGTCGCGGATGAAGGTCAGGCCCTCGATGGACTTCTTCAGCGAGGTCGTCTTGGCGGTCACGAACTGGGCGTACAGCCAGGCGGCGGCGACCTTGTCCGGGTCGTGGTCCTTGAAGAAGGTCCACGACCCCACGTCCTGGTAGCCGTTCTGCATGCCGTCCTTCCAGTAGGGGCCGTGCGGGGCCGGCGCCATGCGCCACTTGGGCGTGCCGTCCTCGTTGACCACCGGCAGGCCCTTCTTGGTCATGTCGGCCGTGAAGGCGGTGTACCAGAAGATCTGCTGGGCGATCTCGCCCTGGGCCGGCACGGGACCGGCCTCGGAGAAGGTCATGCCCAGCGCCGTCTTGGGCGCGTACTGCTTCATCCAGTCGATGTACTTGGTCAGGGCGTAGACGGCGGCCGGCGAATTGGTCGCCCCGCCGCGCGCCACGGACGCGCCCACCGGCGTGCACTTGTCGTCGGCCACGCGGATGCCCCATTCGTCCACCGGCAGGCCGTTGGGGGTACCCTTGTCGGCCGAACCCGCCATCGACAGCCAGGCGTCGGTGAAGCGCCAGCCCAGGGACGGATCCTTCTTGCCGTAGTCCATGTGGCCGTAGATGGGCTTGCCGTCCAGGGTCTTGATGTCCTCGGAAAAGAACTTGGCGATGTCCTCGTAGGCGGTCCAGGTGACCGGCACACCCAGTTCGTAGCCGTACTTGGCCTTGAACTTTTCCTTCAGGTCGGGACGGTTGAACAGGTCGTAGCGGAACCAGTACAGATTGGCGAACTGCTGGTCGGGCAGCTGGTACATCTTGCCGTCCGGCGCGGTGGTGAAGGACGTGCCGATGAAGTCCTTCAGGTCCAGGTTCGGATTGGTGTATTCCTTGCCGGCGCCCTGCATGTAATCGGTGAGCGACAGGACCTCGCCGTAGCGGTAGTGCATGCCGATCAGGTCGGAATCGGAGATCCAGCCGTCGTAGATGGACTTGCCCGACAGCATCGAGGTCTGCAGCTTCTCGACCACGTCGCCTTCCTGGATCAGGTCGTGGTTGACCTTGATCCCGGTGATTTCCGCGAAGGCCTTGGCCAGGACCTTGGATTCGTATTCGTGGGTGGTGATGGTCTCGGACACCACGTTGATTTCATTGACCCCCTTGGCCTTGAGCTTGGCGGCGGCGTCGATGAACCACTGCATTTCGGCCATCTGCTGATCCTTGCTCAGCGTGGACGGCTGGAATTCGTTGTCGACCCATTTCTGTGCCTCGGCGGTGCCGGCCCAGGCGGCCTGGCCTCCCAGGGCGCAAGCGACGGCCAGCGCCAAGGCGGTGTGGCGTAATCTCATCATGTTCTCCTCTGTGTGCTCCCCTGCCCTGTCGTCCGGCGCCGCCCGGGGAAATAGGCCGCGCCGGCAATGCATCCACGTCGCCGCCTGCAGGCGGCTCAAACTCTCCAGCCGTGGCATCTCTCCACGTCGCCGCCTGCAGGCGGCTCAAACTCTCCAGCCGTGGCATCTCTCCACGTCGCCGCCTGCAGGCGGCTCCGATTCGCCAGGCTGATGACAGTCCGCAGGGGACTGTCATCAGTCCAGGCTCATCCCTTTTTCATGATCAGCGTCAGCACGCCCATGGACAGGACGAAGCTGATCCAGACGGAGGGCTCCTCGTCCAGGGCGAACCAGTCCATGAAGGTCTCGCCCAGGCCGAGGAAGGCCAGGTTGATGTAGGCGGCCACCAGCAGGCCGATGAACAGGCGGTCGCCGCGCGTGGTCGCCATGGGCAGGAAGCCCTTGCGCAGCACCGTGGGCGAGCGGATTTCCCAGACCGTCATGAAAGCCAGCATCAGCGCGATGCAGACGAAGAACACGGCGGTGGGCGTGGTCCAGACCATCCAGTCGAACATGGCGTATTCCTTTGAATGCGGCCGGGCCTAGACCCGGCCCATCGCGAAGCCCTTCGCGATGTAGTGGCGCACGAACCAGATGACGATGGCGCCCGGCACGATGGTGAGCGTGCCGGCCGCCGCGAGGGTGGCCCAGTCCATCCCCGAGGCCGAGACCGTGCGGGTCATGATCGCCACGATGGGCTTGGCGTCGACGCTGGTCAGCGTGCGCGCCAGCAGCAGTTCCACCCAGCTGAACATGAAGCAGAAGAAGGCCGCCACCCCCACCCCCGACTTGATCAGCGGCAGGAAGATCGTCAGGAAGAAGCGCGGGAAGCTGTAGCCGTCTATATAGGCGGTCTCGTCGATCTCGCGCGGGATGCCGCTCATGAAGCCTTCCAGGATCCAGACAGCCAGCGGCACGTTGAACAGCAGGTGGGCCAGCGCCACGGCCCAGTGCGTGTCCATCAGCCCCAGGGTGGTGTAGAGCTGGAAGAACGGCAGCAGGAACACGGCGGGCGGCGTCATGCGGTTGGTCAGCAGCCAGAAGAACACGTGCTTGTCGCCCAGGAAGGAATAACGCGAGAAGGCGTAGGCCGCCGGCAAGGCCACGGCGATCGCCATGACCATGTTCAGGCAGACGTAGATCAGGCTGTTGACGTAGCCCATGTACCAGGACGGATCGGTCAGGATCAGCCGGTAGTTGTCCAGCGTGAATTCGCGGGGAAACAGGGAGAACTCGGCCAGGATGCCCTGGTTGGTCTTGAAGCTCATGACCACCATCCAGTAGATGGGGATCAGGGCGAACGCCAGGTACAGGACCAGGAAGACGGTGCGCTTGCGCGGCAGGAACGAACGGTCAGTCATGGGTGGCTTCCGAATCCCGGGTGCCGACGCGCAGCATCCAGTTGTACAGGACGAAACAGAACATCAGGATGATGAGGAAATAGATCAGGGAAAAGGCGGCCGCGGGTCCCATGTCGAACTGGCCGATGGCCTTCTGCGTCAGGTACTGGCTGAGGAAGGTCGTGGAATTGCCCGGCCCGCCGCCGGTCAGCACGAAGGGTTCGGTGTAGATCATGAAGCTGTCCATGAAGCGCAGCAGCACGGCGATCATCAGCACGCCGCGCATCTTGGGCAGCTGGATGTAGCGGAACACGGCCCATTTGCTGGCGCCGTCGATGCTGGCGGCCTGGTAGTAGGCCTCGGGGATGGACTGCAGGCCGGCATAGGCCAGCAGCGCCACCAGCGGCGTCCAGTGCCAGACGTCCATCAGCAGCACGGTCAGCCAGGCGTGGACGGGATTGCCGACATAGCTGTAGTCCAGCCCCAGGCGGGCCAGCGTCCAGCCGAACAGGCCGATGTCGGTGCGGCCGAATATCTGCCAGATCGTGCCCACCACGTTCCAGGGAATCAGCAGCGACAGGGACACGATCACCAGCACGGCCGAGGCCCGCCAGCTGCGCGCCGGCATGGACAGGGCCAGCGCCACCCCGAGGGGGATCTCGATGGCCAGCACGGCGCCGGAAAACAGCAGCTGCCGCCACAGCGCGGCGTGCAGGTCCTCGTCGCGCATGATGCTGGTGAACCATTCGGTGCCGACGAACACCGCGTTGTCCGGCGAGATGATGTCCTGGACCGAATAATTGACCACGGTCATCAGCGGGATGATGGCGGAGAACGCCACGCACAGGATCACCGGCAGGATCAGCCACCAGGCTTTCTGGTTGACGGGCTTGACGATCGCACTCATCCCACGAGCTCCTCGTTGCGGTAATAGCGGGTATGGGGGCCAACCAGGGCCAGGCGCACGATGGCGCCTTCGGCGGGCGGCTCGGCATCGGCCGGCAGATGGACTTTCACCTCCCGGTCGCCGACCCGGGCGCCGAGCAGCTGGCTGGTGCCGACGTGGCGCACCTGGGTCACCGTGGCCGGCACGGCGTCCGCGTCGTCCCCGGACGCGAGGCGCAGGTATTCGGGCCGGATCCCAAGGGTCAGCGGTCCGACCGGCAGCGCCAGGGCCTCCGGCCGGCCGAGGCACTGTCCGCCCAGCCAGAGCGCACCGTCGGCGCGCACTTCGACCGGCAGCAGGTTCATGCCGGGCGAGCCGATGAAATGCCCCACGAAGGTGTGGCGCGGACGTTCGAACAGGTCCGCCGGGGTGCCCTGCTGGACCACCCGGCCGCGCGCCATCACCAGGACCTGGTCGGCGAAGGTCATGGCTTCGACCTGGTCGTGGGTGACGTAGATCAGCGTCAGGCCCAGCTCATGGTGGATCTGCTTGAGCTTGCGGCGCAGTTCCCATTTCAGGTGGGGATCGATCACCGTCAGGGGCTCGTCGAACAGCACCGCCGAGACGTCCGGCCGCACCAGTCCGCGCCCCAGGGAGATCTTCTGCTTGGCGTCGGCCGCCAGATTGGCCGCGCGCTGGTCGAGCTGGCCGGACAGGTCGAGCATTTCCGCGATGCGCCCGACGCGCTCGCGGATCCGGTCGGCCGGCACCTTGCGGTTGCGCAGGGGAAAGGCCAGGTTCTCCCCGACCGTCATGGTGTCGTAGATGACAGGGAACTGGAACACCTGGGCGATGTTGCGTTCCTGGGGCGTGGCGCGGGTGCGGTCCACGCCGTCGAAACGGATGGTGCCATGCGACGGCGTGACCAGGCCCGAGATGATGTTGAGCATGGTGGTCTTGCCGCAGCCCGACGGCCCCAGCAGGGCATAGGCCCCGCCGTCCTCGAAGACGATGTCCAGCGGCAGCAGCGCATAGTCGGCGTCCGAGCGGACGGTGCGCGCGTAGCTGTGCGCCAATTGGAGTTCGATGCGCGCCATGGTCAGGCCCCACGCGCCGCGGGCGCCCGCAGCAGGGACTCGTCCGGCCCGAACACGTAGGCCCGGCGGCTGGAGAAATGCAGGGTGACGGCGTCGCCCAGATCGTGATGCCGGACGCCCGGCACCTGGGCCACCAGGCTGCCGACGGGCGTGTCGGCGTGGACGTAGGTGGCGGAGCCGGAGATCTCGGCGAGCTGGACCCGGCCCGGGATCCGGCAGTCGCCGCCCTGGTCGACGAGCGACAGGTCGGCCGCGCGCAGGCCGACGGTCACGTCGCCGTCGGGCACGTCCTGCCCGGCCGGCAGGCTCACGTCGGCCAGTGCCCGCAGGCTGACCGCCGCGCGGCCGGCGCGGGCCGCCAGGAAGTTCATGGGCGGATCGCTGAAGGCGCGCGCCACCCGGATCGACGCGGGCCGCCGGAACACCTCCAGCGTCGGGCCGTATTGCAGCAGTTCGCCCTGGTCCAGCACGGCCGTGTAGCCGCCGAGCAGCAGCGCCTCGCCGGGCTCGGTCGTGGCATAGACGACGGTGGAGCGGCCCTGGTCGAACAGGGTGCCGAGTTCTTCGCGCAGTTCCTCGCGCAGCTTGTAGTCCAGGTTGACGAGCGGCTCGTCCAGCAGCATCAGGGGCGCGTCCTTGGCCAGGGCGCGCGCCAGGGCGACCCGTTGCTGCTGGCCGCCGGACAGTTCGGACGGCAGGCGATCCAGGAATTCGTCGATGTGCAGGGCGCGCGCGATCTCGCGCACCCGGGACATGAAGTCGGCCTCGCCGCGCAGCCGCAGCGGCGAGGCGATGTTGGCGGCGACCGTCATGGACGGGTAATTGATGAACTGCTGATACACCATGGCGACGTTGCGGTGGCGCACCGGCAGGCCGGTGACGTCGACGTCGTCGACCAGGACCCGGCCGGTGGTGGGCGCGTCCAGGCCGGCCATCAGCCGCATCAGGCTGGTCTTGCCCGCGCGGGTCACCCCCAGCAGGACCGTGACGGCGGATTCCCGCGGCGCCAGGTCCAGGGGGTGGAGCCAGGTTTCGGCGCCGACCTTCTTGCCGACGCGAGCCAGCTTGAGTTGCATGGGCCCTTACTCCAAAAGTTCCTTTTTGTGAATTATTGTTCGTTTTCACTCTTTTTGCTGTCCATACAAACCCTAAGATTCTTTCTTTTCCTTTCGCTGTACAGTGTGCCGGTCATGACGAAGGTCGATTCCATGCACCCCAATCCCCGCCAGATCAAGCTGCTCAACCGCCTGCAGGGCTCGGGTTCCTGCAGCCTGGAAACCCTGGCCGGCGACCTGGACGTCACGGTCCAGACGGTCCGCCGCGACGTCCAGCGCCTCGCCGAGGCGAACCTGCTGGTCCGTTTCCACGGCGGGGTCCGGCTGCCCAACTCGACCATCGAGAACATCGCCTACCGCCAGCGCGCCCAGCTGCATGCCGCCGAAAAGGAGCGCATCGCCCAGGCCATCGCCCGCGAGATCCCCAACGACTGTTCGCTGCTGATCAACATCGGTACGACCACGGAAGCCATCGCGCGCGCCCTGTCCGGCCACACGGGACTGCGCGTCATCACCAACAACGTCAACGTGGCCTACACCCTGGGCCGGCAGCCCGGCTGCGAGGTCATCCTGGCCGGCGGCAGCGTGCGCGCCCGCGACCTGGGCATCGTGGGGGAAGCCACGGTGGAATTCATCCGCCAGTTCCGCGCCGACATCGCCTTGATGGGCATTTCCGGCATCGAGGCCGACGGCACGCTGCGCGACTACGACTTCCGCGAAGTCAAGGTGTCCCAGGCCATCATGCAGTCGGCCCGCGAGGTCTGGATGGCCGCCGACACCAGCAAGTTCCACCGGCCGGCCATGGTCAGGCTGGGGGAACTGTCCCAGATCGGCCGCCTGTTCACCAACGCACGCCCCCCGGACCCCTTCCCCGGCCTGCTCAAGGCCGCCGGCGTGGACTGCGTCATCGCCCCCTGACTGCGCCATCGTCCCCCGAGGATATCTTCCATGACTTACCTGCTCGCCCTGGACCAGGGCACGTCCAGCACCCGCAGCATCGTCTTCGACCGCCATGGCCGCATCGTGGGCCTGGCGCAGCGGGAGTTCACCCAGCACTATCCCCAGCCCGGCTGGGTCGAGCACGATCCGCTGGAAATCTGGCAGACGCAGCGCGACACGATCGGCGAGGCCATCCACCGGGCGGGCGTCGCCGCGCGGGACATCCGCGCCATCGGCATCACCAACCAGCGCGAGACCACTGTGGTCTGGGACCGCCGCACGGGGGAGCCCATCCACCGGGCCATCGTCTGGCAGGACCGGCGGGCCGAGCCGACCTGCGCCGAACTGCGCGCGCAGGGCCTGGAACCCGAGATCCTGAACCGCACCGGACTGCGCATCGACGCCTATTTTTCCGCCACCAAGCTGAAATGGATTCTGGACCACGTCCCCGGCGCGCGCGACCGCGCCCAGGCGGGGGACCTGCTGTTCGGCACCGTCGACAGCTGGCTGATCTGGAAGCTGACCGGCGGCCGGCGCCACCTGACCGACGTCAGCAACGCGGCGCGCACCATGCTGATGGACGTGCACGCCAACGCCTGGGACCCGGAGCTGCTGGACCGGCTGGACGTGCCGGCGCGCATGATGCCGGACATCCTGCCCTCCTCGGCCGACTTCGGCGCCACGGACCCGGACCTGCTGGGCCATGCCGTGCCGATCTGCGGCGTGGCCGGCGACCAGCAGAGCGCCCTGTTCGGCCAGGCGTGCTTCCGGCCCGGCATGGCGAAGAACACCTACGGCACCGGCTGCTTCATGCTGATGCACACGGGCGACCGCTTCCAGGTGTCCGGCAACGGCCTGGTGACGACCAGCGCCGCGCAGCCCGACGCCCGCCCCGCCTACGCGCTGGAGGGCAGCGTGTTCGTGGGCGGCGCCGTGGTCCAATGGCTGCGCGACGGCCTGCGCGCCTTCGTGCGCAGCAGCGACATCGAGGAACTGGCCCGCAGCGTGCCGGACTCGGGCGGCGTGATGTTCGTGCCCGCCTTCACCGGCCTGGGCGCGCCCTGGTGGGATCCCGAGGCGCGCGGCACCATCACCGGCCTGACGCGCGGCACTTCGATGGCCCACATCGCCCGGGCCGCTCTGGAAAGCATCGCCTACCAGAGCGCCGCCCTGCTGCAGGCCATGAGCCGCGACGCCCAGGCGGCCGGCGCGGCGCCGCTGCGGGAACTGCGCGTGGACGGCGGCGCCTGCGTCAACGACCTGCTGATGCAGTTCCAGGCGGACCTGCTGGGCATCCCGGTGCTGCGCCCCACCATGGTGGAAACCACGGCGCTGGGGGCGGCCTTCCTGGCCGGCCTGCAGGCGGGCGTCTACGCCGACCTGACGGAACTGGAATCGCTGTGGCGCGTCGAGCGCCGCTTCGAACCGGCCATGCCGCGCGACGAGGCGGCCGGGCGGCTGGCCGAATGGGACCACGCGATCCGCCAGGCCTGCGCGCGCTGACGCGCGCGGGTACGTTCCAGCCACCCGCGACCCCGGCCATCCCGGATAGAATGAGGCTTGCCACCCGGCCGGACACGCGTCCGCCCGGGCCTCACAAGCACAGGACCCCCATGCTGAAGAAACTGATCCTGGTCGTCGCGATCTTCCTCGTCATCCTGCTCGCCCTGAGCTTCGGGGAAACCGTCTTCCGCGAAGTCTTCGCCTGGATTTCGTCCCTGACGGGCGTGCTGATCCGCAATTTCGGCGACCTGTACCATGCCGCGGCGGACTATCTGCGCGCCCACACCGGCAAGGTCCTGCTGGCCCTCGTCCTGACCGTTCCCGCCAGCCTGTGGATCCTGCGCTCGCGCGGCGAGGCCCTGGGCGGCCCGGCCGGCCAGCGCAAGATCGCCATCGTGCTGGCGGTCTTCCTGGGCTGGCTCGGCGCGCATCGCTTCTACCTGGGTCAGATCGGCTGGGGCCTGGGCCTGCTGATCCTCTGCTGGATCTTCATGCCCCTGGCCGTCGTGGTGGGCCTGATCGACGCGATCCGCTATCTTTTCATGGACGACGACACCTTCGCGGCGACCCAGCTGTCCCGGTAAGCCTCACACCCATGCCGGACCCGCATTCCGACTACCGCTTGCTGGACGTCCCGCCCGGCGCCGGCCCGCTGGCCGACGAGATCCTGCTGGCCGCAGCCATCCAGGAACCGGTCGCCTGCCTCTGGCGGGCGGCCCCGGGGCTGGTGGTGCCACGCACCTACGCGGCCCGCCCGGGATTCGCGGCGGTCCAGGCCGATTTCGCCGCACGAGGCTGCCCCGTCCACGTGCGGCAGTCGGGCGGCGGCGTGGTGCCCCAGGGGCCGGGCATCCTGAACCTGAGCCTGGCGCAGGTGTTCGCCGGCCGGCCGCTCGATCATTCCGAAGCCCTCTACCGGCACCTGTGCACGCTGATCGGCGACGCGCTGGCCGCCTTCGGCATCGAGGCCCGGGCGCAGGCGGTCGAGGGCTCGTTCTGCGACGGCAGGTACAATCTGGCCGTGCCGTCCCCCACCCGCAAGATCGCCGGCACCGCGCAGGTCTGGCGGCGCATCCCGGGCCACGCGCCCGACCGCCACGTGGGGCTCGTCCACGCCCTGATCCTGGCGCACGGCGATCCCGCCGAACTGACGGCGCGCGCCAATGCGCTGGAAGCCGCGCTGGGCTCCGCCCGCCGCTACGACGCGGACCGGATCGCGACGCTGGACCGCCTGCTGCCGCCGGCCGAACGCCCGGGCTTCCCGGCGGCCCTGGAGGCGCGGCTGCAAGAAACCCTGCGGACCCGGCCGCCGTTGCCGACGACCGCGCCGGCCCGACCGAGACCCGAACCATGAGCCCGACCCCGCTGGAAAACAAGACCGCCCGCCTGACCGTACTGATCGATCCGAACAAGAAGAAGGCCTTCGAGCAGCTCTGCGCCCGCCAGGACCTGACGCCCTCGCAGGTGGTGCGGCAGCTGATCCGGGAATACCTGGCCCGCCACGACGTGGACTGGGCGCCCAGCAAGCCGCGCGCCCGGTCGTAGCGCCGGCGGATCAGGCCCGCGTCGAATCCGCCGGCCCCGCCGAGGCCAGCGCCGCCGCTAGGTCCGGCTGGAAATCGCCCGCGCCCAGGCGGGACAGGGTGCCCATTCGATGCAGCTTGGCGCGGATCCGGGCGTCGGCGCCGCACAGGATCACGCGCACGCCGCGCGCATGCGCGGCCGCGATCTCGTCGTCCAGCGCCTGCAGCGCCGTGGCGTCGGCGAACGGCGCCTGATCCAGGCACAGGACCAGCACGGACGAAGGCGCGGCCCGGAACGCCTCCCGCAGGGGCTCGACCGCCGCGAAGAACAACGGCCCCCGGACCCGCAACGCGCGGACGCGCGACCCGTCCTCGCCGGGCGCCACGTCCGGGATCGCCACGGGCGCCACGTCGACGCTGGACGCCATGCGGCGCAGGAAGTGTAGGACGGACAGCACGATGCCGATGTTGACCGCCACGACGAGGTCGGCGAAGACCGTCAGCAGCAGGGTCAGGCACAGGATGACGGCGTCCGCGCGCGGCGCGTGCCGGACCAGGCGCAGCACGCGATGCGCCTCGCTCATGTTCCAGGCGACGACGAACAGGATCGCGGCCAGGGTGGCCAGGGGAATGTTGCGCGCCAGCGGCGCGAACGCCAGCAGCACCAGCGCCAGCACCAGGGCGTGGACCACGCCAGCCAGCGGCGCGATGCCACCGCTGCGGATGTTGGTGGCCGTCCGGGCGATCGCGCCCGTGGCCGCGATCCCGCCGAACAGGGGGCTGATCACATTGGCCAGGCCCTGGCCGAACAGTTCGGCGTTCGAATCGTGCCGCGTCCCGGCCATGCCGTCGGCGACCACGGCCGACAGCAGCGATTCGATGGCGCCCAGCAGGGCGATGGTGAACGCCGGGCCGATCAGCGGCACGATCCTGTCCAGGCCGGCCTCGGGCCAATGCGGCATCGGCAGCCCGCGCGGCAGTTCGCCGAAAGTGCTGCCGATGGTGGCCAGCTGCGGGAACTGGGCGATCCCCTGCAGGATCGTCGCCGCGACCAGGGCCAGCAACGGACCGGGAATCCGCTGCAAGAGCGCCACCCGCCTGGGCAACAGCACCAGCGCCAGCGAGCCGAGGCCGAAGGCGGTGGTCACCGGATCCAGCTTCGGCAGGTTCCGCAGCAGGAACCAGAGTTTCTCGTGAAAGAAATGGCCCTGCACCGCCGGCAGCCCCAAAAAGGCCTGCCACTGCCCGACCCAGATAATGATGCCGATGCCGGCCGTGAAGCCCAGGATCACCGGCAGGGGAATGTAGCGGATCACGCCGCCCAGGCGGGCCAGGCCGAAGGCGCACAGGATCAGGCCGGCCATCAGGGTGGCCAGCTGCAGGCCCGCGACCCCGTGTTCCGCGACGATCCCCGACAGGATGACGATGAAGGCGCCCGTGGGGCCGGCGATCTGCACCCGGCTGCCGCCGAACAGGGACACCACCACCCCCGCCACGATGGCGGTGTACAGGCCCTGCTCGGGCTTGACCCCGGAGGCGATCGCGAAGGCCATGGCGAGCGGCAGCGCCACCACGCCGACGATCACGCCCGCCACGATATTGCCCGCCCAGTGCCTGGGAGCCCACAGCCCGGCTTTCCAGGCTTCCCGCGCAGCAAACATAATGTCCCGTCCGATGATCCACATGCCCGAATTCGACGCCCGCGCCGCCCATGCGGAACACGGTCTCCTTCGATGAACATCACATTATAATAAAATGCACATGTCCGGAGACGCTTTGCGGACGAGGACTGATGCTGCAATGCAACGCGCTAAAATGCCGGCTGCTCAATTTCCTCCTCCGGATTTCAAGTGAGAAAAATCGTCCGCGCCAAACTGCATGGCATCCGCGTCACCGGAGCCGACCTGGACTACCACGGCTCCATCACCCTGGATCCCGACCACTGCGAAGCCGCCGGCATCCTGCCCATGGAATTCGTGGACATCTGGAACAAGAATTCCGGCGCCCGCATCAGCACCTACGTGATCTACGGCGAGCGCGGCTCGCGCTGCTGCATCCTGAACGGCGCCGCCGCGCGCACCTGCCAGCGCGGCGACGAGGTCATCATCGCCAACTCGGAATACATCCAGGAATCCGAACTGGAACACATCAAGCCGGTGGTGCTGACCTTCCACCCCGACAACAGCGTGCGCGAGCACCTGGGCTATTCCGTCGGCCGCGACGACCAGGGCCGGCTCAGTTTCGAGATCGTGCATTTCGACTGATCCCCCCGGGCACGCATTCGGCCGGAGCACGAGGCGGGAAGCCGAAGACAGTGCTCTTGCACGGCGAGGCGAACCAACGACGTGATCCGGCCGAATGCGTGCCCGGATACTTGCCCGGCCGCCGGGCCGATCCTACAATCGAACCCGATACGCCTTTTACCGAGCCTCGCTAGGGGTGCCGCCGCGGCGGCTGAGACAGTCCCTTCGAACCTGATTGAGATCATCCTCGCGCAGGAAAGCAGCTCGCCCAGGCGGCCGCTCGTGCGCCGCCCGCGTCTGCCTCCCGCCTTTTTCCACGGGCATGCCATGCAGACATCCGCTTCCCCCTCCTCTCCCGCTCCCGAGCGCGTCTTCGGCTGGCGCGACCATGCCGCCCTGTGGTTCAGCCTGGGCGTGGGTCTGCTGGTGATGCAGGTCGGCGCCTACCTGGTGCCGGCGCTGGGCACGCGCGACGCCCTGGCGGCCGTGGTCGCCGGCTCGATCCTGGGGGCCGGACTGCTGGCCTGGGTGGCCCGCCTGGGCTGCGACAGCGGCCTGTCCAGCGCCGGTCTGATCCATGCCGTCTACGGCCGGCGATTCGCCCGCCTGCCCGTCCTGCTGAACATCGTGCAGTTGCTCGGCTGGGCGACCTTCGAACTGGTCGTGATGCGCGACGGCACCGCCGCCATCGCCCGCCAGGCCCTGGGCCTGGACATGGGCCTGGCGCTGCCCACGCTGTTCTGGGGGCTGATCGTCCTGGCGCTGCTGCGCGGCTCCATGATCACCCTGGTGCGGCGCATCGTCAGCCGCATCGGCCTGCCCCTGGTGGTCCTGTCGCTGATCTGGCTGACCGTCCAGTTCGCCCTCAAGCTGGACGCCGAAGGACTGCGCGCCCTGTGGCTGCGCGCCGGAGACGGCAGCATGAACGCTTTCCAGGCGCTGGACCTGGTGATCGCCATGCCGGTGTCCTGGCTGCCGCTGGTCGCGGACTACGCCCGGCACGGCCGCAGCGGCCGGGGCGCCCTGGGAGGCACCTGGCTGGGCTACGCGATCGCCAACATCTGGTGCTATGCGCTGGGCGTGCTGGTGATCACCGCCACCGGCCCGGACCTGGACATGGTGGCCGCCCTGCTGCTGGCGCAGGGCGGCCTGGTCGCCCTGGGCCTGATCCTGATCGACGAACTGGACAACACCTACGGCGACCTGTATTCGGGCTCCGTGTCCGCCCACAGCCTGTGGGACGGCGCGAACCTCAAAGCCTGGGGCACGATCCTGGCCGCGATCTCCATCGGACTGGCGATGGTGCTGCCCATGCACACGCTGGAACCCTTTCTGCTGACGCTCAGTTCGGTCTTCGTGCCGCTGTTCGGCACCATCCTGGGGCGCCTGGGAACGCAGCCCGCCCGCCTGACCGACGCGCCGCACGATCTGCGCGCCGCCCCCGCCCTGACCTGGGTGCTGGGCATCGCGGTCTATCACGCCCTGGCGCAATGGGCGCCGCAGTACGGCAGCGCCCTGCCGACGCTGCTGCTGACGTTTGCGCTGGGCGCGCTCGGCGCGCGCGCCGGCGCGCGGGCCGCGCAGGCCGCCTGATCCTCCGGAACGGCCGCGGGCGGCTTGCGGGCCGCCCCGGTTCCCCCGGCCGCCCCGTGCCCGTATCATGCAGGCATCGAGGACTTTCCGGGAGACGGAGCCATGAGCGATCCCTTCATGCAAGCGGCCATCGAGGAAGCGCGCCGGGGGCTGGCCGAGGGCGGCATCCCCATCGGCTCGGTGATCGCGTATCGCGGCGAGATCATCGGTCGGGGCCACAACCAGCGGGTGCAGAAAGGCAGCGCCATCCTGCACGGCGAGATGGACGCCCTCGAGAACGCCGGCCGCCGGACGGCCGACGTCTACCGCGAATCCACGCTCTACACGACCCTGTCGCCGTGCCCGATGTGCAGCGGCACGATCCTGCTGTACGGCATACCCCGGGTGGTCATCGGCGAAAACCGGACCTTCATGGGCGAGGAAGAGCTGCTGCGCTCGCGCGGCGTCGAGATCGAGGTCCTGCAGGACCCGGAATGCCTGGAACTGATGCGCCGCTTCATCGCCGGAAACCCGCGCCTCTGGAACGAGGACATCGGCGTCTGAGCGGCGCGGGCGCACGCCCGGACGCGCCGATAAAAAAAAAGCCCGCCTCTTCCGAGGCGGGCCGGGTCGGGGGCCCGTTTCGGGCACCCCTTGTGCAAGACGAAGCTGTTTACGTCCGCTGCGCGGCCAGGCCGACGTCCGCGGCCGGCGCGGCCGCCTTGCCGTCGAACAGGGCGGTGACGACCTGCCACATGACGCCCAGGCCGCCGACGATGAAGACCACGTCGCCGAAGGTGCGGGTCCAGCGCAGGGTCTGCAGGATGTCCTGCTGCATGAAGGCCTCGCTGCGCGCCCACCAGGTGCCCACGCTGACGCTGGCGTGGAACTGCATCAGGCCGATCGGCAGCAGGCTGAGCGTGATCATCATGACCAGGCCGATGTTCATGCACCAGAAGGCCGTGTTCATCAGGCCGTCGTTGAACCGCATGTTCGGACGCACGTAGCGCAGCACGAACAGGGTGAAGCCCAGGGCCAGGAAGCCGTACACGCCGAACAGGGCCGCGTGCGCGTGCACCGCCGTGGTGTTCAGGCCCTGCACGTAGTAGAGCGAGATCGGCGGGTTGACCATGAAGCCGAACACCCCGGCTCCGAGCATGTTCCAGAAGGCCACGGCGACGAAGAACTTCAGCGGCCAGCGCAGGCTTTCCATCCACGGGGCGCGTTCCTTCAGGCGCCAGTTTTCCCAGGCCTCGTAGCCCAGCACGACCAGCGGCACGACTTCCAGGGCGCTGAACGAGGCGCCGATGGCCATGATCGGGGTCGTGGTGCCGGAGAAGTACAGGTGGTGCATGGTGCCCGGCGTGCCGCCCAGCATGAACAGGATGGCCGAGCTCAGGCTGGCGATCGTGGCGCCGCGCTTGGACACCAGGCCCATGGTCGAGAAGATGAAGGCCAGCGCCGTGGTGGCGAACACTTCGAAGAAGCCTTCGACCCACAGGTGCACCACCCACCAGCGCCAGTATTCCATGATGGTGATGTTGGTCTTTTCGCCGTAGGCCAGGCCGGCGCCGTAGAACAGGCCGATGCAGATCACCGAGGCGCTGAACAGGGCCAGCAGGTTCTTGTCGCCCTTCTGCTTGAGCGCCGGCACGATGCCGCGCAGCATCAGGACCAGCCAGAACACGACGCCCAGGAACTTGCCGATCTGCCACAGGCGGCCGAGTTCGACGTATTCATAGCCTTGATGGCCCAGCCAGAAGCTCCATTGGGCCGGAATCAGGTGGGCGATGGCGGCGAAGTTGCCGGTGAACGAGCCCACGACCACCAGGATCAGCGCCCAGAACAGGATATCCACGCCGAGCTTCTGGTGCTTGGGATCCTTGCCGCCGTTCAGGATCGGCACCAGGAACAGGCCCGCGGCCAGGAAGCCGGTGGCGATCCAGAACAGGGCCGCCTGGATGTGCCAGGTGCGCACCAGGGAATACGGCAGCCATTCGGACACGTTGATGCCGTAGAAGGTCTGGCCTTCGACCGTGTAGTGCGCGGTGAAGCCGCCGATGAAGATCTGCGTGACGAACAGGGCCACGACCAGGAACAGGTACTTGCCCAGGCCGCGCTGCGAGGCCGTCAGCGGAATCTGCAGGATCGGATCGCGTGCCGGCGCGGGGCCGTCGTCGTGTTCCTTGTGCATGAACGCCCATGCCCAGACCAGCAGGCCCACGCCCGCGATCAGGATGATCACGCTCATGATCGACCAGATCACGTTTTCCGCTGTCGGCACGTTGTCGATCAGCGGCTCGTGCGGCCAGTTGTTGGTATAAGTGGCGACGCTGTCGGGCCGGTCGGTCGCGGCGGCCCAGGCGGTCCAGAAGAAGAAGTCCGCCAGGCGGGCGCGGGCCTCCGGCGACGGCAGCGTGTCTTCCTTCATGGCGAAGTGCTTGCGCGATTCGTGCATGGAGGCGTCGTCGCCGAACAGCTTGTCGTAGTAGGCGGCCGTCTGCGCGATCGCCTGGGCGCGCCGGTCGGACACCGTGACGACGCCTGTGGCGGCGTCATAGGTGTTCTTGCGGTATTCGGCCTTCAGGCGGCGCTGCAGCGAAGCCTGGGCGTCCGCGTCCAGCTGGTCGAACTTCATCCCGTACTGTTCCTGGGCGGCCAGGTCCAGCCAGGCCGTCAGTTCGCGGTGCAGCCAGTCGGCGGTCCAGTCCGGCGCCTGGTAGGCGCCGTGACCCAGGATCGAGCCGACCGTCATCCCGCCCGCCGACTGCCAGGCGCTCTGGCCGTCCAGGATCTGGGTTTCGGTCGTCACGACCTTGCCGCCGGCCGTGACCACCTGCGCCGGAATGGGAGGTGCGTGGTGATAGACTTCCTTGCCCATCCACCCCAGGATGGCGAACGCCACCAAAAGAACGCCGATCAGCGTCCACCATAACTTCTTGTACTCACCCATTCTGCGCTCCTTCTGCAGCCGCGAGAGGTTCCGGATACGGCGCCTGGACGGCGCCACGTGTTTTGCTTCACCCACTACCAAGCAACAAGCGTGCCAACTTTATTACCTAGGGAAACTACTGACGCAGATCAAAAGCGGTATTTTTTACCCTTTTTAACAGGGTAAAAAATACCTTTAGATGGTATAAAACACCCCATGGAAACGACGCTTCTCAATGATCTGTCCGCGGACCTGCCCGACGGCGTGCGCCTGCAGCGCGCCGCCACGGCCATCCGCCAGGCCTTCGCCTGCGACGCCGTCGGCCTGCTGATGCTGGACGCCGCCGACACCCTGCACCTGGTCGCGGCCGCCGGCCTGGCCCACGAAGCCCTGGGGCGACGCTTCGTCGTCGCCCAGCACCCGCGCTTCGCCACCATCCTGTCGCGCCGCGAGCCCACCTGGTTCGACCCCGAAAGCGTGCTGCCGGACCCCTACGACGGCCTGCTGGACGACCGCAAGGGCTCGCCGCTGCCGGTGCACGACTGCATGGGCATGACGCTGTACCGCCAGGACCGCCCCTGGGGCATCATGACCCTGGACGCGCTCGAGACCGGCGCCTTCGACGAGGCCGCGCGCGCGCGGCTGCTGCGGCTCGGCCTGATCCTGCAGGCCGCCGTGCGGGTCACCGACCTGGAACGCGAGAACCGCCAGCTGCGCCAGCTGGGCAGTACCCAGCAGGGGCTGGAACGCATCGGCGAGGCCACCGAGATCCTGGGGCACAGCGAAGCCATCCAGTCGCTGCTGCACGAGCTGGACCTGGTGGCCGATTCGGATCTGCCCATCCTGCTGCTGGGCGAGACCGGCGTGGGCAAGGACCTGTTCGCCCGCCGCCTGCACCGGCACTCGCGCCGCAGCCAGCAGCCCATGATCCAGGTGAACTGCGCGGCGCTGCCCGAGTCCCTGGCCGAGAGCGAACTGTTCGGCCACGTGAAGGGCGCCTTTTCCGGGGCGACGTCCGACCGCCCCGGGCGCTTCGAGGCCGCCCAGGGCGGCACCCTGTTCCTGGACGAGGTCGGCGAACTGCCGCTCAGCCTGCAGGCCAAGCTGCTGCGCGTGCTGCAGAACGGCGAAATCCAGCGGCTGGGCACGGACCAGGTCATCAAGACCGACGTGCGCATCATCGCCGCGACCAACCGCGACCTGAAGGCCAACACCCAGGCGGGACTGTTCCGCACCGACCTGTACCATCGCCTCTCGGTCTACCCCATCCCGATTCCCCCGCTGCGCGAGCGCGACCGCGACGTCCTGATCCTGGCCGGCCATTTCCTGGAATTCAGCCGCGCCCGCCTGGGGCTGCGCGGCGTGCGCCTGTCCTACGAGGCCGAGCGCGCCCTGCGCCAGTACCCCTGGCCCGGCAACGTGCGCGAACTGGAACACGTCATCAGCCGCGCCGCGCTGAAGATGCTCAGCCGCGGCGCTTCGCGCGACCAGGTGCTGACCATCGGCCCGGAACTGCTGGACCTGGACATCGCCCCGCCCGAGCCGCCGGCCGACGCGCGGCCGGAGATCGTCGCCGAAGCCGGACCCGCTTCGTCGGCGGAACCCCCGTCCGTCGACGCCATTGCGCCGCTGCGCGACAGCGTCGAGATCTGCCAGCGCCGCGCCATCGGCGAGGCCCTGGCCGCCACCCGCGGCAACTGGGCCCAGGCCGCGCGCGCACTGGGGCTCGACCCAAGCAACCTGCACAAGCTCGCCCGCCGCCTGGGCATGAAGCACGAACCCGGCGCCCTTTCCTGAACCGGTTCCGGCCGCCGCGCGCCGTCACCGCACCGGAACTATTCCGCATCCCGGCGCCTCCAACTACAATCCTTTCGCCCGGCCGCCTCGGCGGGCGTCCCCGACCGACCACCAAGGAACCGCACCTCATGCAATGGCAAGACGTCCTGATCGAAAGCGGCCTGTGGCTGGCCAAGGCCTACGCGCTCACCCTGCTGGTCGGCGCCATCGTCGTCTGGGGCCTGACGCGCTTCACCCGCTGGGGGCGGCAGTTCCGGCGCCTGAGCGCGGGCTATTTTTCCCTGCGCCGCAGCTGGAAACCGCTGGCCGGCGTCGCCCTGATCCTGCTGCTGACGCTCGCGGCCGTGCGCCTGGACGTGCTGTTCTCCAATTGGTACAACACCATGTACAGCGCGCTGCAGGCGCTGGACGAGCCGGGCTTCTGGGCGGCCATGCTGCTGTTCTCGCTGCTGGCGGCCGTGCACGTGATCCGTTCACTGTTCGACTTCTACGTCCAGCAGGCCTTCGTCGTGCACTGGCGCGAATGGCTCAATGAGCAGCTGCTGGGCCGCTGGATGCAGGGCCAGGCCTATTACCGCTCGCAGTCCCTCAGCCACCTGGCCGACAACCCCGACCAGCGGATCCAGCAGGACATCACCAATTTCGCCCAGAGCTCCATGACCCTGGCCGTGGGGCTGATCAACGCGCTCGTGTCGACCATCGCCTTCACCGTGATCCTGTGGAACCTGTCCGGCCCCATGACCGTGCTGGGCCACGAGATCCCCCGGGCCATGGTGTTCCTGGTCTTCATCTACGTGTTCCTGGCCACCCTGCTGGCCATCTGGATCGGCAAGCCGCTCATCCGGCTGAACTTCCTGAACGAAAAGCTGAACGCCGACTACCGCTACGCCCTGGTACGCGTGCGCGAATACGCCGAAAGCATCGCCTTCTACCGGGGCGAGCGCGTCGAGGGCCGGACACTGCGGCACGGCTTCGCCCGGGTAATCGGCAACGCCTGGGACATCATCCACCGGTCCCTGAAATTCCTGGGCTTCAACTTCGTCGTGACCCAGACCGCCGTGGTCTTTCCCTTCATCCTCCAGGCGGCGCGCTTCTTTTCCAAGCAGATCAGCCTGGGCGACCTGATCCAGACCGCCCAGGCCTTCGGCCGCCTGCAGGACAACCTGTCCTTCTTCCGCAACATCTACGACAGCTTCGCCACCTACCGCGCCACGCTGGAGCGTCTGGCCGGGTTCGACGACGCCATCGACGCGGCCCGGGCCATGGAACTGCCGCACACCCATCAGGACGGCGGCCGCCTGGCGCTGCTGGGCGTGACCGTGAACCGCCCCGACGGCCACGCGCTGATCCGGGACCTGAGCCTGGAAGTCGCCCCCGGCCAGCCGCTGCTGGTGCGCGGCCCCTCGGGCTCGGGCAAGACCACGCTGCTGCGCATGATCGCCGGCATCTGGCCGCACGGCTCGGGCGAGATCATCCGCCCGGACACGTCCGCCCTGTTCCTGGCCCAGAAGCCCTACCTGCCCCTGGGCACCCTGCGCCAGGCCCTGCACTATCCGCAGCCCGCCGACGCGGTCCCGCCCGGCCAGGACGAGGCCATCCTGGACCGCGTGCAGCTGGGCCACCTGCGCGACCGGCTCGACGTCGAGGACGACTGGAGCCGCATCCTGTCGCTGGGTGAACAGCAGCGCCTGGCCTTCGGCCGCCTGCTGATCGCCCGGCCACAGGCCGCGTTCCTGGACGAGGCGACGTCCGCCATGGACGAGGGCCTGGAAGACGCCATGTACCGCCTGCTGCGCGAGCAACTGCCGGACGCCCGCATCATCAGCGTGGGCCACCGCGGCACCCTGCGCCGGCACCACGGCTTCGAGCTGTCGCTGCAGGGCGAAAGCGGCGGCTGGACCCTGAATCCGATAGAATGAGCCACACCATGAATTACTACCTTCCCATCAAGCACCTGCACGTCACGGCCGTCACCCTGAGCATCGTCCTGTTCGTCATCCGGGCCTACTGGTCCGTGACCGGCTCGGCCCTGCTGCAGCATCGCCTGGTGCGCATCCTGCCGCACGTGGTCGACACGGTGCTGCTGACCTGCGGGGTGATCCTGGCGGCCATGATCGGCCCCGAGCAGCCCTGGATCCTGACCAAGATCGTGCTGCTGATCGCCTACATCGGCGTGGGCACGTACGCCATCAAGCGCGGCCGCACGCCCCGGACGCGGCTGATCGCCGCCGTGTGCGCCGTGGCGATCTTCGCCTACATCGTCGGCGTGGCGCTCAGCAAGAGCCCGGCGTCCTGGTTCGCCTGATCCGGGCCGGCCCGAGGCCGGCCATGATATAAATAAAATTTATATCCACCCGGGGATACCATCGGCATGCTCGGCCTCAGCATCCGCCAGATCGAAGTCTTCGTCGCGGTCGCCACGACCGGCGGCGTGCGCCAGGCGGCCGATCAGTTGCACCTGACCCAGCCCGCCGTCAGCATGGCCCTGGGCGAACTCGAACGCCAGCTGGGCGCCACCCTGTTCGACCGCGAACGGGGCCGCCTGCGCCTGAACGCCCAGGGGGCGGAACAGCTGCCCCTGGCCCGCGAGATCCTGGAACGCCTGGGCGACATGCAGCGCCGCCACCGCGACGCCCAGGGCGCCCTGGAAGGCGAACTGCGCATCGGCGCCAGCAACACGGTCGGCAACTACCTGGTGGGGGAACTTCTGGGCCCCATCGCGGCCCAACACCCCATGGTGGCCCTGCACCTGACCGTGGACAACACCCGCGACATCACCCGCATGCTGCTCGATCATGCCATCGACATCGCCTGCGTCGAAGGCCCCGTGCACCATGCCCAGCTGGAAACCCGGCCCTGGCGCAACGACGCGCTGGTCGTCTGCGCGGCGCCCGCGCATCCCCTGGCGCAACGCGCGCGGCTGCAGCCCCGGGATTTCGCGGACGCCCGCTGGATCCTGCGCGAGCGCGGCTCGGCCACCCGCAGCCTGACCGAACAGGCCATGACCGCGCTGCCCCCGGGACGCATCCTGCTGGAACTGGGCCAGATCGAGGCCATCAAGCAGGCCGTGATCGCCGGCCTGGGCATCGCCTGCCTGCCCTACGCCGCCACCCTGGACGCCGTGGCGACGGGCCGGTTGCGCGTCCTGCGCACGCCCTTCCTGCAGCTGGACCGGCGCCTGTCCGTCGTACTGCATCGCAGCCGCTACCGCGGCGCCCTGATCGAGGCTTTCCTGCAATCCCTGGAGACCGGAACCCATGCCCAAGACTGAATCCCGTCCGTCGGACGCCGCCGGCGCCTACGAAACCCGCGCCCTGGTGCTGCAAGGCGGCGGCGCGCTGGGCGCCTACCAGGCCGGCGTCTACGAGGGCCTGCACGAGGCGGGCATCGAGCTGACCGACCTGGCCGGCATCTCCATCGGCGCGCTGAACGCCGCCATCATCGCCGGCAACCCGGCCGAACGGCGCGTCGAACGGCTCCACGCCTTCTGGAACACCATCTGCCAGCCCTACGTCGGCCCGGTGGCCAACCCCCTGTTCGAGCACAGCCTGTTCCAGATCAACGACCTGGCGCGCCAGTTCCTGGGCGCCGTGCATGCCGGCAGCGCCCTGATGGTGGGCCAGAAAGGCTTCTTTCACCCACGCTTCCCGCCCGCGGCCCTGTCCGCCGCCCTGGATCCCGCCTGCGTCGGCCACTACGACACCCGCCCGCTGAAGGACACGCTGGAGACCCTGTGCGATTTCGACCGCATCAACGACGGCGGGCTGCGCGTGTCGGTCGGAGCCGTCAACGTGCGCACCGGTAATTTCGCCTACTTCGACAACCGCCGCACCCGCCTGCGGCCGGAGCATTTCATGGCCTCGGGCGCCCTGCCCCCGGCCTTCCCCGCCATCGAGATCGACGGCGAGTACTACTGGGACGGCGGCCTGGTGTCCAACACGCCCCTGTCCCGGATCCTGGAGCAGAACCTGGCCCGGGACACACTGGTGTTCCAGGTGGACCTGTGGTCGGCGCGCGGCCCGGTGCCGCGCAGCCTGAGCGAGGTCGGCGACCGCGTCCAGGACATTCGCTATTCCAGCCGCACCCGGCTGGTGACCGACCAGATGCAGGCCTACCGCAGGATGCAGCGCCTGCTGCGCGAGGTCCTGGACAAGGTGCCGGCCCGGCTGCGCGACGGCGATCCGGCCTGCAAGCAGGCCGCGGCGCTGGCCAGCGACAAGCGCAGCAACGTCATCCACCTGATCTACCGCGACAAGCCCTACGAGCAGCATTTCCGCGACTACCAGTTCGGCCTGACGACGATGCGGGAACACTGGGCCACGGGCCTGCACGACATCCGCGACACGCTGGACCATCCCCGGTACCTGGCCATGCCCGACAACGCGGCCGGCTTCGTCACCCACGACGTGCACCGCGACGAAATCGAAGAGAACATGAAATGAACGACCTGACCGTCTACGGCATCCCCAACTGCGACACCGTCAAGAAAGCCCGCGCCTGGCTGGATGCGCGGCAGCGGCCCTACCGGTTCCACGACTTCAAGAAAGCGGGTGTGCCCGAGGCGCGATTGCCGCAATGGATCGCCCAGGCGGGCTGGGAAAGACTCGTCAACCGCCAGGGCACGACCTGGCGCAGATTGCCGCCCGAGCGACAGGCACGGATCCAGGATGCCGCCAGTGCCGCCCGGCTGATGCTGGATCAGGCCAGCATCATCAGGCGCCCGGTGGTCGAATGGCCCGACGGCAGCGTGACGGTGGGCTTCAATGAGGCGGTCTGGGCGGAGAAGCTTTAGGGCCTACCCACGTTCATGCGAGTGCGGCCTGGCCCTGGGCCGATGCCCCAGCACGACGGCCGAAATCGCCACCAGGATCGTGCCCGCCACCTGCGGCGCCGTGATCGGCTCGCCCAGGAACAGCCAGGCCAGGAACAGGATCGACACCGGCCCCAGCAGGCCCAGCTGGGCCGTCAGCGGCGCGCCGATGCGCGCCACCGACCACATGATCATGAAGGTCGGCAGCACCGTGTTCACCGTGGCGTGGATCAGCGACAGGCCGTAGACCGGCAGGCCCTGGTCCAGCCCGGTCAGGCCCTTGACCGCGAAGAAGTGCACCATCGTCACCCCGGCCGAGACCGTCATCGCGTAGGCCGTCAGCCGGGTGGCCGTGACCCGCTCGACCAGTTCACCCGAACCGATCAGGTACATGGAATAGGAGAACGCCGCGCCCAGCACGCAGGCGGCGCCCAGGACGACGTCCTCGCCCGTGATCGACAGGTCGGCCCAGAACACCAGGGCCACCCCGCCATAGGCCAGGGCCATGGCCAGCCACTGGCGCGAGGCGATGGGCTTGCGCAGGAACCAGGCCGAAAACAGCAGCACGAAGGTGGGCGACAGGAACAGGATCAGGCGCTCCAGTCCGGCGGAAATGTACTGCAGCCCCAGGAAATCCAGGAAGCTGGACAGGTAATACCCGATGAAGCCCAGCACCGCGATGCGCAGGCCGTCGCGCCGGCTCAGCGGCGCCAGCAGCCCCCGGCGCGCGCGCGACATCTGGACCAGGGCGATGCCGGCGAAAAACGGCAGCGCCAGCAGCATGCGAAAGCCGATCACGTCCAGCGCGTCCACCCCGTGCAGGTACAGCAGCTTGGCGACGATCGCCTTGGCCGAAAACAGCACGGCCCCCAGGCCCGCCAGCACGAAACCGGTCCAGAACATGCCGCGGGAAGGCATCGCCATTTTTTATTTGCCTAGTCAGATATTGATCTGGTAGAATTTTAACATGCAAGACACTCGGCCCGATGGCCAACCCCTCCCCCCGCAAGACGGCGCCTGCCGATATTACGGCGGCATCCCCGGCGATCTCGGCCCCGAACGCAACGTCGGCCTGCTCATCAAGCACGTGCACACCCTGATGCACCGTGTCATCGATCTGCACGCCTGTCCCATGGGACTGACGGCCAACCAATGGCGCCCCCTGCTGCTGATCCTGCACCGGGGCATCGACACGCCGGCCGAACTGGCCCGCGCCCTGGACGTGGACACGGGCGCCACCACGCGCATGCTGGACCGCCTGGAATCCAAGGGCTTCCTGCGGCGCGAGCGCGTGCCCGAGGACCGGCGCGTCGTGAAGATCGTCCTGACGGACGCCGGCCGCACGGTGGCCGATCAGGTCCTGCCCGCCATCGCCCAGACGCTGAACATCCACCTGAATGGATTTTCCGAGGACGAGATCCGCATGCTGATCGCCCTGCTCAAGCGCATGATCGTGAACGGCGAACAGTACCTCCAGCAGGCGGCGGACCGCCCCGACAACCCCTGACGTCCCGGATATCCGCGCAGGCGGCCGCTCGCGCCCCATAACTGACTAGTCAGATACAGACCTCATCAACAATATTCAGCTTCCTGTCAGCATGAAACCGCTCATCCCCCTGCTGCTCGCCCTGTCGCTTTCCGCCTGCGCCCCCATGGACCCGGGCGCGCCCGCCACCCGGGCGCTCGACGCCCAGGCCCTGGGACTGTCCGACGCCGCCATCGCCTGGCCCGGCGACCACTGGTGGTCGCGCTACCAGGATGCCCAACTGGACGGCCTGATCGACCAGGCCCTGCGATCGAACCCGTCCCTGGATGCCGCCGCCGCCCGCGTGCGCGTCGCCCGGGCCGCCGCGCGCGGCGCGCGCGCCGTGCAATGGCCGCAGGTCAACGCCAACTACCACCTGACCCGGCAACGCTACAGCGAAAACTACATCTACCCGCCTCCCCTGGGCGGTTCGTACCAGACCGACACCGGCCTGGGACTGCAGCTGGACTTCAATCTGGACCTGTGGGGCCGGCAGCGCGCGCTGGCCGGCGCCTCGGCAGAGCGCGCCGCCGCCGCCGAAGCCAGCCGCCAGCAGGCCCGCGTACTGCTGGTCTCGGCGGTCTCCCAGGCCTATTTCCAGTTGCAGAACGCCCAGGCCCAGGCCGAGGCCATCGGCCACATCGCCAGCAAGCTGCAGGAAGCCCTGGACATCACCCGGGACCGCTACAAGAACGGCCTGGGCACCCAGGTGGACGTGGACCAGGCCGATTCGGCGGTCTCGTCCGCCCGGGTGCAGCTCAGCCAGGCGCGCAACAACGCCCAGCTGCTGCACCACCAGCTCGCCGCCCTGCTGGGCCAGTCGCCCGAACAGCTGCCGCCCCTGGCGGCGCGTCCGGGCGCCGCGCTGCCGCCGGACATCCCGGGCCACCTGCCCATGGCCCTGCTGGGCCGGCGCGCCGACATCACGGCCGCCCGCCTGCAGGCCGAGGCGGCCGGCGCCGAAGTCTCCGCCGCCAAGGCCGACTTCCTGCCCAACATCGACCTGTCGGCCACCTTCGGCTACCTGTCGCTGGGCCTGGACAAGCTGGTGCGCGGCAGCAGCGAGAACTACGGCGCCGGTCCGGTCATCACCCTGCCGATCTTCAATGCCGGCGGCCTGAACGCCCGGCTGGAAGGCCGCCGCGCCGAACGCGACGAAGCCATCGCCCGCTACAACGAAACCGTCCTGGGCGCCCTGCGCGAAGTGGCCGACGCCCGCGATTCCATCCAGTCGCTGCGCGAACAGATCCGGCATCAGGAAGCCAGCATGAAGGCCATCACGTCGGCCTACGACGTGGCCCTGAGCCGCTACAAGGCCGGCCTGGGCGACTTCGTGCAGGTGCTGCTGGCGCAGAGCGAAGCCCTGAAGCAGACCGTGCAGACCACCGACCTGCACGCCCGCGCCTACATCCTGGACGTGCAGCTGGCGACCGCCCTGGGCGGCGGCTACGTCCAGGACGGCGACGCGCCGAGCGCCGCCTCGAACCCGACCCAACAGTGAACTTTCCTTCGACCGCATCATGACCGCATCCAGCCCCAGCACCTCCCCCGCCCGCACCCGCCTGATGCTCTGGGCCACCGGCGTCTTCGTCCTGGCCGCCCTGCTCTACGGCGCGTGGTGGCTGCTCTTCGCCGCCCACTACGAATCCACGGACGACGCCTACGTCCACGGCAACCTGGTGCAGATCAGCGCACAGATCCCCGGCACGGTGGTCGCCATCGGCGCCGAGGAAACCCAGACCGTCGCCCAGGGCGCCCGCCTGGTGTCCCTGGACGGCAGCGACACGGACATCGCCCTGGCTCAGGCCGAGGCCGCCCTGGCCCAGACCGTGCGCCACACCCAGACCCTGTTCGTGCAGAACGACGCCCTGGCGGCCGACGTCGCCGTGGGCGAGGCCAACGTCGCTCAGGCCGAAACCCTGCTCAGCAAGGCGCGCAACGACCTGCAGCGGCGCAACGCGCTGCGCGGCACCGGCGGCGTCAGCGGCGAGGAACTGCTGCACGCCCAGGTCGCCGTGAAGTCCGCCGAGGCCGGCCTGGCCCAGGCCCGCGCCGGCCTGGCCGCCTCGCGCGCCAAGCTGGCCACCAACCAGGCCCTGACCCGGGGCAGCACCGTGGCCACCCATCCCGACGTGCTGCAGGCCGCCGACCAGGTGCGCCAGGCCTGGCTGGCCGGCGTGCGCACCCGGGTCCTGGCCCCGGTGAACGGCATGGTCGCCCAGCGCTCCGTCCAGCTGGGACAGCGCATCCAGCCGGGCGCGCCGCTGATGACCATCGTGCCGCTGGACAGCCTGTGGGTGGAGGCCAACTTCAAGGAAAACCAGCTCGACGCCATGCGGCCCGGCCAGAAGGCCACGTTGACGTCCGACCTGTACGGCGGCAAGGTCACCTATCACGGCACGGTCGCAGGCATCGCCGCCGGCAGCGGCAGCGCCTTCGCCCTGCTGCCGGCTCAGAACGCCAGCGGCAACTGGATCAAGGTCATCCAGCGGGTGCCCGTGCGCATCCACCTGGATCCGAAGGAACTCCAGGAACATCCCCTGCGCGTGGGCCTGTCCATGACGGTCGAGGTCGACCTGTCCTCCGCTCCCGAACAGGCGGACCAGGGCAAGCAAAAGGACGCCCAGGCGGCCGAACCCGCCCTGAGCACACCCGTCTACGATCATGACCCGGCCGAGGTCGATGCCCGCATCCGCCAGATCATCCAGGACAACATCGGCTCATGAGCACCACGCCCGCCACTCTGGAAGACGAAGCCGGCAAGGGGCCGGGCGACGCGCCCGCCGCCCCGGCCCAGCCGCCCGCCGGGGGCTATCCGCCCCTGGAAGGCAGCGCCCGCACCTTCGGCACCATCGCCCTGTCGGCGGCCGTGTTCATGAACGTGCTGGACTCGTCGATCGCCAACGTCTCCATTCCCACCATCGCCGGCGACCTGGGGGTCAGCGCCACCCAGGGCACCTGGGTGATCACTTCGTTCGCCGTGGCCAACGCCATCACCGTGCCGCTGACCGGCTGGCTGACGCAGCGCTTCGGCCAGGTGCGCCTGTTCGTGCTGTCGGTGCTGCTGTTCGTCATCAGTTCCTGGCTGTGCGGCTTCGCCTGGTCGCTGGAATCGCTGGTGTTCTTCCGCGTGCTGCAGGGCGCCGTGGCCGGGCCGATGATCCCGCTGTCGCAGTCCCTGATGCTGGCCAGCTATCCCCGGGCCAAGGCCGGCATGGCCCTGGCGCTCTGGTCCATGACGATCCTGGTCGGTCCGATCGCCGGACCGCTGCTGGGCGGCTGGATCTCCGACAACTACTCCTGGTCCTGGATCTTCTACATCAACGTGCCGGTCGGCCTGCTCGCCGGCTGGGCCTCGTGGCAGGTCTACAAGTCGCGGGACTCGCGCCGCGTCCATCTGCCCATCGACCGCATGGGCCTGTTCCTGCTGGTCGTCTGGGTGGGGGCCCTGCAGCTGATCCTGGACAAGGGCAAGGAACTGGAATGGTTCGCCAGCCCGCTGATCTGCGTGCTGGCCGTGGTCACGGTCGTGGCCTTCGTCTATTTCGTGATCTGGGAACTGACCGCCGCGCATCCGGTGGTGGACCTGACCCTGTTCGCGCAGCGCAATTTCACCTCCGGCACCATCGCCCTGTCGGTCGCCTACGGCGTGTTCTTCGGCACCGTCGTGCTGCTGCCCCTGTGGCTGCAGAACACCATGGGCTACACGGCCACCTGGGCGGGCGTGGCCTCGGCGCCGGTCGGCATCCTGGCGATCATCCTGTCGCCGGTAGTGGGCAAGCTGCTGGCCCGCCACGACCCGCGCCCGATCGCCACTATCGCCTTCCTGATCTTCGCCCTGATCAGCTACATGCGCGCCCAGTTCAACACCAGCGTGGACCTGTACACGGTGATGCTGCCCACCTTCATCCAGGGGGCGGCCATGGCGACGTTCTTCATCCCGCTGACGACGATTTCCCTGTCTGGCCTGAGTCCGGACCGGATCCCCGCCGCCGCAGGCCTGTCGAACTTCTTCCGCCTGGTCTGCGGCGCCTTCGGGACCTCGATCACCACCACGATCTGGGACAACCGCGCCACGCTGCACCACAGCCGCCTGACGGAGGCCGCCCGCCCCGGCGAGCCGGCCTTCGACCACATCATGGGCGGCCTGCAGGGCCTGGGCGTAGACCCGCAGCGCGGCGCGGGCATGCTCGACCGGGTGATCAACCAGCAGGCCTACACGATGTCGGCCACCGACATCTTCTACGCCTCGGCGCTGATCTTCCTGGTCCTGATCGGCCTGATCTGGCTGGCCCGGCCGAAGTCGGCGGCCCATGGCGGATCGGGCGCGGCGGCGGGCGCGCATTGAGCTTGTCAACGCCAAATAGAAATGTCCGGTTTTCTCCCAAATAGAAATGTCCGGTTCATGGAGCGGCAGCCGGGTGTGTGCGCAGACGTTCGATGGGCCCCTCCCAGCGTCTCCAGGGATGATTGGCCGGTGGCCCCGAGCGCT